>JAABUX010005209.1_pt1 | contig 16054 bp, 18 predicted proteins | sample 5561851 | NCBI WGS metagenome assembly JAABUX01 (sample SAMN10711883, study PRJNA513361) | rock metagenome | isolation source: Antarctica rocks | place: Antarctica: Victoria Land, Richard Nunatak red sandstone | collected 2016-01-03 | reverse complement strand
GGCCGACTGCGGTCGGGTGGGGGTCGCCGCCACGCTGCCCCCGGCCCCGTTCTGACACCGCAGTGTCCGTGCGCTGCCATGCGACCGCCGTCGCAGGTCGAATCCCACAATTTTAAGGTGCACCCCGGCCGGATCAATCTTCCCGCGTTCTTTAACGCAGGTTTAACATGCCGTTAGCGCGGTCTTAACACCCGTCCCTTATGATGATGGTGGTTGAAGTGAGCGGCACCTGAAGAGGCGCCGACACGAGGCCCCGGACAGTGGGAGACCACCAGTACGGTACGGATCGTAATCTTCGGCAGGGGGCAGAGAGTCGGACCTGGGGTCCGGCTCTCTGTTTTTGTGTCCGGACATGTCGTCGTCGTCCAAAGATGACACGGTGGACGTCGGTGTTCCTCGACGCGGTATCCTACAGTGGCGAATCGTGCGCGCCGCGCAAATAACAAGTGAGGATACGATCCGGACGATGGCGATCTTGAAGATTTACGAAGGTTCGGCGCCGGTGTTGCGACGCAAGGCCAGACCGCTCCGCCGCGTCGACTCGGCGACGCGCAAGCTGGCCGCGGATATGTTGGAGACGATGCGCGAAGCCCCGGGCGTAGGCCTCGCCGCGCCACAAATTGGACGCTCCGAGCGCCTCATCGTAGTGGAATATGAGAACGAGAGCTATACTCTGGCCAACCCTGAGATCGCCTGGCGGTCCAACGAGACCGCCAGCGGCGAGGAGGGCTGCCTGAGCTTGCCCACCCTCTACGGTGACGTCGAGCGGGCCATTGCCGTACGCGTGAGGGCGCTCGACCTGTCCGGCAAACACGTGACGATCGAGACCAGGGACTGGCTGGCGCGCATCTTCCAGCACGAGGTCGACCACCTCGACGGCATCCTGTTCACCGACCGCATGGCCCCCGACGCGCAACTGCGCTCCACCCGCGCCAACCTGACGGGCGAGGAACTCTAGCGAGTTGCCGGTAGTCAGTGGCCATTAGATGGAATAGAATGGTCACGTGTTCCTCTTGCGTCGGTAGCGATTCCCCCAAATCTCTGGCCCTCGGTCCCACCCGTAGGTCAGGGCAATCGTCGTTCGCGGGCACGCGCCGATCAACAGGTCCGCTACGATTCGCTGTAGCCGGGAGGGGCCTGGAAGCCACCGACGTGCTGTGCGATCAGCGCGGCAAAGCGGATAGGGGTGCGATCCTCATATCAAGGGTAGCGTAGCGTGAGATTTTGCCCGGCGCGACCCGCTCGCTCCATGAGCGCGGCTAGCGAGTGGAGCCTCTCGCCGGCCGCACACGGCGACGCGACCTGCCGCTGGGCGAGCCCGCGGCCGTACCGGCTCAGGAAGGCGTCAGGAACTGGGCTGGCCAGGGATGCGCGTGGGCGTGAAGCCCAGCGCGCTGGGGTAGTAGACATCGTTGGGCTGCAGGCGTCCGCCCATCGGCTCCAGGATGCGTTGCGGCACGGTTCGCGCGGTGTCGTCGACCATCGACCGCACGACCGTATGCACGGGCGCTTCCTGCTGCACGTGGTAGAGGAACGTACGTTCCTCGCCGTTCGCGCTAAAGGTCAGGCGAATCTGTGGGCGCGTCGAGAGCCGTTCGCCCGTCAGCACGCCACGCACCTCACTAAAGGTCTCCTTGGCGCGCACCTGATCCACCAGGCCCGCCATGACCGCTTCCAGGTCCATCCTCATAACGTCCACATCCTCTCACATCACATCGTTGGCAACGTACCATGAAGTCGCCTCACCAAGCCGCATCTGTCAGAAAAGAGCGAGTTGCAAAGGCTCTAGCCGGGGATCGGGTGGCAAAGGCTGGTGGTTTGCGGCCTCCCGATAAGCATACAGGTCGTTGAGCGCCGCTATCTCGGGGTCGGAACGATGAATCATTGTTCTGCTCATCGCCTTCTCGATCAATGCCTGTACAATCGCGATAGCTCGCGCTTTATCGGTGTCATCGACCCAATAGGGGTAGGGTAACCGCTCGACATCCTTGCTCTGGATGTTCTGCGTATGATTGATGACGGTTTTTAGGATTGTCGTACAGAGGTGGGTACAAGTCCAGCCAAGGATAAAGAATAACTCGGATTCATGAATGCCCGCGCGCAAGAACGCGCAGGGAGCGCCGCTGTCCATAATGTACCCCGCCGGGAGATAGCGTACATTTAGACGTGACGCGATCAACTGCCAGGTCAGTCCTGATCGGCCGAAGTACGGTTGCCCTCTCACGCCGTGGAGATACCATGGACCATTCTTCTTGAATGTAAGGACAGCATCCCCGTCATCCCGCCAATAGATAGCATACGTCGGTTTGGAGTAGATAATATCCCCCACAGCTTTGTTGTAATACCGATAGTCAGGATGGGGCAAGGATAGGTGTTCGGGACTCGCCTTGCTGAGCGGACGGACGTTCCTCCTGGTAGCTCCCGCTTGCTCCTGTTGTCTTACCCGCTCCAGGAGTTTGAGGGATAGCGTATGGTGTTTCGCGCGCTCGAGCTCACCTTCCACAGTGATAGGATCATCGAAGAACTCGAACTCGTAGGGCTCGACAATCCGTCCGTCCACGATGTCACGGACGAAGAGTTCGTTCTTGCCGATAGTCATCCCGCTGCTGCATATGACGTACTGTCCTAGCTTGGGACCGGTGAAATAGCGAACATAGTCCTCCGTGACGGCCCAAGAGTAATTTCCGGTCAGTTGCATTGCATCTCGCGGGATGTGCCGACCGCTGATGGTGACATGATCGACGCGCTCAGAGCGCGCCAACGTGAGGAGAACCATTGGATACGACGTTTCCTCGGAGAACGTGAGCAGATCATCAACGGTCACGCTGCACTTCTCCATCATCAGCCTGCGCAGACCTTTCATCGTCGGAATGGTCATGAACGTATCGCTGCAAATAAACTGGATCATGCCTCTGGGCGCTAACTCGTCCAGGCATTTGACGACGAAGAAAGCGTATGTCTCCTTCTTGATTTTTTCGCCGTTTCTCATGCCATAGACCCTGTCGAGCTTCTCCTGAATCAAAGGGTCGATGGTGCCTCCAAAAGGGGGATTACCGACGATGAGATCGAAGGACTGATGGAGAGTAAAGGTATGGCAGAAGAAATCCGCGCGGACGAGATTGTGTGTTTGAGGTAGGTGGCCCCAGCGGACCTTGATCTTTTCCAGGCATGAACGATACAGCGCGATGTCTATCTCGACGCCAAAAATGTTGTGGGTGAGTATCGCGTCCAGGCGTTCGTGGATAGGACCCTCGTAGAGGAGCATGAACTTCTCGATCAGGGCGATGATAAATGATCCATCCCCAAAGCTCGGCTCCAGGACGCGCGTCGCAGGCGACACGGATAGCGGCGCGAGCAAGTTGGCAGCCAGGGCGGGCGGCGTCATGAACTGCCCGAGCTGTCGTTTAGTCGGGCGTCGTGTCTTGGTCTGGCTCATTGCAGATTGAGTCCCGATTGGTTCAGCGGACGGTCCTTGTTCGCGACATAGATCCTATGCATCTCGTCGATGGTTGCACGGACTCTGGCTCTGTTCTCTATCAGTCTACGATCGGCGTCATCAAGTAGGCCAAACAATCGCTCAATCTTTTGATCGAACGTCAACTGGGCAGGAGCAGATCCTTGATCCATCATGGCATAATGTGTTCCGCCGTTTCAGAATCGATCATGTGCCCTTATACCTCGCTCACTGGTAGTGGGCACAATTGTAGCAAACGCTCGACTAAGAGCGCCTCTACTTATCCTGTATGTGGCCGTTGTCTTCATCATAGCAAAGCCGGTAAACGATTGTCAACTAGCTTATTGGCGCCAAGTCGATAGTCTAGAGTCATGGATCAGCAAGACCTCCTTCAGAGTTACAAGACGGTGCGGGAAGCTGCCGCACTCCTGGAGATTACTCGTCAGGCCGTTGTCAAAGCCATTAAGAATGGTCACATCATAGCAGAAAGAAAGGGGGGAATGTATCTAATTTCTGTCGAGCAGCTAGAGGCGTATCGACTCAATCCTCTGAGGAATCCGAAACTCCGTGGAGCAATGGGTGGCCGCCCCAAACAGACCTAGTTATTTCAAGAGAAGGGATGAAAAACGCCTCTCCTTGCACAGACTGGACGTGCTACACTTTGAGTAATGGTGACCGCTCCTCGCAATCTACCCACTGCCGTCCCCTCCCTGCCTGAGCTTGCCCGCAACATCGAGACGGTGCGCGAACGCATCGCGGCCGCCGCGTTGCGCGCCGGCCGCGACGCCGCTGGCGTGACGCTGATCGCGGTCAGTAAGACCGTGCCCGTGGAGCGTCTGCACGGCATAGAGACGACCGGCGCGACCGATCTGGGCGAGAACCGCGTACAGGAGGCGGCGGCCAAGATCGAGACCCTGGGCCGCGTGGTGTCATGGCACCTCATCGGCCGCCTGCAGCGCAACAAGGCGCGCGCGGCCGTCGAGTTGTTCGATCTCATTCACTCCGTCGACGATGTCGAGTTGGCCCTGACGCTGGATCGCCATGCCTCGGCGCTGGGCAAGCGGCAGCGCGTGCTGTTGCAGGTCAATGTCTCCGGCGAGGAGAGCAAGGGTGGCTTCGATCCCGTGGCGTTGCTGGTCACGGCCGAACGGCTGGCCGCGTTGCCATCCCTACGGCCCGAGGGCTTGATGACCATTGCGCAACACGGCGCCGGCGACGCGGAGTTGCGGCGCGTGTTCGGAGCGTTGCGCGCCCTGCACGAGAGGCTTGCGCCCGTCTTCGGCGCCGAGCACTGGCGCCACCTCTCCATGGGTATGAGCGACGACTATGAGACGGCGGTCGAGGAGGGCGCGACAATGGCGCGCGTTGGACGCGCGATATTCGGAGAACGACCCCTTCCGCCCGCGCAGGCGCGGGCGGGCCAGCAGAGAGAACACTAGCTATGAGCGGTCTACTTGTCGCCAACGTCAGTCTCGTGGCCGACGTACTGTTCAACTTCGTCAGCATCTTTCTTCAGGTGCTCACCTGGTCCATCATCATCCGCGCGTTGCTGAGTTGGTTCACCGTCAGTGGCAGGTGGCCGGTCGTACGGCTCTTGATGGAGATCACCGAGCCCGTGCTGGCGCCGATCCGACGCGCCCTCCCCAGTAGCTGGATGATCGACCTGTCCCCCCTCATCGCCTTGATCCTGCTCCAGGTTCTCGGCCGTATCCTCTTACCCGTTGTAGGTAGTATCGCGTCATGACAACCTTCCAGACCCCTAAAGGGACCTACGATATTTTGCCCGCCAACTGGCCCTACTGGCGCCTGGTCACGGACACGGCGGAGCGCGTGGCGCGGCGCTACGGCTATCGCCGCATCGACACGCCCATCTTCGAGGCCACCGAGCTGTTCGCGCGCACTTCGGGCGAGTCCAGCGACGTGGTCGACAAAGAGATGTATACCTTCGAGGACAAGGCCGGCCGCTCGGAGACGTTGCGTCCCGAGAGTACCGCGCCCGTGGTACGCGCCTACATTCAGCACGGCATGCACAAGCTGCCGCGGCCGGTGCGCCTCTACTATGTGGCCGCGCCCAACTTCCGCTACGACGAGGTGCAGGAGGGCCGCCAGCGCCAGTTCCACGTCTTCGGCGTCGAGGCGCTCGGCGAGGCCGCGCCCACGATCGATGTCGAGGTCATCTCGCTGCTGCGCGACGTCTATCATGAGTTAGGCCTGCGCGACCTCACCCTGGCCGTCAACAGTACCGGCTGCCCTCTGTGCCGCCCCGCCTACGTAGAACGGCTCAAGGCCTACTATATGGACAATTGGGACCGCATCTGCGACGACGACCGCCGCCGCCTGCGCACCAATCCGCTGCGCGTGCTGGACTGTAAGTGCCCCACCTGCCAGCCCATCGCCGACGCCGCCCCGCACATCGTCGACAGCCTCGGCCCGGAGTGCCGCGTGCACTGGGACGACCTGCTGCACCTCCTGGCGCTGCACGATATCCCCTACACCGTCAGCCACCGCCTGGTGCGCGGCCTGGACTACTATACCAAGACGGCCTTCGAGTTCTGGCCGCCACGCGCGGGCGCGCAGAGCACCATCGGCGGTGGCGGCCGCTACGACGGACTGGCCGAGCAATTGGGCGGACCGCCGACGCCCGGCATCGGCTTCGGCACCGGTATGGAGCGCATCATCCTCAACCTGCGCGACGCGGGCATCGAGCCGCCGCCCGAGGAAGGGCCGCGCGTCTACGTGGCCTACCTCGGTGACGAGCCGCATGTGCGCGACGAGGCCTACCGTACCCTGGCGCGCATCCGCGCGGCCGGGATCGGCGCCAGCGCGACGACCGGCAAGCGCAAGCTGCCGGACCAGCTCAAGCGGGCCGAGGGCATGGGCGCGCGCTATGCCGTGATCGTCGGCTCCGACGAGCTGGCCGCGGGCAACGTGGCGGTGCGCGACCTGACGACCAGGACGCAAGAGTCCCTTCCGGCAGACAGCTTGATCTCCTGGCTGCGGGAACATCCCTAACGTGACATTGATCAAACAATAACGGCGCCCCGACCGCGATATCTGACACCGTGAGCCGGTCACGACAGCTCATATTTTATACTTTAAGCGTCAGGAGCGCACAGCATACGATGTTGATCATCCCTGCCATCAATATCCTGGGCGGCAACGTGGTGCGGCTGCGCCAGGGCGACCCCACGCGCCACGCCTTTTACTCCGATGACCCGCTGGCAGTGGCGCACCGCTTCGTCGACGTGGGCGCGCGGAGCCTGTACATCCACGACATCGATAGCTTCTCCGGCGAGCGAGAGGCCACACCGCACCTGGACATGGCCGCTCGCATCGCCTCCGACGCGAGCGTGCCAGTGCGGTTTGGCGCCGCGATCTCCGACGACGGTTTGCTGACCGAGGCGCTGGAGCGGCCATTTGCGTTGGTCGAGCTGCACGCCGACCGCATTGTCGGCACGCCGTTCCTGCGCCGGGCGCTGGCGCGTCATGGCGAGCGCCTGACGCTGCGGCTGGACGTGCGCGACGGTTACGTGCAGGTACGCACGCCGGAGCGTCGTGGTCCCGCCGATCCGGTCGCCCTGGCGCGCGAGTTGGTCGAGCAGGGCGCGCGCCGCCTGGTCTACAGCGACCTCAACCGCGACGGCATGCTCGGCGGACCCAACTACGCCGGGCTGCGCGCCCTCCTGCAGGTGGCCGAGGTCCCGGTCACCGTCAGCGGCGGCATCGCCCACGGCGACCACATCCGCAACCTGGAGCGCCTGGGCGCCGAGGCCGCCATCATCGGCAAGGCCCTCTATACAGGAGACCTCAGCCTGCGCGGGCACCTCGACGACCAGGGCCACTGGCGGCGCTAAGAGATCGCTCAGTCACCCAGGGTCTGTGCATTGTCGTCGGTGCGCCTAAGCGGCGGGACGACTGGGAGCGCGGGCATCTTGCCCGCTGAGGCCAGGGCGGGCAAGATGCCCGCGCTCCCAGTCCGACAATGCACAGACCCTGCTCAGTCACCGGAGGGGGTGGAGCGCGTTTACCCCCTCATTCGACCACTAGTACACGTTGGCTTAAGTAGCTTGGCGACGCATGTGGGCTGCCAAGACACTTCAGTGTCCGTGGTTTGCCATGCGACGTCAGTCGCAGGCTGCCGCCGGAACGCAAACTCATCTACGCCAACATGTACTAGCGACACCTGTCGGACTCAGGAGGGCTCGATAGCGCGGTGCTCGGACTCGCCCTCGTCGGGCGTTGTCTTGCGGCGGGATGGCGAGCGTATCAGCAGGGGCAGGAAAATGGCCGGGACGGTCACGGCGGCGGAGATCAGAAACACATCCTGGAAGGCCAGGGCCTGCGCCTGCTGCCCCACGCCCCGCGCCAGCTGGCTCACCGCTTCGATCCGGGCCTGACTCGGCGACGCGCCCTGTTGCTCGTACCGCGCGGTCAAGGTGGAGAGCATCCGCGTCACGGCGGGGCTCGTGGGCGTCACCTGATTGGCCAGGTCGGCGTTGTGGACGACGGCCTTGGTGGTCAGGAAGCTGCCAAGCACCGCCAGCGCCAGCGAGGCCACGACCTGCCGCGCCACCACGACGATGGTCGAGGCGCTGGGCAACGCCGCGCCACGGATGTCCTGCAGCGCCACGGTGTTGGACGTCTGGGCGATGGGCGGCAAGGCCAGCCCCCGGACGATCAGCAACGGGGCGAGCAGGGCGTAGGCCGCGGTGGTCCCGCCGATCCAGGTGCTAATAGCGTAGGTGTCGAGCGTCATCGCCAACGCCCCGACGATCATCAGGACGCGCGGCCCCACGCGGTTGTAGAGGGCGCCGGCAAAAACCGTGGCCACGATGGCGGCAAGGCCCTGAGGCAGCAATTGCAGACCCGAGTGGAACGGGTCGAGGCCGCGCAGGACCTGTAGGTACTGCGGCAGGTAGAACGCGCCGCCGAAGAGGCCCACCGTGGCCAGCCAGATGATCACGTTGCCCGCCCAGAAGCTGCGGTATCTGAACACGCGCAGGTCCAACAGCGGATTGGCCGTGCGCAGAGAGGCGATGATAAAGGCCGCCAGCAGGAACAGGGATACGACCGTGGGACCGGACACGGTCAGTAGCGAGCTCCAGCCGTCGTAGGCCAGGTTGGACAGCCCGTAGAGCAACAGGGCCAGGCCGATGGCAATGAGCAGGAAGCCGCGCAGGTCGAAGCGCACGTCCGTGCGCAGCGGCGACTCGGGCAAGGAGCGCAGCCCAACGAACACGCCAAGGATGCCGATCGGCACGTTGACGTAGAAAATCCAGCGCCAGTCGATGTACTGCACGATGTAGCCGCCCAGCGTGGGTCCAATAGCCGGAGCGAAGAGCACGGGGATGCCAAAAACGCCGTTGACCAGTCCACGCTCCTCGGGCGGGAAAGTGGCGAAGATCATCGAGATGCCCAGCGGGAAGAGGGCCGCGCCGCCCGCGCCCTGCAGGATGCGGAAGAAGATCAGCACGTTGATGTTCCAGGCCAGCCCGCAGAGGGCTGAGCCGATCGTGAAGAGCGTCAGCGAGGTCAGGAAGACGCGCTTGATGCCGAAGCGGGCCGCCAGGTAACTCGACGCGCCGACCACCACGCCGGCCGCCAGGGTATAGGCGGTGGCGATGTAGGAAGCCTGGTGCAAACCCGCGCCATAGACCGCCTCGATCTTGGGGATGGCGGTGTTGACGATGGTGCTGTCCAGGATGCTGACGAACACGCCGAAGATAACGGTGATCACCACCCACCACTTGTTGCCCCCACGCGCCTCGGTTCGCGCGCCGGCGCGCGGGTCCGCGGCTCCCGCGCCCTGGTCAGGTACGGCGACTGCCTGTGCCATAACCGTTAATTCCCTCCTAGCTACCTACTTACCGCCCACTGCCCCGCCCACTTCATCGCCCCTCACTGGGAGCGCGGGCGGCCCGCCCGCTTCATCGTCATCGAGCGTTTCGGCCATAGCCAACGTGTTGCCGATCGAGTCCAGCGGGCCGCCCACTGCCCACTGCCCACTGCCCACTGCCCACTGCCCACTGCCCACTGCCCACTGCCCACTGCCCACTGCCCACTGCCCACTGCCCACTGCCTACTGCTCGTCGACGACCGCCGCGTCGCGGGCGATGCCGCGCAGGTAGAGGCGGATGAGGGCATCGTGCGCGCCAACGATCAACTCGCCCGTCGCGGACTCCATATGCCGGGCGGTGCGCGGCGAAACGAGCGCAAACAGGGCGCTCACTGCCACCGACGCGGGCAGCGCCGGGTCGAACTCGCCCCTGTCCTTGCCATCGTCGACGAGCGTCTCCAGGCGCAGGCGCAGGGTACGCAGCAATTCCGCGCACCCCGCGTCCGCCTTGGCGAGACGGTGCAACTCCTGCATGTCCTCCGTGATCAGGCGCATCCCCGACACTTGCCGTTGCAGCAGCATGCGTAACACCGCGCGCAGGCGAGTCAAGGCGGGTAGCGCCGGGTCCAACCCCTCGACGAACCCAACGGCGGTCGCCAGATCCCGCGCGATGACCGCTGCCACCAGTGCGTCCTTGCCCGCGAAGTGCAGGTAGATCGTCCCCGTGGCGATGCCGACGCGCGAGGCGATTTCCTCGATCGAGAGCGCGCCCCAGCCGCGCGCCGCCAGGATGTCCTCGGCCGCGTCGAGGATAGCCGTCTCCCGCGCGTGGCGCTGACGCTCCTTGAGCGACGCCACGGCCGTGGGTTGCCTGTCCGAATTCAGCTTCATCTCATGAATCGCTATTCATAAACCATCAAGGGTAGTATACGTCGCTCGGCGCTCGCGGTCAACACGCGAACCGCGCCAACCACTAACCGGGTGCGCCTCGACATAGTGGACTGCGGCCGGAACGGGCCTGCGACGGCGGTCGCATGGCACAGCACCGCGCTGGACCGGGACCGGCCGCAGCCGGTCGGGGGCCAGTCAGCCAAGGGCCGACCGCGGTCGGGTGTAGGTCGCCGTCACCCTGCTCCTGGCCCCGTTCTGACACCGCAGTGTCCGTCTGCTGCCATGCGACCGCAGTCGCAGGTCGGAGTCCACAATTTTAAGGTGCACCCCACTAACCTTGGCGACTTGAAAAACCGCGGCAAACGGAGGACAATAGAGCCATGAGTACCGCACATAGCTTCGACCAATCGCGTACACTTGCGCCATGGGCAGAGATTGTCCCTGGTATCGGGCCAATGACGGTCGACGACCTGCTCACGCTGCCCGACGACGGCTGGCAGTATGAAGTGGTCGAGGGGGTACTGGTCCGCGTGGCAGGCAGTGGGGAGGAAGCGACGATCATCGCGGGTCTTATCCTGACCGCACTCAATGTGTTCGTGCGCCCACAACGCCTTGGCCGGGTGACGGGCGCCGATGGCGTGTATCGCTTCCGTGGCGTGGAGACGGGCTTGCTGCCCGATGTGGGCTACTACGGCTCCTCCTTCTTCCCACAAGTCCTGAATAAGAAAAAGCCCGTCCCCTTCGCGCCGGAACTGGCCGTCGAGGTCGTCTCGCCCTCCCAGGACGCCGATGATATGGCCGCCAAGGCGCGGCAGTACCTCGTCCACGGCACGCGACTGGTGTGGGTGGTCTGGCCCGACGCGCGCACGGTCGATGTGTGGCGGCCGGCCGACGTGCGGCCGCGCTGGCAGGATATGCGCCCCTCCACGACCTTCGGTGGCGCGGACGCGCTCGACGGCATGGATGTCTTGCCAGGCTTCTCCCATCCCGTGGCGGACATCTTCGACATCTAGCGGCGCTCCAACGCTTGTCCGTGACAGCATTTAGGAGTCCGAATCTACGAGAGTAAGCGCATGCCGGCTGGCAGCGAAGCGAGAGCCAGCGTCGCAGGCTCCCTACTATATGACCTATATGGACCGTCCCGCGCATGCGGATATACTGAGTGAGGATAGGAGTCCGCCTCGCCGGACGATGCGGGACAACGGAACGGTTAGGTTAACAGATACATGGCGCTATTCAGCAAGAAACAGGCGCTCGAGCCGGAGATCGCCGCGCGCATCCCGCCGGGCCAGCAACTGACGGTCAAGTGGCCCGTGCTCACCTACGGCCCCATCCCCAAGACCGACCTGGCGACGTGGGACTTTCGGATCACCGGGCTGGTTGAGCAGCCCACCTGGCTGACCTGGGACGAGTTCATGGCTCTGCCGCGGACCAGGCGGCACAACGACATCCACTGCGTGACGCGCTGGACCAAGCTCGACAACGACTGGGACGGCGTGGGCGTGCCCGAGGTGATGAAGGCAGTCACGGTCAAGCCGGAGGCCAAGGCCGTGATGGTCCATGCCGAGCACGGCTTCACGGCCAACCTCGCGCTGGACGACTTCCTGCGCGAGGAGAACCTGTTCGCGCACAGTCACGACGGCCAGCCGCTAACGCCCGAGCATGGCTACCCGTTGCGCCTGGTGGTGCCGCACCTCTACTTCTGGAAGAGCGTCAAATTCGTGCGCGGCCTCGAGTTCATCGCCGAGGACCAACCCGGCTTCTGGGAGCGCAACGGCTATCATATGCGCGGCGACCCCTGGGAGGAAGAGCGCTACTCATCCTGGTGGTAGTATCTCTGCTATACTTGCTAGCTGAGATGAGAGAGGAACGAGGTATGAACGTATCATGAAAAGAACCTGGCAACCCAAGCGTATCCCCCGCAAGCGCACGCACGGCTTTATCGCCCGCATGGCTACCAAAGGCGGCCGGCGCGTGATCAAGGCGCGCCGGCTCAAGGGACGCCATAAGCTGACGGTGTAGGGCGCGCGGCCATGCTGCCACGGCCCTACCGGCTAACCCGAAGCGACGAGTATAAACGCGTCCAGCGCGGGGGGCGTTCGCGCGCCCATCCCCTGCTCATCCTGGTCAGCGCGCCTAACGGCGGAGACATGGTCAGGGTGGGCCTGACGGTGGGCAAAAAGGTCGGCGGGGCCGTGGCGCGCAATCGGGCCAAGCGCCTGCTGCGCGAGGCCGTCCGGCTGTATTTGTCGCGCATCGCGCCCGGACATGATATCGTGCTGGTAGGGCGGCCGGAGACGCCAGGGGCAGGACGCGAGGCCGTGGCAGCCGCGCTCGGCCAGTTGCTGCAGCGATCCGGCCTACTCATCAGAGGCGTCGTGAAGACCGCGATGGCGGACATGGCCGGGAAGGACGGATAGAGCCCACGATGAGACCTGTCTTACTGGCCCTGATTCGACTCTACCAACTTAGTCTGGCGCGGCTGCTGCCGCCAAACACATGCCGTTTCTATCCCAGTTGCTCGGCATACAGTTACGAAGCAATCAAGCGCCACGGCGCGTGGCACGGGGGCGGCCTGGCGCTGCGGCGCCTGGGCCGCTGTCACCCTTTCCATCCCGGTGGCCTCGACCCGGTTCCATAAAGAGTTTCAAACGATGCGATTGTGTTACCCTACATGATAGTCATGACCGCGACCGTTTCCGCGACCACGACCACGACACGCCCTAGAGGAGTTCTCTGTTGATACCCGTCCTCGCTCAATCGGTCCCCGTCCTCGGCCCGATCGTCGATGTCCTGCTCTCCGTGCTGATATGGATGACCGGCGTGCTTCACAGCTACGGGTTTGCCGTGATTATCTTCACTATCTGCGTGCGTGGTCTGTTGTCCCCGCTCAACCTGCGCCAGCTACGCTCGGCGCGCAAGATGGCCTCGTTAGGGCCGAAGATCAAGCAACTCCAGCAGAAGTACAAGGGCGACCGCCAGGGTATGAGCCAGGCGCAAATGGCGTTGTACAAGGAGGAGGGCGTCAACCCCGCCGCTGGCTGTCTGCCATTGCTCTTGCAGATGCCCATCCTCTACTCGATGTTCTTCGTCTTCCGCGAGTTAGCCAACAACGTCGTCAAAGACGGGCATGTCTACCCCCACATCTACCACCAGGCATTTCTGTGGTTCACGCTGGACAAGCCGGACGGGCTGTTCGGCCCCTTCTTCCTGGGGCACAACGCTTTTTGGGGTCCGTTGCCGATCCTGGCCGCGGCGACGCAGTGGATTCAGCAGCGCATGATGCTGCAGCCGACCAGCGACCCGCAGCAGCGCAGCACGCAAATGATCCTGCAGTTCATGCCGCTGCTGATCCTGTTCTTCGCCGTCAACTACCCGGCGGGCCTGGCCCTCTACTGGGTCACCTCGACGATCTTCAGCATCGTGATGCAGTACTTTATCACTGGCTGGGGCCAGCTCTTCACCAATCCCTTGCACATCCCTGACGCCGCGCCGGCGCTGGCAAGTGGCGGCGGGGCCAGCGGCGCTGGCGGGGCCGGCGGCGCGATCGTACGCCCCCGGCCTGGCAGCGGTGGCAACGGCGGCAGGGGCGCGGGCCGTAACACGGTCATCCGCCAGCCCCAGAACGGGAGTGGCCGTAACGGAGTTGTCGCGGCGGATGAGCCTGAGTGGACCCCGCGCAAGCGAGGCGGGCGCAATGGTAACGGCGTGGGTGCGGTAAGCGGAACGATGGATGGCGCCGGACCGTCCCCCGACGGGGAGAACGACCTGACGCAGGACGGCGCGCGCCTGGGTAAGATGCAACGCGCCGCGCTACGCTCCCCCGCGACGACCAGACCGAGATCCCGACCGGTCAAAGGAGTGAAGAGATAGAGATGGACGAACGGCATCGCCAGAGCATGACGGTCAGCGCGAAAACGGTCGACGAGGCGATCGCCGAGGCCGAGCGCGCACTGGGCGTTCCCCGCGACGCGCTCGACATCACCGTCATCACCGAGGGTAGCAAAGGCTTCCTGGGCATGCGGGCGGAGAACGCGCGCATCCTGGCCATGGTGGTGAGCCCTCCCGCGACTAACGCTACGCTCGCGACACCGACCCACGACGTTCAGCCCACAACGGCTCCTCCGCCGACGACATCTCCGGCCCCCGCGCCGGCCTCGACACGCTCACCCGCGCGCGCGCGGGCGGCTGTCGAACCGTCTCCCGTCGACGAACGGAACGAACGGCGACAGGGCGAGCACGATGCGGGCTTCGAGGAGGAAGGGTACTTCGACGGAGCGGAGGCCGCGGGCGACTTTGCCACGGCCAGCGGCGCCGGGACAGCTGAGCAAGGCGATCAACCGGGCGGCCGCGCCCAGCAGCGTCAGGAGACGGCGCGCATGGCCCAGGAGATCCTCGAAACGCTGCTGCGCCAGATGGAGATAGACGCCCGCGTGCGCGTGCGCGCCACGTCCGATCCCATCATCCTCGACGTGGAGACCGACAACGGCGGCCTGTTGATCGGCCGGCGCGGCGAGACGCTCAGCGCCCTGCAATACCTCGTCAACGTGCTGATCGGCCGGCGCGCGCGCGGCTGGACCAAGGTGGTCATCGACGTGGAGGGGTGGCGCTCCCGCCGCGAGGAGACGTTGCGCTCCCTGGCCTTGCGCCAGGCCGACCGGGTGCGCAGAGAGGGGCGCCCCATCGCCCTGGACCCCATGCCGGCCAACGAACGACGTATCGTGCACATGGCGTTGCAAGACCTCCAGGATATCGCGACCCACAGCGAAGGCGAGGAACCCGGCCGGCGCTTGATCATCACGCTCAAGCGGTAAGTAGTAATTCTGTGTAGTGTACAACGGGCCTGTTCCTCACGATAGATCGCTCCGTCTCCTGCCCAAAACGGACCTGCCGCCGCAAAGCGGCATCCTGTCGTCGATGGACAGCCGCACCGTCGTAGATCGGTAGAGCAGTCATCGACTATGCGGCCACCGCGGCGGGCCAGACGTTTTTGCCCGTGCCAACCTACCTGGTGGTCGGGCACGTGGCGCGCGACGTGGCTCCAGACGCTCCAGAGGGATACGCGCCCGGGGGAACCGCGCTCTACGCCGCGCTGACGGCCAGGCGGCTAGGCGTGGAAACGGGCGTGCTGACCAGCAGCACGGTTGACTTCGACCGGTCGGTGGTAGAAGGCGCCCAGGTACAACTCGTTCCCGCCGCTCAGGCCACCGTGTTCGAGAACCGCTACGGACCCGAAGGCCGGGTGCAGTACCTGCACAGCCGCGCCGCGGAGTTGCGGCCGTCCGCTGTGCCGGCGGTCTGGCTGGCGGCGCCCATCCTGCACCTGGGGCCAATTGCCGACGAGGTTGATCCAGCCATCGCCGACCTGTTCCCACGCGCTCTGCGCGCGGCAACGCCGCAGGGCTGGCTGCGGCGCTGGGACGAGGCGGGCAGGGTCTGGCCGCTGGACCATGCCGCGCTGATGCCGCGCCTGCCCGCGCTCGACATCGTCGTGTTGAGCGAGGAGGACCTGGCGGGCGACCTCGACGCCGTCGATGCCTACCGCGAGCGCGTGCGCCTGGTGGTGCTGACGCGCGGCGTCCATGGCGCCACGGTTTACGCCGGCCAGGGCGTCCTGCACGTCCCCGCCAGTCCCGCCGTCGAGCGCGATCCGACCGGGGCGGGAGATGTCTTTGCCGCCGCGTTCTTGATCCGCTACAGCCGCGACAAGGACCTGCTCGGCGCGATGCGCTTCGCCGCCGCCGCCGCCGCCTGCGTGGTCGAAGGCCCCGGCGCCCGCGCGATCCCAACGCTGGCGCAAGTGGAGGAGCGGTTAGCCATTAGTAATTAGTAATTAGTAATTAGTAATTAGTAATTAGTAATTAGTAATTAGT
>JAABUX010005204.1_pt1 | contig 16061 bp, 20 predicted proteins | sample 5561851 | NCBI WGS metagenome assembly JAABUX01 (sample SAMN10711883, study PRJNA513361) | rock metagenome | isolation source: Antarctica rocks | place: Antarctica: Victoria Land, Richard Nunatak red sandstone | collected 2016-01-03 | reverse complement strand
GAAGTCTCAATATGACTCTTTTTGGTGTTGTCCCGGGGCGGGCGATCCTAGAATTCTTGGGGTGTAGGATATGAGTGGGGGTGGTTACGGTAGCCATACTTGCCTTCTGCAACAGCGACATAGAGAGAGCATAGATTAAGGAGATCTTTATTGAAGTATTGAATGGAACTCACCGAGCTAGTGCGGGGAATACGAGTAAGGCTGAGGCAAGCAACACTAATTTTTCCAAAACCCATTATGCCAAAAATAGGCTAAAGCCCTCGGGTGATAAGAAAATCTCTCGTCATTTGATAAGATCGGTCTCTTTTGCTTGTTATTCCAAACACCGCCCCTTTAAAGTCTTGTTCCGCTGTCTCCTGTTGCAGATTGATAATCGATCTTTAGAGCGAATTGAGGTATAGCCCAGATCAGTTTCCATGTATGTTTAGGTCCCTCCTCTGCTGGTCAGTCGAATACTAATATCGAGGTAGAATATGTGCGAACAATACAACCATCACTATGCAGGTTGCGATCATCGCTACGCCTACGATTATCAACGGTGCACGGCGGCTCTCGCTCGGCCTGATCGGAAACTCTGTATGCCTCTAAGCGGATCGATCCGAGATTTGCCACGAATCCTTGATGCGCGAGACCGGGATCTGCCTGGAAGGTGCCCAGCTTGCTTGGGTAAGACCCCACCGAGCTCTCAAGGCTCCCAGTGAGGCAGGATCAAAGTCACACATATAGCGAGCTTGGGACAACGACTATAGGTGCATGAAGAAACGCTGCTCCCTATCGCCAGCTCTGGAAGCCCATTGCCAAACGCCATCAGGTCAGCCCTAGTGGTGCTAGCCTTCTTATGTCTTGTTCGCTCCAACACCGGCAATGCCCAATGTTGCCTGAACCCATGATCTATTTGAGTCGATGAGTACAAATCAAAGGCTTCTCCCCCCACCCCACGGCCCTTTCCCCCAAAATGCAAATGTTGAATCCTTTGATTACGGTGATTTGTAGATAAGCTTGCATCTGTATAGCTGCCATGGACGATGCATCATTTGACCAGTCGGCTATTCTGAATCAACTCTCACATAGCTTGCTGGTCTGATATAGCATTATCAAGCTAAATGAATAAATTACGAGCGATCCCTCCGACCCAGCCAATTTCTTCTATACGGGGATGTAGACACATTTCGTGAAGGACTCCCCAATTTCTCTGAAAGCGAACGCGGCTGTGATACTGATGAAGAAGTTGAAGAGGCCAATACGGCTGTTTCAAATGATCCTAGGAAACCTGGAGAGAAGAGGTACACGGAACTCATTCGCACTGAGGACCCTCCAAATAGTATTGAATTACCAATACATGCCCTCCTTTCTGTACGGAAAGCGCTTTCTGACTGAGTGCTGACCCGCCCTCAAAAGTCCTTTCTTCATAATTGCCTGAAGTACTGCTTAACGTCTCCAAATCAATCGAATCAACAGCTTGGGCGCCACCTGTAATATGACCACCATGAGAGAGCCATTCCACCTGAATCCAGCAATCATCCTGCATTATAGAGGGACCAGAGGCAGACTCTGTTGAATTTGTCGGGTTCCAATCCCATGAAGCATGTAAAGTGATTGCATCTGTTCGCACAACCAAGGTATCGCACGGACGGGTCCGCCTATGACACAATGTATCGCCCCGAGACAGGAGCATCACTGCCGGGCCCGATGGGATTAGGCTTCTTTGCACTTCTGCAGCTATTTGATTTAGGTTGAGTGTCCCGGCAGAAGTTTCCCCAGACTTCACGTTTCTTTTCTCCGAGGCGGTTCCGGATGAGGAACTATCATCAACTGAGCCCGTAGATGTAACTTCGTCCAGCGCTTTCGTTACCTTGTTCTTACCATCCTCTAATCTTTCTTTAATACTCTGCCGTCTTTCCAATGCTGGTAGTGTAGAATTTGACGACCAAGGTTCGCGCAGATGAAGAACGCTCTCGTTGGGGTGGTGAAACGAAGGTCGTTTGGTACTAAGTGTTTGTAAGATTTTGCTTTCCAGCGTGGTGTTGAATCGGTCAACCGCTATTCGGATACTCTGGCGGTAAAGAGATTGATGGGCGGACCGGTCAGGTAAGATCCACCTGTCGTAGAGCCGACCATGCGTCCTTGGTAAACGAAACTTGCCGTGTGATTTGACGAATAAATCGCACAGATAGTAAGCACTTTTGCTTGAGCAGATAAATCGCGGAGGAGGGATATCAGAGTTGTGCTCGTAGAAGAACAGCAGCTGAATTTCGGCATGGATCTTCCACGGGGGAATGCGACTCGAGAGACGGGCGTGGTACTTTGTCCGCGCCAAGGAAAGAGATTTCGAACTATACCGATTGACTTGAGGTTGATGAGACAGGCTCATGATCCGTTCAAGAGCTCCATCAAAGTCGAGGAGGCCATTTATAATAGAGCGAGTGTCCAATACAGGCTCTTCCAATACTTTGATCGTAACGCGTCCGAAGATCGTGTATTGCGAGCTTCGCGCTGCATCAACAAGATCGCACGTGACACAATAATAGCGCCCAAGCTTGCTAATTGCTTGGGGTAAGAAAGTCACAAGTTCGGGATTGATCAATGAAGTGCATTGGAGGGCTACCTGGAGATTCTCAATATCAAATTCGTAAGCTTGGATAAGCACGTTGACAAGTCTTTCCTCTGAGAGACTTGGATCACCGACATCGTGGGTAGTTTCAAATTTATCAAAGGCTTCGACAATCTGTCTTGTCTGGGTCCGCGCTTTGGCAACCTTCGCTTTTGCGGATTTACCACTTGCTTTGATGGAAGGGTCATTAATCGTTCTGCTTAGCAAGGCCGGAAGAGCAGGTTTTCCCGCCGTCTTTCGCGTCACTTCGGCATGCCGAGATCTCAACCGGGACAATATTCGGAATCTATCCAGTATGACAATTTATATGAAAAGCTCACGCCTGATCGTGGTCCGTGAATCGACTGCGATCCGTATTAGCAAAAGCTGATGCGTCAGGAAGCCTATTCGTACTCCTTGTTGCTGCCTTTTCCAGTGTTCTAGCAATGTCATCCAACGCTTCCTTCATGCTTGAAAGATCACCAGTGTTTGAAGCCAACCGGATCGTTATCCCATCTTCATCAGCATCTTTCTCTATAGACACCGCCATGACACGGAGCATATTGTCCGTCGAGGCGGAGATGAATGCAAAGCTGTCAGCAAGCTGTCGTTCTCGCTCGAGAGTAAGCTGTCGTGTTCTATCGTCTCCACGGAGTAATACGTTATTTTTCGGCTCCTCAGGAATCTCGTCGAGTGTCCATAGCAGTGTGATGTTCTCGACTAGACGCTGCCGAGTTGCATGGTTGGTGTACAAGCTCGACATGGTCAATCGAGTATCTTGTAACACTGGCTAACGGACCACACTTCACAGTCCTTGAATGGGAGCTTCCACTTTCCACTCCCTACGAGGTTGGATCTAAATTAGCGTTGACTTTATGCACGTGGAGAGTCATGCATGTGTTGGTGCCCAATCATCAGCCCCAGATGTTCTGGGACCATGCCGACAATGAACGTGCTCACTGGTCTTATTTCACAGAAAACCGGGAAGATTTCATCCGGCGTGACCGCAAGGACACAATGCAATTTCGTTGCAAAGTAGTGGTGGGAAACATATACCCCAGAGCCGATATTGGGCGGAGCTTGTCCCTCAGTAAGTCATACTGGAACAAAAGGTGGCCTGAGAGATGGAGGATAAGTACAGACTGCAGCGACAATAATAGCGCAAGTACTTATGATTATATAGACAAACACTGCAGTAGGACCATACACTACCATCCTTTCACCATTCGGGGACTGGCTGGACCTCTGACTCGAAGAGTCTTCCGACTCTAATCCGTCCGGGCTTCACCAATATCTCGGTCAAAGTCTTTAGAAAGTACGTGATAGAGGATAGAGACATCGCCAATATAATATACAAGATATGGCTCCCGGAGATCTGACTTCAATCAGCTCTCTATATATACGAAAACGAATTAAACAGCTTCTGACCCATTGGGGAAACGAGGGTCAAATCTGTCGCACCTAATACCATAATTATATCCATCGTCTTTTTCGATCTTTGATCCCTTGACAAACAATCGTCTAGACTTATATTTTCTTTGGCTGACTTAGTCGCAGCAACACTTTCGGCTTAGGCGCGGGTTTAGGTAGGCGGAAACGAAGTGTAATGCGAGGTCTGTTCGTCTTGAGGGAATTATTTTTCGGCTCAGCCGTATCGTAGTCGATTAAAGCTGCTGGATGGGGCTTAGCTTTAGTATGGAGGCAGGTATCACTAAGAGCTACAGTTTGCGAGTATATTTCTCTATCGACATTGTGGCGCCCGCCGATGCCTTGTGCGGAAAAACATGATGGGGATCGGGAACGTAAAGACTGAGAGAAGAGGACGTCTTCGCCAGGCAGTGGGGACCCGTGTCCGTCAGACTTGGTGTCTGAACAATCGCTCAACCACTCGAGCTCGCTATGTAGCTCTTTTTGTAGGACGTTTTGGCTCAGACACAAGTCGCCCATCGAGTGTAGCTCATCCGTATCGGGAGGTGACATTGACTCGCTATATGTCAACTCCGGTACATCTTGTATGTCCTCATCGGTAACCACGTGAGTGAAGGAGGTCTGGGACGATCCAGTTGATGGGGTGGCCTGAGTCCTGTCGGGAGCCTTTCGACCCCTCAATGGATCTGGAGATTGCTCATGTCTCCAGTGGAGCTGAAGAGGACCTTTGCTTCGCTTCAAAGGCTGCTACCTGATCATGGACAGACCACATTCCGTCACTGGGCAAAGACCCTGAGTCGGCTGCTCACCGGGCCGGTATAAGACGGTGCAGTCCCGCGACGCCAGAGAGCATAGGTCCCGGATGGCTTCCTTTCGCTCTTCTTCCGATACGACGCGATCTGAAATCATCATCCTTGCAAGGCGACCACGTTCGGGCATCACTCGTGACAAAATATCAAGAAGGTCTGTCCTTTTCTCGTCACCGGGACTCTCTTTGCCGCGAGTCTTCACTTTCCAATCCCTTCGCTCCCGTATCCATTCAAACTTGTATTGCTGTAATCTTTTCTTAGTCAGGCTGGCTCGATACGCCCGAGCTTTGCTTTCGGCAGCTTTGATATCGCACGTAGGGTTTCGTTGTCTTTTCAGCCGTTGGACTTCGAATTCGAGCTCTAAAAGTTGTGGATCTCTTCTGATAGCATCTTCTTTTTCCGCCGGCAGCTTGGTGGGAAGGCCATTTTCGCGGAATTTTGCAAACGACTGGAAGTAGTCGACGTGATCATGCTGGGCGATTTCGTCCAAGAAAGCGGATTTCCCACAGACAGCCGAGGTGTTGGCCCCGTAGCTTTGGCCGTAAATACGAGGATCGTTATGGTTGATATGTTGAGCCAATTCGACTGCGGTATACCTCCCTGTACATTCTGTCGTTAGCAAGATAGCATTCTATACGGTTTTCAGCACCACCCACCTTGAACCTTCTTGGCGAGGTAACGGCGTATAGCATGGACTGTTGCATTACCGAAGTATCCCGAAAGGTTAAGCACCGATTTAACGATACGATCAAAGGTTCTCTTTAGAAGCGGCTCCTCGGTAACACCCTGTTGCATAGTGGCATTACGTAGGATTGGTAGAGTAAAAACAGAATCTTGCCATCGCAGAAGAAGCTCGTCCTCGCCGTCAGGAATTTGCAATTGCCAAAAATCGTCAAGAGAATCGATACCCCAAATAGCGTTGTCTGCAACAGCCAAAGACAATAAGAATTGGGTGTCATCATAAAGTAGTGTGCCGTGTTGACTGGTCGATGCGCCATATCTACCAAAGGATAATGTTGTCAGTCTAATAGATCAGACACGTGATAGATAGAAAGCGACAGTACACTGTATTCTCCGGGTCGCGATTATTTTTCACCCAACGCTGATCAATTCGATACATCGGTTTCCATCCACCGCTCGGGAGACGTTTAAGAACGATTTCAATATCCTATAGAAGTTTAGCGATGCTCCCCGCCAATTGTCCTACCAACTCTTACCCGGTATTGAAGACCCTTCTTGCTATCATCCTTCTTATCAGGGAAGAAGGCGCCAATCCTCGCATCAGTCCAACAAAAGACCGCGATAATGAAGGGAATTTGGAATTTGTTGCGAGGATGGATGAAATGATCGTCGTCGACGGTCCAGAATGTGTTAGTGAACCGAACCAGCTCCTTTTCACCGAACAGGTGCTTCGGCTTCTTTTTGTTTACGACCAGGCCTTCTTTGGTCAGGGTATTCCTGGTCCACTAATGAAGGTCCGTTCAGCCTTGGGGACGTTATCTTCCACTTTGGCATACACTTACATCGTATACAGCACGTCTATCCTCCCCGTCGATACGGTTACCCGTCACTCGTGCGAATCCAGCGAAGAACCACTCCGTAAAGGTATTGATTGAATCGACAGTGACCTTTTTCTGTTTGTCGTCGATTATTCCGCGGCTGGTGGCGACGATAAAGCGAAGGAAATCCTTAATAGTGGCAAGATCGAGAGGAGGTAGACCTTCTCGAAGACTCCGTGCTTCCATGGTATAGGAGGCGTCGACCACGGTATCGTCAACAGAAAGTGCCTTTCCCGTATCCTGTTGCTTCTTTTCGACAGCAACCACCCATCTGCTCAATTGGGTAAGTATACCTTTTTGAACGGGACCATACAGTTGTTGTAGCTTACTTCTCATAGCGTCCTAGAGCAATGTTCTGGTCTCTTAGGGTTTTCTTCACATACTTTGTATTGTCTTTTTTACTATCCTCTTCTTGATGAGCTCCCTGCTTGTAGCCATTGGCTATAGCTTTCTCCAGGAGCTCCGCTGGCGATACGTCATTCCGGCCCATGGCCGTATGAAATAGAGGGGAGAGTCCTGGACGGCGGTGGGGAGGATCGTAGTCGTAATCTATGGGTCACAAGAGTGAGAAATGAAGAGCCAGAACAGGCGGCGCACCGCTCCCTCTTATAGCCCACCTCAGTGGCCATCTCTGAGGCCCCTGAAACAGGGTGTGTGAGGGACCGCACTTTCCGGATGCTCGAACGTGGGGGGTTTGGGTGAGTCAGTAGATGAGAAGAGAGCGTGCATCACCTCGATCGGGTGCCGCACCACCCCTGCTCACCCGGCGCGCTCGCTAAAGCGGCAGCGTCTGGGCGAGCGTCGAGTGAGCGAGGGGCAGATTTTTGTCGCCTTCTCGCGCCAAGCCCGACGTTTTGGCCGTGAACATCAAGTCACGGGAGACCCGAGAATGAGCGCATCGTCGTCGAGCAGGAGATCTTGGTTGGAGTTGCGGATGGCTGGACGAACGGAGTGAATGAATTTAAGGGTGGGAGGGTTAACAAGGGTGATGCGTGAAAATGGATTTGGGCTTAATAGTTGATGAAGGACGCATGCTAGAGGAAGACTGTCCCAAGCGGGCACTCCTCTCCAGCCAGATTCGTGATACGGTCTGCCACGCTGCTCATTTATACCAGTGCGTTAAAACTGTCGCTCCGTGGTTGACTGTTTTAGTGTTTCGGTAGCAAGCTGCGGTATCAAGGGGCAAAGCCCCGATATTCTGCTCCCTCGCCTGTTCCCGTTAGAGGCAAGTCAGATTTACAGAGAAAGGAGGTATCTTTTGATCGTCTAATATAGGGGTTACTGATGAAGGAAGAATTTACGGGGACTTCGGCCATTCAATACAGGACATCGCCGAGACATGTCCGTCCCCATCGTTGACATGTTACTGACAGCATCCAGAAATCAGATGTCTCGAATGCTTATATCAAGCTGATCCAGCCATTTCATAAGAGTACTGCATCACCAAACAATTTAAAAAGATGAAATGGTTGGTCGAGCGTAATGGAACGACCCCAGTCAGGCCACTACAGTTGTGTGTCTTGACCTGGGAGGTCACGCAAGGAGCGTTGCATTACTCTCCAATTCTCCGCCCGAACATGTGGAACTTGATTGGCTAGGATAGCGATGCTGTTTAAGGATCTAGCCAGATTATTCTCTTAGATACACTAGTGTATTGATCTGCACGGTCCTTGGCTTGGTGGCCCTATTCTTCGACCTCGATTGGTTGCATAAGTGTCCCGTGATCGGCTGAACCTCTATGTACACGCTTCCTGGCTGAGTTTAATTCAGATTCTGCGTCCCTCTTCAACCCCGGGACTGTGTCTTGGGCTTGCTGGATGATTCCGTCAAGTCGGGCCATTTCCTTGGTCGCTTTTGCGTGTAGTACCTTCATCTTTGATAGGTCCGCCAATGACGTGTTTTTCTTTTGGCGACCGCCTTGGAATGCTTCGGTGTATGTCGCCAGGAGTTTTGATGTTGCTCTTCTGAAAACATTTTTCCCATCCTCTGAGAACGCAGTGCCAAAAGTCTCTGCGATTGCGGTCAGTTCTGCGGTTTCCACGCCTTTGGTGGCTTGATCTAGCATGCTCCTAGCTCCATTCACTACGAAAGACTTAAAAATATCTTCCAGGGTATTCGTAAATCCACTGGAGAGCTTGTCCCCGCGTTTCCTCGCCGCCTTACGATCGTCACAGACGCGCCGAATCTCAAGGTAGACCGGTTCCATGAATTTTTTGACTTCGGTTAAGACGACAGTCTGTGGTATCTGAATGATCTCTTCGATGAGGACTTTGGAGGTCTCTTCAATGAGATGAGCACAGCGTTCCTGTTCCCGTTGGTTCACTTCTAGACACTGTCGAAGGGTCTGGTTATTTGAAGCATCCGGGCTCGTACATTGTCTTACTACCTCTTCATGTATCCCCGAGAGAAGGTCTCTGATATTTTTGATAAGCTTGTTGCGATTGAGATAGATCGCTTTCCTGAGATCACGCTCCAAAAAACCTTCGATAACCTTCTGAAGTTGACGTCCCCTAAAGAAGTCACTACCCAGCAATCCTCGTTGGCAGCATTTGTACTCACAGATGGGCGTTCACATCAAATGACCGGATAGACCCTCCCTTCTTGCGCTGCGTATATTGTCCTCGACGATAAAGAGTTACGCGCTTCGTGGAAGGGTGCATCTCGAGTAAGTATTCCACCATTGCCTTTAATGGCTTCACAATATATTCTAGGTCTGAAGAGTTTGTGGAGCTTTTGATTGGTTTTCGAACACCCGAGATGGTGTCTTCAGTACCTTTACCTATAACCTATCAGTGTCCATTCGCTGGTTGATTCGAACAAGGTACGCTTACGGAACGCAGGGTCATTGATTTCTTCCATTGACTTCTCTATATCTGTCGTGCATGATTGAATTGTGTCCCTGATGGACTATATTGTTGATTAGTGGACAACAAGTAGTCGTGTGAACGTGTGAAACCTACTTCGGCAGTATCAGTACAGAGCTTTTGACCTACTGAAGCCCACCATTCCCCTTTCAAGAGGTCTTGGTTGGCAGAGCTCATTATCTGTATATCTAGGAGTCCGTCTCGGATCTGCCTCAAACAGCCCATCTCGTGTGACATTTGCCTATCTAGACATAAAGAGTTCATGAGGCGTTCGATGGAAGGTATGCCAGTTGATTCCAGGTCTAGCCAATCGCCATATCTCGCATCCGCCACTTGGCCGGCTGCTCTAGCTCTGACGGCGGCTGCAGCTGGAGGGCATACTCCGATGACCGTCGTTGTCTTCTCCGCCAGGTCTCGGAACGCTGCTGGCTGCATATCATCTGAAGCAAAATTCTCATCACCTCGGTCTTAGGAGAGTGTCGAGGCTTGCTCGGCCATTTTTGTGGCGATCTTTTCAACCATCTTAGATCGAATCGCAGCTACCTTCGCGCTCGTCCGTCTTCGACGCATTTCTTTTTGCAGCTCTTGTGCTTGGCGAGCTACCTCTGGAGACTTCGGTATGCTAGCAGTATTTTTCGACGAATCCGAAAGGCGCTGCATCATGCCCACGACCTGATCTTGCGTGATGACTGTCGATGAGACAATATCTGTATTGTCGCTGGGGTCGAACGAGATAAGTGGTCCTTCTGCCCATCCTGACACGTGGATCCGAGACCACCAAGAGGGTTCTGGGACCGATACTGATGCCCCCGTCAACATAGACATAAGGATTTGTGAACAGGCTCCGCTGGCGCTCTGGATCTGGCGCATGGCTGCCTCAAGAACGATTTCTTGAATTTTCAACCGACTCAACTCTTGATCTAATTCGACAGACTTGGACCTTAGGGACGCATAGGCCGCGTCGTTTGCGACGTGCCTCTCACTTTCGTCTTTGGTTCCCTTGTCAATTTGACTCAAGACGATCGTAATCCTGTAATTGTTACTAGCGGACCTACTCGGATTACGTCTTACTCACTTTGAATTCGTCCCTGTCATTCTGTCCCGCCAGAGAATATCTCCAACGTGGTCCCATACATCCGGACTGTCGACCGCCCGGTTACAGCTTGCTAGAATAAAGCGCGAGGTGCATTTAGTGGTCCACTGCTTGGCCACCTCGGCCCTCGCTGCCTCGGCATCCTGATGGTAGATCAGCATAGTCCTGATAAAAAGTCGGTGTACGTACCATGGTTCCTGGAATGTCTACCATTACTAAACCTTGTTTGAGTATGTCGGCCTGAACACCGACGCTGCTACGCTTAGCATTCTTGGTGTTCGAAGAGGGAAGTTGGTCACTACTAACTGCATCTCCTTGATGATGGGCCAAAGTACTGCGGCTTCCTCGTTCTCCAGCTCCGCGCTTGCCCCGAATTTTTGCGTCACCTTGGCAAAATCATCGGCATCATGGCACACGAATTCTTGACTCCCTTTCCCGATGCATTGGTTGATACCGTATCTGTCGTCCAGCTTGTCGAGTTCGACCTCTAGTTCATCGGATGTCGTGCGGAATTCATCGATATTCAACTTTGGGTAGAGGGCATTAAGCTTTGATTTAGCGCGGTCCTCATTCAGTGTGATTTCCTCACTATAGCCAAATTCTTTGCTTGCAAATAGGTGCTCAATTAGAGCCTTCCTTTCGGCGTTAAATTCTGGCTCCGTTCGATAGATCACTGTGACTTTCGATCCCTCGCCTTCCATATATCTTATTATGATCGGTACTGGGGTACACGCATTGGAGTCTGACGTTGGTAGTCGGATAGAATGAAATATTGCATTCAATAGAGAACCTGTTCGTTGAATAGTGATCAGCGCTCAGCTCATAAAGGGATTCGCTAGGTCCTTACTCTTTCCGTGACCAGTGACCCCGAATACCCCGATAGTAGTGTCATCTAGGTCAGCGACCGTAGAACGCGTGAGTACCGCTATACGTTGGGTCAATCATGTGTTATGCAAGCTGTCTCTTGAAATGGATACTCACACAAAGGCTTTTCAAAATTGGCTCTTGTGGTCGGATCTTGGATATCTGTAATCGTAGATTCAATCTTCTTGATTTCGGTGCGACTAACCTGACGATCAGACTGCAAGAGTCTAGCCGTCATGGTATAGTCTTCCATGGCGGATGTAAGGTGTTGGTGATATTCCTGAGATGAGTGTGGATGATATACTTTAGGTGAGGTGAAAGAGTGAGCATTCAAGATTCGTCCTCTATCGCGTCTGCCGCGATTAATCGGTGGGCTGGTAGAGAAGTGAAGTGAAAGCATTCAAAGAAAGATCATGTGTACTCTCAGCTAAAAAGCAGGAACATACTTACCGATCGCCCAGTACGATGCCTATAGAGACCAAAGCTTCGCGTCTCGTTTCGACGACCAAATGACTGACTCATTAACTCGCACGATGGCGTTCAGTACTACGAGATCACAGCTGAAGCTGCGTGAAATCATTGACCCTAGCAGTGGCCTCGAGAGCAGCAGCTTTTTCACAGACGATGGCAAGAACGAGGAGGTGTCGCTGAGGGTGAGCGATGTTACCTGTTCTCCAACGCGAACGATTTCTATCGTCGTCAAGCCGGACGATGCCGATATCATTCCAATTGAGGCAAAGTCAGGGACTGAGATCCCTTTAATCTCATGGCTTCATGCGACTAAGAAGGAGCATAAGATATCAGACGTGCTGAATTTTACACATCGGACCTGTTTTACCAGAGAGTAGGCAACTCTTGAATTGAATGCAAGATGGGTTCCTATTCAGATCCTACTTTATTGGGCCTTGCAGAGCAGCATTACCCCTTGCCCCCTGGTGGATCATTATGCACAGACTGAAGACCTTGGTACTGGTACAATGATGTCAGGGGATTAGCTTCAGCGGATTAGCTATTTCTGAAGATGTTACACTCGTAGCCTATTTCGTTGTAGGCTACCTCCTCATTCTTCTCCTCATTCCAATACCAACACATCACGTGTGCCAGCCTCGGTCCAACGTTCGGATGATGGTCGTCCAGCTCAACGCCTTTCCGTTGCAAAGCAATCTTAAAATCTGGACGGAGTTGCTTGAGGAATGGTCTATTGTCTCTGCTTTAGTACTTGTCGAAGTTATCAACCGGGACATGAAACATGGAGTCCCCATTAGGACCTCCGTGATTCTTGTTTGGCCACTGATGTGCAAGTACGAGCCATGGGTGACGACGCCCTCTTATGCTCCATGTCCATAACCAGAACATGTCCTGTCAATCTCCATAGACCATCTTCAGTCTCTCGAACAATCCAGTCTAGAGATGCATATCGCCGCAGGGAACATTCGTCTTTATCGGGTCCCTCAGAATAAGTAAGGGCACCCGAGTCGGTCAGGGCGGGAGGAAATTTGACGGAGGGTTCATTCTTGATTGGCGATTCAGGGAGAACAAGCATCCCAGGTATAAAACCAAACTTTTTGCGCCCGTCCAAAATGCCAAGTATAATCACATTAAAGCGGCCGGGATCGAGAAGCTTCTCATATTTGCTGCGTTCTTTCGGTGCCGCCGCATCCTAGACCTCCCTTGGTGTCGGCTTGGGTCGTTGCCAGCTTCTCATCTCATGTTCCCTCTCTTTCACAGTGATGTATCGGCCATAGCCCCGTCGCGTAATGTCTTTCGATATTGCTGGGTGGTTTTCTTGTGCTCTTGCGATAGCCTCATTAATCTTGTCCTCTGTAGCGCTAAGATCAAAAGTTGCGTGCCTGGTAATCGCAGCACTGTAGATTTGGTCGAAGACGTCTCAATTGCCTAGAAGCAGGTCCATTCTTCGCAAAGTCTGGATAGGGGCGAAAGCGCAACCGTATTTGCAGAGACTGTGTGAGATAAAACTGCAAGACTATTCAATGTCTTGCGGACGGATATTTGCACGCACCCGTACGGTCTGTGGCTTCGTAGATATAATCACGGGAGAATCTGACGCATACGCCAATATTTGGAATTATCCCACCGTGACTTATCTTCAAGGGTTGTTAATTGCTCAATTTTGGTAAACGAGCTCACTGTAGGTAAGAGAATAGGCGAGATAGGGCGAGTTATGCTGCCGCCACGGACCGCCTGTCCCTAGCGTGACGGTGTATGACAAAGGTCTACAAACATGTGCATTGAGAGGTATACTATGATATGGCTTTTGTCCTTTCCCTTACCTTCCATAAATCGTGGGCCTAAGTCAGGGTTCAGGCTCTGAAATTGATAAAGACGTGATATCTCTGGGCACCGCAGCAAGTCGCTTAATTCTTCTAGGCCTTCTGCACGCAACTGCAAAGTCGATCATGAGCCGAGCAATAAAAAGTCTACTCTGCTGAAACAGATTCCACACGAAGGTCCGTGTCCGTAGCCTTTGAGGTTATGTATTCTCAAGCTTTTTGGCTTTGCGAGTGTATCAAAGGCATCGGACATCGCGTAATATGAGGCCTGCGCAGGATTTGCAAAGCATTGCTGATATCATAGGCCTCGATCCTTAGATTTCGTTGCCAGATAAAATGGTCGCTGTTCTTGGTATAGTCCCAGCCTCCTGGCCATGAAACGCACTAGGGATGCATGGGGCTTGACAAAGATTGTAACGACCCCTCCTCTACAGCTACAAATACTCGATATAAAAGAAGAGGTGGTGGTAGTAGTAGTGGTAGTAGTAGTAGTGGTAGTAGTAGTAAAAGATATTAGCGTAGTTAGTAAATAACTACCATTTCTTTAAAAAAAACTATATAATCTATTATCTAGTCTTTAAGATAAGATAGCTTAATTTTATTAATATTAAGTAAGTTTATAGGATCTAATAATAAGGGCTTAAATTATTATTTATTCCCTTTTCTTAAAGCCTATTATAGTTATAGCGGTAGCTTAAAATTATCTTTTAAAAGTAATAAGATACTAAATAGGCTTAGATTATTAATAAGATTTATATAAAAATATCTCGTCTTTCTTAAATTATATAGCTAGAATATTAAAATAATAGTATTTTAACTAATTAATAATACTAGGATAATAGTAAAGCTAGTATAATAGAGTATAGATAGAAAATAATAGAGAAGGCCTATTATAACTACTTAATAGTAAAAATTAAATAGTTTAAATTAAATCTTAAAAATATTAGGGAAAACTAGGAGGTTTTAAGGTTAAATTTACTAATTTCTTAAAAAGAGTACTAAAAGGTTTAAGCTACTAGTAAGTTAGATTATTATAAGCTTCTAGACTAATATTTAAGCTTTATATAACCTTATAACTATTAAGTATTAATAGTAAATCTATTATAGAAAGTTCTATATAAGAGCTTTAATTAATTAGATCTATTTGCTATAACCTTTACTTTATAAAATTAAGTTTAATATAAGTAAATATAATATCTAAAGTCTATTAAAAGTCTTTAATTTACTAGATAAAATTAATAGATTAAAGAATCTTCTTAAACTACTTAATATTAATAGTTATAAAGTTATAAAGTTATAAAGTTATAAAAATGAGAAGTCTTAGTTATAATATAATTCCTCCTAATATAAGGTGTTTTATATATTAATATATTGAAATAATTAATTTTTTCAACTTTATTTTTTTTAAATTATCTTACTATCTTTATTATTTTATAAGAAATTTTATTTTAACCTTATATATTCTATATATTAGCCTAGTAAACTCTATCATTTTATAGTTTTAATAAGAATAAGGAAGTTAGCTACGCGAGTAGAGCGCTAATAACCTCAGGTAGTTATAAAGAGGCTGTTATAGTTTTAATTATTAGGGAGCGTCTATAAATAAGTAATAAAGATATCTATAAGTATCAGCCTAGTATCAGGGTCAGGCTTTGGGATGCCCAATCGACGGATTCATTCCGGTACGGGTGGTTTTCCGCCACCCTTGGATGGACGTTAGCGGTGAATTGCTGTATTTAATACTGCTATAATAACGTCCCTCCCTGCATGGCGGAAAATCCACCGTGCCAGAAAATATAAGGGATACTTTCACTTTAAGCGACCATAACTGTGCGTATACGTTGAGCTTCACTAAATTAATTTGTAAATAGTACGCTATAGCTACTGTCAAACGTTTAGGACCTCTTCCAACGTGTAAATTATATTCGTATCATTACTCTCTCGCCTGATTTACCTAAAGTCTTCTCCTATCGTAAAACAATCTCTATTCGCTACAGTACTACGGTAAAGCCTATGCCTTTCCTTGTCACCGGAATGGCCGCGCTAAGTTTTAGCTTCCGAGCAAGGTCTTGGCATGGAAAATCAATATTATTGAAACGTCATGCGGTGATTATAGGTATTTACGATATCTATAGCAACGTCGCAAATCTATAACACCATGTTATTATATATATAAACTGCACTCAGTGCGTCGCATAGACTATAGCTAGCTCCGAGCAAGAGGAATTAATCATACATGTTGTGGTGGTTAACTAATAGGGGTCGTTCCTGGCCGTGCCATGCCCACTAACACTTATACTTTCGACTATATAGGTAAACATCGCATATATCACATCTATAAGACACTCGCCTAGGGTGTATATTCTATATATTCGGATCGATCTCATCACCAAAACATCGTTTTTTCGGACTGGGTGTTCGTGTACGAGCTCGCCTTATATGACCCTCATGGCTGCACTATACGCATTAGGCCCTCACCGCCATCTTCACATATATATGCTTTTCTGGTCGTTCGAGTCGCTGTATAGGGAGCATATCCTGTTGTTTCTTTACTGCAGCCTCC
>JAABUX010005203.1_pt1 | contig 16062 bp, 15 predicted proteins | sample 5561851 | NCBI WGS metagenome assembly JAABUX01 (sample SAMN10711883, study PRJNA513361) | rock metagenome | isolation source: Antarctica rocks | place: Antarctica: Victoria Land, Richard Nunatak red sandstone | collected 2016-01-03 | reverse complement strand
CGGCGGGCGGCCGGGAGCTCTCGGTGATGTTCCCGATGGTGGCGACGGTGGCGGAGTTCCGGACGGCGCGCGGATTGCTGTTCGCCGAGGCCGCCCGGATACGCCCGGCGCCGTCGCGGCTCCTGGTCGGCAGCATGGTCGAGGTGCCGGCGCTGCTGTGGCAGATGCCGGCGCTGCTGCGGGAAGCGGATTTCGTGTCGATCGGCACCAACGACCTGATGCAGTTCCTGTTCGCTGCCGACCGGGGGACGCCGGCGCTCGCCGGGCGGTACGACCTGCTGTCCCAGCCGGTGCTCGATGCGCTCGAAGCGTTGCAGCGGGCGGGCAAGGCGGCGGGGCGCGAGGTCGCGGTGTGTGGCGAGCATGCCGGGCGGCCGCTCGATGCGCTGGTGCTGATGGCGCTTGGCATCACGAATTTGTCGATGCCGGCGGGCAGCCTGCTGCGGATAAAGGCGCTGCTGATGGGGGTGGACCTCGCCGCGCTGCGGGCGGTGCTGGCGACCTTGCGCCGGGCGGACGGGCCGCAGGGACTGCGCGAGCCGCTGCTGGCCTGGGCGCGGGAGCATGGGCACGAGGTTTGAAGCAGGGCCGCTTTGCAGCAGGGGCGCAGCCCCCCATATCGACGCCATGCCCGCCGCCGCAGTAGAAGGCAGCATAACCAGCGGTCCGCGAGGGCCAGGGAATGACGATGAACTACCGTCCGTACCAGCAGATCGATCGCCGCCGCTCGCGTCAAATCCATGTCGGCCGCGTGCCGGTGGGGGGCGATGCGCCAATCACCGTGCAGACGATGACCAACACGCTCACCACCGACGTGCCCGGCACCATCGCGCAGATCCGCCGGGCCGAGATCGCCGGAGTGGACATCGTGCGGGTTTCCTGTCCGGACCAGGAGAGCGCGCTGGCGCTCCGCGAGATCGTCCCCGAGGTTGGCGTGCCGATCGTGGCCGACATCCATTTCCACTACAAGCGCGCCATCGAAGCCGCGCAGAGCGGGGCGGCGTGCCTGCGCATCAATCCCGGCAACATCGGCAGCCCGGAGCGGGTGCGCGAGGTGGTGCAGGCCGCGAAGGACCATAATTGCTCGATGCGCATCGGGGTGAACGCCGGCAGCCTCGAGCGGCATCTGCTTGAGAAATACGGCGAGCCGAACCCGGAGGCGCTGGTCGAGAGCGCGCTCGAGCACGCCAAAATCCTGCAGGACCACGATTTCCACGAGTTCAAGATCAGCGTGAAGGCGAGCGACGTGTTCATGGCCGTCGCCGCCTATCAGCAGCTCGCCGAGGTCTGCGACCACCCCCTGCACATCGGCATCACCGAGGCGGGCACCAAGCGGGCCGGCACCGTGAAGAGCGCGATCGGGCTTGGCAACCTGCTCTGGGCCGGGGTCGGCGACACGATGCGGGTATCGCTCTCGGCCGAACCGGAGGAGGAGGTGCTGGTCGGGTGGGACATCCTGAAGTCGCTGGGCTTGCGGCACCGCGGGGTGAAGATCATCTCGTGCCCGTCCTGCGCGCGGCAGGGGTTCAACGTGATCCAGACGGTGGCGACCCTCGAGGAGCGGTTGGCGCATATCAAGACGCCGATCACCCTCAGCATCATCGGCTGCGTCGTGAACGGGCCCGGCGAGGCGCTGATGACCGATCTGGGCCTGACCGGCGGCGGCTCGGGCAAGCACATGGTCTATAGCGCCGGGCGCACCGACCATACGATCGCCGGCGAGGGCATGGTGGAGCACATCGTGGAACTGGTCGAGCGCCGGGCGGCGGAGCTTGCGGCGGCGGAGCCTGTCAAGGCCGCGGCCGAATAGGTGGCAGCGCTGCAGCCGCCGCGCGGCACACGGGACCTGATCGGCGAGGAGCAGCGGCGGCACGCGCATGTGGTGGCTACGGCACGGCGCGTCGCCGGGCTGTATGCGTTCGACGAGTGGGCGACGCCGGTGTTCGAGGACACGCGGGTCTTTGCGCGGACGTTGGGCGACACGTCCGATGTGGTCACCAAGGAGATGTACGAGTTCACTGACCGGGGCGGCGAGAGCCTGACCTTGCGGCCGGAAAACACCGCGGGGGTGTGCCGCGCGCTGGTGAGCAATGGATTGACGCAGAGCCTGCCGCAGCGGGTGTTCTACGCCGGGCCGATGTTCCGGTACGAACGGCCGCAGAAAGGAAGGTTCCGGCAGTTCCACCAGGTAGGCGCGGAGTTGCTGGGACCGGCCGAGCCGCTCGCGGACGCGGAGGTGATCGCACTCGGGCGCGACGTGCTCGACGCCTTGGGGGTCGTAGGCGCGTGCGTGCTGGAGCTGAACACGCTGGGGGACATGACAAGCCGGGCAGCATGGCGGGAGGCGCTGGTCGAGTATTTCGGGGCGCGGGCGGGGGAGCTTTCGGAGGAAAGCCGGGAGCGGCTCGCGCGCAATCCGTTGCGGGTGCTGGACAGCAAGGACGAGCGGGACCGGCGGCTGGTGGCCGAGGCCCCGCTGATTGGGGAATTCCTCACCGACGACGCGAAGCGTTTCTGGGATGGGTTGCGGGCGGCGCTCACGCGGTTCGGGATCGCCTTCCGGGAAAACCCGCGCATCGTGCGGGGGCTCGACTACTACAACCACACCGCCTTCGAGTTCGTGACCGACCGACTCGGCGCGCAAGGCACCGTGCTGGGCGGCGGGCGGTATGACGGGCTCGTCGAGCAGATGGGCGGCCCGGCGGTACCGGCGGTCGGCTGGGCGGCGGGGGTAGAGCGGCTTGCGATGCTGCTGGAAGCGCCGCCGGACGTGGCGGCCCCGGTGGCAGTGGTGCCGGTGGGGGAGGGGCAGGAGGCGGCGGCGCTGGGCGTGTTGCAGGCGTTGCGCCGGGCGGGGGTGCGGGCGGAGATGGCCTATCGCGGCAACCTGCGGCGGCGGATGGAGCGGGCGAACCGGATCGGGGCAAGGGCGGCGGTGATCGTGGGCGAGGACGAGGCTGCGCGTGGGGCGGCCATGGTGCGGGACCTGGGCACCGGCGAGCAGAGCGAAGTGGCGTTTGCGGACATTCCCGGGCGGTTCCTATGAGCGAGCTCGACTCCCGGCTCGACCGGATTGTCGGGCGCGCGGCGGAACTCCGGTCCATGCTCTCGGAAGGGTTGGGCAGCGAGGCGTTCTCGCGGGCCAGCAAAGAGTTGGCGGAGTTGGAGCCGCTGGTGGCGCGGGTCGATGAGCTGCGGGCGACGGAGGAGGCGGCGCGGGAGGCGGCGGCGATGCTGGCGGACCCGGAGATGCGCGGGCTGGCTGAGGCCGAGCTTGCGGAGTTGCAGGACCGGCTGCCGGGGTTGCAGCACGAAATCCGGCTGGCGCTGCTGCCGCGCGACGAAGCCGACGAGCGGAGCGCCATCCTCGAGGTCCGCCCGGCGGCTGGCGGCGACGAGGCCGGGCTGTTCGCGGCGGAGCTGTTCGCGATGTACCAAAAATATGCCGCCGCGCATGGCTGGCGGTCGGAAATCCTCGATTACGGGGAGAGCGAGCTAGGCGGCTTGCGGGAGGGCATCGCCGAGATCACCGGGCGGGGCGTGTTCGCCCGGCTGAAATGGGAATCGGGGGTGCACCGGGTGCAGCGCGTGCCGGCCACGGAGAGCCAGGGGCGCATCCACACCAGCACCGTGACGGTCGCCGTGCTGCCCGAGGCGGAGGAGGTCGATGTCGAAGTGAACGAGGGCGACCTGCGGATCGACGTGTACCGGGCATCCGGAGCGGGCGGGCAGCACGTGAACAAGACGGAGAGCGCGGTGCGGATCACCCATCTGCCGACGGGGATCGCGGTCGCCATGCAGGAGGAGCGCAGCCAGCATAAAAACCGCGCAAAGGCGATGAAGGTGCTGCGGGCGCGGCTCTACGAGCAGCAGCGCTCGAGCCTGCACGCGACGCGATCGGCGGACCGCAAGTCGCAGGTGGGGACGGGCGATCGGAGCGAGCGCATCCGGACCTATAATTTCCCGCAGGGGCGCGTCACCGACCACCGGGTGAACTTCACCCTGCACAAGATCGAGCGCGTCATGGGCGGCGAGCTCGACGACATCATCGATCGGCTGGCGGCGGAGGACCAGGCGGCGAAGCTCGCGGCCGAGGGGTGACGGCGCGCGAGGCGCTCAGGCGCGGTGCGGTTCGGCTGGCCGCAGCCGGGGTTGAGAGCGCGCGCCTCGATGCGCGGCTGCTGCTCGGGTTCGCCGAGGGGATCGAGCAGGCTGCGCTGATCGCCGACCCGGCGCGGGTCGTGGACGATGCGCGGTTCGAGGCGCTGATCGCACGCCGGTCCGCACGTGAGCCGGTCGCCTACATCGTGGGGCGGCAGGAGTTCTGGAGCCTGTCGTTCCGGGTGTCGCCGGCGACGCTGATCCCGCGCGCCGACAGCGAAGCGGTGGTCGAGGCGGCGCTCGCGACGTTCGCGGCAGGGCGTGTGCTCGATCTGGGGACCGGGACGGGATGCTTGTTGCTGGCGATCCTGCACGAACGGCGGGCCGCGTGGGGCGTGGGCGTGGATGCAAGCCCGGCGGCGGCGTGGCTCGCGGCGGAGAACGCTCGGGCGCTCGGGATCGGCGAACGGGCGATGTTCCTGGCGGGAGATTGGGACGCGCCGCTTGGGGGACGGTTCGAGTTGGTGGTCGCGAACCCGCCTTATGTCGGAACGGGAGAACTCCCTCATCTCGCGCCGGAGGTGGCTTGCTGGGAGCCGCATTTGGCGCTTGAGGCAGGCGCAGACGGGCTGCGTGCCTACCGCGCTTTGCTGCCGCGGCTACCCATGCTGCTCGCGCCTGGCGGACTCGCGGTGCTGGAGGTAGGGGCCGGGCAAGCGACGGCCGTGAGCGGCATCGCAGGGGAATGCGGCCTCGCCGTGCTTGCGGCCCGAGCCGATCTGGGCGGGGTGATTCGCGCGTTGACGTTCGGTGTGCGGGGAGGGGTTGGCAGTTTGGGTGCGCAGCGCTAATATAATCATGTGTCCGGATCGCGTGCGCTCCTGGACAGCTTGCCCGGCGGAGATCCATGAGGGGTTGCCTGGGCTAAAATGACATATGTTCTCGCCTTGGACCGCAGAGCTTTACCTGTGCCGGGCAGAACGAAGCGTCAGCCGAAGGGGTTCGACCAGCAGTGAACATGAAGCGGATGCGTGGACGCAACCATCGTCCCGGTATTGGTGCTAGCAACGGCGGCGGGGGCGGGTTCCGGGCGCAAACCGGCAACGTCCCGCTCAATCGCAATCATTCGTTCGACAGCCAAGGCCCCGATCTGCGGCTGCGCGGGACGGCGCAGCAGCTTTTCGAGAAATACCTCCAGCTTGGGCGGGACGCGACGAGCGCTGGCGACCGGGTCATGGCGGAGAGCTATTTCCAGCACGCGGAGCATTATTTCCGCATCCTGGGCGCGATGCAGGCGGTGCAGCAGCAACCGCCGCCGCAGCAGCCGAACGGCTCGGGCAACCAGAACGCCTATCGCCGCTATCAGCCTGACGGCGATGTGAGCGAGGGCCAGAACAGCGCCGAGCCGCCTGACGAGGCCGCCGAGACCCGCGAAATCCCGATCGCCGCCGCGCCCCCCGAAGACTGAGAGGCCGTTCCGAAATGCGCTGCAGCGAATCGGCTGTCGTGGTTTTCCGAGCACCGGAGCGGAGTGGCCATAGGGGCCATGAGCACCGGAGCACAGGACAACCGCGTCAGACGGCCGCTGCAGTAGCATTACGGAATGGGCTCTGAGCGGCGCTTGGAATCGATCTACTATGTCATGGCGTGGGCGTGCCACCGCCGCTGTCGCCATTGCTACGAGGATCGGTTCCGACCTTACGTCCGCAATGAATTGGCCGCGGTGCTCGCCGAAGCCGAGGCGAATGCGCCGCGGATCATAACGAACCTGCCGCCGCGGTTGACTTGGCTCGATCGCAGCGGTGCGGCGCCGGTCGAGCGGGGCGGGCGGATCATCCTGGCAGGGGGCGAGGCGCTGCTCGAAGGGGTGCGCCAGCGCGTGACATACCCGACGATCGAGCGCTTGCAGGCGCGCTATGCCGGGCAGGATATGCGGATCATCGTGCAGACGACCGGGGACTTGCTGACGCCTGTGATTATCAGGGAAATGCTGGAGCGGGGCGTCTGGCAGATCTCGATCGCCGGGGTGGATGATTTCCACGTGGGGCTCGAAGGGCCGGAGAAGCAGCGGGCGTTCGTGGACCGGCTTGCGGCGATGATGGCCGCGGCGGGGGTCGCGCGCGCTGGGCTCGCAGCCGAGCGGGTTTTATGGTTCGAGGAGGAAGGGCCGCTCTACAGCGTGTTCGGCGCGACCGCGGATGCCTGGATCGGCAAGCTCTGGCCACGTGGCCGCGCCTGGGCGAACGGGCTCTCGACGGCGACGATTGCGGATAATTTCTGCGCGCGGTGGTCGGGCGGCATGAACTTCCTGCGCAGCGCCGAAGCCGGCAGCGAGGTCGCGATCGAGCCGGATGGATCGGTTTATCCGTGCTGCCTGAAGACGGGCGCGCCGCTTGGCAACCTGACCGAGGAGCCGCTCGAAGCCATCCTCGCGAGCCTGCGCGACGACCCGGCGTTCCGCGCCATCGACGCCGGGCGGCCGGAGTTGATGGGCATCGAAGCCGGATGGAGCGAGGCGGAGTTCCTGGCCCGCAGCGAGACGGTAACGCCCCAAGGGCGCCCTTACGCCAATCTCTGCATCGGCTGCGACCGGTTCCACGAGGAGGTGCTCGGCCCAAGGATCGCCGCCGCCCGCACGCGCCGGCTCGCGCTCGCATGCTGACCTGGCGGCATCTGCTCGCGGCAATGGCGGTAGTGCCGGGCTGGGCGGAGGCCGGGCGCATCGGCCAGGGCCAGGAGGTGTTCTGGAACGCCTGGGGCGGCGACGAGGGCACGAACCGTTTCATCGCCTGGGCGGCGGGGCGTGTTCGCACCCTGCACGGGATCACTCTTTATCACGTGAAGCTGCGCGATACCGCGGATGCGGTGGCGCGGATCGTGGCCGAGCGGGCTGCGGGGCGCGAGCAGGGCGGCAGCGTGGACATGCTCTGGCTGAACGGGCCGAATTTCCTGGCGCTCCGCGAGCGGGACCTGCTGCTTGGGCCGCTGCTCGACCAGCTTCCGAACGCCGGGCTCGTGGACCGGGTGGGCAAGCCGGCGACGGTGGTGGATTTCACCGTGCCGACCGAAGGCTACGAGGTGCCGTGGCGGATGGCGCAGGTGTGCTTCATCCGCGACGCCGGGCGGCTGCCCGACCCGCCGCGTTCGGCGGCGGCGCTGCTGGACTGGGCGGTAGCGCATCCGGGCCGGACCACCCACCCGCAGGCGCGCAACTTCCTGGGCGCCACCTTCCTGAAGACCGCGCTGCTCGAGTTGGCCCCCGCTGCCGCGCCGCTCTACGTGCCGCCCACCGACGCCGCTTACACGACGGCCACGGCCCCGCTATGGCGCTGGTACGACGCGCTCCGCCCGGCGCTCTGGCGCAGCGGCCGGCAATTCCCGGAGAGCGGTCCAGCGCAGCGCAGCCTGATGAACGACGGCGAACTCGACCTGGTCATCTCGTTCAACCCAGCCGAGGCCGCAACGTCGGTCGAGGCCGGCACGCTGCCGCCCAGCGTGCGGGTCTCGGGCTTTACGCGCGGGACGATCGGCAATGCGAGCCATAATGCGATCCCGCGCAACGCCGCGCATCCCGAGGCGGCGATGCTGGTGCTCGATTTCCTGCTGTCGCCCGAGGCGCAGGCCACGGCGCAGGACATCCGCATGATGGGCGCGCCGACGGTGCTGGCCCTGGACCGGTTGAGCCCGGCGGACCGCGCGTTGTTCGACGCGTTGCCTACCGCGCCGGCGCTGCCCGCGCCGGGTGCGCTCGGGCCGGCGCTGCTGGAGCCGCATCCGGGCTGGATGGACCGGCTTGCCACGGAGTGGGAACGCCGGGTTACGGCGTAGCCGGATGCGGCCGTCGGCGGTGACGGGCGTCGTGCTCTTGCCAGTGGGTGCCGGGCTGCTAGCGACGGCGCTGCCGGCCTTCGGATACTGGCCGGCCATCGGTGCAAATGCATTGTCGCTCGCGCCGTGGCGCGCACTGTGCGCGTGGCCGGGGGCGGGGCGGGCGATCCTGCTCACGCTCTGGACGGGGTGCGCGGCGACGTTGCTCGCGGCCGGGACGGCGATCCTGCTCGCCTATGGCTGCACCCGCCCGGAGTTTGCGCGGATGGCGCGGCGCGTGTTGCCGGGCGTGCTGGCGACCCCGCACGCGGCCCTCGCGATCGGGCTCGCGTTCCTGGTGGCGCCGAGTGGGTGGATCGCACGGCTGGCCTCGCCGTGGCTGACCGGATGGGCGACGCCGCCGGACCTTGTCATTACGGGCGATCCGTGGGGCCTCGCGCTGATTGCCGGGCTCTGGATCAAGGAAGCGCCGTTCCTGTTGTTGATGCTGCTCGCGGCGCTCGGGCAGGCGGAGCCGGAAGCGGGGCTGCGCGTCGCCATGGCGCTCGGCTATGGCCCGGCGCGAGGATGGCTGCTCGCCGTGCTGCCGCGGGCGTGGCGGCAAATGCGGCTGCCGGCGCTGGCCGTGCTGGCGTTCTCGTGCTCGGCGGTGGAGGTGGCGCTGGTGCTGGGGCCAAGCGAGCCGCCGACGCTCGCGGTCCTCGCGTTGCGGCTGATGACCAATGCCGATTTCCGGGCCTGGCTGCCCGGCAGCGCCGCGGCGGTGCTGCTATGCGCGGTGACGGCGGTCGCGGGAGGGATAGTTTGGGCTGTGGAGCGCTGCGTCGCGCAGGCTGGCATGGCGGTGTTGCGGCGCGGATGGCGAGGCGGAAGCGGGCGAGGGGTCGCCACCGCCGCAGCGGCGATCGGGGGTGGGCTGGCGGTGATCGCAGCCGGGTCGCTCCTGGTGCTGCTGGTCTGGAGCTTCGCTGGAAGCTGGCGGTTCCCGGCAGCTTGGCCGGAGCAATGGTCGGCGAAGGTTTGGAGCGTGCAGGGGCCTGGGCTGGTGCGCCCGGCAGTGACGACGCTGCTGCTGGGGGTTACGAGCGCCGGGCTGGCGGTAGCGTTGGCAGTGACGTGGCTGCAAGGCGGACGGGGCGGGGTGGCGCTCGCGTATGTGCCGCTGCTGGTGCCGCAGGCGGGGTTCGTGTTCGGTTTGCAGAACGTGTTGGCGGTGCTGGGCCTCGATAGCAGTGTCGCCGGGGTGGTGTGGGCGCATCTCGTCTATACGCTGCCCTATGCGATGCTGGCGCTGGCCGATCCGTGGGCAGCGCTCGATGGGCGATATGCGCGGGCGGCGGCGTGCTTGGGAGCGTCGCCCTGGCGGGTGCTGCGCCGGGTCGTGCTGCCGCTGCTGGCCCGGCCGTTGCTCGCGGCAGGGGCGGTGGCGTTCGCAGTGAGCGCCGGACTCTATCTGCCGACGTTGTTCGCCGGCGGCGGGCGGTGGGATACGCTGACGCTCGAGGCGATCGCCTTGGCGTCGGGCGGCGACCGGCGGGTGCTCGGCGCGACGGCGCTGCTGCAGGCGGCGTTGCCGCTCGCGGTGTTCGCGGTGGCGGTGCGGCGGTGACGTTGCGCGTCATGCTGAACGGGTTGTGGCTAGGCGAGCGGGCGCTCGTTCGGGGGCTCGCCTTCACCGTGGCGCCCGGCGAGGCGGCCACGCTGATGGGGCCGAGCGGGGCCGGCAAGAGCAGCGTGCTTGCCTGGATGACCGGGACGTTGCCGGGCGCCTTCCGGGCGGAGGGCCAGGTGTGGGCGGGAACCGAAGAACTGACCCGCCTCGCGGCGAATCGGCGACGGCTCGGCATCCTGTTCCAGGACGACCTGCTGTTCCCGCATCTGAGCGTGGGCGACAACCTGCTGTTCGGGCTCGACCCGGCGATCCGCGGCCGTGCCCGGCGCACGGCGATCGAGGCGGCGCTCCAGGACGCGGAGCTGGCGGGCTACGCGCCGCGCGCGCCGTCCTCGCTCTCCGGCGGGCAACGGGCGCGGGTGGCGCTGCTGCGGGTGCTGCTGAGCCGGCCGCGCGCGCTGCTTCTGGACGAGCCGTTCTCCCGCCTCGACGCGGCGCTGCGGGCGCGGTTTCGCCGGCTGGTGCTAGACGCGGCGCGCGCGCACGGACTGCCCGTGCTGCTGGTGACGCATGACGCGGCGGACGTGGCGGGGCCGGTGATCCAAATCTAACCTTGCGCGGCGGCGTAGGCGGCCGTCACCTCGGCGGCGGGGCCGTCCATGCGGATGCGGCCCTGGTCGAGCCAGAGGACGCGAGTGCACCAACGCTCGATGATGAAGGGCATGTGCGAGGAGAGGACGAGGATCTCGGCGCCCTGGACCACCTCTTCGAGGCGGATGCGGGCGAGCTCCATGAACGCCGCGTCGCCGGCCATCAGCCACTCGTCCATGATCAGGATTTCGGGATGGATCGCAGTCGCGAGCGCGAAGCCGAGGCGGACGATCATGCCGGAGGAATAGAAGCGCACCGGCAGGTCGAGGAACTCGCCGAGTCCCGCAAAGCCCTGCACGTCGTCCTCCAGGGCGCGGACCTCGGAGCGGGACAGGCCGCTATAGAGGCCCCGGAGCGCGATATTCTCGCGTCCCGTCAGCTCGCTGTTCATGCCGAGATTGGGGTCGAGCAGGGACCCGATAGAGCCATCAACCTCGACGGTGCCGCGCACCGGCTCGAAGATGCCGGCGATGGTGCGGAGCAGGGTCGTCTTGCCCGCGCCGTTGACGCCGATCAGCCCGAGGCGCTCGCCGGAGCGGACGTCGAAGCTGATGTCACGCAACGCCTGGACGACGACGCGGCTGCGGCTGTCCTGCTGCAAGCGGCCGGAGGCGACGCGCAATACGGTCTGCTTCAGGCTGCGGCTGTTGCCGTGGTAGATCGGGAAATCGATGTGCAAGTCTTGCACGATGATGGCGGCCATGGGCTAGACCCAGAAGGCCAGACGGCCGCGCAGGCGAGCGAAGATGAACCAGGCGGCGATGCAGAGCGCGGCGCTATAGCCAAGCGCCGAGACCCACACGATCCCGCTCGCCACCCCGTGCATCAACGGGGCGCGGACCACTTCCATAAGCGAGAAAAAGGGGTTGGCGGGCAGCCAGCGGGCGCTCTCCCCGGTCAGCAGCTCGGGCTTCCAGATCACTGGGGTCACGAAGAAGGCGATCTGCATAATGCTGCCGACGATCGGCGGAATGTCGCGGAAGCGCGCGCAGAACGTGCCGAGCAGGAGGCAGACGGCGAAGGAATCGACGAGCCACAGGACCACGCCGGGGATCGCCAGGAAGGCGTTCATGCCCGGCCAGGTATCGAAGATCGCCCAGACGGCGACGATCACGAGGATGGTATGGGCGAGCGTGAGAATATTGCGCACGACCGTCCGCGCGGCATGCAGCGCGAACGGCATGCGCACCGAGCGGATCATGCCCTCGGCCTGGGTAAAGCAGGTGCAAGCCTCGCCCACCAGGCCCGCGATGAAGTTCCATAGGACGATGGAGAGGGAGAGGAACGGCAGGTACTCGTGCAAGTCCATCTTGAAGAGGACGGAGTAGAGCATCCCGAGGGCCGCGATCATCACGGCGGTGGACAGCGTCAGCCAAAGCGGCCCGAGCACCGAGCCGCGGTAGCGCAGGCGGATGTCGAGCCAGCCAAGGGTGAGGGCCAGGCGCCAGAGCCGGGCGCCGGTCTCGAGGTCATGTACCGCCTCATGCTGGCGGGCTTTGAGCGACGGGTCCGACCGCAGCAGCATGGTGTTGCCAAGCGGGCTCATCTTGAGACGCGCGTGGACCGGGGGTTCGAGTGTGATGCCCATAATGGCGCGCGGTAGCCTATCGCGCGACGAGCCGCAACTTTTGGCCTGGAAGCGTTGCGCGCACAACACAGCGCGTCGGCGATCGGCGGGAGGGTGAAAGAAAGGCTTGCTCTCGATTTCGTGTATTGGTAAGGCTTTAGAGCCGGGCCTTACGGGTTCGGTTGAGCGACGGTCGCTAACCGGCCGTTGTGCCCCCCGGTCGCTTTCGCGGCTGCGCCACGACGGAGGCCGTATGCCCATGCTTTCCCGTCCCGTGCTTCGCAGCGTGTTTTGTTTGGGGCTGATCGGTTTGCTGCAGGCTTGCGCGAGCCGGCCGACCGTGACGGCATCCACGGAGGCGCACCGCTATCGCAGCCGAGCGCATCACACCTACACCGCGCCGGGGCCGGATGGCGATCCATGGGGTCCTTACATCCAGGAGGCATCGTCCAAGTATGACGTGCCGGCGCGTTGGATTCGCGCGGTGATGCACCAGGAATCGGGTGGCAGCCTCTACCAGCACGGCGACCTCATCACGTCGAGCGCCGGCGCCATGGGCCTGATGCAGGTCATGCCCGGCACCTATGACGAGCTGCGCGGGCGTTACGTGGAGCTGGGCGACGACCCGTTCGATCCGCACGATAATATCATGGCCGGCACCGCCTACCTGCGCGAGATGTATGACATCTACGGCTCGCCGGGATTCCTCGCGGCGTATAATGCGGGACCGGGGCGGCTCGACGATTTCCTGACGCGCAGCCGCCCGCTGCCGACCGAGACGCGCCGCTACGTGGCGGCGATCGGGCCGAACCTGCAAGGCGCGGAGCCGGGCCGCGCTTCGCCTGGCGAGCAATTCGCCATGAACGGGGCGCCGTACGCCGCGCCGGCCACGCTGCCGGTGGCGATCGCCGCCGCGCCGCCGCCGTTGCCGGTCAGCCCGCCGGTGCAGCTTGCGCAGGCGGAGGAGCCGGCGCCCGCGTATGAGCCGGCACCGGCCTACGACGAGCCGGTACGCGTGGCGCGGGCTGAGGCGCCGGTGCCGGCCTATGAGCGCCCGATGCGCGTGGCGAGTGCCGTGCCGTTGCCGCCGATCGAGCGGCCGCTGGAGCGGACCCGGTATCTAGCGCCGCAGCGCCCGTTCGTGCAGGTCGCGGAGGCTTCGCCGCCCCGGGCAAGCCTTAGCTTGCCGTTGCCGCCGCGGATGCCGTTTGAAGTGGCCGCCCTGTCGCAGCGAGCGCCGAGCGGCCATGGGTTCCACCTGATTTCGCCGGCAATGGCCGAGCCGACCGGGGGGCGGCGGGGCGGCGCGGAAATCGGGAATTGGTCCGTCCAGGTCGGCGCGTTCGGCAATAGCAGCCAGGCGAGTGCTGCGGCGGCATCGGCGCGGAGCGAGGCGCAGGGCGTGCTTTCCCGGGCCCAATCAAGCGTGGGTACCGTGAAGCAGGGCCATGCCGTGCTCTACCGTGCGCGGCTGCAGGGGTTGTCGCATGACGCGGCCGCCCTAGCTTGCGAGCAGCTCTCGCGGCATCGCACGAGCTGCATGGTTGTTTCACCGGAGGCGCGGAGTTAACAACGGCGACGATGACTGGGTCGGCCTGGGTCGAATGGCAGCCGCGCGTGTTGAGCGTCTTGCGGATCGTCGCGGCGCTGCTTTTCCTTCAGCACGGACTCGTGAAGCTGTTTGGCTTCCCCGTGCCGGGCCCGGCGCATCTGCCGCCCCTGATTGACGTGGCCGCGCTGATTGAGGTGACCGGCAGCCTGTTGCTGCTGGTGGGGTTATTCACCCGGCCAGTGGCGTTCATCATGTCGGGCGAGATGGCCTTCGCGTATTTCATAGCCCACGCGCCGCGCAACTTCTTCCCGATCGCGAATGGCGGCGACCCCGCCATCCTGTATTGCTTCATCTTCCTCTATCTGGCCTTTGCGGGCGGCGGCCCCTGGAGCCTCGACGCCGCTCGCCAGCCAGTAGGGCCGATCCGCACGATGTAGAGCGTTTCCAGGTAGGCTGGAATCGCTCTAAGCTTTTGGTTGCACGCGGTTACTCAGCTTGACTGACGACAGTCAACCCGAAACCGCTCTAGGGGCCCGAACCAGAAGTTCGCATGAGCAGCGAACATCCGCTTCGGGCCCCTAGGGTCTTTGTTGCAGGGTGCCGACCGATCAGCAGTGCGTCGGCAAGCGCCGACGAACTTCGGATCCGGCGCACTAGCGCCGGGTTGCCGCCGCGGGCGCCGGGCGGCACACTCCCTCCCATGGTCAGAGGGAGGGACGCATGTCCGAGGGTGGTCCGGAGGCTCAGTACCGCGCGTTCCTGCGCGAGGGACGGTTCATGATCCAGCGCAGCCGTTCGACCGGGCGGCATGTGTTCTATCCGCGCATCGTCGTGCCGGGGACCGGCGAGACGGACCTCGAATGGGTGCCCGCGGAGGGTGGCGGCACCGTCTACGCCATCACGATCAACCGTGCGCGGGAGGGGAGCTACAATCTGGCGCTCATCGACCTCGATGAAGGGCCGCGCATGATGTCGCGGGTCGAGGGCGTCGAGACGGTGCCGATCGGGACGCGGGTGCGGGCGGAAATCGTGGACGAGGCCGGCACCCCGCTGGTCGTGTTCCGCCCGGAGGCCGCAGTATGAGCGGGCTGCGGGGGCGGGCGGCGGTCGTCGGCATCGGCCAGGCCGGCTGCGGCGAAGCGCCCGGCTGGAACGCGACGGAGCTGATGGCGCAAGCTGCACTGGCGGCGATCGCCGATGCCGGGTTCAAGGTGGGCGAGGTGGACGGCATCTTCGCCGCGACGAGCACGCACGCCTTCCCGACCCTGTCGGTCGCGGAGTACCTCGGCATCCGGCCGACCTTCTTCGACGGCACCAACGTTGGCGGCTCGAGTTTCGAGGCGCATCTGGTGAGTGCCGCGCTGGCGCTCGACGCCGGGCTCTGCAACGTGGCGCTGATTTGCTACGGCAGCAACCAGCGCACGGCGGGCGGGCGCCTCGTCAGCATGAGCGAGCCGCAGCCGCACGAGGCGGCGTACAAGCCGCGCCATCCGATTACCGCCTATGCGCTCGCCGCGAGCCGGCACATGCACGAATTCGGCACGACCCGGGCGCAGCTCGCCGAGGTGGCGGTCGCCGCGCGGGCATGGGCGAACCTCAATCCCGCGGCCTTCGCGCATGGGCCGCTCACGGTCGAGGACGTGCTGCGCGCGCGCATGGTGAGCGATCCGCTGACGACGCTCGATTGCTGCCTCGTCACCGACGGCGGCGGCGCCTGCGTGCTGGTGCGGGCGGACCGGGCACGGGACCGGCCGCACCCTCCGGCCTACGTGCTCGGGGCTGCCGGCGCCGGATGGCACCGCGCCATCATGTGCATGCCGGAGGTGACGATCACCGCGGCGAGCGACAGCGGGCCGCGGGCGTTCGCGATGGCCGGGCTCCTGCCGAAGGACATCCGGCTCGCCATGCTCTACGACGCGTTCACGATCAACACGATCCTATTCCTCGAGGACCTCGGTTTCTGCCCGAAAGGGGAGGGGGGGCGCTTCGTCGAGGACGGCGCCATCGCCCCCGGCGGACGGCTCGCCGTGAACAGCAACGGCGGCGGGCTCTCCTGCGTCCACCCCGGCATGTACGGGATGTTCCTCATCATCGAGGCCGTGACCCAACTCCGGGGACAAGCGGGAGCGCGGCAGGTGGCGGACCTCGACGTGGCCCTCGTGCACGGCAACGGCGGCACGCTCAGCAGCCAATGCACGGCGCTGCTCGGGCGCGACCCGGGGTGACGGCGGGCCGGTTCGCCTCGCTCGGGTCGCTGCTGGCGCCCGCGTCGGTCGCTATCATCGGAGCGAGCCAAGACCCGACACGGATTGGCGGGCGGCCGATCGCCTACATGCTGGCGCAAGGCTTCCGCGGCCAGGTCATGCCGGTGAACCCGAACCGGGCGCAGGTGCAGGGGCTAACCGCCTATCCGGACATCGCCTCGCTGCCTGTGACGCCGGAGACGGCGATCGTCGCGGTGCCGGTCGAGGCGGCGATCGCGGCGGTCGAGGCGCTGGGCGCGCGCGGCACCCGGTCGGCCGTGGTGTTCACCGCCGGGTTCGCGGAGACGGGCGAAGCCGGCGGCGCCGCGCAGGACCGGCTGCTCGCCGCCGCCCGGCGCCACGGGATGCGGCTGGTCGGCCCGAACTCGCTCGGGCTGTTCAACGCGCGGCACGGCTACTACGCGATATTTTCCTCCTCGCTCGAGAATGGCTGGCCGAAGCCGGGGCGCATCGGCATCGCCAGCCAGTCGGGCGCCTACGGCACGCA
>JAABUX010005202.1_pt1 | contig 16063 bp, 24 predicted proteins | sample 5561851 | NCBI WGS metagenome assembly JAABUX01 (sample SAMN10711883, study PRJNA513361) | rock metagenome | isolation source: Antarctica rocks | place: Antarctica: Victoria Land, Richard Nunatak red sandstone | collected 2016-01-03 | reverse complement strand
GGCGGCCGCGCTCACCTGCGGCCGCGGCAGCATCTGGCCGGGCGCGGGCCCGCCGATGCCGCGCGCGGGGCCCGCCAGGCCCTGCGAGCGGCAGTCCCGGCACGACTGTCAGCGAGACCCCTCGAAGAACGACTCCACACGAAGGTGCGGCAGGCATGGCGGGCACAGCATGACTAGCAGTCCGCACTTTGTCCTTACCAGGTTTCCCGCACGGAGTAGCAGATGTTGTAGGTCTGGCACGCAGCGCGGCTGCACACTGGCACCTCAAGCATGCACTGCGGCAACTAAGAAATGAGGATCTAAGGTGGTGGGCTACTGACATCTCACTGCTACCGAAAGCCCAGTGTGCTTCGCTCACTCCGGGCACATCAGAGCACGCGCGTAGGGGGGCGCGCGCCGCAGGAGCCTGGCCGGGCGCGGCAGCGGGCAGGCCGCGGCCGGCGGCGCGGCCGACGCCGGGGCCAGCCTGCGCAGCGCTCTTGGCCGGGCGGATGGTGTCCGCAGGCGGCGGGCCTTCGATGCAGATGGAGATGACCTCGTCCCCGCGCAGCAGCACCAGCCCCAGCACGCGCCGCTGCTCGCGCTGCGCGTCGCGCGGCGCGCCTCAGCAGCATGCCCGCCGCGGCACCTCTCAGCAGCATGCCCGCCGCGGCACCTCTTATCAGTATGCCCGCCCCGCGAGCCGGCGCAGGGCTGTGCGCTGGTGCGTCTCCTGCTGGCGCGCGCAGTCCGCACAGGCAAACAGTGGCAGAAGGGCAAACTGAGGCGCAGGTCCAGGGCGCTGCTTGCGGGGCCGCAGGGCGGGCGCGGGCAGGCGCGGGCCGGGCGGGCGGCGCACGTCCTCCTCAGACCGGCCCTTCTTGGGCGGCAGCGTGCGGTACTCCTCGGCGTCGCCCAGGACCAGGTTCATGTGGCGGTCAAAGGCCATGAACCTGCGCGCGCGGCGCCGCGGCGGCCTCAGGCGCCAGCTCACAACCAGGCTCGCGCACCGCATGTTTGCAGCAGGCGCAAAGAGCTGTGAACACATGCGACCAGGGCTGCAGGACGGCGCGCGCACCTGCCCACCATGTGGCGCCCATCTGTGATCGTCACGCGCATCCCTGCCGGCGCACGCGCATCCCTGCTCAGTGTGGCACAACGCGAGGCGGCACCGTGCGCCGCGTGCGCTCAGCTATGCATGGACGTCTCTGCGAGCATGCTGCAGCGGTCATGGGCGCGCACGGAAGTTGATGTAGTTGAGCAACTTGCTAGTTTTGGAGACCGACATCGCGGCGCCGCTGCCCCTCGCACCGCGCGCGGCGGCCTGAACCCCAGGGGCGCGCAGCGGCGCTCCGGCGGCTGGTCGGCGCGGGACGCCGCTCAGACTCTGCGCGTCAGGGGTGGGCTTGGGGACGAGGGAAGTGTCAGACCACTCCCCCGCCAGCCAGCCCAGCCAAGTGCCCGCCGTCCTAGGGTCTGGAGGGTCGCGCCTCAGACTCGAGTGCAACTTGGCAAGCAGGAAACTCGACACTTGACACAGCGCCTGGAAGGTTGATTGGACTCCTTGCTGAGCAGGCTGTACGTACTTATCTGCCAGCTGATCAGAGCAGGCAGACAAAGGCATCATGACCTGCTGACAGTGCCACTTCCCTGATACGCGACTGCTGTGGCGGCTCTCTGCTCTGTAAAGAGATGGTGCGGAGCTCACAGTTGTTCCGCTTGCCTGCTGGTTGATCGACCAAGTATATATTGCTGCGTGTATGTTACAACTCATCATGGCCCCTGTGGCGGACCGCAGGACGACCCCGAGCTGGAAGCAATCAGGCAACGCCGCATGCAGGAGCTGCTGGCGCAGCACGGCGGCGGGGTGTGCGGCCTGCCCCTGCACTGTGCGCACGCAGCGCATGCCACGGCTAGGAGCGTGCCGTATAGAGGGACTAGGTGGTCATCGCCTTGACCAACCGGCTTGCACTTAGCGCTTGGGACCACTGCGACTGCAAACGTGGCTGCTGGCAAGGCTCAGGCCTTTTGCACAGGCTGCAACCATGCTTGTGTCCTGCACATGTTGGGCTCGATCTAAGGCCGTGAAGCACACCTTGCTTGTGTAGCTGCTGCAGCTGCCCGAGCCTCTTGTGTGGCAGGCGGCTCACTGGCTCTTGCGAGGAGCACTGGCAAGGCACAAGCACAGGAGGTGCCGAGCCTGCCTCAGTCACTGATGTGGCCTGACCCCCGCTCGTTCATTGACAGCAGGCTGGCGGCGGGGCGGGGGCTGGCGGGAGCGAGATGACGCCCGAGGCCGCGGAGGAGCGGGCCGCGGCAGCGCAGGCCGCCGAGGAGCGGCGTGGCGCCATGCTGTCGCATGTGCCCGCCCGCCTGGCCGCTCCTTGCTCCGTTGTGCAAAATGCGGGGCCACACGACTCCAATGCTAGTGCCCAGGCCCGCTGGCGGGGAGTGCAGCGAGCGCCGCCGGCGCGGGCGAGCCAGGCGCAGCGCGCTCCCAGCATGCAGGCGTTGTGTGCAGACGGTGCCGCCTGCGAGCCTGGGTGTGGCCGGCTCGCGTCCTTACGCATTGCAGCACCGGGGCGATTCGCGCGCCGACCAGGCCCGGCGGCGCGCGCGCGGGGCAGGTGCTGCTGCCGGCGGCGCGCGAGCGGCTGGCGCGCATTGCGCTGGTCAAGCCCGACAAGGCGCGCGGCGTGGAGGACCTGGTGCTGCAGGCCGCGCAGCGCGGGCAGATCGTCGAGCGGGCGCGGCCCCGCGCGCCCTCTCCCTTTTGACAAGTTCGACAAGCGAACATGAACGGGTGCAATCACGCATTCTGGACCTGGGTGCTGCGGCCTGATGACAGCGCACGCCGCTTCATCCGCCCAGGCGCAACGCCGCAATGTGGCGCGGCCCTGCACCCCGCCACCTGGATTTCCCTGTAGCGCGGGCGGAGGAGCGCTGAGGCGCGGCGGGCGGGGGCGGCAGGTGACCGAGGAGCGCCTGATCAGCCTGCTGGAGCAGATCAACGCGCAGGGCGGCGGGCGCGCGCAGCCGCGCGTGACCATCCAGCGCCGGCGGCCCGTCTGGGAGGACGAGGACGGCTGAGCTGCCCTGCCTTGACCCTGAACCAGACCCTGACCCTGACCCCTGACCCTGTCCTGCGCGCACCACGCCCGCGCTGCCATGCGCTGCGGCCTGTGCGCACGCAGCGCTTGGAAACAACAGTAGTGCAGGCAGCGGTCTTGCGGCCTTCCGAGGAGGCAACATGCGGGCGAGCATGCATGTTGCGCCTTGCTGGCCCTGTGTCTGACTTTTACCATGTCATGGTGTGCGGCGTGTTACGGCGCACGCTGCTTGTAGCTATGCCCTTGCGCTGCAGATGGCAGCGGCGGCGGCAGCGGCGGCGGCAGGTGTGCAGCCTGAAGTCCATCTTGGGGGCGAGGCCAGTATGGGTCAGCCCCAGGTGCATGTGCAGCGCTTCTTGCTGCTGTCACACCCTGCAAAAGGGATGCAAGCGGGCTCCTGCTCCTTCTGATCGCCCCGCACCGAGGCTGATAAGGCAGCCTTTCTAATAGGACAAGCCCCTTCGCAGCTGCGGCTGACGCGTCTAACACGTCTTCATTTCATGGTCACCCCTGCTTGTACGACCCATGCACATCACCAGGGCAGCTCTGGTCGTCTGGGAGGACACTGTGCTGCAGGATGGGGCCGCCCTGTGTGCTGTCGTGCATGGCGCTGCATGCAACAGGGCAAGAAGACAGTCTTGGGGGTATAATGACAGTGCTGATACTGTGCAGTGCCTCCTCGCAAACTGCCTGGCAGCTCTCGGAGCTTGTGAGCAGCGCACGTGTGGCGAGCGTGATCAGATTCAGCGCGGGAGGTAGTCTGGCATGCTCCTCTTCGCTGCTGGTCCCTTTTGCATACGGGGCGTGTGCACGCCAACCTTTCTCCGCTGCAATACCACCGCTTAGACATGCACCAGGCACAGCACAGAACCTGCCACCAACCCCGCTCACGCTCACATGCGATCGCACACCGCGTTGACTTAGTGTACACCTGAGCTGGAACGGCAGAGAGCGTTCGGGCACCTGCGATGAAGCAGGCAATTCAGATGGATCAGTTCAGACCTGCGGGGCCCCCACCGTGCGCGCGCCCCCGCTGAGCACGGATATGTCAGCCTCGGCCTTTTCCTGCTGCATTGACCGCGCGACACACGCTGCCAGCAGCGCGGCATCAGCCGCGGCGGGCCATCAGGTCGCAACGGGCGCGGCGGCCTTGGCCGCAGGCGGCCCCGCGCATGCCAAGGCCCCCGGCGCCGCTCCCGCCTACTGCGCCGCGTACAGGCGCGTCCACTCCTTGGCTGCGCGCCATCCCAAACGGTGTGAGCGGGCAGCTGTGAGGCAGTACCCATACCCTACCCTTAAGGCTGCGTCAGGGCGTGCAGCCGCGCCCTGCTGCGCTGCACTCGCGGCTAGACAGCATGCGCGCAAGCACTGACACCCTCGCGGTGCGCCGCAGGCGCTCTTGACCACAGCGCCCGCAGAGCTGGCGACCGGCGGCGCACCGGTCGCAACGGCCTCCGCCTCGTTGTCCTTCCAGTGACGCGCCACGTTCTCCGCCAGCGGGTCGTCGGGGTTGGGCGCGCTCAGCAGCGCCTGGATGCTGCGCGCCCGCCACGCCCACGCGAGTCAGCGGCGCTGTTGGGCGCCAAAGACACACCACAGACACATAAGCAGTCACGCCGCACCCGTCCTGCTTCAGGTGGGAAAGGCGCGGCGTGACGGCTTATCAGCCGCCACGCTGAAAAGCCCTTGGCCAAACGCAGGCACACATTGCCGCTGCAGCACAGAGCGGTGGAGGGGCGCTGTTGCTGAAGCGGCGCGCCTGATCAGGACCGTGCGAATCTGCAGGGCGGGGCTCCATTTGTCCTTCAGAATGTCCAGGCAGATGCGGCCCAGCTTGTCGATGTTGGGGTGGTATATCTTTGTCAGGAAGCGGACCTGCGCGCCCCACAGCACCGCTGCAGCCTACGGCCAGCGTGAGCTGACGCTCGGACGCACGTCCCACTTGAGGCGGACGCTACCACCACTCCGCCGCGTGCGTGGCTGCCGCCTCGGAGCTTGACTGAGGCGGGCAAAGGCGCGACGCGCCTTGGGGGCGGCCATGGGGTAGTCCTCGGGCAAAAAAAGCTCGAGCTTGAACACGCCGCCTGCGCGCGCTGAGGCCTCTGGCAAAGGCGCAGCCACCGCGGCTAAGTGCACGACTTGGGCGCGGGCAGGGCACACTGCATAGCCGAGGCACACACGATGGTCGCCAAGCACCGGTGCACTGGAACCCCAAGGCACACGTTTGCTCCAGAACTCTGTCTACCGCGCTCCACTTGGCACCCGTCAGCCGCGCCCCGCAAGTGCGGCGGGTGCCAGCAGACCGCGTGGCGGTCACGGGCAGGCACTGCTGCTGAGGCGGCTGGGCACGCGCCCTCATACGGCGACTGCTGGGGGCCCAGGATCATGACGTTGAAGTAGCGCAGGTTCTCCTCGGAGGGGTGGGCGCTGATGCCCGGGGCTGCGCGCGTTGCAGCGGGTTGCCGCACTGCAACGTTGTGCCCCAGCACGGTCCGTCCCAGCACTGTGCTGTTATAAGTTATTGCTGATGACCAGACACGCGTGCAAGCTGCGAGCTCCCCGTGAGCGGCATTAATTGTGACGGTTCTTGCTCCAGAGCTTCGCCCGGGTGGGCACCTGGTTCACTTATCAGGCGCGTGGTCTCCTGCCGCAGGCAACGCAAATGTGTCAGTCCCGACCTGCTCACGCGGCGCCAGCGCAATCAGGAATGCTTCAGAGAGCTGGCGCGCGCCTTGACTATGCGCCGCGGCAGCTGCCCGGCGATGTTCGCCATGGAGACACGCCGGCGAGGCGCACCAGCTCAGCAACAGCGTGCCGGGCCACTCAGCAGCGCGTTACACGGCCTGCTTTTACAAGTCCTATGGTATACCAGAGTATGCAAACAACTCAGCTACCCCTTATGTCGCGGCCTCCATGCTTCGCTTCGGTGCCTTTGACACCCTAGGTGACCCCTTATCATGCCTGATGTTGCAGAAAATAGGAAGTACTGGATGGCGCTGAAGTTGTAGGCAGTATCAATATACAACCTCGCTGCACATGGGCATGCCCTTCGGCCAGCATGTGGGCTGTGTGCATGGGGCGCAGTAAAGTGACGCAAGTGAGGTGTAGGGGCTCTTGCACCCATTATTGAGTTCTGATTCGCAGGTCCGTCTGGAGCACAAGAGATGACAGTCAAAGTACCCATACACATGCATGCATACATGTGTCATGCAACCATGCACCCGTCGATGTCGCCCCAATGACCGTGCAGTCTCGTTCAATCAAGCTTTGCGCCAAGCGCACTCCTGCATTAGGTCACATGTACATCCATAGCAGATAATGCAAGCAAATCAACTTCCACATCGCCCTCATCGGGCAAGTGCTCCACAGGCAAGGGATAGCAACGCTATACACATTATTACAAAGTCGGCACCTTTCAATGATTGGTTTTTACAAGTAAGAGCCTGCTCTGGTGGTGCTGTGCCGCGATTTGGACCACGCGCAGCGGCCTATTTGTGCTGGGGCAGGACTAAAAAAATTCGCGGACCCACACAGGGAGCGCATAATGCAGGTTTGCAGGCACTGTCAAGCTCTGCACTGCAGAGTCTGCAGGGCAGTGCCTTGGCAGCAGGCCTGGTGCTTTCACCTGCCCCTTCACGACAAAACGCAGAAAAAAACCGCATTACAAATGAAATATCAGGCACACAGAAGTCGCACACTACATGGGCCTGCATGCATGGCCTCTGCCTCGAGTAGACATGGACTTGCTCAACACGGGGCGCCTGTGCCGGCACGCCGCTCGGGAGCGCGCTTGCAGGCGCCTCGGCACGCACCCTTGTGCCCTGCGCGCCAGGCCGCCTTGTGGCATGCCTCTGAGCAGTAGCGCGCGGTGTCGCAGCCAGAGCACCGCTGCAGCCGCAAGCCCGCCTCCGTCGCGCCGGTCAGGTTGCGGCACCTGCGAGCGTGATGGGCGCTGGTGACTCGGGGCATGTAGCGGCAACACGCGCTTCAGCCAGCATCAATGCACCCGCACGTGGCACGCGCGGCGGCGAGCTGCGCGCACCCGGACCACCAGCAGCCCACGGGGCGCAGCGCGGGCGTCTGCAGGCGTAGGTCCTCCAGGCTGGCCTCCGGCGGCGTGTCCGCGGGGATGCGCTGCGCGGTCTCAGCCTCAAAGCGCGCAACAAGGGCCGCCAGGGCGGTCAAACCGCCCTGGTATCGGTTGTTGCCGGGCTCGACTGGCGGCGTGCCGTCAGCCAGCAGCTGGCAACCCTGCCACGCCGCCCGCGCAGCGTCAGCGGATCGGCTTCTGCCTGCATGCGCTGAGAGCCTGGGCGGCGCAGATCCCGCGCACACCTCGGGCAGGTGCTGCTCGACCGCCTGCAGCAGGCTCTGCAGGCAGCTCGCTGCTGCGAGGGCCTTGACCTCGCGCTGCGGCTCCTCGCACGCGGCCACCCAGTGCTGCGCCAGGCGCGCGGCTGCGCCCAGCGCGCCGGCGCGCGCGAGCGCCAGGGCCAGGGCGCGCGACGCGTCAGACATCCTCGCGGCGCTGGCCACACCAGCTATGGCGCCCACCTCCGCGTCCCTGGCCCAGTTCTCCCAGGCGCTGCCAGTGTCGTCGGCGCTGTGGGCCCTCCCGCGGCCCTTCGTGAGCGCGCCCAGCCGGTCAGCATCTGCGAGGTTGCGCGGGGTTGACGTGACACCGGCACAGCATGCACGGGGGGAAAGGTCTGAGAGTCGGGGGAGCCAGGCACGGCCCCCCGCCCGCAGGACCTGGGCGGGAGAAGCCCGCTGGCTCAGGGCCGCGCGTTTCGCAGGCACTGCTGCGGCGTGCAGGTCGTGTGAGCCATGCCAAGCCGCTCAAGCATGCACCCCACGCACTGCTGTGCAGAAGCGCCGGGCTGCTGCGGAGGCGTCACACAGCTCTGTCGGACACCCTGGCAGGTCACGCTCCACGCGCAGCAGGGGGGCGCGCACAGATGTCGGCCACCTTGTGCAGCGCCGCCACGATGAAGGGCACCACGCCTGGGCACGCCTGCGCGACCGCCCTGCCCTCCGCGCACCCGTCCACCAGGACGCAGACGACGCCCTGCACGCACGCAGGGTCAGGCTGCCGCGCTCAGTCCGGCGTCGCATGGCAGCACGGCGCACAGTGCGCGGGGCTCGCGCGGGTGGTCAGCGGGGGGGCTGCGGACCATCCTGCCCGAGAGGAACATTGACACGCCGCCGGCGCGGTCGTGGACGCGCCGGACCTGCGCGGCGTCCAGCGTGCGCACGCGCTCGGGCGGCAGGAACAGGAGGGGCAGCAGCTGCGCCGCCGCGTACGGCAGCAGCGCGGCCGGCAGGGCGCGCGCGCCGCCCCGCTCGTGCGGGTATGGGTACAGCAGGACCGGGACCGAGACCATCAGCGCGTCCTGGCGCGCCCCATGCAGCAGGTCGAGCGCGTGCGCTCACGTGCTTGCACAGGGGATGTGAGACACGCGGGAGCTGCGCATCCGCCGGCTGCAGCGGCGGCAGGTGGTGGCGGCAGGGGCCGCTGCAGCTCACCGAGAGCCCGGCCGGCACGGCGGCGCCTGGCAAATGCGCCAGTGCCAGCAGCTTGGCCAGCGTGGCGAGCAGCGCCTTTGCGGCCGGCAGCAGGTCCTCGCAGGAGCCCACCGCCAGCAGCGCATCAGCCGCAGCCATGACCGCCTGCACGCTGGGCACACGTCAAGGGCTGATGGTCACGCCGGGCAGACCTGCCGCACTCTCAACAACCCCCTGCCGAGCACCGGCTGCCTGGCGACTGCTTTGGGCGCAACCCCTGCACAGCCGTCAGAGCACTGCAGGCGCTTGGAGCGAATTCGTGACCGCGCCTGCACCACAGCGCTGTCGGCGTCGCTCAGCATCGTCCTGCCCAGAACCTCTGGCCCGCGCCTCAATGCGGCCTCCAACGCCGACAGGGCCAGGGGGAGCAGGCCCTCGAGTCGCACGGCATCCTCGCGCGAGCCCTCCTTAGCGGCCTGTACGGGCAAGGGGCTGTGGCGCACTGCCGCAAGCGCAGGTCATGAAGAGCTTCTGGAGGTCCACAAACCCGCTACATAGCACGGCACAGCAGCGAGCCACGTCTTCAAGCTGCATGCGCCTGGCATGGAGCGCTGGATGCAGATGTGCCCCACACACACACCTTGCAGCCATGTCAGCAGCGGCGGCGGCGCCCGCCCCCCACGCGCATGCAGTACTGTTGGGCGCCGACCGAGGTCGCACCAGAACTAGCCAGGGCGCGCGGCAGGCGGCAATGTCGTCGCAGGTGTGCTGCAGCATCTGAACATCATGTTCGCGCGTGCCCAGCAACATGTTTACACTAGCGCTGTCCTGGTCGGCGTCCTGCACCAGGGAGCTGCTATGAGATGTGCGACTGCCGACAAAGTTTGAGCACAGGCTGCCAGCGCGGCCGCCAAACATCTTGTATGGGCCTCAGTGAGGTACTGTATAAATCATTGCCCTGATGGCTGCTAGCACTGCCGTGCACACAGGCATCGAGGCGCACGATCCCAGCAACAGATGATCTGAGGCACAGGGCGCAGCGATGCATGCGCTGACTGGTCACAGCATGCAGCGGCGGCAGGCCAGGGGTGCCGCGCAAGCTGGCGATCGGCACAGGTGCGACTGGCGAGACCGGGCCCCTGCTCCTGCACTGCCAAAGGGAGGTGCGCTCGCGTGCGCGCACCAGCTCCGCAATGCGCTGCAACGCCCACAGCAGCATGGTGTACAGGCAGTGCATGCTGCGAACGAGGGCCCTCTGCGGCATGCGCTTGCACATCTCCTCGAAGCTCAGCAGCTTGGTCAGCACGCTGCTGCCGAAGCATGCGTCGGCAGCCGAGCACTGGTGCGGGCCTGCAGCCAGCGGGCCTGGTCAGCAGGCTGCTGCATGCGACGCCTGCGCTGGGACCGCACCTCGCCCACTCAACCTGCGCGACAAAAACCCTGCGCCTGGGCATGACAGGTGGCGAGGCCATCCCCAAGTGCCAAAACACGCGACCGGCTGCGCGACTGCGGGGACCACGAGCAGCAGCAGCTGGCTGCAACACGCGGCACGTCGAGCCACAAGGCATGCAGGGTCCGAGCAGCCAACGCCCCAGCAGGGCGGCATCCGGCCTGCTCAGGAAGCCCGCGCATGAGCGCAAGCAGTGATGCAGCCAAGCAGGCGTCACATGCTGTGTGCATGGTGCGACGCGCACCGCCCTTGCGCATCTGCAGGCAGCGCAGCAGCAGCGGCATTGCGCGGTCTACCAGCAGGGCCTGCAGCCGCTCCTCCGTGTGCGGGCTGAGCGCGCCCGGGTCGTGCTCGCGCAGCGCGTTGTAAGCCGTGAACGCGCACTCTATGCGGTGAAGGGCCTTCGAAAGCGCGTGGCAGTCTGCACTGCGGTCGCCTGCAGGCGTGCAACCAGGCTTGCGCCAGGCGCGCGCATGCGCGTGCGCCCCGACCCTGCCAAGGCAGGGGCCGCACCGTGTGTCGGATGCGCCATGTTTGCGCCGCAGCTCTCGGGCAGCGCCTGCTGCATGACGCTGATGAGGAGTTCGCCCCCAGCGGTGCTGCAGAAGCCCTTCAGGTATGCGGCGTGTGGTGCCCTGCCAGCCAGGCACAGCCTAGTGTACAGCTCCGTTGAGCTCCACAGGTGCTGCGGCAGAACGGAGTGGGTCAGCCAGGTCGCTGGCTGCAAGAGCTGCAGGGACTGCGGCGCGCGGCAGAACGCGCCTGGGCGGCGCATGCGAGATGGACGTGGCTCACAAGCGCTGCAACGGCTGGGCCCCCCGCCATGTCAAAGCTGGACGGCAGGGCTGCTGGAGCGCTGGAGAGCCACAGGAGCACCGCTGAGAAGCCTGGGAAGTACTTTGTCAGGACAGCAGACGTGGCGGCCTTGCCCCACGCGTCCGTCTCATCGACCTCACACCAGAGCCGAACCACCAGCGTGTTGCGCAGCCTAGTTAAGAGCAGCCTGGACAGAGTGGCCTGCTGCGAAGGTGTGCAGGTGAGAGACTCACCCTCTCCAACATGGCATAGACCAAGGCGATTATCAAAGTGTCCGGGCTGCTTGCGGCCAGCACTGCCCACGACGTGGCCACGCCAGCAACGAAGCCATACACGTCGTACGCGGCATACCTGGAAGCGACAGGCGTGCCGCGTGAGCTGGGGACGGGAGTGCGGCCAACACTGGCAGCTCAGGCAGCTGCAGGCGCACGAGCTGCAGGTGGGGGTGCCTGTGCTCGTGCAGGCTCACCTCTTGGCAGCTTCGCGGACGGCCGCCTTGCGGTCAGGCCCGTCTGCCACTAGGAAGGGACAGGTCAGCCTGCCTTGCACAGCGCGCCAGCACAGTTTAGTATTTGAACATACATCTTAAAAAAGGCACAAGGAGGCAGCGGTGCGCAGGCCGGGGCTCGCATTAAACACAGCGTCTGCAGCGCGGTACCAAGTAGCTCCACTATGGCGCAATCCGCTTTCGCGTTTACCGCAGGCTCAGCGAAAATGTCCCGCCATACGATGCGCCTGATTACACTGGCCAGCGTGGCGACCACAGCAGTCGTGTCTTTGTAAACAAGCCTGGCCTCGCGCAGCGTCAGGCTCTTCTGCAACGCATCAACGTGCAAGAGGTCAGGGATAGCCAGGGAGGACAGCAAAGCTGCTGCACTGGGGTCCAGCAAGTCGGCCTTGTGCAGAGGGCCAGTGGCGGCGGCTGCCAGCTCTGGAGCCCCAGCGTTCAGTGCCATGACCCGCGCAGCGGCCCTGGCCGGCAGGGCTTGCCAGCGAGCTCAGTATCACGTGGCACAGCTCGTTGTAAGCTCCGCTGAGACACCCCGGCCAATAATGAGGTAGGCTTGGATGCGCAGCCCCAGCTACGCCGACGAGCGATGTTTATTTTTGCTGTCCATGTTCAAACGATTGCAGGCCGGGGTAAGGTGGCTGCAGGCTGCTGATTGCTATATGTACATTCTATGAGAGAATTCTACATGCATGCATGTAGCGTATGCATGCATGCAGGTGCAATCTACAGGTAGTATACTGGCGGCGGGCATCCTTGCAGGAGCAACGGCGGCCTCTAGTGTCGGGGATCCGCCAGACCATGAGCCCAGCACATAGAGGTCTGAGGCAGGCCCAGTGACCGTGCAGCAATCAGTTGCAGACTTTCACCAGCAACATCATGATAGACTTGTTATCAGGAAAGACTTTCCTGAAGAGAGTTTCACGTCTTGGAGCACGTCTGCGACGCAATTAGCACTTGTGTTGCTGGAGAGACTTAGGACCTTGGGGGGACAACATGCGTTCTCTCCAGTTTCAAGCTGCATGCATATGTTCATGTGGTGTCTGTGTGACGCGTAGCAGCGAACTTCCTTTCGTGGAGCATGCCGCATGTCATACAGTGCGTGCACACAAGATAACACATTACGGCTATGAAGCACAAAAGTTGCGTAGTGCTTTATGCACGTGTTCGGGGTTGCCATACGAGTGAATATCAGTGCGCTTGAAGGTGAATGGGTGCACATGTGCATCGCTGCATGCGCATGTGGCTCACGCATAGGTCATCACATGATGCAATTGGACTTAAGCCTTGCTGGACCCCAGGAGTCCACAACACAGTGGCGTATGTGTGCATGCATACAACACGCCTGGGCCGCTTCATAGTTTGAGGATGATGCCCAGGCCACTCATGCAAAGAGCAGGGTGTGTCCACAACACAGTGACGCATGTGTGCATGCATACAGCACGCCTGGGCTGCTTCATGGTTCGAGGATGATGCCCAGGCCACTCACGCAAAGAGAAGGGTGTGTGAGCGCGCCATGCAACACTGGAGCATACTTCCTGGAGATTACAGCAGCTGCAGCAGCACCGACCTGATAAGCAGGGCAGGCCAGTGCGGCCGTTTCCGCAGCACAGATATTCCTACAGCCGTAGCTAGATAGTGCGCTGCCTCTGCATCTTGCCCGGAGACGGAAAAAAGAGGCCTGGGGCGCCAAGACGCTGGCACACCCCACAACAGCGCAACCTGAAATGCTTGGCCAAGGCGCGCACGCCAGCACAAAACCGGCCTGAGAGTTACCCCGGCAATCAATGAGCCACCTGCGAGCCTGCCGCGCGCGTGCCCGTCGCACTCGCAACAAGACGGCCTAGTCGCCGTGCGGCACAGCTGCGCGCTTTGGCTTTGGTGCGCACTTCGAGCACAAGTCACACAACTGTGGCCAACACATCCTTGCTACGTCGGGCTACCAGGCATGCAAAGCACAGCACATAGAACACATAGAGATTTGCCCGTGGTCTCCCACAGTATCCAGGACCCGGCTCTGACCCGAGCCAAGTCCACAGGGCAAGGGCGCAGCTCGCTGGCAACGGCCCCTGCCACCCCCGCTAAACGCGCTGCCAGACCCCAGTCGGCATCGCAGCCTGCAGTGCGACAAAGCTGCCTATAAAGTACCTGTCCAATGTCAGGCCGCATGTGCGGCGCCCGACACTGACTGGGTTATAAAGACTCGATCGGCCTGCAGCGTGCCTTCTTACAGGTACTTGCTACAGCGTGCCACCAGAGCCTGCTGGCAATAAGCGTACAGCCCTCTATACGTGTGCCCGCCCCTGGCATACCCAGCATCCAAGTCACAGTAAGCCCCGGTTGCGCGGGCCAGATAGCTAGCACGCCTGCCCGCGCATGCCCAGATGGACAGCCCTCCTGGCCACACGCGAGCTCCACCGCACGCAAGCCATGCACAAATGTGTCCACACCCTTGCCTGCATCCTGCCCATGACATCGCCCGGCGAGCACCCCGCGCGGCGCTTGCCCCCCCATGGCTCATCCGCACTCGGGTCTCAGCACTGGGCCCTGGAAACCCTTGCCCCCGCGCAGCACCATCGCATCCGCGCCCCCGCGCCGTTACCCCTTGGGCGCAGCCCGCGCACGGCTGCCCGGTGCGCCTGCATGGCACACCCGCGCGCACACCTCGCGCCCGCATCACCAGATGTCCTTCTGGATGCGCCCCGCGGCGGCCAAGCGCGACAGCACGGCCTCGGCCTCGCCCGCGGACAGGCCGCGCTTCTTGGCGACGATGCTGGCCAGCTCGCGCTGCACGTCCCTCGCCATGTGCTTGGCGTCACCGCAGACGTACAGGTGGCCGTCGCCCTGCTCCTGCGCACCACACTGGCATCTCTCAGAGCGGTGCACGCAAGATGTGTGCGCTCGGCCAGCAGAGAGGCGCAGCATAGCATGGCCTGGCACTGTCCTATTGCAGACACATAACTGCGCAACGAGCGCAGGCTGACGCATCGCGAGCAGCGCTGCGCGGCCGGCAGCGCATGCGCCGCGCCGGCTGCAGCTGGTGCCTCACACCCGCGCACATGGCCAGTCTTGGGGGCAAGGCCACGCGGGGCGACACTGTCTGGCCGAGCAACAGCCAGCCATGCGGCCACGCAAACAATGAGTGAATGACCGGCACCGTGAGCACGCACAGGCGCCGCGGTGACCGGCGGGCCGGGGCGCGCCTGCAGCAAATCCGCCAGCGCGGCCGCGTCGCGCGCCATGTGGTGCTGCACATAGTCCTTATCAGCGCCCTCGCGGCTGAAGGCCACGTGCAGCGCGGACAGCGCGCCGCTGCGCAGGAAGCCCGCCAGCTCAGCCGCGTAGATGTAGTCCTGCTCGCGCGCGCGGCAGCCGAAGAACAGCGTGGCCGGGCCCAGCGCTGTGCCTGCACGCGGCGCCACTGCTGAGTGACAGGCGACCACAGATAGTGCGCCTGATGAAAGGACACACATCATGTACATGTGTGCGCTGTAACGGGTGGTCGCTCTGCGAATGGCCGCTCTGTAAGGCACTGCGCACGATGCGCCCGGCCGGCAGAGCCAGCAGGCCATGCAGGAAGCATGACCGGCGCCCAGCGGCAGCACTGGCTGCCGGCGGGGCGCCCGCCCGGGCACGCAGGGGCGCAGGCGCGCACCCTGTTGCCGCAGCGCCTCGCGCTCCTGCAGGAAGCCGCGGAAGGGCGCCAGGCCGGTGCCCGGGCCCACCATCACCAGCGGCGCGCCCGGCTCCCGCGGCAGCCGGAAGGCGCTGCGCCGCACCCACACCTGCGCGCGGCCGGGCCGCGCCGCCCGTCGGCGCCCCCGCAGCGCACGACGCCCGCGGCCTCCACGCACTGTTCCGAGCGCCGAGCGCAGCTCACAGCGCAGCACTGTGAAGCATGGCAGACAGGGAGGCAGCAGCCCAGCGCACAGCCACATGCCTACGGTCAGGGCGCTGCGGCGCCCACGCGACGACAAAAACCTAAATCCTGCTTCGGCCGCATAATGATACAACGGAACTTGGGCCGCACCGGCACGCGCGCGCCGACCTCGCAGCGCTTGAAGAAGTGCGAGCAGATGCCGGCGTGGCGCCGGCCGGTCGGCGTCGCGTCGTCGACCACCGCGCAGGTGATGTGCACCGCGGCCGGGTGCGCCAGCGGCGAGGACGAGATGGAGTAGAAGCGCGTCTGCAGCTTGCCGCAGATCGCGCCGAAGAAAGCGCCTGCGCGCGCAGTGCCGCATACCCGCTGAGGCTCCGGCGCCGTGCCGCCGCACGCCGTGCATCAGAGACCACGTGCGGGAGTGGCGCTTTGCGCTCGAGAGCAACACGTAGGGAGGAGGCAACACGCATGCGCACGCGTCTGAGCGCGCGTTCCATGCAGCTTTAGATGCTGCGTCACTGCGCAGTCCCGCTCTTGACTGTCCATCACCAGCAGCCGGTGGCTCGTGCGTGCAAGCCGGTCGCAGACGCGCGGGTCAGGCGCTTGCCATCCAAACCCCTTCCGCCCGCCCCTCCAGCTCCATTACACCGAGCAGGCACCGCCAGGCAGCGGCGCAGCAGCGGCGCGTCAGCCTCAAGGGGATGGGGAAGGGGAAGGGAATGGAGAGAAAGAAGGCGCGGCGCACCCAGCGGCGGCCGCACGCCCGGGAACTCCTCCAGCACCTCCAGCAGGCAGCGGCTCTGGCAGTGCCAGGC
>JAABUX010005201.1_pt1 | contig 16064 bp, 10 predicted proteins | sample 5561851 | NCBI WGS metagenome assembly JAABUX01 (sample SAMN10711883, study PRJNA513361) | rock metagenome | isolation source: Antarctica rocks | place: Antarctica: Victoria Land, Richard Nunatak red sandstone | collected 2016-01-03 | reverse complement strand
GTAGTTCGGCCCCAGCTCCGTCCCCTTGCCGTACCACGCCCCCCACTCATCCACCACCAGCTTCACCTTGTTCTGCCCGCCATTCTCCTCGATCGCCCCCCAGTGGTCCGTCACCACCCGCTCCATAATCGCCCCCCGCGTCAGCAGGTCGTAGTAAGCCCCCTCGTCATACTGGAGCGCATCCCCCGCCGCAAACTGCGACGGACTCCCCGACGTGTAGTAATGCACCGACAAACCCCACAAATGCCGCTTCTCCGGGTTCGCCGCTAGCGCCCGGAACAGCCGCCTGGTCCAGTCCACATCGTCCCCGTTCGGCCCCACCGCAACCAGCTTCAGCGGCTCCTTCCCATACCGCGGCAGCCACGCCGAGTAGCGCCGAAACTCCCCTGCATACTCCTCCGGCGTCTGGTTCCCGCCACACCCCCAGCTCTCATTCCCCACACCCCAGAACTCCACGTTGAACGGCTCCGGACTCCCATTCGCCGCCCTCTCCGCCGCCAGCGTATCCACCGCCGCCGGCGCAGCCGAGTTCGACGGCAGCATCCCCGCCGGTGCATTGCAGTACTCCACAAACTGGTAAAACTCCCGCGCCGGCATCGACCGCAGATCCCCCGCCAGGTACGGCCGGCACCCAATCTCCCGGCACGTCGCCATAAACTCATGCAGACCATACCGGTTCGGCTCCTGCTGATCCCAGAACGCCGCCCGGTTCGGCCGCTTGCTCACCGGCCCAATCCCGTCCCTCCAGTCATAGCTGTCCGCAAAGCACCCGCCCGGCCACCGCAGCACCGGAGCCTCCACCGCCCGCATAGCCTTGAGGAAGTCCAGCCGAATCCCGTTCTTATTCGCGATCTTCGACCGCTCTCCCACCCAAACCCCGTCATACACCACCCCGCCCAGCTGCTCGATAAAGTGCGAGTAAATCTCCGGCGCAATGGTCCCAATCGCCTCGCCCGGCACCACATCAATCCGCGCATCCACCCCCGCCGAGGCCCCCTGCGCACCGGCAAAACGGGAGACAGCCAGCGAAGACGCCGCAAGCGCGGCACCCTTAAGAACTTGGCGGCGATTCATGGAAAGCGTTGTCATAGACCGTCCACCATACGTTCACCCCCCACACCAGGGCAAACCGCGACATCGCTCCGCCCCCCAGTAGGGGAAGCCCCCACCTACGCCGTCTTCTTCTTATTCCGAGCCTTCACCTTAAACCAGATCGGCGACCCGATAAACCCAAACGCCTCCCGAATCTGATTCCCCAAAAACCGTTCAAACGAAAAGTGGAGCTTCACATCCTTATCCGTAAACAGCACAAACGTCGGCGGAGCCACCGCCGCCTGCGTCATGTAATAGATCTTCACCCGCTTGTTCATCGGCACCGACGCCCTCTGAAAATCCACCCGCTCCAGAAACCGGTTCATCTGCCCCGTCGACACCCGCTTCCGCCGCTCCCGCGACACCAGCTCCACCTTCTTGAACACCTGCTCCACATTCATCCCCTCCGAAGCGGAGATAAACAGCAGCGGCGCATAGTCCAGGTACTTCAGCGCATGCCGCACCTGCTCCTCGTACACCTTTGCGTCCACCACCGGCTTGCCGTCAAACACCCGCTTCCCATCCGGCCCCGCCGTGGTCATCAGATCCCACTTGTTCACCACAACAATCACGCTGCGCCCGCTCTCATGCGCATACCCGCCAATATTCGCGTCGTTCGCCGTCACCCCCTCCACCGCGTCGATAATCAGCAGGCTCACATCCGCCGCCTCCAGGTGCTTTCGCGCCATAATCACGCTCAGCTTCTCCGCCATCAGCTTCGTCTTGCCCTTGCGCCGGATCCCCGCCGTATCCACAAACCGGAAGGAGTGCCCGCCCCGCTCCACCACCTCGTCCACCGCATCCCGCGTCGTCCCCGCAATCGGCGAAACGATCGCCCGGTCCGTCCCCGTCAGCGCATTCAGCAGGGTCGACTTGCCCACATTCGGCCGCCCAATAATCGCGATCTTCGTCTCCTTCTGGTCGAACTCCCCGTGCGTCCGCAGCTTGCGCGGCCTCGCCACCTCCACACCGTCCGCCGTATCGAACGGAGCGCGTAGCACCGAGCGGAGAACCTGCCCTGAGCCCCCCGAAGGGGACCCCTCTATCGCTCCCTCCCGCACCGGCAGATCCACCGGACCCTCGTCCTCCTCCATCTCCTCTTCGATCCCCTCCATCCGCTCCGGAAGGACCTCCACCGCCGCCGGCAGCACCGCAAACACCTCGTCCAGCAGATCCCCAATCCCCGACCCATGCTCCGCCGAGATCGCCATCACATTCCGGAACCCCAGCCGTCGGAAGTTCTCCGCCTGCACCCCCATCTCCGGCGTATCCATCTTGTTCACCGCCAGAAAGCACGGCTTGCCCCCGCACAAAAGTAACCGCGCCAGTTCCAAATCCGGGCTCGCCAACTCCGTCCGCCCGTCCACCACCATCACGATCGCGTCCGCCTCGTCGAGCGCCACCTGCGCCTGCCGAAAGATCTCGCTCGGAATCAGCGCTTCGTCATCCGGCACCACACCGCCCGTATCCACAATCCGCACATCCCGCCCGCTCCACTCCACCTCCCCGTAGATCCGGTCCCGCGTAATCCCCGGCTCATCGCCCACAATCGATCGCCGCGACCCCGTCAACCGGTTGAACAGCGTCGATTTCCCCACATTCGGACGCCCGCAGATCGCCACCAGCGGCAGCGTCCCGTCCTCCGCCAGCTCCGGATCCACCCCCAGCGCCCCACCCTCCCGCTTCAGGTCCCCACGCCTTGCCGCCTCCCCGATCCCATCGCGCCCCGCCCTGCCCCGATCCTGCCGCCCCATCTGGACCGACAGCTCCTCCCCAATCCGCTCCGCCTCCCTCCACTGTGCCTCGTCCATGTCCGCCGGCTTCTGCGGCCCCTTCGAGATCCGCCCGCCAGTTTTTTGGGGTGTCATTCCGTAGCGCAGCGGAGGAACCTGCTGTTCCTTGCGCTCCGCCAGCCCCGCCGCCCCAATCCCATCCGGCGCAATCGTCCGCTTCGCCTCAAACTCCGGACTCCGCCGCGGCGTCTTCGCCTTCCGCTCCGCCTCTGCCTTCTTCGTCGCAATCTTCTTCCGAGCCTTCGGAGCCACCGCCCCCGTCACCGCCCCCAATTTCGTACGTGGAGCCTTCCCCTTCTTCGGCCGCGTATTCGCCTGCCGGTGCTTCTTGCCCAACCGCTTCTTCTCTTCGCGCCTCGGTGCCATCGCCCTACCCAACTCTCTCCCGCTCACAACGCCCGCGGATCGGCTCACTTCCAAGCTTACCCGCGAACCCCACACCCCCGCCCACCCCGCGTTATTCCGAGTACTCCAGCCACAATCCCAACCCCATCACCCGCTGTCATTCTGAGGAGCACAGCGACGAAGAATCCCGAGAGACCCCACACCCACCACCGCCGTCAGCACCTTTCAGCCCCGAACTCGCCCGGACACCCCCAAAAGCCGTCATCTCGACCAGAAGCACAGCCGAAGCGGAGAGACCCCCGCATTTGCCTCCGTCCATACCCCAGCAGCCAACCTTCCTTGCTACCATCCTCCCCATGCTCAGCCGCCGCACTTTCACCTCCCTCGCCGCCTCCACCCTCGCCGCGCACGCCCTCCACGCCGCACCCCCCTCAGCCGCCCCCCAACTCTCCGTCATGATGTGGACCCTCAAAGACCGCGGCACCTTTGACGAAAACCTCGACCGCGTCGCCCTCGCCGGCTACCACCACATCGAGCTCGTCGACGAGTGGAAGCACTGGTCCGAGGCCGAAACCACCCGCCTCCTCGCCCGCATGCAACAACTCGGCATCACCGTCGACGCCACCGCCGGCCTGACCCTCGGCTTCGCCAACCCCGCCACCGCCGACGCCTTCCTCGCCGAACTTCGCACCCTCATCCCCATCGCCCAACGCCTCCGCTGCCCCCAAGTCATCCTCCTCTCCGGCAAACGCCTCGACACCGCCATCCCCGGCGCCCAGCACCAGGCCTCCATCGACACCCTCAAGCGCGCCGCGGACCTACTCCACACCGCCAATCTCGTCGGCGTCATCGAGCCTATCGACCGCCTCGAAAACCCCACCATCTACCTCGACGGCGTCACCGAAGCCTTCGACATCACCCAAGCCGTCGGAAGCCCCAGCCTCAAGGTCCTCTACGACCTCTACCACGAGCAGCGCGGCCTCGGAAACCTCACCGAAAAACTCCAGAAACACATCGCAGACGTCGGCCTCATCCACATCGCCGACGTCCCCGGCCGCCACCAGCCCGGTACCGGCGAGATCAACTTCCCTAACATCTACAAGACCCTCGGGCAGCTCGGCTACAACGGCATCCTCGCCATGGAGTTCTACCCCACCGGCGACATCGTCGAAACCCTCCGCCACGCCCGCATGGAAGTCGCCGCCGCCTGACCGCTCCGTCGCCCACTATCATCAGGACAGCAGCCGTGTTTGCCGATCCACCAAACGCCCGTGGAGCGGCTCACCTCTGAAAGTTACTTCAGCTTTCTGAATAGGGGATGTATCTTAGTCGGTGTATTCGTCGCAAACCCCAGTAAACCTTAGGTAAGTTGAAGACGTGAGAAACGTTTCTACAACAGTACTGGTTGTCCTCGTGATCGTGCTGCTTTTCGAAATGCGCTCACAATCTACGGCCATTCGGCGCCTTCAGCAAGTCACAGCAACACCTTCCGTACCCAGCTTGGAGTTACAAGAAAAGTGCGCGAAGCAAGCTGCCGTAGAGTTTCGGCAGGAGGGTCTCGAATCACACGCCTCTGCGGAGTTCACGAACCACTATAGCTCGACGTTAGGTCGGTGCTTTGTAGTCACATCAGACATTACCACCACTTCCAACGTGATCTCCACTCATAAGCTACTCGTGGACGCGTACGAGGGAAAGGTCTACGGATCTTACTTATGGATGAGCAGCCAAGGTAAAAAGTATTGGGAAGTTCCGCCCTCTGATTGCACCGTAACCATCCATTCGGGCGAAGAAAAAAGTGCAGGTCAGTTGAGGAATGGGATGACCTAGCCAAGACCTACACAGAAGCGATGTGACCGTCTCAACCTCTTCCGACCGGTCGCCGTGCTTATCCCGCCTCGTCGCCCTCTATCATCAACACAGCACGCCGTGTTCTCCCCCATCAAAATCGCACCAGCGCGCAACCCCGAGGACTCACCGGCGACCTCCTCGCACAACTTCCCCACCCTCCACGCCTTCTTCTCCCCCGGCGGCCTCCTCTCTCAATCCTCGCTCGCCTTCGAACATCGCCCCGGCCAGTACGAGATGGCCAAAGCCGTCGAGTCGGCGCTCCACGACAACCGCCACCTCATCGTCGAGGCAGGCACAGGCACCGGCAAGACCCTCGCCTATCTCCTCCCCGCCCTCCGCCTCGCCCGCGAAAAAGGCCAGCGCGTCATCATCTCCACCGGCACCAAAAACCTCCAGGAACAGCTCTTCTTCAAGGACATCCCCTTCCTCGAAACCGTCCTCCACAGCTCCGGCCCGCTGCGCGTCTGCTACATGAAAGGCCGCGCCAACTATCTCTGCCGCCACAAGCTCTACGCCCTCCGCGACTCCCCCCTCCTCAACGGCCTCGACGAGATCTCGCAGTTCCACCACATCTCCAACTGGGAGCGCACCACCGAAACCGGCGACCGCGCCGAGATCGACCAACTCCCCGAGAACTCCCCCCTCTGGCACAAGCTCGATGCCCGCACCGAAGCCTGCCTCGGCCAAACCTGCCCCGACTGGGAGCGCTGCTTCATCACCGAAATGCGCCGCAAAGCCCTCGAGTCCGACCTCATCATCGTCAACCACCACCTCTTCTTCGCCGACCTCTCCATCAAGCAGCAGGCCGGCGGAGCCCCCGACGCCGGCATCCTCCCCGACGCCTGCGCCGTCATCTTCGACGAAGCCCACGAGCTCGAAGACGTCGCCTCCAACTACTTCGGTATAGGCCTCTCCACCGCCCGCTTCGACGACCTCGCCCGCGACACCGAAACCCTCCTCCGCGCCAAGCAAGCCACCAGCTCCTCCATCGAAAGCTCGCTCGCCACCCTCCGCGAACGCGGCAAACTCTTCTTCGCCGCCCTCCCCACCACCAACGATTGGAGCGCCCCGACATCGGGTGCCCCATTCTTTCCGTCAGCTTTATCGACGGAAAGGGTGGGGTCCGCCCCCGCCAATATTCAAGGCCAACCCACCATCGGCCGAATGCCCTTCCTCGCCCGCGAAGACTTCCTCGAAACCTCCGGCGACCTTTACCTCTCCGTCCTCAACGCCCTCACCCGCCTCGAAGGAGAACTCGACCGCATCAAAAACGTCGAAGAAACCCCCGGCCTCCGCAAGCGCGCCACCGACATCCGCAACCACCTAAAATTCCTCCTCGAGTCCACCGACCCCAACACCGTCTTCTGGATCGACCGCCGCCCCGCCATGGGCCTCCGCGCCACCGCCCGTAAATCGGGTGCCCCATCCTATCCGTCGGCTTCATCGACGGATAGGGTGGGTTCCTTCCACACCCACCTCCAGGCCACACCCATCGACGTCTCCGAACTCCTCTCCCAAACCCTCTTCGAGTCCTATCCGTCCGTCATCCTCACCTCCGCCACCCTCACCGTCGCCGGCCCTGACGGCATCCCCGCCTTCAAGCACATCTCCAAACGCCTCGGCCTCAACTTCGCCCGCGAGCTCGTCGTCCCCTCGCACTTCGACTACGCTCGCCAGGCCCTCCTCTACCTCCCCCAGGGCATGCCCGACCCCCGAGACCCCGCCTTCACCCCGCGCTCCATCGAACGCATCCGTCGCGTCCTCGAGATCACAGAGGGCCGAGCCTTCTGTCTCTTCACCAGTTACAAATCCATGCGCGAAGCCCACGACCGCCTCCTCGCCGAACTCCCCTACCCACTCCTCCTCCACGGCACAGCCCCCCGCCACGTGCTCCTCCAGCAATTCAGGGAAACCCCAAACGCCGTCCTCTTCGGCACCTCCTCCTTCTGGCAGGGCGTCGACGTACAGGGCGACCAGCTCTCCGCCGTCATCATCGACCGCCTCCCCTTCGCCGTCCCCTCCGACCCCGTCGTCGAAGCCCGCATGCGCGCCATCGAAGCCGCCGGCGGCAAACCCTTCTTCGACCTCCAGATCCCCCAGGCCGTCATCACCCTCAAACAAGGCTTCGGCCGCCTCATCCGCTCCCTCTCCGACCGCGGCGTCCTCATGCTCCTCGACCCCCGCGTCCAGCGCTCCCGCTACGGCCGCATCTTCCTCGACTCCCTCCCCCCCTACCGCCGCACCGAAGACATCACCGAAGTAGAACGCTTCTTCCAACATCAGCCGTAATTCGCCCGCGTCCAAACGCATCCCGCCGCACTTGATTTGAGCCGCCGCTTTCGCCAATCAGCAGATCGCGAACAATGCCGCCGCCCAGCGCGATACAGAACGCCAGCACCAAAATCCCCAGCAGGTCGAACCTGCTTTCGATCGCGCTCGAACCCTCCCTCCGCCGCAAAGAAAGCCGTTCCAAGGAGGTCGATCGGGAAGGATCAGCTGCGGTACTTTCATGCAATCCACTAATAGGACCAGGTGCGAGATGAAATCTGGCAGTGAAGTCACACGACAGAAGGCTCGGCGTCCATCTCTCTCCGGATCAAAGTGTGCCGTTCTCTGCTGGATATTCGCAGTGCCCCGCGTATGCTACCCACATTCCGACACAACTCCCCTCCGGTATGAGGTTCCATGCACGTCATTTGGCTTGCGCTTCTACTCGGCATCATTCCCCTGTCTTCTAGCGTTCCGGCTTCAGGACAATCGGCTCCGCAACCGGGAACTCCAGCAACGTCGAGTCAGGGATCTCCCCAGGTCCAGAGTCCGCTGCAGACTAGGTCTGCCCCCACTCCCCAGCCTCAGGTCGGCACGGTACCTCCCGGCACCCTGCTGCACATCCGCCTGCGCGAGACCGTCTCCTCCTTCGGCAGTCATGCTGATGCGCCGGTAACCGCGATCCTCATCCAGCCCGTCCTCGAGAACGGCAAAATCTTCCTGCCGCTCAACACGGAGATTCGGGGCCGTGTGGACAAGGTACGCCGCATCGGGCTCGGCTTCGGCGCCGAAACCGCTACGGTGCTTCTGGCATTCGACGAGATCCGCGTCACCGGGGGACAATGGCAGCCCGCGCCCATCAAAATCACTGCCATTGACAACTCACGTGAGACCGTCGACGCCGCCGGAACTATTCACGGTATTCGTGCAACCGCCAGCGCCAGCAAGGTCCTCAGCGGAACCGCCATCTCGGTCGCCAGCCTGGATCCCATGTCGCTGCTCTTCGGCCTTTCCGCCAGCCTGAGTGCCTTCCGTATTCCAGAGTCCGAGATCATCCTCCCCGTCGGCGCCGAGCTGCAGGCCGTCACAGAACTGCCGGTCGGCGTGCATACCGTCTTTCCCGATCCGCCCGGCATCACCTCCGGTCAGGACGATCAGGCAAGGCTCATCGCACTCGCAAAGGAGCTCCCCTTCCGGACCTCGACCGCGCAAAAGGGCGAACCGTCCGATGTCACCACCATCATGTTTCTCGGCGATGAGGGAGCCATCATCCGCGCTCTCGACGACGCCGGTTGGAGTCGCAGCGACGCTCTCGGCCTCCAGAGCAGCTACGGTGCCATGCGCAGCGTCGTCGAAAACCAGGGCTACCACGAGGGCCCCGTATCCACCCTCCTGCTCAACAGAAAGCCGCCCGTGGGCGCCTGGTCCAAGACGCTCGATACCTTCTTCGCCCGGCATCACCTTCGGCTCTTTGCTCAGGGCCGCGAGTTCGACGGCAGCACCGTCTTCGTTACCAGCGCCACGCACGACTCCGGAATCGCCATCAACAAAGCGACAAAGACACTCATTCACCTCATCGACGAGAATATCGATCAGGAGCGCGGCAAAGTTGTCGACGACATGCTCCTGACCGGCTGCGTCGAAGGTGTCGAATACATCGATCGTCCATGGCTTCCGGAGGAGCTGAAGAATGCCACCGGGGATACCTTGCGCACAGACCGGCGCATGGCCGTCATCAAGCTGAACCAGTGCATGGACGGCAGGCGCGCAGACGAGCCAGATGCCGAGCTGCGAAAGGTGCAGGCAAAGGCGGTTGCCCCCGAGCGCATCGCGCGCGATGGCTTCCTCTATCTCCGCGACGATATCTACCGCGGCAATATCGCCTACCAGGGTTACTCCGCGGGAAAGATGGCCTGGGGAATGACGCACAGGAAGAAGGAGGACGACTCCCAGCCAAAGGTCATCAACGTAGTCGGAGAGCCCTACACCGTAGTCACGCGCCCAAAGGTGTCCTTTCTGCCGCGAAAGGGAGATCTGCGGGATCCGGGAACCATCGCCCCCTCCTTCTATCTCCCGACAGAGCCCAAGACCTACAAGACGCGTCTCGAATACTCGATCAGTGGCGGATACTCGCGTTTCGCAAACCGGCAGTTCTCGACCCAGGCTCTGACCGAGGTCGATCCACAGTATGGACAGTTCGGGGTCGCCTTCTTTGTGCAGGCGCTGCACAGCGGATGGGCGATCGCACCGCGCGCAACCATTGACTCGTGGCGGTATGTCTCGAATGAGTTTGGCTACACCTACAGCAAAGCCCCTCTCACGCAGCTCATCGTTACGCAGTATCTGGACGGAGCGCCGGATACCGGAACGCTCTTCGATGACGGCCAGGTGCGGCAGTTCAGCTACAATGCCCTGTTTCACGCTCGACCCAACGGAACGCGCTTCCGGCCATACGCCGCCGTCGGTCCGGTCTTTCAACTCCTGCGCCTGATCGACTCTGTGCCGCCTAAAAACAGACTTCTTGCGGTCACCGTCAAGGACGTAGGCCTTATCGTGGACGCGTACAACTTCGGCCGCAAACCTCCCCTCGAAGGAGGCGGCATCTTTCAGTTCGGCTTTCAGTACGGCGCAGGGTACAAGTTCCAACTCACGCCGCGCTACTTCATCCGCTCCGACTACCGGGAAACCCTCTCACCGCAGCCCGACTACTGGACGAAGTCCTATCCGTCGGTCGCCCAGACGGGCTTCACCATCGGTCCGCAGACCAAGGGCGGCGCGCTTCACCAGCGCATCTTTACAACCGGCATCGGCATCTCGTTCTGAAGCCCCCTGAAAGAAGGCCAAAGTCCCGCTCCAACTAGCTGGAGCAAACCGGGGTCCCCAACGGGCGATCTTGCCCGTTGGGGTGGAAACGCCCCAGGACACCGACAAGGCAGCAGAGAAGGTCTGAAGGCCCGTTCGATAGGTTCCGCCACACAAAAGGCAGACAAATGGCGCAGTACCCCCATTCCGCAAAGTAGAATAGATCCAAGGCTGTAAATCACCGGCGGCCAGCTAGTATCACTAACCCTCTTGTTTCGAAGACTTTGCCTCTAAAGTCTCTGAATGGAATACTTTGCCTTTCGCCCGCGCCGTATATGCAACATTCCAGATACTTTATCTGTTAAGCCGGGGGGAGGGGGTAGGTAGCCAGCCCGGAGGCCAGGGAAAAGAGACACCATGGGACGCAACCTCTACATCCTCGCCGCCACCCTCGCCCTGCTCGCCGGCGTCTCCGTCGTCCTCTCCTATACCAACATCGCCCAGCAGCCCGGCTCCCCCGGAGATGTCTCCCTCTGGCGCACCACCGGCCTCGCCCTCTTCGTCCTAGCCTTGGTCGCCGCCCTCGCCGGCATCCTCTCCTCCCTCTTCGAACAGGCCGAGCGCCGCACCGAAGAAGCCCGACGCGAGCGGCGCAGGGAAAGAAGCCGATAGAATGGAGCTTCACCCCAGGACATCGGCGCCGAGGCAGGGAAGGGAGATCTCCAGCACATGTTTGAAGTCACCGTAGAAGCCGGCTTCTCCTCCGGCCACTACCTCCGCAACTACCGCGGCAAATGCGAAAATCCCCACGGCCATAACTACAAGGTCTTCGTCACCCTCATCGGCGCCGAGCTCGACGAGGCCGGCCTCCTGCTCGACTTCAAACTCCTCAAACAGGTCATGCGCCCCGTCGTCGATCGCCTCGACCACCAGATGATCAACGACCTCGAACCCTTCAAGAAAGAGCTCAACCCCTCCGCCGAAAACCTCGCCCGCTACTTCTTCGAGCAGACCGCCCAACAACTCCGCGACATGACCGCCGGCCGCGTCCGCGTGAAAGACTGCACCCTCTACGAAACCGACACCAGCTTCGCCCGCTACTACGAATAGACCTCCTTCATCCACCCTCGACCCGTTGCTTACACCCATATCGCCGAGACCCTGTCATTCTGAGCCGAAGGCGGAAGAGTCCCAGGATTTCGCCCGTGCCACCGACATCGCAAACTGATCCACACAAACACCACAAACTCTCCACGCAAACACCATAGATCCACCACACAAACACCACAAAATGCACCTGATCGAGCTCTACAAATCCGTCCAGGGCGAGTCGTCCTTCGCCGGTCTCCCCTGCATCTTCGTCCGCCTCGCCGGCTGCAACCTCCGCTGCTCCTGGTGCGACTCCGAGTACACCTTTACCGGCGGCAAACCCTTCACCAACATAGAGATACTCGCCCAGATCGAAGCCCTCGCGCCCTGCACCCTGGTCGAGTTCACCGGCGGTGAACCCATGCTCCAGGCCCGCGACCTCCTCCCTCTCATGGACACCCTCCTCGCCCGCAACTACACGGTCATGATCGAAACTTCCGGCGAGCGCCCCCTGGACGCTATCCCGCGCGCTATCCATAAGATAGTCGACGTCAAGTGCCCCGGTGCCGGCCCCGCCTCAGGCTCCTTCCGCATGTCCAACCTCGAAGCCCTCACCCCCAACGACGAGGTCAAGTTCGTCCTATCGCATCGCGAAGACTACGAGTTCGCCCGCGACTTCATCCGCATCCACACCCTAGAGCAAAAGGCCGGCAGCATCCTCCTCAGCCCCGCCTTCACCAAGACGCCCCGCCCACTGCGAATCGCTGAAAACATGGTGCTTGACCCCCGCCAACTTGTCGACTGGATGCTCGCTGATGGGCTCCCCGCCCGCCTCTCGCTCCAGATCCACAAGTTCATCTGGGAGCCCATGAAGAAGGGCGTCTAGACTGACGGTTATGTTCCTGCCCGGCCACTTCCTCTTCGCCCCCACGCAGCGCATCCACTTCATCGGCATCGGTGGCATCGGCATGAGCGGCATCGCGGAGATCCTCCTCACCATGGGCTACACCGTCTCCGGCTCCGACCTCCGTCGCAGCTCCATCACCGACCGCCTTGTCGGCCTTGGAGCCCGTATCTTCGAAGGCCACGCCGCCTCGAACGCAACAGCTTGCGACGTCGTTGTCACCAGCTCCGCCGTCAGCGCCACCAACCCCGAGGTGCTCGAAGCACGCCGCCGCAAGATCCCCGTTATTCAGCGCGCCGAGATGCTCGCCGAGCTTATGCGCCTGAAATACGGCATCGCAGTCGCGGGCATGCACGGCAAGACTACCACCACCAGCATGATCGCCGCCGTCCTGGCCGGAGGTGGCCTGGACCCAACAGTCGTCGTAGGCGGACGGGTGGACGCCCTCGGTTCCAACGCCCGCCTCGGAAATTCCCAGTATCTCGTGGTCGAGGCCGATGAGAGCGATCGCTCCTTCCTCAAGCTGTCCCCGGTGCTTGGCGTCGTAACCAATCTCGACCGGGAGCACATGGACTGCTACCGCGATATGGCCGACGTCGAAGCGGCTTTCGTGGAATTCATGGACCGCATGCCTTTCTACGGAGCCACAACGGCCTGCTTCGACGACAATAGGCTCCGTTCGGTCCTGTCCCGGGTCAAACGCAAGCTCTACACCTATGGAGAGCACGCCGACGCCGACTTCCGGCTGCAGGTGCTGCCCAGGGAACCGCGCTGCCACTCGATCTTCTCCGTCAGCTACAGTGGCACCGAGCTCGGCGCATTCGACCTCCACGTTCCAGGCCGCCACAATGTGCTGAACGCGACAGCTGCCGTTGCGATCGGGATTCAGCTAGGGATGGCGCCGGAACAGATTGCCGCTGGACTCGGCTCCTTCCGTGGCGTCGATCGCCGTTTCCAAACCAAAGGTGTCGTGCGTGGCGTCACTGTCATCGACGACTACGGACACCACCCGACCGAGGTCCTCGCCACCCTCCGAGCTGCCCGGGAATGCGGCTTCCACAAGGTGCATGTCCTGTTCCAGCCGCATCGCTTTACCCGGACGCGCGATCTCATGGTGGAGTTCTCCCAATCCTTCGTAGATGCCGACTCGGTGCAAGTGCTCGACATCTACGCTGCAAGCGAAGAGCCCATCTCCGGAGTTACGGGCGCTGCGCTCGCCGACGCTGCACGCCGAGCAGGTTCAAAGAGGGTAGAACACGCGCCTTCTCCCGAGCATGCCATCCAGCGATTGGTGAGCTCTGCGATGGAGGGCGACGCGATCCTCACGCTTGGCGCCGGAAGCGTCTCGCAGCTCGGCCGCGAGGTGCTCGCAGCACTGGAAACGCAGCTGTGAGTTCCTGAAAGGGTACATGCGGTCGAAGAGGGCGTGAGTCCACGGCAGGACCGCGATATAGTCAGGACGGCGATTCTCGCGCGGCCTGCTCAGGCTGGCGCTTAGCAGATGGAGTGGTTACATGAGGCAGCGGTGCTGACGGCGCCTGATGAAACATACGTGCGGGGGCGGTCGGCTCCCCGGCGTGCCCTGGGGCGGGCCCATCGACGTGACTTCGCCGAGGACTTCGCTGACGGGGAAGTGGACGGCGGGTACGACCGGGGCCGGCGTCGCACGGGCCTTCGTCTCACCTTTCGGGGCGGTCTGCCGGAGAGTGTTTGGGGCCGTGTGGCCGCGGGTGCTGCTCTCTTGGCGATCCTCGGGCTGACATGGGGGGCTGCTGTCATGGCTCGCCGCATGGTGCTTCGTGATGAGCGCTTCCTGCTGCAGAGCAGTTCGTCGGTGTTAACTGAGGGGAATCACCACGTCTCGAGAGCGGATCTTCTGGAGGTATTTGGTGCCGATATCGAACGCAATATCCTTCGGGTCTCCCTGGACGACCGGAGGGCGGAGCTGGAGCAGATTCCGTGGGTGCAACACGCAACCGTGATGCGCCTCCTTCCCGATCGCATCCGGGTTGCTGTTCAGGAACGAACGCCTGTAGCTTTCGTGCGAGAGGGCGGCCATATTGGACTCGTGGATGCGTCTGGTGTCTTGTTGAGCATGGGCGCCGATCAGGTGGAAGACCGTAGTTACTCCTTCCCAGTCGTGACAGGCATATCGGCGGCGGATCCGGTTTCAGTGCGGGCAGCACGGATGAAGATCTTTCATGACTTCACGCGAGATCTCGATGCGACGGGCGAGAGCATCTCGGCGAAGCTGAGCGAAATCGACCTGTCTCATCCGGAGGATGTAAAAGCGCTGATCCCGGATCACGGATCCGATGTGCTCGTGCACTTCGGTGATCGTGACTATCTCGCGAGGTACAGGAAGTATGTGGCTCACCTCCCGGAGTGGCGGACGCAATATCCAAAGCTTTCCTCGGTAGACATGCGGTATGAGCGGCAGGTGGTGCTGGAGATGCAGCCTGGTACGGCGGTACCGGTAGCAGGCACCGCCTCGCAGGAGACGGACGCCTCTCCCAGCGCGTTACCTAAGAAGAGCCGGGTTGCGACTCGCCTCACACCAAACGTCCCCACAAAGCAGCGAGCGGCTCAAGCCACGAATCATGTGCATGCTCTTAAGAAGGCAGGTCACCCTTGAATCAGAAGCCGGAGAACCTGATCACGGTGGTCGATGCCGGCAGCCAGAAGAGCTGCGTCCTTGTGGCGGAGGTGTATGAGGGGGTGTTGCGGTACCGGGGGCATGGGGTGGAGCGGTCGCGGGGGATGCGAAAGGGGCTGATCGCGGAGCTCGGGCCGGCGGCGGAGGCGATTAACCGGGCGGCGCTGACGGCGGAGCGGGCCGCCAGGGCGACGATCGAGACGGCGGTGGTGGGGATCGGCGGTGTGCATGTGCGGGGGGTGAACTCGCGGGGCGGGATCAGCATGGGCAGCAGGATGCGCGAGATTACGAGGGAGGAGGTGAAGGCGACGGTGGACCGGGCGCGGTCGGTCGCGCTGCCGCCGGATCGGGAGGTGCTGCACCTCTTGCCGCAGGAGTTCATCCTGGACGACCAAGCTGGGATTCATGACCCAATCGGGATGGTGGGCAACAAGCTGGAGGTGAATCTGCATATTTCGACCTGCTCCGGGGGGGTGGCGCAGAGTGTGATTACGTGTGCGAACCGGGCGGGGCTGGAGGTGCAGGACACCGTGTACGAGGGCATAGCGGCAGCCGAGGCCGTGCTTAGCGCGGATGAGCGGGAGCTGGGGGTGTGTCTGGCGGACATTGGGGCGAGCACGACGGAGTTGGCGGTGTTTTTTGAAGGTTCGGTGGCGCATACGGCGGTGCTGCCCATTGGCGGGGATCACTTTACGAACGACCTGGCGGTGGGGCTCCATGTGACGGTGGAGGAGGCGGAGTACCTGAAGAAGCTGTATGGGCATTGCGTGGTGACGGCGATTCCGCAGATGAACGAGATCGAGATCGGGGGGGACCTGGCGATCTCGGGGGGGCAGCCGGCGCGGCTGGTGCGGCAGAGGTTTTTGGCGGAGATCCTGGAGCCGCGGGCGCGGGAGCTGTTTACGATGTTGCGGGACAACCTCCGGCAGGGGGGGGTGCTGGAGGCGCTGGGCGCGGGATGTGTGTTGACCGGCGGCGGGGCGCTGATCCCCGGGCTGCTGGATAATGCGGAGAGTCTGCTGCGGGTGCCGGCGCGGGTGGGGCATCCGGTGCCGCTGAGCCGGATGCCGGCGGAGCTGGGCGGGCCGGAGTTTTCGGCGGCGATCGGAATGCTGCTCTACACGCACCGGACGCAGGTGCGGAAGGCGAGCGAGGAGCAAGGGTTGCGGGCGAAGCTGAAGTCGATCTTTGCGGGGAGCTTCTAGCCTGGGCAAGGTGCGGGCCCGGGTACCCTCCCCCCCCCCGTACTTCTCGCGCAAAGTCT
>JAABUX010005198.1_pt1 | contig 16067 bp, 12 predicted proteins | sample 5561851 | NCBI WGS metagenome assembly JAABUX01 (sample SAMN10711883, study PRJNA513361) | rock metagenome | isolation source: Antarctica rocks | place: Antarctica: Victoria Land, Richard Nunatak red sandstone | collected 2016-01-03 | reverse complement strand
GCGCCTGCAGCCGCAGCAGATGGTAATACTGCGCGGCGTTCGAGCAGTTCGCGACCTGCATGCTGCCTTCGGCGGAAAGCTGCAAGAAGCGTTCGATGCGCGCGCTCGAGTGCTCGGGGCCGGCCCCTTCGTATCCGTGCGGTAAGAGCAACACGAGACGCGAGGTTTCGCCCCATTTCGCCTGGCCCGCCGCGATAAATTGGTCGATGATGATCTGCGCGCCGTTGTTGAAATCGCCGAATTGCGCTTCCCACAACACGAGCGCGTGCGGTGCTTCGACCGCGTAGCCGTACTCGAACCCGAGACACGCGTACTCGGAAAGCGGGCTGTTGTAGATTTCGATACTCGCCTGCGCGTCCGCAAGATGCTGAATCGGCGCAAACGTGGCGTTGGTCTTCGCGTCGTGGTAGACGAGGTGGCGATGCGAGAACGTGCCGCGCTGCGAATCTTGCCCCGTCAGACGCACGGGCGTCCCTTCGGCGATGAGCGACGCAAATGCGAGCGCTTCGCCCAGGCCCCAATCGACTTCGCCGTCGTTTGCGAAGGTCGCGCGACGCTTGTCGAGCTGGCGCACGAGTTTGGGGTGAACGGTGAACGATGCCGGTACACGGGTGAGCGCGTCGTTCCACGCGAGCAGCTTCGCGCGATCCACGTTCGCGTCGTCGGTCGCGAGCGCCGCATCGCCGTGTGCGACGTGTTTACCGATGTGGCCCTTCCACGAACCGCTCCGCACGCGCTGATGCGCATCCGTGAGGCGCGCGGTCGCAGTGGCGACGAGCGCGTTGACCGCGTCGGCGGTGACGATACCCTGTGCGATCAGCTTCTGCGCGTAGAGTTCGCGGACCGTCGGGTGCGTCTTGATTCGCTCGTACATGTCGGGCTGGGTGTACGCGGGCTCGTCGGTTTCGTTGTGCCCGAAGCGACGATACCCGATGAGATCGATGATCACATCGTGGCCGAACTCGCGGCGGAAATCGATGGCGAGGTGGACGGCCGCGATGCACGCATCGACGTCGTCGGCGTTGACGTGCACGATCGGCACGTCGAAGCCTTTGGCGAGATCGGATGCATAGAAGGTCGAGCGCGCGTCCTTCGGATCGGTCGTGAAGCCGACTTGATTGTTGGAGATGATGTGCACCGTGCCGCCGGTCGCATAGCCCGCGAGCGCCTGCAGGTTGAGGACTTCGGCGACGACGCCTTGCGCGGAAAACGCGGCGTCGCCGTGGATGAGGATCGGCGCGGCGCGGCCCGTCTCGAGCTTCGCGGGCGACGCGGAACGATCGGTCTGCAGTGCACGCGTCCGGCCCTCGACGACGCCATCGACGGCCTCGAGATGGCTCGGATTGTTTGCGAGTACGACCGCGACCCGGCCACTCGTCGATTCGTACGTACCGTTCGCACCGTGATGGTATTTCACGTCGCCCGTGATATCGTCGTCGCTGCCCTCGCCGCGAACGCTCGCCGCTTCGAATTCCGCGAGCAACTCTTCGTAGGGACGGTTGACGACGTGCGCGATCGTCGCGAGCCGGCCGCGATGCGCCATGCCCAAAACCGCGGTCTGCACGCCATCGGCGGCGAGCAAGGTGACGAGCTCCTCGAGCATCGGCACCATCGCGTCGAGCCCTTCGATCGAGAACGTCTTCGCGCCGATGTATGTCTTGCGCAAGAAACGTTCGAACGCTTCGACTTTCGTGAGCCGTTCGAGGACGTTGCGCGCGCGATCGGGCGCGAGTTGCACGAAGTGCGAGCCGGATTCGATGTAATCGCGCAGCCATTCGCGTTGCTGAATGTTGGCGATATGCTCGACTTCGTAGGCGATCGTCGAACTGTACGTCTGGCGCAGCGCGGCGACGACGTCGGCGAGCGTCGAGCCGGCAACTTTCGTGCGCAAGATCGATGCGGGTATCGCCGACATGATGCTCGGCGTGAGCGCGTAATGGTGCCAATCGAGCGCGGGATCGCCCTGCGGCGGCGTGCCCAGCGGATCGAGCGTCGCGGCGAGATGGCCGTGGCGCCGGAACGACGAGAGGATCGCCATACCGGCTGCGACCGCGCGCAGCAATTCCTCGGAATACGGTTCGATCTCGCGCGGCAAGGTTGCGGGTTGTTCCACGACGGAGCCCGCGGCCGCACGCGGCGTCGTCAGGTTCGCGCGCGCGGGGGCGGCACTCGTCGCGACGGCGCTCGCCGCGACCGTGGACTTCGCCACGACGCCCGCACTCGCGAAGACGCTCTCGTAGAAATCATCTTTCCCGGCGAGCAACTCATCGACGCGCTTGAGATACTCACCCGACTGCGCGCCCGCAATGACGCGATGGTCGTAGGTGCTCGTGAGCGTCATGATCTTCTCGACGCCGAGCGCTTTGAGCGCGGCCGGATCGGCGCTCGCGAAACCCGGCGGCAGCCCGATCGCTCCCGCCGCGAGGATCGCGCCCTGACCCGCCGTCAAGCGCGGCACCGAAGCGACGGTGCCGATACCGCCGGGATTGGTCAGCGTGAAACTGGCGCCCGTCAGATCGTCGGCTGCGAGTTTGTTATCGCGCGCCTTTGCGATGAGCTCTTCGTACGCGTTGCGGAACTCGATGAAGTCGTACGCCTCGGCGTTCTCTACGACGGGAACGACCAGAAAACGCGAGCCGTCTTTGCGAGCGGTATCGACCGCGATCCCGAGATGGATGCCGGCCTCGACGCGCGTCGCGGTCGTCCCATCGCGTCGGAAGCTCGTGACGATTGCCGGGAACTCGTGCGCCGCGCGTACGAGTGCGTAGGCGATGAGGTGCGTGAACGAGACTTTTTCACTACGACCGGCGCTCTTGAGGGCGCCGTTGAGTTCGGCGCGCCGCATCTCGAGCGTGCCGACTTGCAGCGTCCGGAAACTCGTCGCCGTCGGAATCGTTAAGGACTGTTCCATCGCGCCGACGAGCGCGTTCGCGGGCCCCTTGATGGGCGTCGCGGTTGCGTGCGCGGGGAGCGGCGCCTGCGCGTGCGCGGGTGCCGAAGTCGGCGCCACGCTCGGAACGGCGCCGAACGGCGCGGCGATCGCATCCGTCGCGAGAATCATGCCGCCCGGGCCCGAGCCCACGACGCCGCGCAAATCGAGGTGTCCGCGTTCGGCAACGCGCTGCGCGCGATGCGACGCAATGCCGCCGGGCGTGCCGTTCATCGCGTGCGCGCTACCGTTCGCGCCGTTCGGCGCGGCTGCCGCACCGTTTCCGGGCGCACCGTAGGACGATGGCGTGACGGCCGCGGGTGCCGGTGCGGCAACGGCTGTGGATGCGCGGTGCGCGCCGTTGGCCGGGGCAGCCGACGCGACGTCGCCCTCCGGTCGAGTGGCAGAAGTGTCGATCTCGGCGAGCAACGCGCCGACGTTGATCGTCGCGCCTTCGTCCGCGGCGAGTTTGGTAACCAACCCAGCCGCCGGAGCGGGCACTTCGACATCGACTTTATCCGTCGTCACGTCGACGAGCGTCTCGCCCGCATCGATCCAAGCACCGGCTTTCACCCGCCACTCGACGATCGACCCTTCGGTCACGGACTCGCCCATTTCGGGCAGCACGACTTGCAGCAGTGTCTCAGGCACGGACCGACGTCATTTCTCGCACAACGGCTTCAATTCTAAAGCGCGCGCGGGAACCCGCCTGCCGTTTTGGTCGTTTGCGAACCATTACGGACGCGTGCGCGTTACGCGCTTGGGCAGCATTTGCCCGAGGGGATCTTTTCCACAATGAACGCCGTATCGTACTATCTCGCAGCTGCAGTCGTCGCGGCCGCCGTTTTCGCAGCGGCTCCGCACCGTGGCTTCGCCGAGTCTACCGTACATTCAAGCCCGGTCGCGTCACCGAGCGTAGCGGGCGACGCGTCGCCCGCACCCGCGCCGACGGCGAGCGCCGCCGCGACAATCGACACGAAGAATTTCGCTTACGCGCCCGACACGGCGACGATCAAGGCGGGGCAGACGGTTCGCTTCGTCAACTCCGATTCCGTCGCGCACACCGTCTCGGCCGACGACGGCTCGTTTACGTCGGGCAACATGCCGACCGGAAGTAAGTGGTCGCACACGTTCGCGAAGCACGGCACGTACGCGTATCTCTGTGATTACCATCGCTATATGAAGGGCGCGATCGTCGTCAAGTAAAGTCGCGGTGCGCCCGCTCGTGCCGGCGCTCCGTCTCGTGGTGCCCAGGAAGGGACTCGAACCCCCACAACCTTGCGATTACTGATACCTGAAACCAGCGCGTCTACCAATTCCGCCACCAGGGCGCGCCACGACTCCGGAGACTTCGCGCGCGCGATGGCTTCGCCTCCGAAGCGTTAGCGCACGTACGACGCACCGTTGACGTCGATCGTCGTGCCCGTCGCATAATCGGCGCCGCCCGACGCGAGAAACGCGACGATGCTCGCTACTTCGCTCGGCTCGCCGACGCGGCCCGACGGAATTTCGTTCCGGATGTGATCGCCGGACGTCGAAAGCGATTCGGCCGCCATATCGGTTGCGATGAAACCCGGTGCGACGGCGAACGCGACGATACCGTCGCGCGCGCAACCGCGCGCGATCGACTTGGTGAAATTGACGAGCGCGGCCTTGCTCGCGCCGTAATCCGCGAACGTCCTCTCGCCGCGATGCGCGGCGCGCGAGACGACGTTCACGACGCGTCCGCGCACGCCGCGCGGACCGGGCGCCTGCGCGCGCATCGCGTGCATCGCGTGAAAAGCGAGATCGACGGCGCCGAAGAGGTTGATCTCGAACGTCCGCTTCCAGCCCGCGCGCCACGCGTTATAATCGTCGCCGTCGAATGGATTTTCGCCGAAGATGCCCGCGTTATTGACCAGCACGTCGAGCCGGTCGTACCGTTCGAGCGTTGCGGCGACGAGCGGCGCGTGCGCGTGCGGATCGCCGACATCGCTTCGTTCGCACGACACGTTCGTCGCGCCGCATTCGAGCGCGAGCGCTCGCGCCGCCGCTTCGTCGTTCGCGAACGTGAACGCGACGCGCATGTCGGCCGCCGCGAGCGCGCGCACGATCTCGGCACCGATTCCGCGCGACCCTCCGGTGACCAAGGCGACGGGCTTCTGCATCGCGCCCGCTATGCGCGTTGCACGAGCACGATTCCGCCCGCGATCGCGACGAGTCCGATGAGATCGTGCGGGCGCACCGTTTCGTGGAGCACGAGTGCGGCAAGCGCGAGCCCGAAGGCCGGCGTGAGATAATAGAACGCGCTCACGCGGCTCGCCTCGCCGTGCGTGAGCAACCAAAACCACATCAGCGACGCACCGACGCTGAGCACGACCACGAGGTACGCAAAGGCCCACGCGAGTTCCGGCGTCACGTGCGCTGCCGGCAAGCCCGCCGTGAGCCACGCGACGGGCACGAGCGCGATGCCCGCTACGACGAGTTGGATGGCGTTGATCGCGACGGGGCTCTCTCGCGTGGAAAAGCGTTTGTAAACCAGCGTCGAGGCGACGCTCGCGCACACGCCGAGGAACGCGAGGAGCACATCCCGCGGCGCGGCGGAACCCGTACCCGACCGTGCCAGCACGATCGCGACGACGCCGCCGAAGCCGAGCGCGAGCCCGAGGCTCTTCGTGCGCGTCAATCGTTCGCCTAACAGCCTCGGCGCGACGAGCGCGAGCACGAGCGGATTCGTGCTGGCAACGATCGCGCCCATCCCCGACGAGAGATGGTGCAGCGCCGTATACGTCAAGCCGAGGTACAGCGAATTCGCGAGGACGCCGAGCACCGCCGCGATCGCCCAGCCGCGTGCGGTGCTCGGAAAGCGATGCCGCAGGGCGACCGCGATCGCCGCCATGACGAGACCCGCGGTCGTGAACCGAACGACCAGAAACCACAGCGGCGAGGATTCGACCGATGCGATCTTACTCGGCACGTACGCGGACGCCCATAAGAAAATATAGACGATCGCGACGGCAACGCCGACCGGACCGTGCGCACGAGCCCGCATGATACGAGCGGAGTTGCGTGTCGGGTCACTCGTTCCGCCTGGGCGACGTGCCGATGCAAGAAGTATATGAACGTTTTGATCATCGGCGCGACCGGCTACGTCGGCACCGCGGTCGATGAAGCGCTTCGAGCGCGGGGAGACCACGTCACCGGCACCGCTCGCAGCGCCGCCGCGCAGGAGAAACTGACGGCCCGCGGCACGACCGCGGTCGCCGCAGACGCCGCGCGACCGCAGACGTTATCAGATGCCGTCCGCGCTGCCGATGCGGTCGTGTACAGTGTCGCCGTGACGGATGCCGATCCATACGCCGTGAACAACGGCGCCCTCAAAGCGATTCGCAAGGGCCTTGCCGGGACCGAGAAGACGTTCGTGTACATCAGCGGCGTGTGGGTCTACGGGGCCACCGGAGCGGATGCCGCCGACGAAGGCGCGCCGCTCGCACCCCCACCGTTCGTCGCGCACCGCCTCGGACTCGAACGCGCCACGCTCGAGATGACGAAGCTCGGCATACGCGCGATCACCGTGCGACCCGGTATCGTCTATGGCCGTGGCGGCGGCCACACGTCGATGTTCGTGGCGAGCGCGCGCGAACGCGGCGCGGCGACGATCGTCGGCCCCGGTACGAATCGCTGGGCCACGATCGAGGTGGGCGATCTCGGCGACTTCGTCGCGCTCGCGCTCGAACGCGGGCTGCCGGGTCGCGCCTACAACGCCGTCAACGACGATCGCTTCACGGTTGCGGAGATCGCGTCGGCCGCGAGTCGCGGTGCGGGCGCCGGCGGTGCGACGACGCTCGTGCCCGCGAGCGTCATGGGGCAACTCGGCGAGTGTCTCGCGCTCGATCAAGCGATCTCGGCCGCACGCGCGAAGCACGACCTCCAGTGGTCGTCCGCGGCGCCCTCGATCGTGGCGACACTCGAACGCGGCGCCTACCGCCCGCAACCGGCTACGGTCTAGCGGGCCGCCCCGGCCGACACAAGCGCCGCCCGACCGGCGTCGTAGGATCGTGTTTGCCAAGCTGCTGCCGATCCTCGGCATCACGTTCATCGACATTCTCGGCTTCAGTATTCTGATTCCGATCCTGCCGTACTACGTCAAACACTTCGGCGCGTCGACGATCGCGGTGGGCGTCCTCTTCGCGGTCTTCGCGCTCTGCCAATTTCTCGCCGGACCCGTCTGGGGAAATATCAGCGATCGCATCGGGCGCAAGCGCGTGCTCATCATCTCGCAGGTCGGCGCGACGATCGGCTGGGCGGGTCTCGCGTTCGCCCCGACCCTCGCTTGGGTGTTCGTCGCGCGCATCGTCGAAGGCATCTCCGGCGGAAACATCAGCGTCACGCAAGCGTACGTCGCCGATCGCGTGGCCCCGAACGAACGATCGCGCGCCTTCGCGTTCGTCGGCGCGGCTTTCTCCGCCGGACTCGTGATCGGCCCGGTCGCAGGCGGCTTGCTGTTGGCAAAATATGGCTATCGCATGCCGTTCCTGCTCGCGGCGTCGCTCCAGGTCGTCACGCTGCTGGCGACGATCTTTTTCTTACCCGAAGACGTTGCGGCGCATGCGGAGACCGCAACCACATCGGGTTTCCGCGATATCGCCCGATCGCTCGGAGATCGACGCGTCTCGCCCGTGCTCGTGCAGAAGCTCGCGTACTCACTCGCCCTCTACGCATGGTTCGCCGTCTTCGCCCTCGTGCTCGCGGCGGTCGCCGGATTCGGACCGACGGAGACGAGCTACTTCTTCGCGGGGTTCGGCGCCGCGAGCATCGTGTTCCAACTCGGCGTCGTGGGCCGCATGGTCGATCGTCTCGGCGTTCGCGCGACCTCCAACGTCGGTTTCACCGCCGCCGTGGGATACTTCATCGCCGTACCGTTCATGCACGGTGCGATCGCCCTCTTCCTCACGCAAATCGTCTTCGCGTTCGCGCTTTCGGTCACCAACGCGACGCTGGCCACGCTGCTCACCGATGCGGCGCCCGAACATTTGCGCGGAACGGTGCTCGGCGCCGGGTCGTCGCTCGAATCGGTCGCCGGCGTCATCATGCCGACGATCAGCGCGGCGGTGCTTGCAACCTATGGCGCGGGTTGGACCGGTGCGATCTCGGCTTTCTTTGCCTTCGTCGCGCTCGTTCTCGGCGTCGCGGCCTCGCGCCGGCACGCGTTCGCTCCACCGGCGTAACGGGCCCCATGCTCGGGTATCGAGGTGAGATGGACGAGCGCTACGACCTCTGCGTGATCGGCGCGGGCACGGCCGGCTTCACGGCGGCACAAATCGCGCGGGAGCGTAACGCTCGCGTCTTGCTGGTGAGCGGACCGGGAGAACTGGGCGGTACGTGCATCCGGCGCGGCTGCATGCCCGCGAAAACGCTTCTCAGCTCGACGGAACGTCTGGGCGACGTGGCGGCGGCGGAACGTTTGGGCGTGCGCGTCGCTGCGGAACGCGTGGATTTGCGCGCGGTCGTCGCGCGGAAGCGCGAACTCGTCAACTATTTCGCAGCCGATCGACAGCACGAACTCGAGCGCTATCCGCTCGCACGCGGCTCCGCGCGCTTCGTCGCTCCGGACGCGATCGACGTCGACGGGCGGCGCGTCACCGCCGGTGCGTTCGTCGTCGCGACCGGCTCGCAGATCACGGCGCCGAACGTGCCGGGACTCGTAGCGGGCACGTTCATCACGAGCGACGAGGCGCTCGAGATGACGCACGTCCCCGCGCGTCTGACCGTCGTCGGCGGCGGTCCGGTCGGCTGCGAGTTCGCGCAGTATTTCGCGCGCTTGGGTGCGCGTGTCACGCTCGTCCAAGCCGAAGCGACGCTGCTGCGAAAGGAAGATGACGACGTCGGCGAAGCGGTCGCGCTCGCGCTCGCGAACGACGGCGTCGACGTCCGCAGCGGCACCGAACTCATCGCCGTTCGACCGCACGCCGTCGTCGTGCGCGATGCGCGCGGAACGCACGAGATCGCGACCGACACGCTCATGCTCGCGAGCCATCGCCGTCCGAACGTCGATGCGCTCGCGCTCGACGTCGCGGGCGTCGCCTTCGATGCGAACGGCATCGCGGTCGATGCGGCGCTACGAACCAGCAACCCGCACATCTTCGCTGCGGGCGACGTCTTGGGCCGTCGATACCTGGTGCACGTCGCCGCATATGCGGGACGTATCGCGGCGCGCAACGCGCTCGATGGGGGCAACGCCGTTGCCGATTTCGATCGCTTCGAGGCGCACGGCGTGTACACGCAGCCGCAGGTCGCCGTCGCCGGCTTGACCGAACGCACGTGTCGCGAACGCGGGATGTCGATTCGCGTGCGTCACCATCCCTTCGCCGACGTCGGGAAGGCGCTCGTGTCCCACGCCGCGAGCGGTTTCGTGAAGATGATCGCGACCGAGGATGGACCTATCGTCGGCGTCTCGATCGTCGGTGACGAAGCGATCGACCTCATCGGCGAAGCGATCGCCCTGATCGATCGCGGCGCGACGACGCGCGACGTGACGGAGATGCCGCATCTCCATCCCACGATGGGCGAGATCTTCGCGCGCGTTGCCGAAGATTTCGATCGACCCGAAGACGATGCCGGATCCGCGCAAGCGCCGCCCGTAAGCGGTGGCGTGGCGCAGCGGTAGCGACCCTGCGGCACCTTCGCGGCGCCGACCGCGTTACGGAGCCATGAAGCTCACCGCTTTCGCACGCGCGGTTCTCGTGGCCGCGACGGTGTTCGTCGTCCCGTCGGGTGCGGGCGCGCAGACGTTGCCCGCGGGCCGCGACCCTGCGAGCCTCCGCGTCGTCGGCGACGCTACGGTGCGACACGAGCCCGACGAGGCTCGCGCACAGGTCGAGATCGTCACGAACGACGACGACGCGGCGCGCAGTGCCGGGAAGAACAGCGACATTCTGGGTGCGCTACGAGCGAGGCTCGCGCCGCTCGGTGTCTCGGGCGACGCGATCGGCACGACGAGCTTCAACGTCGCCTTCGTGCCGCATCCGCCGCGCGATCTTCCGGCTGCTGAGCGGCAACCGCGTTACGGCTACATCACGACGCGCTCGCTCACCATCACGGTCGTGCCGATCGATCGCATCGGGCGCGTCGTCGATGCCGCGACGGCGGCCGGCGTCACCGAGATCCAGAGCGTGAGCTTCGCAGTGAAAGATCGAAAGGCACTGTACCGTCGGGCTCTCGCCGCGGCACTGCTCGACGCACGAGCGACGGCGGCGGCGCTTGCGGGGACGGGCGAGTTGCGCGTCGTTCGCGTCCTCCGCGTCGATGCGGGGAGCGGATACGGCGGCCCAATCCGTCCTTATCCCTTCGCGCGCAACGCCGCGATGTTGGCGCAAGCGGCGCCGACGCCGACCGAGATCGCTCCGAACGGACCGATCGAAGTCTCCGCACACGTCGACGTCACCTACGAGATCGCCGACCACTAACGCGTCTACGCGGCAGACGACTTCCGGCGCTTCTTCTTCGGCGCCTCGGCGTCGGTCTCGGCATCGTCGTCCTCCGCCTGCGACGACGGTGCGTGCGCCGCGCCGCGGGTCGTGCGAGCCTTCGGCGGCGCGTCGCCGCGTCGCTTCGACGCTTCGAGACTCTTCTGCAAGACGTCCATGAGATTGACCACGTTGTCGCGCACCGGCGCCTTAGTCTCGCCCTTTGGCAACTCTTTGCCGGCCGCGCGTGCATCGATCATCGCGAGCATCTGCTCGCGATAGGTGTCCTTGAACGCCTCGGGGTCGAACGCTTCAGTCATCGTATCGATGAGCATCTTCGCAACCTTCATCTCGTTCGCGGCGGGTTTTTCCGCGGCGGGCAGATCGAGCGTCGACACTGCGACGATCTCGTCGGCGAAGTGCATGAGTTCGAGGACGAGCGCGTCGCCATTCGGTTTGAGTGCCGCGAGATGTTCGCGCGAACGGATGACGACTTTCGCGATGCCGACCTTGCCCGCGTCTTTGAGCGCCTCGCGTAACAACGCGTAGGCGTGACGGCCGCGCTTCTCCGGCTCCAGGTAGTACGGTTTATCGAAATACATCGGATCGATTTCGGTCAGGTCGACGAATTGGACGATGTCGACCGATTGCGTGGCTTCCGGATTCACGCGATCGAAATCCTCATCGTTGATGATGACGTACTGGCCTTTCTCGTACTCGTAGCCGCGAACGAGATCGCCATAAGCGACTTCTTCACCGTCGATCGAGCAACGCCGCACGTTGTTGATGCGGCCCTCGTCCGGCTTGTGCAAGAAGTTGAACTTCAGATCGTTCGAACGAATCGCCGTCTGGAGTTTGACGGGGATGGTGACGAGGCCGAAGTTGATCGCTCCAGACCAGATTGCGTGCGCCATATTTCTCCTACGTCCAAGCCGATTGCGCGCGCGCGAGCGCGGGTTCGAGGCGTTGCTCGCGCCATCCGGCGCCGCCCCACAGATCGCCGCGCTCGGCGAGGTGAGCGAGAGCGTTCTTCAGCGTAAATCGAGCGAACTCTGCCTCCGTACCCGCGAGCGCGGCCTTGCCGCGCGGCCGTTTGCGCGCCATCGCCTCGATCTCGGCCCACGCGAGCGGCATCGAGACGGGCGCCCCGTCCCGCGCGCGAACGCTGTAGGGCGCGACGAGCGTCTTGCCGCGGCCGACCTGCACGTAATCGAGGTAGACCGTGCCCGGTGGACGTTTCGCCGGCATCCGCTCGAGGGTCGTCGAGGCGGGTATCCGGCCGTGGACCGTTCGGGCGACGACTTCGGCGAAGCCGCGGCAGATATCGTACGAATACTCCGCTACCAAAGGAATGGCGACGTGAAGACCGCTCCCGCCCGACGACTTGACCACGGGTTCGAGGCCGATCTCGACGAGCGCCTCGCGCAGCGCGAGCGCGACCTTCGCGAGCGTCGCGAGCGTACAGCCGTCGAACGGGTCGAGATCGAAGAAGAGAAACTCGGGCACGTCGAGCGCGGGTTCGTGCGACGTCCACACGTGCAGCACGATGGCGGCCAGATTTGCCAGATACGCGAGCGTCGCTTCGTCGTTGCAGACGACGAAGCGGATCGTGTCACGCTTGCCGTGTTCGGAGGGGACCTCGACCGTCGGAATCCAGGCCGGAACGTGGCGCGACGCGTTCTTCTCGAAGAACGACTTGCCGTCGATGCCGTCGGGATAGCGTTCGAGGGTGAGCGGACGGCCGCGCAGATGCGGCACGATCGCGGGAGCCACCGCGCGATAGTACGCGATGAGATCGCCCTTCGTGTAGCCGTCCCGCGGAAAGAGCACCTTGTCGCGGTTGGTGAATCCGAGGTCGCGGCCACCGATCGCGACGTGCGCCGTGCTCGCTTTAGCCACGACCGCGCGTCTTCGAGGGCGCCGCCTTGGTGACCGCGGCGACGCTCGCGACGACGTCGCGCGTCACGTCGCGCGCATCCTTGTCGACGCGAAGCGCCACGAAAACGGGATGACGCAACGACCCGTCGCGCGTCCATTCGGTATACGTGACTTCCGCGACCACCGTCGGCGTGACCCAGTGCGCCTTGGCTTGCGTTTTCGGCGTCGTCGTGAACGGCGACGTCGCCCGTTCGAGCGGCGCGAGCTTCGCGGCGAGCGACGCCAGCTTCTTACCGTCGAATCCCGTTCCGACCGATCCCGCGTAGACGAATCCGCCCTCGGCGTACACACCCATCAGCAGCGCGCCGAAGTGCTTCCGACTGCCGCGGCCCTCCGTCCAACCGCCGATCGCGACTTCCGTTCGGCGTTGCGCTTTGATCTTTACCCAGTCGCGCGATCGGCGCTCGACGTACGGCGAGGCGAGGCGCTTGCCGACGATACCCTCGAGACCGCGGGACTTCGCGAGTTCGTACAGGTCCGTACCATTGGCCACGACGTGCTTGCTCAACATCGCGGGGCCTCGGCCTGTGAGCATCGATGCGAGAATTTCCTTGCGCCGTTCGAGCGGCTCCTCGCGTAGATCGCGACCGTTGCCGTAGAGGGCGTCGAAGACGACGAACGTGACCGGAGCGTTTCCCGGCGCGCTTCGGCCGAAGCGATCGAGCCGCTCTTGCAACGCGCCGAAGGACGGCTTGCCTTCGGCATCCAGCACGACGATCTCACCGTCGACGATGACCGGCCGTTCGGAGAAGGCACCCGCGAGCGCGCCGAGTTCGGCGAATTTTTGTGTGAAGTCGTTGCCGGATCGAGAGGCGATCGTGACCGCACCGTCCTCGTCGATATGCACGAGCGCACGATACCCGTCCCATTTGAGCTCGAACGCCCAAGCCGGATCGTCGAACGGCCCGTCGACCGCCGTCGCGAGCATCGACGCGGTTACGTCGGGAACCGGTTCGCGGCGCGGTTGTACGACGGCGCGCACGGCCTTTGCGGCAGCCTTGCCCGACGTCCACGACTTGGGATCGCGTTCGCGCGCGATGTCCTCGAGCGTCTTGCCGCTCTTGACCGATTTCGCGTGATCCTCGATCCGCCACGACGGATCGACTTTCTCGTCCCGCTCTTTGATGAGGAGCCAGGCGTTGGCCTCGGCGTCGCGACCCTTGATGTGCACGAGCGCGAATTTTCCGGTCAGCTTCTTACCGAAGAGTTCGATCTTCACCGACCCGCGCGAGATCGCGTCCGACAGATCGGTCCCTTCGGTGAGGCGGTACGTGCCGCGATCCCAAACGATTACTTCGCCCGCACCGTAGTTGCCGTCCGGGATGACGCCTTCGAAGTCGCGATAATCGAGCGGGTGATCCTCGACCGCCATCGCGAGCCGCTTCTCGTGCGTATCGAAGGACGGTCCCTTCGGCACCGCCCACGATTTGAGCACGCCGTCCGATTCGAGGCGGAAGTCGTAGTGCAGGCGCGTCGCGCGATGCATCTGGACGACGAAACGCGCGCGCGCACCGCGCGAAGCTGTCGTGCGCGACGCCGCACCCGATGGTTCCGACGTTTGCGCGAAGTCTCGCATCTTCGCATATGTCGCGAGCGTCGCGGCAGGCGCCGGCTCGGATTTCGTTTTCGTCGCCACGGTACGCAACCGTATACCCCGGGCGCTCGTGCTTACCCGCCGACGAAAACGAGCCGACGCGAACGTCGGCTCGTTGCCCGTGAGTGCGGACGCGGAGCTACTTGCTGGTGCTGCTCGAGCCCGACGAACCACCCGTCGTGCCGCCGCCAGCGCCGCCGCCAGCCGGTTGCGTGATGATATTGGTGGTGGTCTTCGCCGCGCCATTGGGCGAAGCGTTCCACGGCTGCCAAACGAACAGAGCGATTGCGGCAATGACGACGATCGCGACGATCGCGAAGATGGCCGTGTTGCTGCCGCCGTTTCCAGAGACGACTACGGGACGTTCTTGCATGGGGGTCCTCCTTAGTTGGTGGAGTCGTTATGTCCCGGCCACAGAATTCGTAAACATCCGGCGCCTCCCACGGCGGGCAAACAAGCCTAAAACCCCGAGCGTCGCTACCCTCACGGGCGGACGAAGACGCGCCAGTACCAGCAGCCCCATGCGCCGACCGCGATCGAAAACCACATGAGGGCGACCCACGGCCTTCCGAGACTACGCCGCACGGCCAGCGCCATGAGCACGAAGAGGAACGGTTCGAAATCGAGCGCGTGGCGCATGCCGAACTGCGCGAACCCGTTGACGTAATAGACGAAATTCGGTAGCGCGCACAGCACCGTCGCCGCAACGCAGGCGAGCGCCAATCGTGCCGGACGGCGCGCCCACGCGGCGAGTGCGAGCGCAGGCGAGCTCCAGGTGAGCGCGATGCCCGCGAACGACGGGATGAGGTATGGGGCCACCGGCCGGTAGTCGGGCCATCGAACGAAAAACGAGTAGAGTTGCTCCGGCAGATACTCGAGTCGAAACGGCGAGCCTTCGGGCCGTCCGACAGAATCTTGGTGATACCAGGCGCCGTAGCCGATATCGTAGGGCACGCCCCACCGCACGACGTTGTAGGCGACCCACAGTGCCGCGATCGGAACCAGGACGAGCGCGTAAAGGCGCGTGCCCCGTGCGTTCGCGCGTCGATCCGTATCGCGCGCGGAATCGGTGCCCGTTCCGAACCACAGCAGCGCCGCGTAGACGGGCAGCACGACGACCATCGTAAAACGCGATTCGACCGCGGCGGCAGCGTACAGTGCGACCAGCACCGCACGTCGCGCACCCAACAGTTCGCGTAGCGCGAGCAACGTGAACGCGACCGATGCGACGTGCGCGATGAACCACACGTCGCCGAGCATCGCACACCAGAAGAGGTCCGTTCCCAGCAACAGGAAGACGCACAAGAGCATCGTCGTACGACGCCCGACGCCGAGCGCGCGCGCGATCTCGTATGCCGCTGCGGTCGCGACGCCACCCAGCAGCGCCGCGAGCAGCGTTTGGTTTACCGACGTTCCGAAGATCGCGACGGCGGGCAGCAACAGCAACGCCGGCATCGGCGCTTCGATGACATAATGCTGTCCCGCAAAACCGAGCGCATCGATATAGGGACCAGGCCAGTCGATCCAGACGTGACCGTGACGGAACGCGTCGGCGAGGAGCACGAAATTGTTGTACGGCGTCGACTTGAATCCCGACGCGACGATGATAGCGAAAAAGGCGAGCACGCCCGCGATCGGGCCTTCGAAACGCTTCAAGACTCCTACGTTCGGGTGACGCGATAGACGGTGTAGGACGAACGTTTGAGCGCTGTGCAACGGTACCCTGGAAGCACGAGACCCGGGTTGAACGAGACGACGTAAATCTCGCGCGATCGAAGCCACGCCGGATAGTGCGCGACGTACTGTTCCGCCGAGGCCGCGACGACGGTCCGCGTGCCAAACGCGTGTCGAACGTACGACACATACGCCAGCGGCGTTGCGTACGCCCAATCGGCGAGCACGATCGCACCGTCGGGAACGATGGCGCGAACTTCGTCCGTATAGACTTCGGCGTGACGATCGTCGCGCTGTTCCACGATCGCGGCTCGCCCCGGAGCCGGCGAAACGAAACTCGTAACGAGCAACGCGAGTGCGACGCACCGCAGCACGCTACGCGTGCGCGCGGCAACGAGGTCGACGATCGGTTCGTAGGCGACGCCGATTGCGATTGCCGCGCACCAGAGCGAGAAGAGATAGTAACGGTCGGGAAAGAGTGTCGTAG
>JAABUX010005196.1_pt1 | contig 16074 bp, 26 predicted proteins | sample 5561851 | NCBI WGS metagenome assembly JAABUX01 (sample SAMN10711883, study PRJNA513361) | rock metagenome | isolation source: Antarctica rocks | place: Antarctica: Victoria Land, Richard Nunatak red sandstone | collected 2016-01-03 | reverse complement strand
CGGTTCGCCTTCCCGACGGCACGCGCGTCGCAGCGCACGTCGTCGAGTCGTCACCCGACCGCGACCTCGCGGTGATCGAAGCGCAAACGACGCCTGCTCTCGCCGCCGGCTTGCACGTCGCACCGATCGCGGACGCAACATCGCAAACGATCGTTCACGTGTGGGGCAGCGGCCTCAACGGTCCCGAGCTCGAGCCCGGCCGCGTCGCGCGCGTCGGTGCCCCAATGCCCGACGGGGATCCGCGCGGTCGTTTCGCGATGGCCTGCGATCTCTGCCACGAGGGCGATTCCGGCGGCGGCGTCTTCGACGAACGCGGTCGACTCGTCGGCGTGTACATCGGCTACTTCGAAGATGCGGAAACGCCGCGCGTCTCGGTTGCCGAAGCGACCGGCGACGCGGTCGTGAAAATCGCGCGATCGAAGAGGTCGAACAGCCCGTCGAGCACCGTCGCATCGGACAACGCGTCGCCTGCGATGGCGAACCGGAATGCCGCATCGAATGCGAGCATCAGTGCGGTCGCGAGCGACCGCGGCCGCTCGAGCGCGATCGTCTTGGCAGCGGTCAACCCCACGAGATAACGTTCGAACGCGGCCACTTGCTCGCCGAATTTCTCCGCGCGCAGCCCGGCGAATTCGGCGTCGTCGTCGAGCGCATCCAGCCACGCGCGAACGACGCCCCGCGACGAGGCCGTGGATGCGAGCGCGGCGAGCCACGCGTGCACGCGCGCGCGTTCGGCTTCGCGCGCTCCGTACGGCGGATCGAACGTGGGCCTCGAACTGCTGCAAGTTCGCCGCGAAGATTTCGCGCAAACCATCTTCTCCGGAAACGTGACGCTCGCCAATCCCGCCCTCGGCGCGATGCTGCAGGGTGCGAGAGCCAGGCGGGAGCGCTCGGCGCGATCGCGGGCATGGCTGATGCTCAACGCAACGGTCGTATCGTATGACTACATCTTCCGGCTCTGCGCGATCGTCTTCGTTCTCTCGATTCCGACCGTGCTGCTCTTGCGTAAGGCGCGGCCGTCGCCGGGAGCCGCGACGCACGCGATGGTCGCGTAGACGTTATGCGGCGCCGTCGAGAAACGGGGCGCTCGGCGCGATCACGACCCGGTAGCCCAATCCGGAAAATGCGCCGGCAATCGTTACGATACGAACGCCACCGACGTCGCTTAGGACGAGTTCGTTCGCATCATCGATGTCGATGGCGTCGATCCGACTCAGGATCTGCGAAGCCTTTGCACGGTGGATCGTCGGCGACGTACCGCCGACGCTCGTGCTGATGAACAACTCAAGGTCGGCATCGCCGCCCCATGCTCGAAGTTGGTCGCGTGCATTCATGCTCGATCTCCTACCGTCGGATGATGGTCTCAAGCGAGCTACAGGCTACCGCACCTACGATCCTTGACATTCGCACGTCATCAGCAACGCGACGTCCCACTACGCTCGACGTTAGACTAGCACGGCGTCCGTCTGCGGTAGCACGACGCGATCGCAGTACGCGCCGAACGATTCGTCCGCAGTCCGGTTGGCCTTGTAAGCGACGAAGAGCTCGTCGAGCATCGGCACAAGCTCGGCCGCCGGGACCGTTTCCCGGTAGACGCGATTGAGATGCGTGAGTCCGATGCGGCCGCCGAGATGGACGTTGTACTTCTCTGCGCTCACGCCGACGAGACCGATTTCCGACATGTACGGCCGCGCGCATCCGTTGGGGCAACCGGTCATGCGAATGGAGATCGGATCGTCGCCGAGGCCCAGTTCCGCGAGCCGTTTCTCGAGCGTGTCGACGAGTTTCGGGAGCGTCCGTTCCGCTTCGGCGAGCGCGAGTCCGCACGTGGGAAGTGCCGGACAGGCCATGGCGTGACGCTCGAGCAGACTGATCGTTTCGATCGGGCGCACGCCACGCTCGGCGAGGATCGCTTCGATCGCACCGCGCGCCTCGCGGGGAATGTCGACGATCAGTGCATTGTGCTGCGGCGTGAGCACGAGATCGAGATCGAAGCGCGCGACGATATCGTGCAGTGCCGATTTGATTTGCAGACCCGCGTCGTCTTTGACGCGTCCGTTTTCGATATTGATGCCGACGAAGAGTCGGCCGTCACCCTGTTCGTGCCAGCCGAGATAGTCGCGATGTTCCCATGCCGGCAACGCGCGGAACGGATGCACCGTCGTGCCGGAATAGCGCTCGACCTCGGCGCGAAACCACGCGAGACCACGATCGGCGATCGTATACTTCAGGCGCGCGTGCTTGCGATTGGTGCGGTCGCCGTTGTCGCGCTGCACTTCGACGATGGCGCGCACGACGGGGAGCAAATCGGCCGCTTCGACGAAGCCGAATTCGTCGGCCAGACGCGCGAACGTCTCCGCTTTTCGATGCGTCATCCCGAGGCCGCCCCCGACGTAGAGGTCGTATCCGAGGAGCACGTCGACGTCGCTGAGGACGGGAACGACAGCGAGATCGTTCGTGTAGAGATCGACAGAATTATCGCCGGGGACGGCCGTCGTGATCTTGAATTTACGCGGGAGATAGACGTCCTTGTAGAGCGGATCGCTTTCCGTCTCGCTCGAGTACGTCACGTCGCCGTCTTGCCAGATCTCGTAGTAGCCCGCGGTGCGCGGCGTCAGCAGATCGGCGATCACGTGGGCCGTTTCGCGCGCGATCGCGTACGGCTTCGTCGCGAACGGCGCGGCCGGCGCCATTACGTTGCGATTGATGTCGCCGCACGCGCCGAGGGTCGACCCCAGCGTTTCGTTGATCGTCGCGATCACTTCTTTGAGGTCGGATTTGTGCACGCCGTGGAGTTGGAAGCCCTGACGCGTCGTCACGCGCATCGTGCCGTTCCCGTGCGTTTCGCAAAGCTTCGAGAGTGCGAGAAAAAGCGGCCCGGGGACGTAACCGCCCGGGCTCTTGGTGCGCAGCATGAACGAGAACGCCTTCGGTGCTTTCTCGCCGCCCGGGCCACGACTCGCGAGGCGAATATCGCGATCTTCCTGCTGGTAAATGCCGTGGAATTTGAGCAGTTGGAGATCGGCCTCACCGAAATTTTCGGTCGGCTGCGCGAGCTCGTGGGCGATCGTCCCGCGAAGTCCGTGACTCGCGGCCTTCATGCCTTCGACTTTAGATGGTTGCGCCACGGTCGTCATTCTCCGAACTTGGAATAAAAAAGCCACCCGATGGGGCGGCCGCTACGCTCTGATGCACCGACGGATGCGGTCAGACGACGAGCCGCCCCGCCGTCACGCAGACGCGGGCCGTCGAGGCACGGCAACACCGGTTGGCTTCGAACATCGTGGACGTATGCTACCGCGGGCCAAGGTGACGAACAACGACAAAGGGCGCCGGTGCGGGCCGCCCGGAGGCTATGGCAAAGCGCGTCGGACGGACGGCTTGGTCGTGCGAGCGGCGACATGTGCAAAAAGCCGACGTTGGAACGTCGGCTTTCACATCGATGAACCGAGGGGACCGTGCTGTCCCGACCGCTACTTCTTGGTGGCCTTCTTCTTCGCGCCGACGGTCTTCTTGGGACCCTTGCGCGTGCGGGCGTTGGTCTTCGTGCGTTGGCCGCGGACCGGCAGTCCGCGACGATGCCGCAGGCCGCGATAGCAGCCGATATCGGTGAGCCGCTTGATGTGACCCGCGACTTCACGCCGCAGGTCGCCCTCGACCTTGATCTGGCCGTCGATCGCTTCGCGCAGCTTCTTCTCGTCGTCCTCGCTGAGGTTCTTGACGCGCGCGTTCGGGTCGATGCCCGCCCGCGCCAAAATCTTCTGCGACGTCGGCAGACCGATTCCGTAGATATACGTGAGGCCGATTTCGATGCGCTTCTCGCGCGGGAGATCGATGCCGGAAATACGTGCCATTAGCCTTGTACCTGCTTGTGCTTGGGGTTCGCCTCGCAAATGACGCGAACTTTGCCTTCGCGGCGGATGACGATGCATTTTTCGCAAATGCGCTTGACGGACGGTCGGACTTTCATGTGCGTTCCTGTTCCTGAGACTTCGAACTACGCGGCGAGTTCGGCGTCGGGGCGATAGCGAGCGACGTCGAGTTCCATGAAGTCGTTCTCGCGAAGCGTGAGAATGCGCGGACCGTCCTCGGTCAGCGCGACGGTGTGTTCGAAGTGCGCCGCTAGTTTACCATCGGCGGTCACGACCGTCCAGCCGTCCTTGCGGGTTTGGACCTCGTGCGTGCCCTCGGTGATCATCGGCTCGATCGCGATCACGAGGCCCGGACGCATCACGATGCCCTTGCCGGCTTCGCCCCAATTGGGAACTTGCGGTTCTTCGTGCATCTTGGTACCGACCCCGTGACCCACGAGCGCCCGAACCACGCCGTAGCCGTGAGCTTCGGCGTGGGATTGCACGGCGTGGCCGATATCGGAGAGGCGGCTGCCCTTCTGCATCGCGGCGATGCCGCGCATCAGGCTCTCCTGCGTGACGCGCAACAACCGCTGTGCCTCGACGGAGATGCTGCCGATTGGAATCGTGATCGCGGTATCGGAAACGTATTTTTCGAACGTCGTTCCGATGTCGATCGAGAGGATGTCGCCGTCGCGCAGCACCTGATCGCCCGGTATACCGTGGACGACGACTTCGTTGAGCGACGCACAGATGGACGCCGGATACCCGTGGTAACCCTTGAACGTCGGCACGCCGCCGCGCTCGCGAATGCCTTTTTCGGCAAGCCGATCCACATCGCGCAGCGTCATACCGGGCTTGACGGCTCGTATCAGCGACGAGAGGACGGCCGACGTGATCTTGCCGCTCCGGCGCATGATCTCGATCTCGCGCGCGGACTTCATCGTGATCATTTCGCACCAGCGCGCGACTCGATCGCACGATCGATCTCGGCCGAAACGACATCGATGGGCGCGAGCGCGTTCACGCGCGCGAACGAATCGCGCGAACCGTAATATTGGACGAGAGGCGTAGTCTCGAGTTCGTAGGTCTCGAGACGCTTGCCGACGACATCGGCTGTATCGTCCTTGCGCTGCACGAGCGGCCCGCCATCTTCATCGTCGATGCCGACCGCCTTGGGCGGGTTGAACTCGGCATGGTAGGTCCGGCCGGTGCGCGGGTTCGTCCAGCGCCCGGTGAGACGCGCAAAGAGCGTGTCGCGGTCGGCTTCGAAGAGCAGCACGCCCGTAAGCGGCCGCTCGATGCGCCCGAGCAGATCGTCGAGCGCCACGGCCTGGGCGACGGTGCGCGGAAAGCCGTCGAGCAAAAAGGAATCTCTGCCGGCGAGTTCGGCTTCCATCATTGCGATGATGACGTCATCGGTTACGAGCTTTCCCGCGTCCATAAAAGCCTTCGCCTGCGCGCCCAGCACCGTGCCCGCGGCGACGTTCGCACGCAAGATATCGCCCGTCGAAATCTGCCTGACGCCGAAACGCTCCTCGAGAGCTTTCGCCTGCGTGCCTTTGCCCGCGCCGGGTGGCCCGAGTAGCACGAGGCGTAGCGCCGTGTGCGCGACGGTCATCGGCTCATCGCTTGATGAAACCCTTGTAATCGCGCATTGCGAGGCGCGCTTCGATCTGCGTCATCGTGTCGAGCGCGACGCCGACGACGATGAGCAGCGACGTCGAGCCGAGATAGAACGTCGTGACGGCGAGACCTTTTTGCAAGATCGACGGCAGGACGGCGAGCAGGCCGAGATAGATCGCGGCGACGGTCGTGATGCGCAAGAGGATGCGCTTAATGTAGTCTTCCGTCGGCACGCCGGGCCGGATGCCCGGAATGAACGAGCCGCTCTTTTTGAGATTATCCGCGATGTCTTTGACGTTGACGACGATCGAGGAATAGAAGAACGTGAAAATCACGACCAGCGCGAAGTACGCGAGGTTGTACAGGAAGCTGTTGGGACTGAAGTACGTCTGCAGGCCGAGCGAAACGGCCGTCGTGTTCGTCGGGAATCCCGCGAAGCCGTACGTCGGTGCGACCTGTGAGTGCTGGAACCACGACAGCGCCTGCTGCGGCAAGAGCAGAATCGAGATCGCGAAGATGATCGAGATGACGCCCGAGTTGTTGAGGCGCAGCGGAATGTAGCTCGAGCGGCCCGCGAACATCTTGCGGCCGACGACGCGGCGCGCTTGCTGCACGGGAATGCGGCGCTGACCCTGATACATGAAGATGATGGAGACGATCGTGAACAGCGAGATCGCGAGGAACAGCACGAGGCCGAGCACGTTGAGCCCATCCTTCTGGCCCGCTTGGATCGTCTGCCCGACGTACGTCGGATAGCGCAGCACGATGCCGATGAAGATGATCAGCGAGACGCCGTTGCCGATGCCCTTATCCGTCATCTGCTCGCCGAGCCACATCAGAAAGAGCGTACCGGAGACGAACGCGATGACCGCGAAAACGATGAACGCGGCCGAATTATCGTAGAAGACACCCGCGCGACTCATGTTGATCGACATCGTCGTCGCCTGGACGATGGCGAGCACGATCGTGAGCCAGCGCGTGTATTGGCTGATCTGTTTGCGGCCTTCTTCGCCGCCTTTTTTCGCGAGGTCTTCGAGCTGCGGCAAGACGACCGTCATCAGCTGCATGATGATCGACGCGTTGATGTAAGGCGTGATCCCCATCGCGATGATAGAGAGCTTCTGCAATGCACCGCCGGAGAGAAATCCGAGGAACTGGTAGAAGCTACCGTTGCGCAAGAGCCCCTGCCACTTATTTTCGTCGACACCGGGCAGCTGCACGTGGATCATGAACACGAAGCCCGCGAACGCGAGCATCAAGAATAAGATCCGCTTGCGGATGTCCGGGACGAGAATGGCGGCGCGGAGGTTATCGAGCACGCGAGGCTAGGCTTTCTTCTGCAGCTTTTTGCCGGACATCGAGACTTCGTCGACTTCGGGACCGAAATCGGCACCTGCGGCCGACAGCGCTTCGCGCGCCGTCTCCGAGAAGACGACATCGCGGAACTTCAGCCCCTGCGGGAGCGTGGCGCCCGACTTGTTGCTGCCGAGGATCTTCACGCCGTCGAGCACCTTGGTGACGAGCTTGACCGCGACGAGCGCCTCCGGTGAGACTTCGACGGCGGGATCCCACTTCGCGAGATCGGAGATATTGATCACGGCGTAGCGCGAGCGGAAGTGCCCGATGTCGCGCGCCTTTTGCGAGTAGCCGCGCTTGTGCGGAAGGCGACGCGCCCACGGCGTCTGGCCGCCTTCGAATGCGGGGCCCTTGCCGCCGCCCGAACGTACGGTCTGACCCTTGCCGCCTTCGCCGCCGGTCTTGACCATGCCCGAGCCGTGACCCCGGCCGACGCGCGTGCGCTTGGGACGCGCGCCCTTGTTCTCGCGGAGTTCCGCCAGCGACGCTCCGGCGGCGACGGTCGCAAGACCCTCTCCACGCGAAACCGAATTTTGCTTAGCCATGAGAACCCCTAACGATACAGTTCGGCGACGGTCTTGTCGCGCAGCTTCGCGATGCTTTCGGCCGTCCGCAGCGACTTGAGCGCTTCGTACGTCGTGAGCACGACGTTGATGGGATTCGAACTGCCGAGCGACTTGGTGAGAATGTCGTGAATGCCCGCGAGCTCGAGCACGGCGCGCATCGGGCCGCCGGCGATGACGCCGGTCCCGGGAGCGGCCGGCTTCATGAACACGCGGCCCGCGCCGACTTGAATCGTCACTTCGTGCGGGATCGTGCGCTCGACCATGGGGACGGTAATCATGGCCTTTTTGGCCTGCTCCACGCCCTTACGGATCGCTTCGGGGACTTCGCCCGCTTTGCCGATGGCGAAGCCGACTTTGCCCTTGCGATCGCCCACGACGACGAGCGCGGAGAAACTGAAGCGCTTACCGCCCTTGACGACTTTCGCGACGCGATTGACGCGCACGACGGTCTCTTCGATGCCCGAGTTGTCGCGATCGCGACCACCACGATAATTCACTTAAAACTCCAGCCCGGCTTCGCGCGCGGCATCAGCGAGGGCCGCAACGCGACCGTGATACTTCAGTCCCGACGTATCGAACACCACAGCGTTGATGCCGGCTTCTTTTGCCTTGCGGCCGATCGACGCGCCAACTTTTTTGGCCGCTTCGATGTTCGTCTTCGAACCGTCGCCGGCCACGTCGGACGTGCGGGTCGACGCGGTCACGATCGTGTGACCGCGCGAATCGTCGATGATCGCGGCGTAGATGTGGTGCAACGTGCGATGGATCTGCAGACGCGGGCGCTCGGCCGAGCCGACGACCTTGCGGCGCAGGCGCGAGTGACGCTTAACGCGTTTGAGATTGCGTGAGGTGGCGGGCATTACTTCTTACCGGCCTTTCCGGCCTTACCGAGTTTCTTGCGGACGACTTCGCCCGCATAGCGAATGCCTTTGCCTTTGTACGGCTCGGGCGGACGCAGGTCGCGAATTTCCGCGGCGACTTGGCCGACGCGCTGCTTGTCGATGCCGTCAACGTGCACTTTGTTCGTGCCCTCGACCGCGAAGGCGATGCCGTCGGGCGCGGGGTACGCAACCGGGTGCGAGTAGCCCAGCGTGAGATTGAGGTCGTTACCGGCCTTGGCCGCACGATAACCGACGCCGTTGATCTCGAGCGTCTTGCGAAAGCCCTTGGAGACGCCCTCGATCATATTCGAGACGAGCGTGCGCGTGAGGCCGTGCGCCGAGCGGTGCGGCTTGGAATCGCCGAGGCGCTCGACGACGACGTTGCCGTCTTCGACCTTGAGCGCGACGACGGGCAACGTGTGCTGCGTGAGTTCGCCCTTGGGGCCCGAGACCGTGACCGAGTGCTCGCCAACTTTCACGTCGACTTTCTCGGGGATCAGGACGGGGAGTTTACCGATGCGTGACATAGCTGTTACCACACGTACGCGAGGACTTCACCGCCGAGACCTTCGCGCTTCGCGCGTTTGCCCGACATGATGCCCTTGCTCGTCGACATGATGACCAAACCCAGCCCACCGAGCACGCGCGGGATCTCGCCGCGTCCGATGTAGACGCGCAGACCCGGGCGGCTGATGCGACGCAGGCCGGTGATGACTTTCTCTTTTTCGGGACCGTACTTGAGCGTGACGCGAATCTTGCCTTGAGGCCCTTCTTCGATGCGCTCGGCGCTCTTGACGAAGCCCTCTTCGCGGAGGATCTCCACGACGGCGAGCTTCATCTTCGAGGCCGGAATCTCCACGATGGGATGGTGCGCGGTGTTCGCGTTGCGAATGCGCGTGAGCAGGTCTGCGATCGGATCGGTAATGACTCCCATTATGAACGTCCCTTCGGGCCGTTCATAACGGGTCCCCGAGAAGTTTGAAAAGGCACGGCGCCTTCGGCTCCGTGCCCCCCGCGCGCAAAGCGCGCGGGGCCCCCGAAAACAACGATAGTCATCGCTTACCAGCTCGCCTTCGTGATGCCGGGGATGAAGCCGCGATGGGCGTTCTCGCGGAAACAGATCCGGCACATGCCGAACTTGCGATAATAACCGCGCGGACGTCCGCACGACAGGCACCGGTTGTGCGCCCGTACGGTGAACTTCGGCACGCGCTTCGCGCGCTCGATGCTCGAGGTTTTAGCCATTCTTGTTCATCTCCGTCAGCTGCAGCGAAGGTGCGGCGTTCGCATCCTTGCGCTCGTTCTGAAGCGGTAGCCCCATCTGCACGAGGAATTCCGTCGCTTCTTCATCGTTCTTCGCGGTCGTCACGATGACGATATCCATGCCGCGCATCTTGTCGACCTTGTCGAAATTGATTTCGGGAAAGACGATCTGCTCGCGCAAACCCATGTTGTAGTTGCCGCGGCCGTCGAAGCTCTTGCGGTTGAGGCCGCGGAAGTCGCGGATGCGCGGGAGCACGATGTTGAAGAGTTTGTCGAGGAACTGGTACATGCGCTCGCCGCGGAGCGTCACCTTACAACCGATCGACATGCCTTCGCGCAACTTGAACGCCGCGATCGATTTCTTCGCCTTCGTGATGACGGCTTTCTGGCCGCTGATCGCTTCGAGTTCCTTGACGGCGACGTCGAGGACTTTCGACGACTGGATCGCGTCGCCGACCGACATATTGATGACGACCTTCTCGAGCTTGGGCACCATGTGGACGTTCGTATAGCCGAACTTTTCCACGAGCTTCTGCTTGACGGTCGAATCGTAGCGGTCTTTGAGCCGGGTGTTGGCCATGACTAGCGTCCCTTCGTCGGCACGAAGAGATCTTCGCCCGAGCGCACCGACACGCGCACGACATCGCCGTTATCCCTGCGGACGCGGCGCGTACGGGTCGGGAGGTTGGTCTTGGGATCGATCACCATCAACGCGGACAGCGGGATCGGGGCTTCTTTTTCGAAGATGCCGGCCGATTTCGCACCGTCGGTGCCTTGCTTGGAGTGACGCTTGACGACGTTGAGACCCTCGACCGTCGCGGTCCCGTCCTTGGGAAACACGGCCTTGACCGTGCCGCGCTTGCCCTTGTCGCGGCCGCGACGGAGCACGACGGTATCGCCCTTGACGATCTTTGGTTTCGCTACGGCTTCGGGCATTTAGAGCACCTCCGGCGCGAGCGATGCGATCTTGAGGAAGCCGCGGTCGCGCAGTTCGCGACAGACCGGCCCGAATACGCGCGTGCCGCGCGGATCGAGATTGTCTTTCTCGCCCTTGATGATGACGCAAGCGTTCTCGTCGAACTTGATGACCGAACCATCGGGGCGCACCATCGGGTAGCTGCAACGCACGACGACGGCCTTGACGACTTGGCCCTTCTTCACGGCGGCACCGGGGATCGCGCTCTTGACCGTGCCGACGATGATGTCGCCGACGTAGGCATAGGGATGCCGCGACCCGCCCTGCACGTGAATGCAGAGGAGCTCTCGGGCACCGGAGTTGTCCGCGACCTTGAGTCGCGTCTCTTGTTGAATCATTGCAGCAGTCTACTTCGCGCGTTCGACGACTTCGAGGAGCCGCCAACGCTTGTCTTTGGAGATCGGACGCGTCTCCATGATGCGCACGGTATCGCCCGCTTTTGCGTCGTTGTTCTCGTCGTGCGCCTTGAAGCGCACCGACTTACGAACGATTTTCTTGTACGTCGGATGGGGAACGCGCGTCTCGGTCACGACGACGATCGTCTTGTCCATCTTGTCGCTGGCCACACGGCCCAGCTTCGTGCGACGCCGCGACGTGCGGGCGCCATCTGCGGCGGTCTCCGCCGGGGTCTCCACGTTAGGCTGCTCCATGTTGCTTCGCTTCCGCGAGGCGTTTCTCGCTGATGACGGTTTGAATTTGGGCGTACTCACGCTTGACGGCTTTCACGCGCGAGAAATCTGAGAGATGGCCCGTACGGAGTTGGAAGCGCAGGTTGAAAAGCTGCTCTTTGGTCTCTTTGGCTTTTTGCGCGAGCTCGGCAACGGTAAAGTCGCGAAGTTTCGTCAGCTCGTCGGTCTTCACGAAACGGCCTCCACTTCGCTCACGCGCGTGATGAACTTCGTTCCGATCGGCAGCTTGGCAGCGGCCAGCCGGAACGCTTCTTTGGCGACGGATTCGGGGACGCCCGCGATCTCGAAGAGGACGCGTCCCGGACGCACGACGGCGACCCAGAACTCGGGGTTACCCTTACCGGAACCCATGCGGACTTCGGCGGGCTTCTTCGTGACGGACTTGTCCGGAAAGATTTTGATCCAGACCTTACCGCCGCGCTTGATGTGACGCGTCATCGCGATACGTGCGGCTTCGATCTGACGGCTCGTCATCCACACGGGCTCAAGCGCCTGCAAGCCGTACTCGCCGAAGGTAAGCGTGTTGCCGGTGAGGGCTTTGCCGGTCATGCGACCGCGATGTTGTTTGCGCCACTTGACGCGTTTCGGGGTCAGCATGTTATTCCGTCACCTCATTGGAGGTCGAGTCGACGGGACGATCGTGCGTGCCGCCGCCCGGCGCGGGTTCGGGATGCATCGCGGTCGGCGCGATCGAGCCGGCGCCGGGGCGCTCGGCTTCGTCGGTCGTGTGCTGCGATGCGGGCGTCGGAGCCGACGTGTCGCTCATGCCGGACGCTTGCTGCGGCGCGTGCGTTTGGGCTCCGCCGTGAGCACCGGTTTGCGTGGGATGACCGGGCTGCGCGAGCGCGCCGTCCATCGTCGACGCGAGCGACGCGTTGTCGTGCGCGATCTCGCTCGCCGTGGGCAGATCGAGATCGCTCGGTTCGAGCGCGCGCGGTGCGTTGCCCGCGCCCGAACCTTGGCCGCGGCCGCCGCGGCGGTCGTTGCGCCGATCGCGGAAGGTCGCGCGTTCGCCGATCAGACGCTCGGGCTTCTGCTCGCGCGGCTGATCCGGGAGCACTTCGCCCTTGTATATCCACACTTTGCAGCCGATGCGGCCGTAGGTCGTGAATGCTTCGACGTGCGCGTAATCGATGTCGGCGCGCAGCGTATGCAACGGCACCTTACCATCGTGATTCTGTTCGGAACGCGCGATTTCCGCACCACCGAGACGACCGGACACCATGACCTTGACGCCCTTGGCGCCGGCCTTCATGGTGCGCATGATCGCCTGCTTCATGGCGCGACGGAACGCGATGCGTTTCTCGAGCTGGTCGACGATGTTCTGGCCGACCAGACGCGCGTCGAGTTCGGGATGCTTGATCTCGACGACGTTGACCTGAACGTTCTTCTGCGTCAGGTGTTCGAGATTCTTACGGATGTCTTCGATGCCGACGCCGCGCTTGCCGATGATGATGCCGGGCTTCGCGGTATGGACGATGACGCGCGCTTGATTCGCGCGGCGCTCGATCTCGACTTTGGAGATCGCAGCGGCGCGAGTCAGGCGACCGAAATACTTGCGAACGGCCTGATCTTCATGGAGCCACGCCTTGTAGTTCTTTTTTTCGAACCAGCGGCTCTCCCACGTACGGGTGATGCCCAGACGCAGGCCGACCGGATGAATTTTCTGTCCCATACTATTCCGACGCTCCGTCCGTGGGGGGCTGGGGCTTGGGCTTGGGCGTCCGCGCGCGCTTCGCGGTCGCCGGCGTCGCAACCGAACGGCGACGCGACTCGACGGTCGAAAGCTCGATCGAGGCGCCGGACTTCTTACGCGGAGCGTTCTTGGGCGGCGTGTGGCCAACCGCGATCGTCACGTGCGACATGCGCTTGCGTTTGAACGCCGCGCGGCCTTGAGCGCGCGGATCCAGCCGACGGGTGTACGAGCCACCCGGTCCGCCGTCGACGGTGATCTTGGTGACGTAGAGACCCTCGGTCTCCATCTGGTGATTGTTCTCCGCGTTTGCAACGGCGCTCTTGAGCAGCTTTTCGATCGGCTCCGAGGCGAAGACGCCCGAGAACTTCAGCAGCACGAGCGCTTCGCGCACCGTGAGGCCGCGAATGGCATCGGCCACGCGACGAAGCTTACGCGGCCCGACGCGAGCGAACTTGAGATGTGCGAGCGCTTGAGAACGCGGCGCGTCTTGCGTGTCGGCCATTACTTCACCGCGCTCTTTTCTTGACCGGAGTGGCCCTTGAAGAGGCGCGTCGGCGAGAACTCACCGAGCTTGTGACCGACCATGTTTTCGGTCACGAACACGGGCACGTGCTGCTTGCCGTTGTGCACGCCGATCGTGTGACCGACCATCTGCGGGACGATCGTCGACGACCGCGACCACGTCTTGATGACGCGCTTCTCGCGCGTGCTGTTCATCTTCTCCACTTTGGCGAGCAGATGATCCGCAACGAACGGACCCTTTTTCAGTGAACGACCCATTTACTTGGCACTCCGCTTGCGAACGATCATCTTCGTGGTGCGCTTGGTGCGGCGCGTTTTTTTGCCCATCGTCATCTGGCCCCACGGCGTGGTCGGCGGGCGACCCGAGGTCGAGCGCGCTTCACCACCACCGTGCGGGTGGTCGACGGGATTCATCGCGATACCGCGGACCGACGGACGCTTGCCCATCAGACGGATGCGGCCGGCTTTGCCGATCACGACGTTCTCGTGATCGAGGTTGCCGAGTTGACCGATCGTCGCGCGGCAGACCATCTGAATCTTGCGGACTTCGCCCGAGGGCATGCGGACCTGGGCGTACTCGCCTTCCTTCGCCATCAACTGCGCGGAGGAGCCGGCGCTGCGAACCAGCTTGCCGCCTTCGCCGGGACGCAGTTCGATATTGTGGATGACCGTACCGAGCGGGATGTTCTTGATCGGCAGGCAGTTACCGAGCTTGATGTCCGACGCTTCGCCCGAGAAGAGCACTTGGCCGATTTCGAGACCGACGGGCGCGAGGATGTAGCGCTTCTCGCCGTCCTTGTAATGGAGCAGCGCGATGCGGGCCGAGCGGTTGGGATCGTATTCGATCGCCGCGACCTTCGCCGGGATGTCGTCCTTCTGGCGCTTGAAATCGATGATGCGGTACTGCTTGCGCGTGCCGCCGCCCTTATGACGCACCGTGATATGGCCGTTGTTGTTGCGGCCGCTGTGCTTCTTCTTGACCTCGACGAGGGCTTTCTCAGGCTTCTTCTTCGTGAGATCTTTGGTATCGATCGTCGTGATGAAGCGCTGACCGGCCGATGTCGGGCGATAACGTTTAACTGCCATAGTTTCCTACTGCTCGAACGGATTCACGCCGCCCAGTTCGATCTTCTGGCCGGGCTTGAGGGTGACGATGGCTTTTTTCCAGTCCGACTGCTTGCCGGCGGTCCGCACGCCTTTGCGCGCGAAATTCTTGAGCTTGCCCAGCACGTTAACCGTATTGATCTTGGTGACGTCGACCTTGAAGATTTCCTGGACGGCGTGCTTGATCTGGGTCTTGCTCGCGCGCGGGTTCACTTCAAAGGTGTACTGGCTCGTGACCGTATTGGTCATCGATTTCTCCGTGATCAGCGGGGCGATGATGATGTCGCGGGCGTCCATTACACTGCCACTCGCACTTTCTTGGTGGCGGCCGGGAACTTCGCTTCGATCTCCTCGAGTGCCGCGGTTGTGAGGACGAGACGCGCGTAGCCGAGCACGTCCTTGACGTCGAGCGCGCCCGTGTGCGTTACGGCGACTTTGCCGAGGTTGCCGCCGATGCGCGCGAGCGTCGAGCCGACGCCATCGGCTTCGCTCTGCGCGAACACGACGAGCGTCTTTGGGCCGACTTTCGCGGCCTTCGCCGAGCCGAAGAGCAGGTTTGCGAACTCGCGCGTTTTCTGAAGATCGAAGCCGTCGGTTGCGAGAATCGTCACGCAATCCGAGGTGAAGCGATCGGCAAGCGCGGCGCGCATCGCGGCCTTGCGCTCTTTCTTATTGAGGCTCGTGACGTACGAGCGGGGTTTCGGACCGAAAACCACGCCGCCGTGACGCCACTGCGGCGACCGGGTCGAACCCTGACGCGCACGCCCAGTGCCCTTCTGCTTCCACGGTTTGCGACCGCCGCCGCGGACTTCGTCACGACGCAGCGTCGACGCCGTGCCGGCGCGGGGGTTCGCGAGCTCGCGGAAGACGGCGCGGAACATGACGTTCGACTTGCCTTCCGGCTTCGCGGCGAACGCTTCGGGCGTCGCGTGGTCGCGAACCGTAGCGCCCTTCGCATCGATGACTTTCGCCATTATTTCTTGCCCTTTGGAGCGGCCTTCGTGGCCTTGACCGTCGGCGCTTCTTTAGCGACCTTCGGCGGCCGGACGGCTGCCGAGACGATCACGACGGCGTTCTTCGGGCCCGGGACCGGACCGCGGACGAGGAGCAGGTTGCGCTCGACGTCGGCCTTGACGACTTCGAGATTTTGATGCGTCGTGCGATCGACGCCGTAATGACCGGGACGGCGCGAGCCGCGGTGCGTGTGACCCGAGTTCGTGTCGCCGTTGGAACCCGGCTGACGATGGATCATCTGACCATGGGTGCGACTTCCGCCGTGAAAGTTGTGGCGCTTGATGCCGCCGGCAAAGCCATGGCCCTTAGAGACGCCGACGACGTCGACGTGCGAGCCCGCGGCAAACGCCTCGACCGTAACCGTGCCGCCGACTTCGGGGGCGCCGTCGATGGAGCGGCGGAACTCGCGGATGTGTTTCTTGGGTGCGAGATCGAGTTTCTTGAACCGACCGGCCTCGGGCTTGGTGAGGCCGTTCTTCTTGGCGTCTGCGAACGCGAGCGCGACGGAATCGTAGCCGTCGGTTGCGACC
>JAABUX010005195.1_pt1 | contig 16076 bp, 11 predicted proteins | sample 5561851 | NCBI WGS metagenome assembly JAABUX01 (sample SAMN10711883, study PRJNA513361) | rock metagenome | isolation source: Antarctica rocks | place: Antarctica: Victoria Land, Richard Nunatak red sandstone | collected 2016-01-03 | reverse complement strand
ATGACCGAGTCCGTGATGAACGGGAGCCCAGACAGCGGCCGGATCGTCAGCGCCGAGGCGAATGCGATCGTATCCCGTCCGGACACCACGTTGGCAAACTGGATCGCGGCGCGGAGCGTGAGGGGTTGGCCCGACGCATACAAATCCGGCGCGATGACCTTAGTGGGATTTTCGGGAGGGCCGACGTTGCGGAAATAGCCGAGGGCGATGGCGTCCTGGTCGGCGGGGAGGTTGACCAGGAACGTTGCAAGCAATTCGTAACGCTCCAGCGTCTCCAGAGCCGGCCGGTAGGCCCAGTGCCGTGAAGCGTGACGCCGGCCAGCGGGCCTCCGCCGGGGGAGCGACCAGGGGAAGGGCATGAGGGTGGTTCCTTCGTTGAAGAGCGTCGGTGATTCCTTCACTGAAGGGCGTCTCTGAATTGCTTCGGTAGATTGAAATAACCCTAATGGCATAAATCAAGGTAAATCTGCTCGGATTGGCTGAAAACTGGAAATTTTGGGGTAGTTGCCGCGGCGGGTGGGATTCTTGATTTTGGTGACAGGGTGTGAGATTCGGTACGTTCAACCAAGATTCACCGGGAACCGGCAGCTTCCCTTTGGGTGGCTGGGGTTGCCTCTCAACCCCGGAAATTGCTGGGTCGAGCGCGACGCTGGGACCTTGCGAACCGCTTTCCAGGGTCGGCCAGCCACCCCAGCGATAAAGAACTACCGGTCTCGACCGGATCGGGGTTGAGTCGCCGCGAGCGGTCGGCCTTGGCTCATGCTCCCGAATTGGTGGTCGCCTCGGCGCCCACCCTGTGTGGGGACTAACAGAAAAGGCCGAACCGGTGGATGCCGGGTCGGCCTTGAGTTGGTCATGATTGGGAAGTCGTCACTCGCGAACCGTCAAATCAACCTCAAACGTTACCCTTGCCGAAGACCCGGTTGGCCACTTCCTTGACGAAGCCGGCATCGGTCGGCATCGGCGAGCCGACTTGCGGCTCGGCGGGGAGGTTCTGGATCGGCGACAGGGTCGGCATCCGGTCCTTGCTCACCACGAAGTCGGGGGCGTTGTCGGGGTGCGGCCCGTTCCAAATCTCGGCCACCTTGGAGATGTCATCCATGCTGAAGCTGTACATCGTGTTGTACAACCCCTGCTCGATGTACTTCCGGGCCTCGGGGAACTTGTGCGTGCTGATCTCGGGGACCGGGAAGAGCTTGAGGACGTCCACACCACCCGACAGCTTTTCGAGGGCCTTGGAGTAGGCGAACACATGCACGGTCCCTCGGACGAGCAAGAACGCGGTCAACTCGCGGACGGTCGGGTCGTTGGTCAGCTCGTAGACCTTGAGCTTGGTGGCCCGGGCGTTGTATTCGAGGAACAGGTTATGCACCAGGTCGAGCTTGATGTTACCGCTCGAATGGACATAAGACCCATCCCAGAACCGGCCCATCGAGTCCATCGGCAGGGCGTTTTGCCCAGCGCCGAGGAAGTGCGTGGTCATCGGGTGCCCGAGGACCCCGTGGAGCGGCTCGGGCGTGGGGTCGTTCCCGCGCGGCATCGTTCCCGACAGGAGGAGGTTGATCGCGTAGGAAACCAGTTCGACATGGCCCCACTCCTCGGCCGCGATGTTGGCAACCATGTCGTAGTAAGCGCGGTGCTTGTCGCGGTCGCGGAAGTTGATCGTCTGGAAGAAGTAGTTCATCAAGGTGGACAGTTCGCCCGCCTTGCCCCCCAGCAACTCCTGGACGGCGGCCCCCGCTTCTTTGGACGGGTGCTTGGGGACCGGCAGTTGGGTCAGGAGCTTGTCGGTACGAAAGATCATAAAGGGCAGCCTCGAAGTGCGGTCTGGGCGGATGGTCGTTGGGGTTCTTTGGAACAGGGAATTCTAGGTGCAATTGCTGTTCCAACCCTCCGGCGCGGTCCCCTGCCCCTTCGTCTGGGCGGTCGGGATCGAAAACACCTTTGTCCCGCAGACCCGTCCCGGCCACCGGGCGCTCGACGAGTACGCCTTGATGGGGCACAACCACCGCTGGCGCGAGGACCTCGACCGGATCGCCGGGCTGGGGGTCCAGGCCGTCCGCTACGGGATTCCCTGGTACCAAGTCAACCCGTCGCCCGGCCGGTTCGACTGGTCATGGCTCGACGAGGTCTTGCCGTACCTCGTCGCGGACCGGGGGCTGGTCCCGATCATCGACCTGGTCCACTACGGGACGCCGCTCTGGCTGAAAGGAGAATTCCTCGCCCCCGACTACCCCGCCCGCGTGGCCGAGTACGCCGCGGCCTTCGCCGAGCGCTACCGGACCTTGGTCTGCCACTACACCCCGCTGAATGAGCCGGCGGTGACGGCCCACCGCTCGGGCTTCGTCGGCGCCTGGCCGCCGTACCGCCGGGGGGAGCGGGGTTATGTCGCGGTCTTGCTCGCCGTCGCGAAGGGGATGGTTGCCACCGCTGAGGCGATCCGGCAGGTCCAGCCCGCCGCCGTGTTCGTCCACGCCGAGGATGTCGGGCTGGAGGTCGCGGCGACGGTGGACCTGGCCCCCTGGGCGGCCGAGCGGCAAGCCCGGCGCTGGTTGCCGCTCGACCTCGCCTGCGGCCTCGTCCGCCCCGGGCACCCGCTCTGGCCCGGGCTGATCGCGGCGGGGGCCTCGGCGGGGGAGCTGGAACTCCTCGCGGATCGGGCGATCCGCTGGGATGTCCTGGGAGTGAACTTTTATCCGTGGTCGAACCGGCGGTGGCGGCGACGGGCGGATGGGTCGGTCGTCGCCGGCCGCGACCGAGCGTCACCGGCCGAGGCTCTGGCCGACGTGCTCGGCCAGGTGGCTCGCCGCTTCGGGTGCCCGGTCCTAGTTACCGAGACCAGCGCCTCGGGGTCGATGGGGCGGCGGCTCGACTGGATGACCCAGGTGGCGCAAGGCGTTGCGCAAGCCCGACGCGATGGGGTCCGTGTGCTGGGCCTGACCTGGTTCCCGGTGTTCACGATGATCGACTGGCGCTACCGCCGGTCGCGCCGGTCGGTGGAATATCACCTGTTGCACCTGGGTTTATGGGACGTGTCGGGACAACAGGAGAGCCTCGACCGGATCGCCACGCCGCTAGTCCAGGCTTACAGGCACCTCGTTCAGGGGCCGGTCCCCGCGATCGAGGCTCGGCCGGGATCAATCGTATGAAGGAGTTATCGAGTGAGAAAAAATGTATGAAACAGCACTCGTCTCTTACCTATCCGCCCTGAGTTCACGAAAAATTCAAGTCTTGGCCAGCTTTTTGCTATCCATCAACTCCGTCCTGACGCATAATGCTGGAAAATCTTGATAACCCATCGGTGCGCGTTCCCCTTGGTGAATCCGGCGCCCGCCCGACGCACCCTCGTCGCCGCCGGAAACTCCTCTCCCTGGCTCGCCTGCTGCCGGTTTCCCGCCATCCCGCCCTGACGGGTGGTGCCTTCCCGCTGCGCCCTCGGACCGACCACGGCCAGCCGACCACGGCCTGGCTGGGCTTGTCGTTTCCCGAGCCGAGTCGCCTCGCTTCCCCTCGACCCGCATCCTCTGTGTCAGACAACGGAACAAGGAATTGCTAAAGGCCATGCCCCAGCCGAACCCGCGTGATGTTAGTTCCCTGGCCGTACTCCCCCTGCTTGTCTGCCACAGTCACCTCCGGTGGGATTGGGTTTACCAGCGCCCCCAGCACGTCCTGACCCGCCTGGCGCGGACCTGGCCGGTGCTCATCGAGGAAGAACCCGAGTTCGACGACCGACCCCCGGGCTTGGACATCCTCAGCGTCGCCGCCAACGTCATCGTGATCCGCCCGCACCGCCGGCACGATCAGGACCACGACATCGCCGCCCAGGTGGAAAGCTACGTCCGGCTGGTCCGGGGGGACCGCCCGCTGGTCCGATGGTTCTACTCGCCGATGTTCGCCCCTCATGGCGACCGCCTCGGGGCCGGGCAAACGGTGGTCTACGACTGCATGGACGAACTGGCCAATTTCGCCGGTGCCCCCGACGGGCTGGTGGCGGCCGAAAGTCGCCTGCTCGACCGCGCCGACGTCGTCTTCACCGGCGGGCGAAGCCTGTTCGAGTCGAAGCAAGGGCGAAACCCGAACGTCCACTGCTTCCCATCCGCCGTGGATTACGCTCACTTCGCCCGCGCTGTTGATGATCCGACGCTCGCCGTCCCCGCCGACCTCGCCGCGTTGCCTGGTCCGGTTTACGGCTACTACGGGGTGATCGACGAACGGCTCGACTACGCCTTGATCGCCACGCTGGCGGATTCGCTCGGCGGGTCCGGCTCGGTCGTCCTGGTCGGGCCGACGATCAAGGTCGATCCGGCGACCCTCCCCCGACGGGCCAACCTCCACTACCTCGGCCAGCGGTCCTATGCCGACTTGCCTGGATACCTCAGAGGGTTCGACGTGTGCCTGATGCCCTGGGCGCTCAACGACGCGACCCGGACGATCAGCCCGACCAAGACCCTGGAGTACATGGCCGCCGGCAAGCCGATCGTCTCGACCCGGGTCCGCGACGTCGTCCGAACCCACGGCGACCTCGTCTACCTCGCCGACGACGCCAACGACTTCGTCCAGCTCGCCCGGGTGGCCGAGGCGCGATTCGCCGGTGACGCCAGCCTCGCCGCCCGCGAGCGTGCCCGCGCCCTCGACCAGAGCTGGGACGCCACCGCCGCCGCCATGCTCGACCAGATCGCCGCGAAACTGCCGACTGGAACGGCCCCAGCTCCGACCGGGGATCAAGTTTCGACCCTCACGAGGTCCCGGTCGCCCCGGCCCGACGATGCCAAAAACCTGGTCATCGGCGGCGGTCCCGCCGGTCTCAGCGCGGCGCTCCACCTCGATGACCCCGACTTCCTCCTCGCCGAGAAGAACTCCCGGACCGGCGGGCTGTGCCGGTCGATCGTCGACGGCGGCTTCACCTTCGACCACGCCGGGCACATCTTCTTCACCACCGACAAGTACGTTGATAGCCTCTTTCGCTCGATCCTGGCCGACAACTTCCACGAGCAGCACCGCGAAAGCTGGGTCCACCTCTACGACGCCTACCAGCGCTATCCGTTCCAGGGGAACCTGTTCGGCCTGCCCCCCGAGGTGGTCAAGGAATGCCTCCTCGGCGTCGTCGAGGCGAGCAAGGCGCACCATGCCGGCCCGCCGTTGAACTTCCTCGAATGGTCGTACCGGACGTTTGGCGTGGGGATCACCGACCACTTCATGAAGCCGTACAACCGCAAGGTCTGGGGGATCGACCCCGAGCGGATGAGCAGCGACTGGATCGAGGGGCGCGTCCTGACCCCGTCGCTCGACGAGGTGATCGGCGGCGCCCTGACCCGGGGCCGCCCCGACATGGGGCCGAACGCCCGGTTCGGCTACCCCTTGCGCGGCGGCTGCGAGGCGTTCGTCGCCGGGTTGGCCGACCGGGTGCAAGCCCGAGGGGGAGCCGTCACCACCAGCCGGACGCTGGTCAAGCTCGACCCGAACCGGAAGCGGGCCACCTTCCGGATCGACGAGCCGGGCGACTCCCCCGACGCATCGGCCCGCTACGAGACGATCGGCTACGACACCCTCTACCCGAGCCTCCCCCTGCCCGACCTGATCGCCGCGATCGACTCGGCCCCCGACGCCGTCCGCCACGCCGCCGCGAGTTTGCCCAGCACGGCGGTCGTCTGCGTCAACCTCGGGATCAACCGGGCCAAAGTCACCGAGAAGCACTGGATTTACTACCCCGAGGGTCAGGACAAGTTTATCTTCCAGCGGATCTTCGTCCAGTCGAACGCCTCGCCGCACAACGCCCCGCCCGGCCACAGCGCCCTGACGTTCGAGATCAGCCACTCCGCCGCCAAGCCGCTCCCGGTCCGCGGCAAGCGGGCGCTCATCGACGCCTGCGTCAGCGGCCTCAAGCAAACCGACCTCTGGCGGGACAGCGACGAGGTCGTCTTCGAGCAGGTCTTGGGGATGCCCCACGCCTATATCCCCTTCACCCCCGAGCGCCCCGGGCAACTCGCCCTCATCAACGAGTACCTCCACGCCCTGAACATCTTCCCCGTCGGCCGATTCGGCGAGTGGAAGTACCTCAACCAGGACGGCGCGATCCTCTCCAGCAAGCGAGTCGTCGAGTCGGTCCAGGCCACCGGCGGAGTCGAACCGGCCAAAGCCGCCCAGATCGTCAGCAACATCCCGATCGGCTCCAACCCCAAGTCCGGGAGCAACGGGACCCACCGACCCGTCGCCTCGGTCTGACAGAAAAATTGAGCCACGGATTGACACGGATGGAACACGGATGGGAATGGCTTGAAAACTGCTTATCCGTGTTCCATCCGTGTCAATCCGTGGCCCGTTTTTCTCTTCACTGGAAAGCTCAGTCATGCCCCGCCCCTTGAGCCAGCAAGTCGTCGTCATCACCGGCGCCTCGACCGGGATCGGCCGGGTCAGCGCCGTCGAGTTCGCCAAGCATGGGGCGGCCGTCGTCCTGGCCGCCCGGAACGAAGCGGCCTTGCAAGAGGTGGCCGGCGAGATCAAGTCGGCCGGTGGTCGGGTCCATGTTGTCCTGACCGACGTCGCCGAGGCCGACCAGGTCGAGCACCTCGCCGACGAGGCGATCCGCGAGTTCGGCCGGATCGACACCTGGGTCAACAACGCCGGCTTTGGCCACGCCGCGCACGTCGAGGACATGAAGGCCGAGGAGATCACCCGCTTGATGCAGGTCAACGTCTGCGGCCTGATCTTCGGCACCAAGGCCGCGATCACCCGGATGAAGCCGATGGGCGGCGGGACGATCATCAACCTCGGCTCGGTCGTCAGCGTTCGGGGGATTCCGATCCAGTCGGTCTATTGCGCCAGCAAGCACGCGATCAAGGGGTTCACCGAGGCGGTCCGCCTGGAGCAGGAGCGGCAAAAGTCCGGGATCACCTTCACCCTGATCTGCCCGGCGGTGATCAACACCCCGTTCTACAACCACGCCAAGTCCGACACCGGCAAGAAGCTCACCCCGTTCGACCCGATCTACCCACCCGAGGTCGTCGCCGAGTCGATCGTCTTCGCCGCCGAAAACCCCCGGCGCGAGATCTTCGTCGGCGGCTACGGCAAGCTCCTCGACATCATGCAGCGGATCAGCCCCAAGCTCGTCGACTTCCAGCTCCTCCAGATCGACGACGCCGAAGCCAAGCTCCAGGCCGACGGCCCGCAGGAAGAAGGGATGGACAACATGTTCACCCCCGCCCACGACCGCGGCCCCGTCCACGGCGGCTACGACGACCGCTCCCTCTCGACGAGCCTCTATACCAAGACCTTCGAGTGGTATCCGATGCTCAAGCCCCTCGCCCTCGGCACCGCCGCGCTTGGGGCCTTCGCCGTGATCCGCGCCCTCACCGCCAACCCCCACCCGCGTACTCGCGTCGCGCGGGAAACCGGCCAGAAGCTCGCCCAGACCGCGAAGGCCACCGCCCAGACTGCCCAGGCGAAGGCCAAAGGCTGGTTCTGAACGATTCTTTGCGAGTTTGAAATGTTTCGCGCACGAAGTTGCCTTCGAGGGCCGAAATCGTAGGGTTGAGAAGTGCTCCCTCTCAATCCGCGATTTTGCCCGCCATGCTGCCTCCCGGCCAACCTCTGGGGTCGTCCGTCCCCGATCAGAACAACGTCTCGAAGCCCGCCGCCCGGAAATGGCCGTCGTTAGTGAACGCTTGAGTCAGCCCGAGCCGACGCATCACAACGAACGAGACGTGATCGATGATTCCGGCCTGGCCGGCCTCGCCCCGCTCGTAGGCGAACCATGCGGCATCGAGATCGGCCTCGGTGGGCGTGATTAGCGTTCCGCCATCTCGAAATTCTCGGAGCATCTCGGCGACTTGTCGTCGGTAAGGCTTGCGGGCCACGGCGTTCCCGGATTCTAGGAAGACCAGCGTCGTCGTAACCAACGGGCGGTTCACCAAGCTCGGCGACGCCAAGGCTCGAGTCGCCACCTGGTTCCATTGGTCCGATAGCTCCAGGAGGGCTAGAAGGCCCACGGTGTCGAGAAAAGTGGCGTTCACGGCTGATGCTCGTTGTGGCGTGCGGAGAGGTACGGGTCGTTCGTGTCCTCACCCTGAGTTAGCAACTCACGGATGCGTTTCTGATGCGGCGACAGCCCTTCGGGCTCACCGACCCGCTTCGGTTCGATCGTGACCTCGGACCCCTCGGGCAAGTCCACTGGCGTGGTTGGCCGGAAAATCCCATTTTGGTAAATTGCGTGAATCGTTTGCATCATACCTCCATCAAGCCGCTCGACCTTCTTCCTCCCTCCGCGAGTCGTCCGCTCGATTCCGCCGGTGGAGCTTGATTCATCTTAACCTCATCTCGGACCGGCTCCAGCTTTTCGACGAAAAGCCGAAACGGATCACAACGCTTCGGGTCCGGCTTTGAACTCTTTCAGCAGTTCGAAGAACAGATCAAACGCGGCTTGATCACTCGTCGCCTGGCGACGGATCGCCTGCGACCCCTCAGCCGACTCGCTCCAACCTCGGGGCTTTCCCAAGAAGAAACCGAACCGCCCGTTGAAATCGTTACCAAACTCTTTGATCCCGTGGGAGTAGAGAGCCGTGGAATACCCGTGGCACATCGTTTCCGGTTCCGCGAGCGACCAGCCGTTGACATACATCGCTGGTCTGCGCTTGACTTTAAGCAAGATATCATAAAGGTCGCGGAAATCTCCGGGCGAGCCATCGGGATGCCAAGGCGTCCTGATCCTCGGCCGACAAGCTTTCAACTTCGGCCAGCGCACGTTTGAACAGAGAAGACATGGCAAACCTCGTGGTCACTTTGGGTAGTCGCGGAACAGCCAGCGGAGCATCTCGGGCATGATGGCGCCGCCGTGGTTGTCGGAGTGGCCCCCCTCGCCGAAGACGTACTGGAGGTCGTAGCCCTTCTCCTGGAGGGCGGCGACCATCAGCTTGTTTTGCAGGTGCCAGTCGCGTCGGACGTTCTTGGTGTTCGGGTTATCCTTGGTGCCATCCTGGAGGAAGACGCGGATGGGTTTCTTGTCGGCCTCAAGGACCAGCCGGGGGAAAACGTGGCCCCCTTTGATGTCGGTGAATGAGCCGATTGCGCTGATCACCGTGCGGAACTGGTCGGGGCGCTCCCAGGCGATGTTGAAGGCGCAGATGGCGCCGGAGCTGAACCCGCCGATGGCTCGCCCTTCGGGGTCTTTGGTCAGGTTGTACGACTTGCCGACCTCGGGGAGCATCTCGTCGATGAGGAACCGGGCGTAGGCGTCGCCGAGGGAGTCGTACTCCAGGCTCCGGTTGTTGCCGTTGCCGGTCATCGCCTTCTCGGGGAACTCCTCCCCGTTTTGCCCGGAGGTGATGAAGATCCCGATCGTCACCGGGATCTCCTTCTTGGCGATCAAGTTGTCGAGCACGACCGGCAGGCGGATCGCCCCCTTGGGGTTGGTCGCTCGGCCACCGTCCTGGAACACGAGGACGCAGGCCGGTTTGCCGGCGTCGTACTGGGCGGGGACATACACCCAGTACTGGCGGATCGTCCCGGCGAAGACCTGGCTCTTGAATGGGGTCGGGCCGATGAGTCTTCCCTTGGGGACTCCTTCGTGGACCTCCGAATCGGGGCCGGGCTTCTCGCCCTGGAGGTCGTCGCGGCGGCCAACGGCGGTCTGCGCCTGGGACGGGCCGGCGGTCGCCAGGAGGAGCGCGACGGCATAGAAGCGAGAAAGCGACATGGTCAACCCCCGTTCCCGTTGATCAATTGGCGGACTCGAACGAAACGGCCGCTAGCTGAAGATACCAAAAGATCAAACCAAAGATGACGTAAAGGATTACCTCAGACCTTGATCCTCGCGCCCAGATCAAGAGGACCAGATAAATCAATGGAATGATCAAGCACGTCAGTGCAGAAACTCCGAGCACGAACAGGGCAAACCCACGCAACTCCTCAAAGCGGGTGCCGGGCGCCCCGGCCACGAAGTTTTCCGCCAGGACCGTCAGTGCGGACCACCCCACGAGGGGGTAAAAGGTTTTTCGTGACCAGCGAGTGGCTTGATTGGCTGGTTTCATGACTCATCCGGCGCCAGGTAGCGGTCCGGCGGTCCTCAGACCCGGTCGTTGAGTGGGCCGTCTTCGAGGTCTTCGAGCCAGACGCGGATCTCGTTGTCGTACTCGCTGGCGAGGTCGCCTTTGACGAGCTGGCGCTGAAAGCTGGCGGCGCCTCGGTCGAAGAGGTCGGCGGCGCGGGCGTCGGGGAAGCGTTTGGCGGGGTCGGGGGCGATCAGGCCGCTGATCAGGCCCATGAGCAGGTCGTTCCGGGCCACCTCGCGCGGGAGGATGTCGGGCAGGCGGTTGACGGCCTCGCTTTTCCCCCGACGAAGTTCGTCGAGCCGGGTCAGGCCGACGAAGGGTGGTGCTCCCGAGAGCATCTCGACCAAGGCGTATCCCAGGCTGGCCAGGTCGGACTGCGGCGTGCCGACGACCCCTTCGAGGACTTCGGGGGCGGCATAGGCGGGGGTGCAGGTGGGCCGCGGCGGGGCGTCGGACAGTTCGAAGGCGGCCCCGATGTCGATCAGCTTGGCCGTCCCGGTCCGCTTGAGCATGATATTCGACGGCTTGATATCGCCGTGGATGATCCCCTGGCGGTGGAGGGCCGAGAGCGCTGCGAGGCAGTCGCGGAGGATGGCGATGGCGATCCCCGGCTTGAGGCGGGGCTGGAGCGGGCCGGCCGTCACGATCACGTCGTTCAAGTACGCCCAGCGGACCGGCCCGACCTTGGCGCGGACCTTGGCGAGCATCTCGGGCATGAGCAGGTGCCGCAAGTCCTGGCCGTCGATCCACTCCATCTCCATGACCCGGATGCCGCCGGGGGAGACGAAGTTCTGGACATCGAGCAAGTGGTCCTGCTGAATCCGCGCGACCCGGGCGGCCACGCGCGACATCCGGCCCATCGCGTCGTCGTAGGCGTTGCCGTCCTCGTAACGGTCGGGCGAAAAGATCTTGAGCGCGACCGGGAGCCGGAACCCGTCGGCCCCCTGCCGCTCGCCGAGGAAGACGACCCCCTGCCCCCCCGCCCCGAGCCGCCGCTTGAGTTTGTGGAGTTCGGTCCAGTCAAGCTGCGGAGCGTCGAGGATCGAGCGATACCGGGCCGATAGCTCCGCCGAGCCGAAACCGGACAAATCTTCCAGCCGATCGGTCGATCGCTTCGGGTCGCGGCGGACCACGGTGGTCCGCGCGAGGTAGGTTTCCGACATGCCCAGGGCGGCGTCGTCCATGGTTCCTCCCGGAGCGGCCGGGTGGTCGAAAGAATCCGTCGGTCGGATTGAGAACAGTTGGGTGGATGGAATGGGAGGTCGACCGCTGAGGGGAATCATTCGCCGGCATCCAGCCCGGGGAATCCGAGGCCTCGCTCGACGAGCAACCAAGGTCATCCTACCAGCTTCGCCCGAGCCGGTCATCCACTCATTGACCGGCGCGGGGCGATTGCCAGGCTGACTTCATGCAAGTCATTGCCGCGAGCGGACCTCCGACCGGATGGATCGTCGCTCCCAATCGAAGAGGATTGCTACTGACCGCCGCCGATGGGGGCCGTGGCCGGTTCGGGGCGGCGGTTCTCGGTCCGGTCGCTCGCCTTGCGGAGCGCGGGGCGCGGGCGGGCGGCCTCGGTCTTGACGTCGGCTTCGAGGACGGTGACGGCCTTGGCCAGTTGGGCGTCGATGCCGCGCGCGAAGTCGGCGGGGTCGGGCCAGACGGTGTGGTCGGGGTCGGGCCTGGCGCCGTTGAGTTCCATATCCTCACCGGTGTCGGGCAGGAACCAGCCCCGGCCCGGGAGCCGGAGCGTCCCGACGTCCATGATCGTCGTCGCGCCGGTGCTGATGACGCCGCCGGCCGTGGGGACGCCGACGAGCGGTCCGCGCTTCAAGGTCTTGATCGCGTGGGCGAAAATCTCGGCGTTCGAGAAGCTGTTCTGGTTGCACAGGACCACGATCGGCTTGGTCCAGGTGGCGTAAACCCGGCGGTCCTGCGGATAGCCCGGCCCGCCCCCGCGCGGGATGGTGATGGCGTGGGCGGGCTGGGTCAGAGCGGTCAGGAGGTGGTCGGCGGTCGACCCGCCGCCGTTCTCGCGGACGTCGATGATCAGGCCGTCCTTGCCGGCGCCGGCCGAGTAAAGCTCCTCCTCGAACTTGTAGAAGCTCGGGAAGTTCATCCCCCGGATGTGTAGATAGCCGAGCTTGCCGTGCGACAGTTCGTCGACCGCCTTGCGGTTGTCCTTGATCCACTTGTCGTAAAGCAAGTTCCGCGCGGCCAGCAGCGCGATCGGCCGGAGGACGACGTCGCGGTCCTTCCCCTCGGCATTCCGGACGGTCAGCTTGACGTCGCGGTCGCTCGGACCGTTGAGAACTGCCGTCAAGTCCAGGGCGGGATCGATCGTCCCACCATCCACGGCAACCAGAATTTCACCAGCGATGATCCGGGTGGTTTTGTGGTCGGCGGGGGTGTCGGGGATGACGTCGCGGACCTTAAGCCCCGGCCCCTTGTGGGTCGGGTCGAACCGGAGGCCGAAGTGCGCCGTGGTGATGTTCCAGCTCGCGCCGGCGTTGCCCGAGGGACGTCGGCCGGCACCGCCCGGAGCGGGGGTTGGAGTCGGAGTCGGCCCGGGGGCTGGCTCGGGCACGGCGGCCTGGCCGCTGCTGGGGGTGAATCCGAGGTGCGAGCCGTTGAGTTCGCCGAGCATCAGGTTGACCACCGTCCCGAAGGTTTCCCGGTCGGGCGACGCGGCGGCCATCTCGGCGTATTTCCGGCGGATCGCGTCCCAGTTTCGGTTGCCGAGGTTGCCGTCGTAATACCGGTCCCGCATGGTCCGCCAGGCGAGGTCGAACGCCGCCTTATACTTGGCGGGCCAGTGGATCTCCTGCAACGCCGAGAACCGGTACGACCCGCTCTCGCCCGGTGTGGCGGCAGCTCCCACGCCGGCCCCGGATCGACCAGCGGCGGTGGGGGGGGCGACGACCGGCGCTCCGCCAGCCGCGCCGCCCGCGGCCGGGATGCTCGTCGGGATACCCGCGACCAGGCCGACGATCTGGTTGCCGGCTTCAAGCCAGCGGGTCTGGGTGGCGGTCGAGGCGGTCAGGAGCTTGGGCTTGAGGTCGTCGGGAAGCTCGACCGTATAAACCCCGGCGCGCCCCTCGACGGTCCCGGTGAAGGCCAGCTTCTTCGAGTCGGGCGACCAGAACAGGGCGGTCTCGGTCGAGTCGGGGATCGCCACATGGCGAATCCGCTCGTGGACGCGGTCGAAATCGATCACGACCTCGACCGGCTTCTTGGCCTCATCGTCGGCGGGCTTCTTGGCGTCGTCCTCGGTCTTGGCCACAGGGGGATTAGCACCGGCACCGGCACCAGCCCGACCGGCGGCGGCGGCGGGGCGACCGCCGGTCTTGCGGTTCTTCATCTTCTCGATCGCCTTTTCCAGCGAGCGATCGCGCCCGGTCTTTTCGTCCTCGTCGGCGCGGAGGTAGACAAAATAAATATCCACCTCGGTGGCGGCCCGCCGACCCGTGAAGGCGATGATCTTGCCGTCGGGCGACCAGACGGGGTTCCCCTCGTTGTCGGGGTGGCGGGACAGGTTGAACGGCGGTTTCGACCCGTCGACCGGCGCGACCCAGATGTCCTCGTTGAAGTCGTTGTCCGCCTTGGCATAGACGATCCACTTGCCGTCGGGCGACCAGTCGAACCGGGGGGCGTCGAACGAGTCAACCAGCTTTTTCGGGTCCTTCCCCTCGGCCGAAATCACATAAAGATCCCCGCGCCCCTTGAGGTAAGCGACTTTCGACCCGTCGGGACTCCACTTGGGGTCGGCCTCGACGTCGCCGTCCTGGCTGATCCGGTCGAGCTTGAAGTCCGAGTTCAACCACCAATCCTTGACCGGGTCCCCCTTGGTCGCCTTCCAGAGGTCGGCCTGCCCCCCTTGGTCGCTGACGAACCAGAGGGCGTCCCCCTTGGGAGCAAAGACCGGGTCGCGCTCTTCCTCGGGGGTGTTGGTGACCTGACGCGGCTCCTTGAGTTCGGTATCCATCACCCACAGGTCCCCCCCGGCGATCATGGCGATTTCGAGGCCATCCTTGCTGAACGCCACCTGCGACGCCGCCTGCAAGACCCGGCGCTCGATCGGCTCGCGGGTCGAGTCTCCTTCGGTGCCAATGTCGATCCGGGTCGGCGCGGCCGAGCCGGTAGTGGCGACTCTGTAGAGGTCGAACAGGTGGCGGAAGACGATCGTCCCGCCGTCCCACGCGATGCACGGATAAACCACCGAGTCGTCGGTAAATTCGGTCAACGCGCGGTCCGCCCCCGAGGCGAGATCCCGCTCGCGGAGGTTGAGCGCCCCCTTCTCCAGCCCAACGTAAAAGAGCCCCTTACCATCCCCCCGCCAGAGCGGCCACGAGGCGCCCCCGGCGACCTCGACGACCTTGGTGAACGCCTTGGTTTCGAGGTCGAACATCCAGACCTGGCTCTCTTGCGACCCCTTGTACCCCTTCCGCCACCACTGCGTCCCTTCGCGGGTGAACAAGAGCTTCTTGCCGTCGGGCGAAAGCTGGCCGTTCCGCCCGGCGGCGTCGAACAAGGGGGTTTCGGCGGTCCGGTCCTCGACCCCGATCAGGGCGAATCGGTCGGCGTCGCGCCAGAAATGGTCCCGCGTGATCGAGACCAGGAGCGACCGGCCATCGGGGGTGAACCCGGCCACGGTGTAGCCACCGGTGTGGAAGCCAACCTGCCGCGGCACTCCCCCGGCGGCGGGCATGACGTAAGGCTGGAAACTCCCATTGCGGTCGCTCGCGAAGCCGATCCGCTTGCCATCGGGCGAAAACACCGGGTCGCGGTCCACTCCCGCGTTCCGGGTCAAGGGGCGGGCCTGCCCACCCGTGATCGGCACCGTCCAAAGGTCGCCCCCCCAGGCAAACACCAGCGTCGAGCCGTCGGGCGACAGCGCCGGCTGGTTGGCCAGGCGGATCGGTTCCCGCTCGGCCGGCTTGGCGGGTTCCTGCCCGGAGCTCGGTGAGCTTGGCGACAAAATCATCGCCAGCGCGACTGCGGCGAACGTGGTGAAATGTGGTCGGTTCAAGGTCGGTGCCCCTTGGAGCCAAGATGGGTGAGCGAGGGGAGTGCGAGCGAACCAACGAGTCGGCGGTCGAGAAGGGTTGGGCCAACTCGTCGGTTGGATGGACTTCTATTCGAGCCGATCGGCGGCGTCATCTCAAGACGATAGTCCCTCAACGGTGGAGGCCGATCGATCGACCGGCGGACATAACGGGACAGGCCGTCCCGAGAGGACGCTTCTTTCGGAGGAGCATCCGCTTTAAACTCGTTGGCCGATCACCCCCGCGCCGGTTCGAATTGGCTCGGTCGCTCTTTCCTGACCAGGCCATCGCCGGCTCCATCCCCCTGCTTCGAGGCTTCGCCCCGCCATGACCTGGGATCGTCGGATCGCCTTGATTACCGTCTCGCTGGCCTGCCTGATCCTGGGCGGGTCCGCGCCGTTCGATGACGCCCCGCAGTCCGACGTCGAGCGGATCTTGGCCACCGCGCGGGCGGACAACCGGGTGATGGACCACCTGGACCACCTGTCGAACCGGATCGGCTCGCGCTTGACGGGTTCCAACGGTCTCCAAGACGCCTGTGAGTGGGCGGTCGCCCGCTTCCAGAGTTTCGGGATCGCCAACGCCCGGCTCGAACACTGGGGCGCGTTCCCGGTCGGCTTCGACCGCGGCCCCTGGGCGGGGAAGATGGTCGAGCCGACCAGCAAGCCGCTCACCTTCGGGACCAACGCCTGGACCGCCGGCACCCGAGGTCCGACCCGGGGACTCGCCGTGCTGGCCCCGGAATCCGAGGAGCAACTGCTCGCCGTGAAGGATCAGCTTCCGGGCGCTTATATCCTCAACGTGACGATCCCGGGGAGCCAGATGAGCGCCGGGTTCCGGGCCAAGCGCGCGGCGGCCTATGCCGAAGCGAAAGTGGCCGGGACGATCCGCGGCACCCGGAATGACCTGATCCTGACGGATGGGAATCACCGGCAGACCTGGGACAAGCTCCCCACGGTCCCCGCGATCAACTTAGTCAAGTCGGAGTTCA
>JAABUX010005194.1_pt1 | contig 16081 bp, 16 predicted proteins | sample 5561851 | NCBI WGS metagenome assembly JAABUX01 (sample SAMN10711883, study PRJNA513361) | rock metagenome | isolation source: Antarctica rocks | place: Antarctica: Victoria Land, Richard Nunatak red sandstone | collected 2016-01-03 | reverse complement strand
TGCATCACCGAACCCACCAAGATCTTCCTGCACCATGAAGCCGACCTCTTGCCAATGCTCGAGGCGACAGAATCACAGCTAAAAACCGAGAGAAAGTCGTTTCGCACTTATGCGAACCCCGTAGCCCTGCGCGCGACCGCCAACGCCAGCAAGAGGAGCTTCGGTACAACCGGGCCGTCCAGATGTTGCAGCAGCAGCGTAAGCGTAATGTCGCCGGCCTCCAGCAACAGTTGAACCAGGGCCGGATCAGTCCCGAGCAAAACAATAGCGGCATCTGGCAACAGCAGCAGCAGTTGGACGCCGGCATCGCCCAGCAGCAGCGCGGCCCGCAACCCTGAAGCGCTCTCCGTGACCGAACAGAACGAGTTCCATGACAGTCCAGATCGCCACCCGCGCCGCCGCCGTCGAGCCTGAAACACCCGTGCCCAGCTGGATGACCCTCCTGCTGGCGACGGCTTGCGGGCTGGTCGTGGCCAACCTCTACTACGCCCAGCCCTTGATAGGCCTGATCGCGCCCGCCATCGGCCTCGGCCCGACCGCAGCCGGCCTGATCGTCACCTTGACCCAGCTTGGCTACTGCGCCGGGTTGGCGCTGCTGGTTCCGTTGGGCGACCTGGTGGAAAACCGGCGGCTCACCCTGCTGACTCTCGGCGGCGCCACCCTGGCGTTGGGGGTGGCCGCCATCGCTCCGTCGGCGCCCTGGTTCCTGGCGTCCGCCCTCGGGATCGGCCTCGGCTCGGTCGCGGTGCAGATGCTCATCCCGATCGCCGCCCATCTCGCGCCGGACGCCAGCCGCGGCCGGGTGGTCGGCAATGTGATGAGCGGATTGCTGCTCGGAATCATGCTGGCGCGGCCGCTGGCCAGCCTGGTCGCTCACGCGTTCGGCTGGCGCGCGCTGTTTGCCGCCTCCGCGGTCATGATGATGATCGTGGCTGTGGCCTTGCGTGCCTTGCTGCCGCAGCGCCGCCCGGTCGCCGATTGCAGCTACGCCGCGCTGATCGGCTCACTCTGCACCCTACTGCGGAAAACCCCCGTGCTCCGCCGCCGGGCTGGCTACCAGGCCAACCTGTTCGCCGCCTTCAGCCTGTATTGGACTGCCGTTCCCCTGGAATTGGCCGGACCGACCTTCGGCTTGACCCAGCGCGGCATCGCCCTGTTCGCCCTTGCCGGAGCGGCCGGCGCGGTCGCCGCCCCCATCGCCGGGCGGGTCGCCGACCGGGGCTGGAGCCGCAGTGCGACCGGCGTTTCGCTGGCGACCGTCGTGGTGGCATTGCTGCTGGCCTGGCGAGGCAGCGCCGGATCGATGGCCGCGTTGCTCGCCGCCGGCATTTTGCTGGACCTCGGCGTGCAGGCCAACCTCGTGCTGGGACAGCGTGCCATCTATGCGCTGGGGGCACATGCCCGCAGCAGGCTCAACGGCATCTACATGGCACTGTTCTTCGGCGGCGGCGCGTTTGGCTCGGCCATCGCCAGCCTGGCCTACGCCACGGGCGGCTTCGCGCTGGTGAGCTGGATCGGCCTTGCCTTTCCCCTGACGGCGCTGCTGATCTACGCCACCGAATTCATCGGGCACGACCAAAAGAAACGGAGGGAATAGCGCATGCTGTCACGTAGGCAAGGATTGACGTTGGCCGCCTCGCTCGGCGTCGGCGGGGTTGGCGCGGCCTCGCCTGCCACGGCGGACGTCCCGGTCGTCCAAGCGCGGACCGTGAAAACGCCGGTGTCCTTCGCCCTGCCACCCGGCGCGTGCGACTGCCACGTGCACGTCATCCCCGACCCGGCGCAGTTCCCATTCTGGGCCGAGCGCGTCTACACCCCGCCGGTCGCCACGGCGGCGGAGCTTCTCGCGTTGCAACACGCGCTGCACATGGATCGGGTCGTCATCGTGACACCCAGCATCTACGGCACGGACAACGCGGCCACCCTGGACGGAATGCGCCAGCTCGGACCCGATCGGGCGCGGGGCATCGCCGTGATCGACGAAAAGACGAGCCCCGCCGAGTTGGACGCCATGGCCCAGGCCGGCATCCGAGGCATTCGCATCAACCTGGAGCAAGCCGGGGTGTTCGACCCGGCTGTGTCGGCCGGGCGTCTTATCGCCGCCGTGCGGCAAATCGGCGGCCGGCCTTGGCATCTGCAAGTGTATTCGAGGCTTGCGGTGATCGCGCCGCTCCAGGAGCAGTTCGCCGCGCTGCCGTTCCCGGTCGTGTTCGATCATTTCGCCGGGGCACAAGCAGCGCTCGGCCCCCAGCAGCCAGGATTCGCCGCGGTGCTCGATCTCGTGGCGTCAGGCAAAGCGTATGTGAAGATTTCCGGCGCCTACCGAGCGTCGGATCGGGCGCCGGATTACCCCGACGTCGCCCCCCTGGCGCGGGCGCTGATCGCCGCCAATCCGGACCGGCTGGTGTGGGGCAGCGATTGGCCGCACCCGGATAGCGCGATCGTGCCAGGCCGCGCCGCCACCGACATCGCGCCTGCGCAGCCGATCGACGATGGACGCGTGCTGAACCTGTTCGCGGAATGGGCGCCCGACGCCGCTATCCGGGCGAAAATCCTGGTGGACAATCCGAAGCGACTCTACGGGTTCTGATCGCCCGGCACGTCCGGAGCCGCTTGCGTGGAGCGGGCGACGAGATTCGAACTCGCGACCCTGAGATTGGAAATCTCATGCTCTACCAACTGAGCTACACCCGCCCACGCCCGGCAGAATTAGAGCGTTCGGGCCGGCCGGGCAAGACATCTGACGGCGTTGCGCTTGACAAGCGGGCTGCCGCGCTTTTGATACGCCCCCTGCGCGCCCGGGTCGTGCAGGGGTGTAGCTCAATTGGCTAGAGCGCCGGTCTCCAAAACCGGAGGTTGCGGGTTCGAGACCCTCCGCCCCTGCCAACCCCGGGCGCGCCGATTTTTGCGTCCTGAGATCAATCAGAGGTGTGCGGCGTGGCGATAGCTCCGGCGACGTTCGTGCGTGAGGTACGGGCGGAGATAGCGAAGGTCACCTGGCCATCCCGGCGCGAGACGCTGGTGACGACGGGGCTGGTGTTCGCCCTGTCCGCCGCCGCCGCCGTGTTCTTCTTCGTCGTCGATCAGTTCGCCGGCATCGGCATCCGCGCGCTGTTCGGCGTGACGGTTTAAAGGAATACGCTTTTGGCTCATCGTTGGTACGTCGTTCACGTCTATTCGGGGTTCGAGAAGAAGATCGCCGAACAGATCAAGGAGCAGGCGGCACGCAAGGGATTGGCCGACCTCGTGGACGAGGTGCTGGTGCCGTCCGAGCAGGTGGTCGAACTGCGGCGCGGCCAGAAGGTGAATGCCGAACACAAGTTCTTCCCCGGCTACGTGCTGGTGAAGATGGAGATGACCGACGACACCTGGCACCTGATCAAGGATACGCCGAAGGTCACCGGGTTCCTCGGCACCAAGACCCGGCCCACCGCCATCAGCGAGGCGGAGGCGGAGCGGATCATGCAGCAGACCGCGGAGGGCGTGGAGCGTCCACGTCCGGCCGTGCTGTTCGAAATCGGTGAGCAGGTGCGCGTGGCCGACGGCCCGTTCACCAGCTTCAACGGCACCGTCGAGGAAGTCGACGAGGACAAGGGCCGCGTCAAGGTCAGCGTGTCGATCTTCGGCCGCTCGACGCCGGTCGATCTGGAATACGGTCAGGTCGAGAAGGTCTAGCTGCCGAGTTCGGGAGGCAGGCCGCCCTCCACGACCTCGATCTCCCGCAGCTTGCGCACCACGACGCGGGTGCGGGTGCGGGCGTCCTCGATCGTGCTGGACATCGCGGCGGCGTTGCGTCCCAGGCGCTCCAGCACGGCGTCCATCTTGACCATCTCGCCCCGCGTGGCGCCCAGCAAGCGGCCGATCTCGTCGGCTTTCTGTTCGAGCGCCAGGGTCACGTAGCCGAGGTGGATGGTGCGGAGCAGGCCCGGCAGCAGGCCCGGCCCCATTACCAGCACGCGGCAGGTGCGCCCGAGATCGTCCACGAGACCCGGCAGGCGGGCGGCTTCGGCATACAGGCCGTCGGTCGGGAGGTACATGACCGCGAACTCGACGGAGGCCGGCGGCGCGATGTACTTGCCGGCGATCCGCCGTGCCTCCAGCCGCAGCGTGGTTTCCAGCGCGCGCCGGGCGGCCCGCTCGCCATCGGCGTCGCCGGTTTCGGCGGCCAGGATGAGGCGTTCGTAGTCGGCGACCGGGAACTTGGCGTCGATCGCGAGCAGCGGGCGCGGATCGCCTCGGCCCGGCATGCGGACGGCGAAGTCCACGAAGCCGGCGCCGAGCTTGGCGTTCGCCTCGTAGCCGCCCGGCGGCAGCAGGTCGTCGAGCAGGGCGCGCAACTGCGTCTCCCCCCAGCCCCCGCGGGTTTTGACGTTGGAGAAGATCCGCTTGAGGTCGCCGATCTGCGCGGTGACGGCCTGCACGTCGCCCATCGCCTTCTGCACGGCGGCGAACTGGTCCAGCACGCGCTGGAAGCTGGTGGTCATCTGGCGCTCGACGGCCGCGTGCAGCTGCTCGCCGACGCTGCGCTGGATGTCGGCCAGGCGCGCGGCACTCGCCTCCGCCAACTCCCGCAGCTTGGTTTCCATCATCGCCCGCGCTTCCCCGCCGTCGCGGGCGAACACGGCGCCGAGGTCGCCCAGCGCGTCCTGCTGCTCCACCCGAGCCTGCTCGACCCGGGCCGTCACCGCGCGCTCGGTCGCGGCGAGGTGGGCGCGGGTGGTTTCCGCCTCGGCGCGCTGCCCGGCCAGCGCCTGCTCCGCCATCAGGCGCTGGCGCTGGGTTGCCGACAGCAGTTGCAGGACAACCACGAGCACGATGAGCAGGAGCAGCGTGGAGGAAGCGGCCGCGGCGAATACCGGATCGATCGTCATGGCGCCCGTTCTACATGACCCGGATCGAGTCTCGTCTTTCCGACGGCGTTCGCGTGCTGTTAGGCTTCGATCAAAACGGAGGACGACCCGATGATCTCACGTCGGATTTTCAGTTCGTGCGGCCTGTGCGCGGCCATGGGACTGATCGCGGCGCCGGTCGAGGCGCAAGCCCAGGCGGCTGCGGGCGGGGTGACACGCCGCATCGTGAGCCGAGAGGATGTGCCGGGCGGCGTCTATGAAACGGTGCAGGCCGTCGCCACCGTCGAGGCTGGGGCCTTGGTCATTCGGCACACGCATCCGGGCATCGAGTCGTCGTTTATCCTGGAGGGCGGCGGGACGCTCGCCGTGAAAGGCCGCGACAGTGCCATGGTCGAGGCGGGCAGCAGCTTCATGATCCCGCCTGAGACGCCCCATCTGCTTCTAAACGGCGGCAAGCTGACGCGGATCGCAAGCACCTATGTCGTCGAGAAAGGCAAGCCGCTGGCTGCTCCGGCGCCGGAGTAGCCAGGGCCGCATCGGTCCTTCGCCGCCCCGATCCATTCGGCGCGACGCCGCCGGGTTGGCGGCGGTCCAGGCGCTCGAATAGCAGCACCGAGCTGCCGGACACGACATACTCGTCGCCGATGCCGAGGTCCTCCTCGTGGTGCAGGGCGTTGGTGTCGAACACGAGGCGCCACAGCGCGCCGCCGGCGATCTCCGGCAGGGTGAACGACACGCTTTCATGGTGGGCGTTCAGCACGATCAGCATGGTGGCGTCGCTGGAGGGGACAGGAATGCCGGTGGCCTGGGCGCGGCCGTCCAGCAGCATGCCGAAGCAGCGCATGTTGTCGTCGCGCCAGTCGGCTTCCTGCATCTCGGCGCCGGAGCAGTGCACCCAGGTCACGTCCTTCACGCCCAAGGCCGCGTCGAACGCGCCGGTCAGGAAGCGGCCGCGGCGCAGGATCGGGTAGTGGTGGCGCAGCGCCGTCAACTCCTGCACGAAGGCGATCCGCTGGCGCGCCTTCCCGCTCAGGTCCCAGTCGAGCCAGCTCGTCTCGTTGTTCTGGCAATAAGCATTGTTGTTGCCGCCCTGGGTGCGCCCGAACTCGTCGCCGGCCAGCAGCATGGGGGTGCCCTGCGACAGCAGCAGGGTGGCCAGCATGTTGCGGGCCTGGCGTTCGCGCAATTCATTGATCGCCGGGTCGGCGGTCGGGCCTTCGACGCCGCAGTTCCAGCTGTTGTTGTTCGACGAGCCGTCGCGGTTGTCCTCGCCGTTCGCCTCGTTGTGCTTGTCATTATACGCAACGACGTCGCTCAAGGGGAAGCCATCATGCGCGGTGACGAAGTTGACGCTGGCCCAGGGCCGCCGTCCGCGACGGCTGAATTCGCGCGCGCTGGCCGACAGCCGCGCGGCCATGTCCGACGCCGGCGCCGCGGCCTTCCAGAACGCGCGCGTGGTGTCGCGGAACTTGTCGTTCCACTCGGCCCAGCCCGGCGGGAACTGGCCGACCTGGTAGCCGCCGGGGCCTACGTCCCATGGCTCGGCGATCAGCTTGACGCCGGACAGCACCGGGTCCTGCCGGCACGAGTCGAGGAAGCCGCCGCCCTCGTCGAACCCGTCATCCTCGCGCGCCAGGATGGTGGCGAGGTCGAAGCGGAAACCGTCGACGTGCATCTCGCTCACCCAGTAGCGCAGGCTGTCGGTGACCATCTGCAGCACCCGGGGATGCGACAGGTTGACGGTGTTCCCGGTGCCGGTGTCGTTGATGTAGTAGCGGCGGTCGTCGGGGCGCAGCCGGTAGTAGCTGGCGTTGTCGATGCCGCGCAGCGACAGGGTGGCGCCGCGCTCGTTGCCCTCGGCGGTGTGGTTGTACACCACGTCCAAAATCACCTCGAGCCCGGCATCGTGCAGGCGGGCGACCATCTGCTTGAACTCGGCATGGGCAAAGCCGGGGCTGTAGGCGTAGTGCGGGTCGGGCGCGAAGAAACCGATGGTGTTGTAGCCCCAGTAGTTGACCAGCCCGCGTTCGACCAGGAAGTCGTCGTCGAAGGCGGTGTGCACCGGGAGCAGCTCGACCGACGTGACGCCGAGGCTGCGGATGTAGTCGACCACGTCGCGCGTCGCCAAGCCGGCGTAGGTGCCGCGCATGTCAGGCGTCACCGCCGGATGGCGCTGGGTGAAGCCGCGCACGTGGGTTTCGTACAGGATGGTGCGCTCCCACGGCACCTGCGGCGGATGGTCGCGGCCCCAGGTGAACGCGGGATCGATCACCTGGCATTTCGGCATGAACGGCGCGCTGTCGCGGCCGTCGAACGTGAGGTCGCTGTCCCCGGCGATATAGCCGTAGCAGGCCGGGTTCCATTTGAGCCGGCCGACATGCGCCTTTGCGTAGGGGTCGAGCAGCAGCTTGTGGTTGTTGAAACGATGGCCGGCCTCGGGCGCGAACGGGCCGTGGACGCGGTAGGCGTAAACGGTGCCGGGCCGCGCGTCCGGCAGGTAGCCGTGCCAAACCTCGTCGGTGTATTCGGGCAAGTCCTTGCGGGAAAGTTCGACCTGGCCGGTTTCGTCGAAGATGCATAGTTCGACCTTGGTCGCGTGGGCGGAGAACAGGGCGAAGTTGACGCCCAGGCCGTCCCAGGTGGCGCCAAGCGGATTTGGCGAGCCTTCACGAACAAGGCTTCTCGCAATTGCAGCGGACACGGCTGACCCTCGAGGTGACGCGCGTAGAATGACGCGCGGCTTACCCGTCGGTGAACGTGTCAGCCTGGGACGAGGTTCGGAAACTCCGTGACGACCAGGGCTTTCAGCACGCCGCGCAATGCCGCTGCCTGTGGCTGTCCGAACCCGGCCTCGAACTGGGTTTGCGCGGTGGTCCAGAGCGGCAGGGCGCGGTCCAGCAGCGCCCGCCCCGCCGGGGTGAGGGCCAAGGCGCGGCTGCGACGGTCGGCCGGGTGGGGCACGACGGTCAGCAGCCCGTCGCGTGCCAGCGGGCGGATGGTGCGGCCGAGGGTGGTGCGGTCCATGACCATGTGGTCGGCCAGTTGCTGGATCGACCATGGCGTCGGCCGTCGCAGGGTCGTCAGGATGGCGTACTGTGTCGTGCGTAGGCCGATCGGGGCCAGGGCCGCGTCGTACAGCTGCGTGACCCGGCGGGCAGCTTGGCGCAGCGCCTGGCAGTTGCACGAGGTGCTCGCCTCTGGACAGGTCGAGGTCATGGCGGCAAGCTAGGTGCATATGCACGCTTTGTCGAACGGGACCGCATGACCGCCATCACCGGCTTCGAGGATTTCAGCGTCGGCCAGGTTTTCACCTCGGCGTCGTCGGGCCCGGTCGACGCCGCCGCGATCAAGGCGTTCGCCGCGCAATTCGACACCCAGCCGCAACATATGGACGAAGCAGCGGCAGTGCACACGCTGTTCGGCGGCCTGGTGGCGAGCGGCTGGCACACGGCGTCGCTGACGATGCGGCTGCTGCTGGACAGTGCGCTGGCGGGGGTGAGCGGGCGCGGGATGGGGGTGAAGGTCCACGGCATCGACTGGTCCGCCCCGGTGCGCGCCGGCGACAGCCTGCACGCGGTCAGCGAGGTGATGGAGGTGCGTCCGTCCCGCTCGAAGCCGGACCGGGGGCTGGTGGTGCTGCGAACGGAAACGCGCAACCAGCGGGACGAGAAGGTGCAGGAACTGACGAGCACGCTGCTGTTCCTGCGCAGCGATGCGGTGATTTAAGCCGGCATGATGAAGCTCCTAACCTCGAGGATCGTCCGGGCAAGACTGGCCATGGTCCTTGCAGCGCTCGTGCTGCTCGCCGGCGCCGCGTGTTCGCGAAACGCATCCAAAACCACGGTGCTGGATACCGGCAAGTTGGCGACGGTGGTGATCGGGCGGTCATCGCGAAACGATGTGTTCGCCGCATTGGGACGACCGAGCCGCACGGAACAGAGCGGGGTCGGCGAAACCTGGATTTACGAGACCAAGCCCGCTGACGCCGGAGGGCAGGATTTCGTGAGCGGCGCGGCGGCCGTTTCCGGGATAGTAGGCGCCTTCGTGCCGTACGCCGGCCTAGTCGGGTCTGGCCTCGGGCTTGCGGGCACGGCCGTGAACGGCACGCGCGGGAAACCGGACACGGTCAGCGTGGCGGTGAGTTTCGGTGCCGATGGCGTCGTGCGCAACTGCGTTTATTCCAGCACGGCGGCGCCAGCCGGCGTATCTGGATCGGCCGAGGGCCCGGCGAAAATCGTGGGTTGCCAGAAGCCTCCCGCCGCCGCAGTGGCGTCATAGGCACGGACGGCCTGACATGGAACGGCGGGTCCGGCCAGAAGACGTCAAAATCACCCAGTTCGCAGCCACACGCGTGGCCGTGCTCGAGCATCGCGGCGCTCCGGCGCTGATCGAAGACTCCGTGCGTCGCTTCATCGCGTGGCGCAAGGAGGTTGGTTTGCCGCCATGGCTCAGCGCGACCTTCAATATCCTTTACGACGACCCAGGGACTACGCGCCCGGAGCAGTTCCGCCTCGGCCTCTGCGCCGCGACGGAGCGCGAGATCGCCGCGAACGCCGCCGGGATCGTTGCCATGACCATTCCGGGCGGGCGTTGCGCGGTGCTGCGCCACGTCGGCTCCAATGACGCCCTGGGCAGGGCAGCCACTTATCTCAGGGCGGAGTGGCTGCCGGGCAGCGGCGAGCAGCCCCGCGACTTTCCGCTGTACGTGCAGCGCCTCACCCTGCCGCCGGAGGTACCCGAGCACGAGGCGGTCGCCGACATCTTCCTTCCGCTCCGATAGGGTTGCGTCAGTTGCACGCATCGCCTTGGCTGTCCGACCTGCGACGAGCGGGGTAGCGCATGCCGAAGTTCAAGATGTTTCAGGTGGATGCCTTCGCCGAGCGGGTGTTCACCGGCAATCCAGCCGCCGTGCTGGTCGTGGATGAGTGGCTGTCCGAACATCTCATGCAGGCGATCGCGGCGGAGAACAACCTCGCCGAAACAGCCTTCGTGCGGCACCAGGGCGGCGGATTCGAACTGCGGTGGTTCACCCCCGTCCAGGAGGTTGCCTTTTGTGGCCACGCGACGCTCGCGACGGCGCACGTGCTGGCCACCCACTACGGCGTGGCGGGCGAAATCACGTTCGCCACGCGCAAGGTCGGCCCGCTCAAGGTTCGTCCAGATGCCGGCGGCTACACATTGGACCTGCCGAGTCTCGCCCCCGAGCCGCTCGAACCGATGCCCGACCTGCTTCGCGACCTGTTCCCAAGGGAATGCGCCGACGCGTTCCGGAACTTCGAGAACCTGTTCGTCGTGTTGGCAAGTGAAGCGGAGCTGCGAGCCTACGTGCCCGACGGCGCCCGCATCGCGCTCCTTCGGCACATGGGGCTGTGCATCACCGCTCCGGCCGACGCCGGCGGCGACATCGACTTCCTGTCGCGTTACTTCGCGCCTGGCGCCGGCATCCCGGAGGATCCCGTCACCGGCTCGACCCACGCGACTTTGGTCCCTTATTGGAGCAAGCGGCTCGGTCGCCAGCGCTTGCAGGCCTACCAGGCTTCCCAGCGCGGCGGGCATCTCGCGTGCCGTCTGGCGGGGGACCGGGTGTGGCTGACCGGGCGTGCGGTGACCTTCATGGAAGCGTGCATTGACGTTCCAGGCTGAGCCGCCCGGCACGCCCCTCACCCGCCGCTCCGCCCTTCTCGCCGCGGCAAGCCTGCTGAGCAGCCGCGCCGCGCGGGCGGGGAAGCAGGTCTTTCTCGAGTACACCCAGGACGAATTGGACCGTGCCTACGACCAATCCCGCTGGGCGCCGACGGCTGCCGCCATCCAGGCGCGCTACGGCACGGACAGCGCGTCGGTGCGGCAGGCCTACGCTTGGCGCACCGCGAGCTACGGCAGCAGCGAGGCGGAGGCGCTGGACATCTTCGCACCGGGCCAGCCTGCCGCCGCTGCTCCGGAAAGGTCGTTTGCGGGCGCCCCTATCTTGGTGTTCATTCACGGCGGCGCATGGTTGCGGTTGACGAAGGACGATGCCTCGGCGCCTGCGCCCACCTTTGTGGATCGTGGCGGCATCTGGGTCGCGCTGAACTTCGCCAATGCCCGCCAGGCGCCGTTGATGGAGATGGTGGAGCAGTGCCGGCGCGCCCTCGCCTGGGTGGTGCGCAACGCCGCAAGCTTCGGCGGCGACCCCGGACGCGTGTTCCTGGCCGGCCATTCCTCCGGGGCGCATCTCGGCGGCGTGCTGCTGACCACGGACTGGGCTGCGCGGGGCCTGCCAGCGGCCCCGGTCCGCGGCGCCTTGCTGATGAGCGGCATCTACGATCTGCGCCCGGCATTGCTGTCGTCCCGGCGAAACTACCTCCAGGCCACCGATGCAGACGTCGCGGCGCTCAGCCCAATGCGCCATCTGCATCAGGTGAGCTGCCCGGTGATCGTATCCTGGGGTGACGAGGAAAGCCCGGAGTTCAAACGCCAGTCCCGCGTGTTTGCCGACGCCTTGGCCGGCATGGGCTGGTTGGAAGCGCGGCATCTGCTGTTCAACACCAACCACTTCGAGGAGCCGGAGCAACTGAACCGGCCGGACACGGTGCTGGGTCGGGCGGCGCTCGGCATGATGGGACTAGGCTGACCTCCCGTCGCCAAACTCCAACGCCGAACGTACGGGACCGCCGGCCCCCGCGGGTCGAGGGCAGCGTCCTCGCTCATCGTTCGCGTCCCTCCTCCGTCAGCCGCGCAATCAGCCGCTCGTAACGGATGATGTGGTCGTCCATGCGCAGATGCGTCTCGGCAAATCGCCGGGCGTTGGCACGCATCTCCTCGATCGCCGGACCTCCGTCCAAAACCTCGCGCACCCGGTCGGCGAGGCGGCGGGCGTCGCTGAACGGGATGAGCAGCCCGGTTTCGCCATCGGTGACGAACTCGCGGACCGGGGCGGTGTCGCTGGCGACCACGGCGCAGCCGCAGGCGAGCGCCTCGCGGAGGGACCAGGAGGCGACGAACGGATAGGTCAGGTACACGTGTGCGTCGGATCGCTGCAGCAGGCGGACGTAGTCGGCGTAGGCGATCTTGCCGGGAAAGTGGACCCGCGCCGGGTCGAGAGCGGGGCTGGCCTGGGCGCAAAACAGCTCGCGCCAATTGCCTTGCGCCAGGCGGGCGCCGTAGCTGACGCCATCGCCGCCGACCATGACGACGCGAATATCCGGGCGGGACCGCAGCAGATAGGGAACCGCGCGCATCATGACGTGGAAGCCGCGGTAGGGCTCGAGATCGCGGGCGACGTAGGTGACCAGCTTGTCGCCCGGCTCGATCTCCAGCCCGGCGGCGACGGTGACGCGCGTCCGCAGCGCCGGGTTCGGGCGGCAGATGTCGAGGTTGACGCCATCCGGCACGACCGTGATGGCGGGTCGCGCCCAGATGGGATAGGTCTCGAGCTGGAACCGGGTGGGCGTCTGGCCATGGCCGCCGTTGGTGAGCGCCAGCAGGTTCACCGCATTCTTGGCGCGGATGCCTGAGTGGTGGGCCGGGTCGGTCGGGAATTCCGGATCGAAACCGACGTCGTAGCCGACGGTGTTGTAGTAGAATTCATGGTATCCGAGCAGCGGGGCGGCGGGCCAAACGTCGCACAGGTTCAGCAGCTCGCCCCAGCCGTGATGGCCGATGATGATCTCCGGCTCGAACCCAAGCGCCTTGAGCTGGCGGGCAGTCTTGGCGACGGCTCCGGCGCGGGCGACCGCCTGTTCCAGGTCGCGGGCGTCGGGGTGGATGGCGGCTTCGTGGCGCGGCGGCACTTGGTAGGTGATCTTGCGGACGCCGGGGATGACGTTCTGGTTCGGCTCGCAGATGAAGACGACGTCGTGCTTTTGCGCGGCCAGCAGGTGGCGCACCAGATGAAGGAACTGCCCTGGGAAATTCTGGTGGACGAACAGGAAGCGCATGGGCCGACGCGGGTCAGCCCCGGCGTCCCTTCGCTGCGGCCGGTCGCGGCTTGGCAATCGCCTTGGGCTCGGCGTCCCGTGCGGCGAGGGTGATCTGGAACGCTTCCAACGGGGCCAGGCTGGCGGCTTCGCACGGCTCGCCGGGGCCGACCGGGCCGATTTTCGTGCCGTCGGTGAAGGTCGCGTTCAACGCGATCTCGTGCGTATCGGCGGCGGCGCCGCGCAGGCGGATGCGCAGGCCCAGGATCGGCAGCGCCATGCCCCGGCTGCCGCAGTACTGGCCGCCCTCAGCCCAGGGAGAAAGCCAGCCGCGGCCCAGCACGGCTTGGTATTCGATGTCCTCGGACGACAGCATTTCGCGCGGCGCGACGGCGAAACCCTCGACCCAGCGCTGGCTGCCGGGATCGCCGACCCAATCGCCGATGCGGGCGAGGATGTCGCCGCGCGATTGCAGATGGGCGGCGATCTCCGGATCCGCCGGGGGGGCCGTCGGCTCGTGGCTGCCGGGTGTTTCCTGCTTCGCGCCGATCACCAGGAGGGGCGGGTTGGTCATCACCGCCTCTCCGCCCGCATCGGTCAGCCGCATCACCTGCAGCTTCGGCGCGTCGTGCAGGCTGCCGGGCTGCTGATAGATGGTGAGCAGGATTTGCGCCGGTCCCTGCGCGACACGGATCATCGCGGCGGCGTCGAGCGAGCCGAGCCAGCCATCCTCGCCGAATGTCTTGACCGTGACGCCGTAGGCCAGCGGACCCGGCGGCAGCGATACGCGCGCCCCCGGCAACCCGGTCGCCGGGTCGGGTGGAGTGCCGCCGGGGGTATGGAAGACGCAGTAAACCCCCGTGTCCAGCCGCATGAGATGGCCGGACACTTTGAGTTCGGTGACAGGCGATTGGACTGCAGGCGCGCCAACTTCGGACATCGTTTTGCTCTCGTTGTGTGAATCGGCTTGGCGATGATCAAATGATAGAGGAAAAAGGACTGTGCGATGCCGCCCGGCTGCGAGCAACCCTTGATTCCGCCGTGTTGGACGCAGACAGCCGCAGGTGGGCGTCGTTGATGGCGGCTGGCGGCAGGCCGAGCGGCAAGACCCAGCCCCAGCCGGTCCGGCGCACTCGCAGGGCTGGCGCGCCGATGTCGAACACCGACGTGCGCAGCCCGGCGCGCCAGGCATGACCGAGCGTGTAGCACCAGGTTTCGGGCCAGATGGAAGGCAACCAGGCGAGGGTGGCAGCCTGCGCACGCACGAGGGCGACGATCTCCGCATCGACGTAGCTGCCGGTGATGAACACCGGGCCGGCGTCCAGCAGGCGCGCATCGTCGGCGGTGTGGCCGACCACGGTGAAGCGCAGCTTGAGGCGTCGTGCCGCGGCGTCCCGCACGCAAGCTAGAAGGATCTCGAAGCCTTTCTCGACGCCGATTCCGCCGATGATGCAAAGGTGGACGACGCCGCCACCTGGCAGCGGCGGGGTCGGGATGGCGGTGTCGTCCTCCCAAGATCGGACGGTCGGTTGCAGGCCGGGGAAATGCCGCCGCAGCCGGCCGGCAGAGTCGGGCGAGGCTGTCACGACCTGGCGCGCGGTCCTCAGCAGGCGGCTGGAGCGGGCAACCAGGTCGGAGACGGTGATGTCCTCCTCGAGCAGGCTGCCGTGGTCGGCCACACAAGCCTCGCATCCGGCGATGTCCGGCTCGCCGCAGTAGCGCCGGTCGCCGCCGACCAGGGCGATACGGGGACAAAACCAGGCATAGTCGTGGATGTGGATATCGTGCGGGATGCCCAGGCGCTCCGCCAGGGCGGTTACGGATGCGGGATGGCCGAGTAGGTGGTGCAGTTCGATATGCGTGGGCTTGTCGGGCCGGAGCAGCTGCAGCAGGGCAGCGGCTTCTTCGGGCAGGGCATAGCGCAGGTTAGGGGTGTCGGACTCCATGCCGTCGGCGACGGTGACGCACTCACGGTCGGGGCGCAGCACGATGGCACGGAGTCCGGCCGCGTTGAAGGCGTTGCAGCGGGCGGCGATCAGGCGGTCGACGCCGCCACCGCCCGCGTGGGTCACGAGGATGACGGAGGCGCCGCGCCGGCCGTGCCGCCACCGCAGGGCGTCGATGCGACGCCGGGCCGGGGCGAGCGGGTCGGCAGCGACGAAGCGGGTGATCAAGTCGTCGTATCCAGGGTGCAGGCGGTTCAGCACCCGCATGTTGCGGGCCGTGAGATGGGTCCGGGCGGCGCCGAACGAGGCGGCGCCGGCATGCGCGACGAACGCGCCGGGAACCGCGACGTGCCGCCAGCCGCGGTGCCCGGCGCGCAGGCAGAAATCGTTCTCCTCGCCGTAGCCTTGCGCGAACAGGTCTTCCCGGAACGCGCCGACTTGGTCCAGGCAATCGCGGCGGATGTACATGCACGAGCCGACGGCGGTTGGGATGTCGAGCACGGCGTCGCCATTGGCGCGGGCGGCAAGGGCAGCGAGGCGTGCAGTGCCGGGCAGGTCGGGAACCGGGTTGCCGCCGGTCAGGCCGGGGTAGCTGAGGATGGTCGCGTCGTTGGAAAGCGGGCAGGCCGTGCCAATGTCGCCGGCTGCGTAGGCCGCCGCCCGCAGCCGCTCCAGCCAGCCGGGTGTGGTGAGGGTGTCGCTGTTCAGGAGGACGACGTCGTGGCCGGGACTAGCGGCGATCCCGGCGTTGGCGGCTGCCGGAAAGCCGCGATTGCGGGGATGGCGGGTGAGGTGGATGCGGCCGGCCAGGGCGAGTTCGGCAAGGGCGGCGACCAGTTCGGGCTCGGGTGAAGCGTCGTCGATGACGTGGACGGATGTGCCTGGCGGGACGGAAGCGAACACGCTGTGAAGGCATGCCAGGGTGGCCTCAAGGCCGCGGTAGGCGGGGATGACGACGGTGACGGGTAGCAAAGGCGAGCCGGCGGCTCCCTTCGCCCCAGCCTTCTCCCGCCGGCGGGAGAAGGAAAAACTTGTGTCGGCCCAAGTCGGGTGGAAGCTGTCGGACAGGCCGGCTGCGCTGCGCTGCTCGGCGCCGGGGTCGAGCGGGCTGCCGAGCAGGTCACGGCCGTCGGGACCGGTGACATGCACGAGGCCGGGCGGGAGCGGGAAGTCCACCGTGAATCCGCGGGGACGGGCAAGCGGGCGGTTGGTAGGCCATGCGGCCGGGCCGGCCGCGACGATGGCAGTGCCGGCGACCATCAGCTTAGGTGCACGTCCGGGGTCGCCGGGGTGCCAGGCCCAGCCGCGGATGCCGCCCGCGTGGGTCTCGGCGCAGCCTTCGACGTCGGTGATCGCGCGCAGGTCGATCGGGCTGCCGAGCGCGGGCCGG
>JAABUX010005193.1_pt1 | contig 16085 bp, 9 predicted proteins | sample 5561851 | NCBI WGS metagenome assembly JAABUX01 (sample SAMN10711883, study PRJNA513361) | rock metagenome | isolation source: Antarctica rocks | place: Antarctica: Victoria Land, Richard Nunatak red sandstone | collected 2016-01-03 | reverse complement strand
CTTGGGAATGTCGTTGACCTTGCAGACCACCTCCAGCCCATACCCCGGGCGGATCATCGCACCGAGGAGGTCGGCCAGCCTGACCTGGGTCCCTTCGAGCGAGGCCGGGATCAGGCCGGAGGCGATCACCCCCGCCTTGACCAGCCCGAGGTAGTCGTTGCCGAAGTTGAACAACTCGTCGAGCGACGTGACATCCTTGCCCGCGTTGAGGTCAACGCTGGTGAGCCGGAGGAGCGGCTCGGCGATCACCCGGACCCGCGTCTCGATCGGCGGGCTGGGGTCCGCATCCCGCCCGTGGACCCCGAGATCCACCGAGATATTCAGGACGCGAGCCCCCTCGGGGTAGTCCATCCCGAGGAAGAAGATGTCCGACCAGGCCGAATGCGACAGGTCGAGCCGGACCGGCGTCCGCTCGACGAGGATCGGGAAGGCGTCCCCGTCGCCTCGTTCGAGCAGTCGAGGGTGGAGCCGGATCGGGTGCTCGCTGACCTGTCCGACCCGGAACATCCACTGGTTCCCCCGGCAACTCCGGACCGACCGCCGGACCTGGTCGGCCAGCGTCTGGTACGTCACTCGCTCGTAAGCCTGCGCCAGGGCGCTGGCGACCGACCCGTTGGGGCCGCTCGCACGGATCGCCCCCCGGAACGCCGCGATCGCCTGCTCGAACCGCCGCTCCATCAGGTCGTTGAACCCATCGAATGGGATCGTCCCGCTCGATGGGAGGTCGGCCGCCTCCTGAATCCGGTAGCGGTAAAGCCAGTGCAGGAAGATCGACGCCCGGACCCGCTCGTAAAGGTTCTTGCTCCTCACCCGGAAGGCTTCCAGCTCCTCGGCGGCTTGAAGCAGCGCCGTGGTTGTCATCGACCCGACCAGATCGCCGATCGCCCGGTTCCGGATGGTCGGATCATCGCTCGTGATCGTCGCGACGAATGGGTTCACGACTGGACCGGACTTGGCCATCAACCCACCCCCTGCTCGATCCGGACCACCGACTCCAGGAGCGTCGCCAGCATCCGGTCCCGATCCACCCCGGCCATCGCCAGCGCGATCTGGGCCTCGACCACGCCGAACTTGGTCCCGAGGTTGTAGCGCGTCCCGCGGGTTTCGAGCGCCAGATACCGCTCGCGGCGGGCGAGTTCATCGAGCGCCGTGGTGAGCTGGATCGACCCCAACTCCCGGCGGTCCTCCTGGATGATCGCGCCCAGGAGGTCAAACACCGCGGGGGTCAAGACGTGCATCCCGAAGAAGCAGAGGTAGTGCCCAGCCTTGAGTCCGGGGACCTGCAACCGCAACTCGGCGAGCGTCGGGTTCGGCTTTTCGACGATCTCGTCGATCAGGTAAACGTCGGTCTGGTCGGTGAGCCGTCGCCCGCTGACCGTCCCGTAATGGCCGATCAGGTGTTCCCGGGTGCTCTGGACCGCCGACACCGCGCACCCTTCGCCGGCCGCCAGGTCGAGCAACTGCCGGGCGCACCGCCGAGGCTCGCGCGAGATGTAGACGTGATCCCCCAGCAAGAGCAAGACCGGCTGCCCGTCGGCGAAATCGCGGGCGGTCCAGACCGCGTGGCCATACCCGAGCGGTTCCGCTTGAACCGCGAACCGGAGTCGGCCGACGACCTCTTCCATCCGCTTCGCCTGGTCGTCGGTCTCCCCCTGGGCGGACCGGAGGCTGGCGGCGAACGACTCGAAGTGGCGGCGGTAATACCCTTCGTCCTCGGGAGCGCTGACGACGCAAATCTCCTCGATCCCCGCCTCGATCGCTTCCTCGGCGATGACTTGCAGGACCGGTTTGGCCACCCCATCGCGGTCGACCACCGGCATCATCGCCTTCTGAACCGCGTCAAAAGCGGGAAATTGCCGCGCCCCCCGCCCCGCCGCCGTGATGACCGCCTTCGAGATCCGCACGTCGCCCACCTCTTCCCGATCGCCAAGTTCACCTCGATACGGCCAACGCGTGTGCTGGATGTTAGCACCTCGCTCCAACCCGGGCAATCGAGCCACCAGATGCTTGACGACCCCCAACCGATCCGGTATCTTCATCTTTGTGCCCCCAAGCTCTGCACGGGCACCCAAGGGGACGTAGCTCAATTGGTTAGAGCACCGGCCTGTCACGCCGGAGGTTGCGGGTTCGAGCCCCGTCGTCCTCGTCTTTATCCTGTATCAACCCATGCAGCGGCCCGGCGGTTCGGGCGACCAAACCGGGGACCAGCGCCGGAAGCGTGGCTTTGGCGAGTTCGCAGCGCACGAGCATGGTGCATCTCCCCCGGGACGTAGTCTCCGAACTCGACGACCCGTCGGCGGTTCCAGGGGGGCCTCGGGGGAGGGGCGGTACGGCTTCCACCCATCCCCCGCGCCTTGATCTTGCCGTCGCTCCGGGTCCGTCATGGCGTGAGCAATCCTCCAGAGGTGCTCAGGACCGTCTGTTAATCCTTCGCGAGCGCGACGTCGCCCAGGTCTTTCGTCGCGCCGCCGGCCACGACGATCGCTTCCATGCCGACGACGTTATGGTATCTCCCCTGACTTCCCGGCCCTTTGCTCCAGCTCCAGAACCGATGTTTCCGCCCGGGGATCAGCCCCTCGGCGCGGAAGCGGCCCTCGCCATCGGTCTTGACCGGCTCGCGGAGCGAACCGAACCCCGCGCTCTGCTCGCCGAACGGGCTCAGGCAAGTCAGCTCGCTGTTCGCCAGCGGCAAGCCGCCAGTGTCCAGGAGCCGACCGGTCACGGTGCCGCTCGGCTCCAGGCGGATCGCGATCGGCCCCAGATCGTCGGGCTGGATCACGATTGAGCCGGCCAGCCCCTTGGCTTCGTGGCGCACGTTCAGCTCGCGGATCGCACCCGTCCCGATCCCCTCGACGGTGAACTCGGCCGACCCGAGCGGCTCGTGGGACCAGGTCCGGAACCAGTCCAGCAACCCCTCGACTCGGACTCCGGCGAGAGGGGCGCCATCGGGGCCGACCACCGTCGCCTTGACCCGCTTGCCGCGGTCGAGCGCAATCTCGCAGGCGAACGACTCGTCGCCCGGCTGTGGGTCGATCACCACCAGGGTGTGATAATTGGCGGGCATCAAGTCACTCGGTTCCGCATCGACCATGTCGGCTTGGCCGGCCTCCTTCCTGAGCCCCTTGAGCGCCTCGCTGCCCACCCCCATCCGGTAAGGCTCGTTGCCGGCCCGGGCGCCGATGACGCCTCGGCCCGGCATCACCGCCAGGGTGAACGACCCGTCATCGGCCGTCGGGTACGGGAACCCGGCGCGGATCGTCCCATAGCGGGGGTACGTCTTCAGGGAGGGGTTGTCCCGGAGGATGTAGTAGTCGAGTTTCGCGCGGACTCCCTTCCCGGTTGCCTTGTCGACCACCCGCCCCCGCACCCGGACCCCGCGCTTGAGCATCAGGTCGACGGTGGTCGGCTTGACGACGTCCACCTGGCCCAGCGGACGGATCGCCGGGAGGTATGCGGGACCGTCTTCGACGAGGGCGAGCAGATCCTGGTTGTCGTTGAAGTCGGTCTTGGGAGAAATCCCAGTGAGTCGGTAGCGTCCCTGGGCGTCGGTGGTCGTGTTCAAGGTCCGCAAAGGGTTGCCGAACAGGGCGGTGGTTTGGACCCGGACCCCCGCCAGGGGTTGGCCGGTGTCCTGGTCGCGGACCGTGCCGCCGACCTCCGCCCCCGGGCCGGCGACGAGGTCGAACTCGGCGCCGTGGTAGACGATCTCGCGGGAGGCGTTCGAGGTCCCAAAATCGGGCATCTTGATCGTCGGCATCAAGCGAGTGGCGACGTACTCGAACCGCGTTTCGATCCCCGGGCCGTGGATGAGGAGCGACGCGATCCGCTCGCGCCCGACCCCACGGATCGTGAACCGGCCGTCCTTGTCGGACTCGACGGCCGGGTAGAACGGGTTGGTGTCGCTCGACCACGACCGGAGCGTGCCGTACTGGACCGGGAACGCTTGTTTCTCGGCCTGCAACTTGGCGATCCAGGGGTCGAGCCGGCCGCTCGGGTGCCAGAGGACGCCGACGACCTGGATCTTGGCCCCGACCACGGGGCGCCCCTGGATGTCGAGCACCCGCCCGCGGATCGGCACGTCGTCGCGGACGAGGCGGATCATCTTCGAACCGGGCGGGGCTTTCGGGTCGAGGAAGGCACTGCCAAACCCCTCGGCCGTCAAGACGAGCGTCCACGGGCGGGATGGTGCGTTTGGCGTGTCCAGGACAGCACAGGAACCGTCCCGGTCCGTGGTCCCGATCAGGCGATCCGCCGACTCGACCCGCCCGCGGTCGAACGAGGAACCCGACTGGTAAATCTGAGCCCCGGCGCACGGCTTGCCCTCGGGGTCGAGGAGCTGGACGGACTCAGCGAGGTTGGCCATCGGTCTGGTCTCGGTTTGGGAGCGGGATGCCGGTGCTTGGGGTTGCTGTGGGGCTGCATTCACGGCCAGACCGGGACGCAAGGACAGCAGCGAGAGCCCGAGCACGGCCACCGTCGCCGCGGCCCGGACAGCGAGCCGCCACCAACGGGGGCAGGCCGGCTCGACCCGGAAATTCCGGTCGAGCAGTAGGCCGATCCGCCAGCGGATCTGCGACGGCCGCTCGAACAGCGCGACGGCCCCGCCCGCCAGGATCGGCGGCGGCCCGACGTACCGGCCCGACCACGCCAGGAGGACCTCGGCATAGGAGATCCGACCGGTCCCGCTCGCCGCCGCCGCATCCGCCAATGCCTCCTGGTCGTTCCGGACCTGGCGACGGAGCCACCAGTAGGCGGGATGGGCGTACAGGACCGGCAAGAGCAACCGCGACAGGGCGATCAGGCGGAGGTCGCCGTGCCGGATGTGCGCCCACTCGTGGGCCAGAGCCGCTTTGAGGTGCGCCGCCGACTCGGTCCGGACCAGCACCTCGGGCAGGATGATCGCCGGCCGCCAGGCTCCGATCGCCACCGGTTGCCGGATCAAGGCGCTGACGAGCAGTTCCGGGACGGCGCGACCCGGTCCCACGACCCGAGCCAGGGCCGCGACCAGACCTACCGGGGCCGGGCCAGCCCGCCGGCGGACCACGGCCGCCCGCCACGACCCGAGGACCAGCCACGCCAGCATGGTCGCCGCCCCGGTGGCGAACGCCCAGGCCGCCGGCTCCCACCCGTCCAGGTTTGCCCGGGGTCGCGGCGCCGACCCGGGTGAGATCACGCCATGTCGGGCGGGGCCGGCGGCGTCCTGTGCCGGCTTGGCCTCCGTCGTCGCCCGGGCACCTCCGACCGCCGGGTCGAGGAGGACGACCGGCGGCATCATCTCCGCCCCGCCCGGCCCACGAACCGTCGTCGGAGCCGTCGCCGGGTTGGTCCGGCCGAGCGGCGCGGCCAGGCGGGCCCTGGGCCACGTCGGGAGCGCGACGAGGACCAGGAGCACGGCCAGCCCGCCCAAGCTTGCCCGGGCGACCGCCAGGCGGCGGGCCGGTTGGCGGAGCCGAATGGACGCGACGCCGGCTCCCGCGAGCAAGCATGTGGCCAGGGTATAGTAGTCGAACAAGAAGCCCCACGGTTCAAGCCTGGTCATCGGCGGTTCCCCCATTCTTGTCGCGGGCCTGGGCAGCCTTCTTCGCCTCGGCGATCATGGTTTCCAACTCCTCCAGCTCGGCCACGCTCGGCTTCCTCGACTGGAGCGCCCGGGCGACGTACTCGCCGACCGCGCCGTCGAACACCTCGTCGAGAAACCCCTTGGCGAGCTTGCGGAAGACCGGCTCGCGGCGGACCTTGGCGTGGTAGGCGTACGCCTTGCCCGCCGACTCGTGCCCCACCATCCCCTTCTGCTCCATGGTCTGAAGCAGGCTCAGGACGGTGGTATAGGCCATCTCCTTCCGCCTCGGCTTCATCCCCTGGTAGACCTCGCGGACCGTGGACGGCCCCTGGGACCACAACACTTTCAAAGCCTCCAGCTCGCGAGGCGTCGGACTCACATCAGGCATGGCTTCCTCCTACTTCCCGAGTAGTATCAACGCGGTTTATCGTACCGCGAGGAAAGTAGAAGTCAACAGGTGGTTGATTCACTTGCGGGATTGATCCCTGGTTCGCCACATCACGCCGCCCCGAACCGAGGAGCCTGACGAGTCTTGGGTCACAGTCTGACAGCAAGCCGCCCAGTCTAACCCGCCGCCGGTCGAGCCAACCCGCCGCCGGCTTTGCGATCGCCACGCCGCAAGTCCGCGGGTACCCTTCCGGGGCCGCCCGTGCCCCTTTTTGAGTTCTCGCGGCGTAATCATTCAGCGGACGGTAGGGTCTGACGCAACCCCGACGAATTGGTTATACCGGTGCCAGGGGCGATATGCCGCCGATCCGTCAAGGTCTTCAAAACTAGAGCCTTTCCGCGGCTCGGGCGGCGGTCCGCGATGTGGTCCTTGGGGCGGGAGTGCGGTCAGGGTGGGCCTCGACCAATCCCTTCAGACCGCCATCGGACAACCCGCCTCATTTTAAGCGCCCCGCCGGGACTACCCTCGGGCGAGGCGCCGGGCGGCTTGTGAAGATATGGGCGGTATCCGCATGAGCCGGACCCGCCGGGACGATCATCGTCGGTCGTCGCCTGCAAGCCCAGGTCCTGTCGAGGAAGGGATCGCTCTTATGAAGACGGGCAACGCGGTTCTGGCGGCATTGACGATCGTGGCGCTCGCCCGCGGGGACCACGCGTGGTCGCAGGGGACGGCCCCCGAGGCGGCGGGCGGGCGAGCGGCTTCCCCCTTGGTTTCCGCGGCCGACTGGCCGACGTACAACCATGACCCGGCCGGGTGGCGGTTCAACCCAACCGAGACGACGCTCGGGCCGCGGAACGTGGGGGCGGTCGTCGAGAAGTGGCGGTTCCCGACCGAGGGGTCAAAAGAGTCGATCGGCGTCGTCCACGCCACGCCGGCCGTGGTCGCCGGAGAGGTCTACTTCGGCACGGCCACCTTCCCCGCCTTCTACAAGCTGGCGCCCGACGGCAAGCTTCGCTGGGTCTACCGCAACCCGGCTCGTCAGGCCGTCTTGCCGCCGACCGACGGGGCGCCCGTGACCGCGAAGCTCCGGGGCGCGGCGGGGGCCGGCGGGATCTTCGGCTCGGCGTTGGTGGCGGGCGACTCCGTCTACTTCGCCGACGTCGGCGGCTGGATGTACGGCCTCGATGCCCGGACCGGTGCCGAGCGGTGGAAGGTGGACACCCGCGATCCGGCGTTCCCGGGCGCCCACTTCAACAACGTCCTGATGGCCTCGCCGGTCCTGGCCGACGGCAAGGTCGTCTTCGGCGGCGGCACGCTTGAGCAACTCTTCGCCGGCACTCCAGGCTACCCGGGAAGCACGGGCCGCGGTTTCCTCGTGGCCGTCGACCCGGCGACCGGCAAGGTCGTCTGGAAGCACGACGTCGGCCCGCGGCCGGAGCAGCTCGACCCGCCGGTCGTCATCGAAGATTCCTGGGGCAAGCACTCGTTCCAGTCCGGCCCCGCGACCAGCAGCGTCTGGTGTACGCCGTCGTACGACCCCGGCTCCAACACCTTGTTCTTCGGCACCGACGTCAACACCGCTCCGCGGCGGCCGACGCCCGACGACCCCGCCCTCCACACGGCCGACTCCTGCGCGGTCGTCGCGTTGGACGTCGCCACGGGCCGGCGGCGGTGGAACACGCAACTCAACCCGGGCGACGCCTGGACCAACGCGATGTGCGGCTACGACTCGAAGACCGGGCGGTATAAGGACCAGTCGATCGGCGACACGCCGAAGATCCTCATCGTCGACGTCGGCGGCGCGGCGACGCGGGTCGTGGGGGTCGGCTGCAAGAACGGCGGCTTCTACCTGCTCCGAGCCGACGACGGCACGGTGGTCCGCCATACGCCGCTTTATACCGGCCCGCCGACGCACCCCCCGGCCGAGCACGACCCGCGCGTCCTGGCGCTGCCCAGCCAGATCGGCGGGTTGCAATCCGGCTGCGCGACCGACGGCCGGACCGTCTTCACCAACGGCATCGATGCGCTGCGGCTCGGCGCCCTGGCGAGCCCGGCGGCGCCGGGCCAGGTCCCGACGGGGGGCCGCGTCACGGCGACGTCTGTCGACCTCGCGGTCGAACGCTGGCGGCACGAGCGCCCCAAAATCGCCGAGATGGGGGGCACGCCGGGCCGGCCAATGCACCGCGACGTCGGCGACATCGTCGCCTCGGGCATCGCGGTGGGCAACGGCGTGGCTTACTTCACCGCCGTGGGCAGCGGCAAACTCGTCGCCCTCGACGCCGCGACCGGCGCCGTCCTCAAGGAGGTCGACCTCGGGCCGGTGTTCGCCGGCCCCTCGCTGTCGCGCGGCCGGGTCTACGTCGGCGGCGGCAACACACTCTTCACCCCCGCCGACTACGAGTGCTTCTTCCCCAAGCGGTACACCGGCGGCGTCCGCTGCTTCGGCCTCCCTGGTGAGGACGAGGTCGACCGGATCGGCCGGACCCCGCAGTGACGATTCGATCGAGACCGGACCACTCACCCCCGCGAGGAATCTTTATGACTCCCACCCGCCTGCTGGCTTGGGTCGCGTTCTTCTCGCCCGTGGCAATGATCGGGGCGTCCGCCCAGGAACCGAAGTCGGCCGACCACGCCTCCGATGGCGTCACCTGCCGCGCCGCCGATATCATCAGCGAAGGCACCCGGATGTCGGCGGAGGTCTTCGCCCCCGAGGGTTCCGAGGAGAAGAAGCTGCCTACGATCATTATGAGCCACGGCTGGGGCGGCACCGCCGAGCATTTGCGGCACTCCGCGACCGAGTTCGCGCAGGCCGGATACCTCGTCGTCACCTTCGACTACCGAGGGTGGGGCAAAAGCGACTCGCGCCTGATCCTTGCCGGTGCCAGGCCCGAGCAGAAGGACGGCAAGCTTGTCGCCGAGGTGAAGGAGGTCCGCGAGGTCGTCGACCCGATCGACCAGACAGCGGACATCATGAGCGCGATTAGCTGGGCGGCCGGCGAGAAGCAATGCGACCCGGGACGCATCGGGATCTGGGGATCGTCTTACTCCGGCGGTCATGTGGTGTATGTGGCCGCGCGCGACCCGCGGGTGAAGGCGGTCGTCAGCCAGGTCGGCGCGATGGACTCGCGCTGGACGATCGCGACGCCGCAGGCTCGGGTCCACACCTTCGGCCAGGGCACCGCCCGCGCCCGGGGGGAGATCGGCTACCCGCCGCCCGGCTCGCGCTTCCTGAACATGAATGGCCAGCCCGTCCGGGAGAAGCTCATGCAGTACGCGCCGATCGAGGACATCGGCCGCTGCAAGGATTGCGCGAAGCTGTTCCTCATCGCCGAGAACGAGGAGCTGTTCGACAACCGGGATCACGCGATCCTCGCCTACGAACGGGCCTCGGGCGTCAAGAAGCTCGTGACGATCCCGGGCATCAAGCACTACGGCATTTACTCCGAGGCCCGCGACCGGGCCGAGCGAGAAGCGATCGCCTGGTTCGACGAGCACCTCAAGAAGAGGACCCCGTGAGCGTACCCGATCCGAGAGGTCTGGGCGGCGTGTGGTTGCCATCCGGGAGCGAACTATCGTTCACCTCAGGGCAATCTCCACGCCCCGGCCGCTTGGTCAATCCGGATGCGGCCCTGGGCGACCGCGCGGCCCGGGCTTGTCCGCCTTCCGCCCCACGACGCGGGCGTCGGCCTTCCTGCCCGACGGGAGCCTGCTCACCTCGGGGCGGGGCGGGATCTCGGAGTGGGACACCGCCGCCGGTGTGCTGACCCGCCTGGTCATCCCGCCGCCCCGGGCGGTGCGGATGATGGCGGTCGACCCGCTGGGCCGCCGGGTCGCCGTCCCGACCGACGACGGCCTGGCGCAACTAGACGAGGTGGCGTCTTATCGCCCGATCGGACCTCCCTGTCGCGTGGGATTAGGCCAAGGTCCGCGCTCTCCGTCGCGAGGCCGCTCAAATGGCCGGCGTGCTCGACAGCCAGCCTTAGTTTAGTGGGTCACTTCTCGCGCCGCTCGAAGACGCATTGGCCGTCCAGGTAGGTGGCCAGAGCATTCTCCGGGCAGTTCAGCAGGTCGCGGTCGATGACGACGAAATCCGCCTGCTTCCCCTCTTCGAGCGACCCGATCCGGTCCTCCAGGAACAACAAGTGAGCGTTGTTGATGGTATAGAACCGGATCGCCTGCTCGCGGGTCAACGCCTCCTCGGGATGGAGCTTGGCCGCGGAACCCTTCGCCGTCCGGGTGATCGCGACCCACATCGCCAGGAACGGGTTGTACGGGTTGACCGACCGGAGCGAGCCGATCTTCTGCATGTGGTCGGACCCGCCGCCGACGATCACACCGGCCTTGAAGAGGCTCTGAAGCGGCTGAAAGTAGCGCAGCCGGTCGCCGCCGAACTGGGCCGAGAGGGTGCTCGCGTCGAGGTAAAGCCAGGCCGGTTGGAGGTCGGCCACCACCCCGAGGCGCGCGGCCGTCGCGATCGCCTCGGCGCTCATGAAGTTCGAGTGCGTCAGGCACGGGCGGGTCGGGGCCACGCGGGTCTGCCGGTCGACTTCCGCATAGGCGTCGAGCAAGGCATGCACCGCGCCGTCGCCCACGCTGTGGGCCGTGAATTGCAGGCCCGACTCGACGGCGGTCCGGACCATCGGCACCAGCCGGTCGTGGGGGATGAACAGCACGCCGCGGTACTCGGGGTCGTCGATCGAGTAGATCCGACTCACCCCCCAGGGTTCGCGGAGGTAGGCGCTCCCGGTGAGCATCCCCCCATCGAGGAACGTCTTGACCCCGAGGATTCGGAGCCGGGGGCTCCCCTGGCGGAGCGGGTGCTTCGCGACCTGGCGGATCTCGTCGAGGATCGGCTCAAGCGGCCCCAGCGTCTCGACGTGTTGCGAGATCCCCACGCGGACGGTCAAAGAGCCAGCCTCGTGCAGGCGGGCATAGCGGTCGATGTCCGGGGTCTTGGCGGCGCGGTCGATCACGGCCGTAAGCCCAACTGAGTTGTAGTCCCGGAACAGGTCAACCAGGCGACGCTCCTCATCGCGCGCCGAGGGCGCGCCGCCCGGAGTTGTCACCTTGACGTACCGAGTGAGGTTGCGCAGGATGCCGGTCGGCTCGCCGGTCCGCGGGTCCTTCTCGACCTTGCCCGGCCCCTCGGGGTGGAAATCGCGGTCGATCCCGCTCAGCTTGAGAGCCATCGAATTGAGCGAGGCGTCGGGTCCGGTCGAGAAAAGCACCGGGTGGCGCGGGGCGGCCCGATCGAGCTCGTCGCGGGTCGGGTAACGTCGCTCGGCGAGTCGGGTGATGAACACCTGGCGGACGACGATCCACTGCCCGGGTTCCAGGACCCCAGCGCGCGACCCGATGTAGGCCAAGACGTCGCCGATCGTCTCCATGGGGGGGATCGGGTGGTCGAACTCGGTCATGCACGCCCAGGTCGGGTGGGTGTGCGAATCAATCAGGCCCGGCAGGACCATCTTCCCCCCAAGGTCGACCGTCTTCGTGCCCGGCCCCCGGGCCCGGAGGACCTCCTCGTCGGTCCCGACGCGCAAGAGGCGATCCCCCTTGACCGCGATCGCCTGGCGAACCGAGAAGTCGCGATCCACCGTCACCACCTGGCCGTGCAGCAAGATCAGATCCGCCTCGTCCGCCGCTCCCTCGACGACGCTCCCCAGTCCGACCGAGAGAAGAACAAGCACCAGCGGAAAATCAAGCGATGGCATCGTCATATCACGGGTTCTCCAAGGCGACCACTTGCCGGATTCGCGCGGTTGAGCCTGCCCAGTGGCTCAACCGCGTCACTCCTGACTTGCCTTCCATTCTTAATACGAATCGGCCGAGATGACCTCTCCCCCGGCGCGGGAGATCAGGGCTTCGAAGACCTGGAGGTTCACCGTCGCCTTGAGGAAATGGACCGACCCGTCGGCGAACAGGGCATTGAACCCGCCCGGATGCCTGGAACCCGCGCCGGAGAGCGGGACGCCGGGCTGACCCGAGGTCAGCCCCTCGGGTTTGGTCCAGGGGACGGTCTCGCCGGCCTCAACGACCATCAAGGTGTTCGACGTGCCGTCGGTCACGTCGGCGAGCGTTGGGGCCGGCTGGGTCGCATCGAAGAGGGCACCCGGGCTGGAGAAGATCCGGTAAGTCGTCAGCCCCGCCTCATCGGTCGAGCCTCGGCTTGGGCAGGCGTAGACCGCCGGCATGAGCTTGATCAACTCCTTGTTGTTGGGACTGTCCCAAGGCTCGTCGAGCTTGAACTTCTCGTAGAGCGTCTGCTGGTCCAGATAAGGCAGGATGGCCACCCGCCAGCTCAGGAGGGGCTTTCCCTCCTTGTCGAGGATCGCCGCCGTGGGGAATGTCTCGTTGGCGGCATGGTGGTTGTGCATCGCCAGGCCGATCTGCTTCAGGTTGTTCACGCACTGGCTGCGCCGGGCGGCTTCGCGGGCCGCCTGCACGGCCGGGAGCAACAGCGCGATCAGGACGGGTGCCTCGATCCCCGTGCTGATCGACGGGATCGGCAGCGGGAACGCCGCGTCGAGCGTCAGCCGGATCGAGGCGTCATCGGCGGCCATCGCGAATTTGGAGGGGAACAAGTAAGGCCGGAGAACCCCAGCCTCGGGGATGGCGTCGGGGTCAAGCTCCAAGCGGAACGGCGGACCCATCGGTTGCCGACCCGCCGGGCCGCGGGACTGCGCGGCCGAGATGGCGACAATTTGGACGAGCGAGGGGATGCTGGCCAGCAACTGGGGCAGCGACCCGGTGGGGTCCGACTGGACCCGGAGGAACTCGCCGGGGCGGTCGGCCACCACCACCGGCCCGGCCAGGACCAGTGATGACAGAGCGCGGCGGGCCGAGTCGGGTGTTCCCCCCAGCGCCAGCAAGCCCCGGGCGGGGTCGACGAGGACCGTCGGCTTCAGGCCGGCCGGCGTCGGCAGCACCCCGGGGGGCACGGCGAGCACATAGCCGCGCTCGGGGCCTTTGAGGCGGCGAAACTCGGCGAACCTCGCGCCCGCTCGGATCGCCTGATCTCCCGGCGGGGACGGCACCATCGACCCGAGGGTCTTGAGTTCGCGGTTGACATAGTCCATCAGGCAGTCGAGGTTCGTCGCGAACTTCGCCGGGTCTTTGACTTCGATCACCGCGCCGAAGTCGGGCGGGGTGAACCACAACCCGAGCAACCCGAGCGACGAGCCGCCCCCGGGCGCGGCGATGGCCACCCTCGGCCCGAGCTTGCCCAGGAGGTCATTCCGGAGGCTCAGCCCGGACTGCTGGCGGAATCGGTCGGCGGACTGGGCGAGCGCCGCGACCGATTCCGGGTCGCCCGGCTTCATCATCGCCAGAATCGCGTCGCCGGTCTTGATCGGGTTGAACGCCAGCAGCGTGAAGTCGGTCTGCCCTTGGGGAAGACTCACCGCCGTCCCCGGGGCGATCGGCGGCTGGTCGAGCAGCGCCAGGACCCCTTGGCGCGGGCGCGGGGCCTGGACGGCGAGCATGGTCGAGATCGCCTTGCCGCGGATCGACCACCGGGCGTCAACCCGCTTGATCGTATCGAGTCCCATGTCGCTCGCTTGCGCGGGCAGCGCTGGCAGGGCCGCGAGATCGACGAACAGGCGGCCGACCGGCACGTCGCCCGGCTCGGCCTTCGCCAGCGCGACCCGCGCCGGGTGGTTCACCGCGCTGGGCGACTTGCCGTCCAGCGTGTCGGCGACCGGGTCAGGCCCACCGGGCGGGGCGAACGAGAAGACGGCGTCTCCCTTTTCGTACCACCAGCGGACCGGGGCTTCGTCGAGGATGAAGACCGTCCTGCCGCCCGGCTGTTCGATTTTCTTCGCGGCCGGCTCGTTCAGGGGCGGAACCAGGGCGATCAGCTTCTTGAAGACCGGGTTGTCGGCGGCCTCGCGGATCACCAGGACCACGGCCTTCGGCTGCGGTGGGTTGAGCGAGCCGCAGTAGCCCACGACGAACCCACGACGCGCCAGGTGATCGAGGATCGCCAGGACATCCTTGCCCGTCGCCGGCCGGCCCGGGATGCCCGCGAGGGCCCGGTCGAGGAGTTGAACGGCGACGTCCGCGAGCATCGCGCCGAGCGGAGTCTCCTTGAGCATCCGCGCGGTGGCGGTCGCTTCCCAGACGCCCGGCCGGGTGGCCAGCCCATCATGTTCGATCAGGACGGCCAGCTCCTCGGCGGGCACGTAGCGCGCCAGCGGGGCCAGCTCCTGGTCCTGCGCCAGGGCGGGGACGACCAGGATCGAGGCGAGCAGGACCCCGCCAGCGGTCGACCAGCAGCCGGACCTCGGGGCGGACGGGCGGCGGTTCATCATGAAGTCTCCTCGGCGTGAGATGGAGATGATTCCAAGCCGGCGCGACGGATCGCCCCGGATGCCCCAGGATACGAGCGAGTCGCCGCGATTACCAAGGCTTTCCTCGCGAGATCGGGGCGCCTCGCCCCTCGCTTCCCCGCGGCCGGGGCCTGCCGACCGATCCGCCTGTTTTCTCGATCCTGCTGGATGTTCTCAACCGGTCGGAGTGTCGCCATCCCCGCGGATGGGTGTCACTCTCGATTGTGGAGATTGCTCTCGATCAAGACTCGCCAATCGCCGGATTGCCAATCGCAAAGGGTCGCAAGATCCAGGGTTTTGTCTGCTTTGCGATTGCTAATCCGGCGATTGGCGATTGCGTTTCCCAAAATCGAGAGTGACATTCGCCGCGAACCGTCCTGGACCATGTTGGCTGGGATGTCGACTTCTCTCGATCGTGATGTGCTACGCTTTCCAGGGAATTTCCGCGTCGTCGATCCGATCAAGCCCTTTGTCACCGCCCCGGGAGGGGATCGTCTCCATGTCCAAGAAGCGACCGACCTGGACTCGGACCCGAGTTGGCCGGAACCGGGTCTACTGGGTCGCTTATGACGACCAGCCCGGTGCCGAGGACTCGCGGACCATCGACCAAGGGTATGCCACCAGCCTCGTCGAAGCCGACACCGCCGCCCGCGCCGCGCTGGCCGCCGCGGGGATCTACCAGGCCCGGCGGCTGTCGCGGGGTTTCGGCGGTCCCGCCCGCCGCGATGGGGACAAACCGCCCAGCCCGGCTCGGCCCGAACGGGTCCGACCTCGGGAGTACCTCTACACCCGCCACCAGGACGGCCATGACGACCGCCCCTGGGTTGCGGCCCACCTGATCCGCAAGCGGACCGCCCGACGAGTGTATGTCACGCGGCGGTCGTGCGGGCCGGATCAACTTGGGACCGAGGATGAGAACTGGGAACCCAACGAGCCGATGATCTCCCTCGACCGGACCCGCCTGGAGGGGGAAGGCTCGGTCCATGCCGGGAGCTATCGGCAGTCGGACTTCTATCCCACCCGCGAAGCGGCGATGGGTGACTCCGCCCACCAACGGCCCACCGCCTTCGGTGATCTGGGGCTGACCGCCCCCTGCACGGTCGAGGAGATCAAGGTGGCCTATCGCCTCAAAGCGCTCGCGAGCCACCCCGATCGCGGCGGCAACCCGGACGATTTTCGGACCGTCGAGGCCGCCTACCGCCGCCTCCTCCGGGAAGCCCAGGCGCCCGAAGCTTGATCACCGCGAGCCCTGTTCAGCGGGCGGCGGCCGACGGTTGGTCCTTTCCCGATCCAGTGGCCTCGCGGACCTGTGTTTCCGGCATGGCCAGACCGAAGAACAACAGTCCAAGGCCGGCGATGGCCGCGAGCGTCAGGAACCCGGCATCGAAGCCCACCTCCCGGACCACGAACCCCGCGAGCAGGTTGCTCAGCCCGGCGCCGATGCCGGTGGCCGTCGCCAAGGCCCCCTGGGTGAAGTTGAACCGACCCGTCCCTCGGGTCAGATCAGCGACGACCAGCACCGTCACCACGCCGAAGATCCCGGCGCCGATCCCATCGAGGAGCTGGACGGCGACGAGGTAAGACGGATTGACACTCAGACAGTAAAGCAGGCCCCGAACCGGCAACACCGCGAACCCGATCAGGAAGACCGGCTTGCGGCCCCAGGAGACCGCCAGGCGACTGGCCCCCAGCGCCACGGGGATCATCACGACCTGCGCCGCGATGATGCAGGCCGACATCAGGACCGGGGCGCCTTCCTTGAGGTGGTCGCCGGCTTTCTGGCCCACGAGGGGGAGCATCGCCGCGT
>JAABUX010005190.1_pt1 | contig 16088 bp, 13 predicted proteins | sample 5561851 | NCBI WGS metagenome assembly JAABUX01 (sample SAMN10711883, study PRJNA513361) | rock metagenome | isolation source: Antarctica rocks | place: Antarctica: Victoria Land, Richard Nunatak red sandstone | collected 2016-01-03 | reverse complement strand
ACTACGAGCACTTGCCCGAGGTGTCCGGGGCCATGGTCACCCTCGCCATGATCCGCCTCATGCTCCACCGCGCCGACCACCCAAACCGTAAACGGTTGGCCGCACCATGACTTCGCAAACGGGGTCTAAGGCGTTCGCCCGCCGGCACGACAAACTGAAGCATCGGCATGACGATCAAATCCAGTTGCTGCGAAACGAGTTGTCAGAGTATCGCGACGACTGCACTGAGGCCATGCGTGACGCGGTGACCCCGATCAGCCTGGCGGAATGGCGCCTCGCCATCCCTGGGCCGACAACGAGTGCCCGCGTTAAGGACGCCCTGGACCAAGGTGCGACGCGCACGCTCGCGAGTGGTGCGGTGGCCGCGGCGGGAGCAGCTGGTGCAATCAGTGCGGGCTGGATCGCGCCGGCCGCGGTCGCGGGCGTCGTTGCGGCGCCGATTGGCATAGCGGTGCTGGGCGTTGTCGCCGCCGCGGGTGTGTGGAAGCTGTATGCGAACCGCGAGGAGCGGCCACGGGGCGAGCAGCGCGCACGGGCCGAAGACATACGCCAGGCGGCGCACAGCAAAGTGGCGGGCGCGTTCTCGGGCGTATCTGCCGCCCTCGACGAGGTTGCCGAAGGCTTCCGGGATGTCAGTCTAAGCCGGATCGCGCCGCTGCGCCACGATGCCGAGCGCATTCGTGAGATGTGCACACTCCAGAAGGAGCTGGGGCGCCGCATCGGCATCGACGCGCAACGTCGGCTGGAGCAATGGCAGAAAGCGCTGTCGCCCGCTTAATCGGATAGGTTATGGCCGTACAGCATCTGTCATAGAGGCCGTTTCTCGGTGCTTGGCTATACGCCCTGTTTTATAGGCAACGAGGGTGGAAAGGCGGCCGATGATGGGGGCAGTGCCGGCACATCCACCCAGCGCCGTTCCCGGTCGCTCTGATAAGCCAGCTCGGCAAGCTGCACGCCCTTCGCGCCCTGCAGCAGCGTGAACGGGAACGGCGCATCCTCCGCGACATGGCGCAGGAAGCCCTCCCACCCGGCGCGGTAGCTGTTGACCGCCCCGGCCTCCACCGGCACGGCGTCCCACCCGTCGAATAGGCTGGCCTGCGGCAGCGCGGCGGAGATCGCACCGCCGGGCGCCTCCGCCTGCGACCAGCAGGCGAACGGCCCGGCCACCGCGGACCCCAGCCTCCCGTCCACCTGCACCTGGATCGGGTCGCGCCGCGCCCGGGTGCACCAACTGCTGTTGACCGACGCAATCGCGCCGCCCGCCAGCGCGAACTGGGCGAACACGCTGTCCTCCACGTCCACGTCATAGGCCGCCCCACGCTCGTCCACCCGGCGCGGGACATGGCGGCGGCTGGTGGCGCTGACCGCCTCCACCTCGCCGGCCAGGGCGTCGATCATGTAGCGCCAGTGCGGGAACATATCGAGGATCAGCCCGCCGCCGTCCCGCCTGCGGTAGTTCCAGCTCGGCCGCTGCCCCGGCTGTGCGAAGCCCCCCGGCTGTGCGAACCCATCATAAATCCAGCGGCCCATCTCCACCCGGACCTCCAGCACCTGTCAGAAGAACCCGGCCCGCCGCAGGCCCAGCAGCGCCGCGAAGCCCGGCAGGAACAGCTTGTCCTGCACCGTGCCGGCCTTCACCCCCGCTGCCTGCGCCGCCGCGTGCAGGGCCAGCGCCTCCGCGGTGCTGCCCGCGACCGGCTTCTCGGCATAGACGTGCTTGCCAGCGGCGATGGCCCGGCGGAGCACATCGCCCCGCAGCCCGGTCGGCGCCGCGTCGAACACCAGCGACTCCGTCGGCGAAGCGAGGGCGGCGTCCAGGCTGGCCACCGTGCGTGCGCCGGTGCTGGCGGCAACGGCGGCGAGCTTCTGGGGGTCGCGGCCGACCAGCACAATTTCGGGCACCAGCCGCGTGCCGTCCGACAGCAGCAGCCCGCCCTCGTCACGCAACGCCATCAACGCCGGCAGGTGCTGGCGTTGGGCCAGCTCGCCGGTTGCGCCGTTGAAGATGATGCCGATGCGCCGTGCGGTCATGCGCGGCGGGCGGCGGTGTGGCGGTTCTCCGGCACGCGCAGGCCCAGGTTGGCGCGCAGGGTCGTGCCCTCGTACTCCGTGCGGAACAGGCCGCGGCGTTGCAGCTCGGGGATGACCGACCGGCAAAACTCCTCGAACGGCGCGTGGTAGTAGTTGCAGATGATGTTGAAGCCGTCCGCCGCGCCGGCCTCCAGCCAGGCCTGCATCTCGTCGGCCATGTAGTCGGCCGTCCCGACCAGCACCCGGTGGCCGGTGCCGGCGGCGGTGTGGCGGGCGATCTCGCGCAGCGTCATGCCGCGCTCCCGGGCGGTGCGGACGACCAGGTCCTGCCGGGCCTTGGCGGCGTTGCTGGGCGGCAGGTCCGGCAAGGGGCCGTCCAGCGGAAATTGCGTCAGGTCCAGGCCGCCGCTGATGTGGGACAGGGATTGCAGGGCCACGTCGTCCGGCAGCAGCGATTGCAGCTCGTCGTAGCGCGCCTGCGCCTCGGCCATGGTGGCGCCGAGCACCAGGGTGATGCCGGGCATGATCAGGATGTCGTCCGGCGCGCGGCCGTGGCGGGCGGCGCGGGCCTTCACGTCGGCGTGGAAGGCCTGCGCCTCGGGCAGCCGGGTCTGTGCGGTGAACACCACGTCCGCCGTGCGCGCCGCCAGCTCCCGCCCGGCCTCGGACGACCCGGCCTGCGCCACCACCGGCCAGCCCTGCGGCGAGCGCGTCACGTTCAGCGGCCCGCGCACCCGGAAGTGCGGGCCGTCGTGGTCCAGGTGGTGCACGCGGTCGCGGTCCATGTACAGGCCGCTCGCCTTGTCGCGCAGCAGGGCGCCGTCCTCCCAACTGTCCCATAGGCCGGTGACGACATCGTAGAACTCGGCGGCGCGTGCGTAGCGCCGGGCGTGGTCCAAGTGCTCCTCGAAGCCGAAGTTGCCGGCCTCGTCCTCGATCTGCGAGGTGACCAGGTTCCAGCCGGCCCGGCCGCCGCTGATGTGGTCGATGGAGGCGATGCGGCGGGCGACGTTGTAGGGTTCGTTGTAGGTGGTGGTGACGGTGGCGATCAGGCCGATGCGCGTCGTCACCATCGCCAGCGCCGCCAGCAGGGCCGTCGGCTCCAGCTTGACGATGCGGCTCAGCCGGGTGCGGGAGAGGTCGCCGCGGGCCAGCGCGCGGCTGCCGTTCACCGCCGCGGTGTCCTGGAAGAAGATGGTGTCGCAGCAGCAGCGCTCGGCGAGCTGCGCCAGGTGGACGTACTCGGCGAAGTCCATGTCCGACGTGGTGACGGCCGCCGGGTGCCGCCAACCGGCCAGGTGGTTGCCAGGGGTGCTGAGGAACGCGCCAAGCTTCAGTTGCTTAGGCATGGAGGCGCTCGGTCCCCATCAGGGCCGACGCATATGGCGTCAGGGCGTTGCCTTCTCCCTCCTTCTTCGGGAGAGGAAGCCGATGCAGTCCTTGCGTCATAGGCAGCGGGTCATGAGGCGGCGGCGAAGCTGTTCCGTGGGACCGGCACGCCCAGGTTTTCCCGCAGCGTCGCGCCCTCGTATTCCGTCCGAAAGACGCCGCGGCGTTGCAGCTCGGGCACCGCCAGGTCCACGAACTCCTCCAGCGGCTTCGGGTAATGCGCGAACAGCAGGTTGAACCCGTCGCACGCCCCGGCGTCCAGCCATGCCTGCATGTCGTCGGCCAGCATCGCCGGCGTGCCCCACAGCACGCGGTGCGCCTGCGACATGCCCAGCACGCGGCCGATCTGCCGGATGGTCAGGCCGCGCCGGCCCATGGCGACGATCATGTCCTGCCGGGCACGGGCGGCGTTGCTGGGCGGCAAATCCGGCAGCGGCCCGTCCGGGTCGAACGCGCCGATGTCCAGCCCGCCGCACAGCCGGGCCACGCCGCGCAGGCCGATCCCGTCGTCCACCAAGTCCCGCAGCGCCTCGTATTTCTCCCGTGCCTCCGCCTCGGTGCGGCCGACGATGGGCATGATGCCGGGGAACACGCGGATGCTCTCCGGCGCGCGGCCGAACGTGGCGGCCAGGCGGTGCAGCTCCGTGCGGAAGGCCTGGGCCTCGGGGATCGTCGCCTGCGCGGTGAACACCAGGTCCGCCGTGCGCGCCGCCAGCGCCATCCCCACGCCGGACGACCCGGCCTGCGCCACCACCGGCCGCCCCTGCGGGCTGCGCGACACATTGAGAGGCCCCCGCACCGCGAAGTGCGGGCCGCGGTGGTTCAGGATGTGCATTTTCCCGGCATCGAACCAGGTGCCTGCCGCCTTGTCGTGCAGGAAGGCGCCGTCCTCCCAACTGTCCCACAGCCCGCGCACCACGTCGTGGAACTCGGCCGCGCGGTCATACCGGGCGGCGTGGTCCAGGTGGGCGGCGGCGCCGAAGTTGCCGGCCTCGTCCTCGGCCTGGCTGGTCACTAGGTTCCATCCGGCGCGTCCGCCGCTGATGTGGTCGATGGTCAGGAAGCGCCGGGCCAGGTTGTACGGCTCGTTGTAGGTGGTGGTGCAGGTCGAGATCAGGCCGATGCGGCTTGTGATGGCCGCCAAGGCCGCAATGGCGCTGACCGGCTCGATGTGCGCCTGCCGGCCGTTGCGGACGTTGAACGGCTGCGTGCCGTGCAGCCCGGCGCTGCCCACCACGGCGGCGCTGTCCTGGAAGAACATCGCATCCAGCTTGCCGCGCTCGGCGACGCGGGCCATGTGCGCCAGCCAGCGGAAGTCCATGTCGCATTCGGGGATGGCGTCGGGGTGCCGCCAGCCGGTCGGATGGCAGCCCGGCACGCTGAAGAACGCGCCGAAGCGCAGCATGCGCCGTTCAGGCAAGCGCGGCGTCCAGCGCGCGGCCGGCCTGGCGCAGGGCGTGCATCAAGCGGTTGCGGGCGCGGGTGGCGTCCACGGCGGCGAACCGGGCCTGCTCCGGCGCGGCGGCAGCCAGGGCGCGGACCGGGTCCAGCACGGGCCAGGGGGACTGCGGCAGGGCCGGGTCGTGGGTGAAGCGGTCGCCCGCGGTGCAGTCGGCAGGGACCAGGGCGCGGGAGAGCTGCATCAGTGCGCGGTTCACCCGTACGGGGTCATGACCGGGCTGCATCAGCGCTGCCGCCTTGTCGCGGACCGCCGTGGCCTCCGCCACCAGCATGTCCAGCGGCAGCGCCCCGGCCAGCAGGGCCTCGATCCCGGCCAGCTCGTGCAGCAGGGCCGAGGCGTGGGCGGCGTAGTCCAGCGGCAGCACCGGGTCGGTCAGCAGGTGCCAAAGCGTGCGGACGAAGACGCGGGTGTCGCGCGCCAGGTGGGCCGGGTCGATCTTGTCCAGCAGGTCGTGCGGCGTGTGCCACCACCAGCCCAGCGCGTTGCGCATCGCCACCGGCGCGGGCGGCTGGTGGCTCAGGGCGCCGAACATGGACGGCACGCCGACGCCCCAGAACGACATGTCGCTGTTGCGGGCGTTGCGCCGGCCCTCGTGCTGCTGGTTGGTCTCTTGCCGGATCGCGGCGGCGGCCAGCGGGGCCAGCTCCGCCGCCGCCGCGGCCTCCGCCAGCATCACAGCGCCCACGCCGCCGGTGCTGTCCACGTTCACATGTACGGCGCAGCGCCGCTCCAGCTCGTCCCAGTGGGTGTCCACATACCAGGCGGACCCGGAGTAGCGGCCGTGCGAGTGCCCGGACCAGAAGCACAGCCGCAGCCCGCGCCGCCAAGCCGCGTGCTGCCCGGCGAGCACGCGGGCGCACTCGATCATGGTGGCGTTGGCGCTGCCGTTGTCCATTACGCCGTAGTACCAGGTGTCGTGGTGGCCGGAGAGCAGGATGAACGGTCCGCCGGGGTCCGGGCCATCCAGGTCGGCCTGCAGGATCGGCGTGGGCCGCCAGCCGGTATCGACCTCGGCACGCAGCGTCACCGTGGGCGCCTCGCCTTGCAGGATGCGGTCGCGCAGGGCGCTGCCGTCCCGGTTGGACACCGTGCACACCACGGTCGCCGGCAGGCCCGCCAGCGTCGAGAGGCCCGGATTGCCCCAGACCGGGGAGACGCACATCTCATGCAGGTGCTCGTGCGGGCTGATGTGCAACTGGCCTGCGGCCCCGGCGCGCAGGGCACGGTCGGCCACTGCCGGGCTGGCGATGCCCTCGGCCAGCACGATGCAGCCGCGCAGGTCCCGCCCGGCGAAGTCCGCCGCCCCGCCCTGGCCGACATAGGCGACCGGCGCGGTGAGGCCCGGCGATGCCAGCGAGAAGGAGTGGGTGATGGCTGGCACGGTCTGCCCGTCCACCTCCACGGCGGCCGGGCCGGGCAGGCTGATGTAGGCGTCGTGGCTCAGCAGCGCCGTGCGGTAGCCGAAGCCGTCCAGCGCCGCCTGCACCGTGCGGAGGCTGGCCAGCTCGTCCGCGGTGCCGGACAGCTTCATGCGCTCGGCGAAGGTGGCGCAGTGGGCCATCAGGGCGGCGGGATCGACGGTATCGACTGGGGCGTCAATGCTTGTGGCGGCGTGGCTCAACCCTGGCACCTTTGCTTGGACTGCACTGACAGATGCATACGTCGTGCCGCCCGGCCCGCATACGCGCGGGTTTCGTATGCTTGCCACCTCCGTCTTTGAGCCATGCAAACCGCCCTGCCTGCTGCGAACAGGCAGAGCGGTGACGCAGGTTACCGGTGGGTTGCGGTTGCGGGGATGCCCTCTATCGGGCACTCCTCGGTCCCGACGCTGGTGCGGGTGATAGCTTCCACCATCTCGCGCGTCGCGTCGGGGTCGGCGACCCACTTCTTGTAGAAGTCGAACGGGCAATCGGCCACGCCCTTGTCGCCGTCGCCGGAGTTGATCATTCCGGTGTAGCCGCGGTGCAGCAGCTTGAACAGGTGGTTCTCCGACTGCATGTTGGCCCGCGCGTCGCGGATCAGCGACATCGACAGCGCCGCATACTGGATGCCGTACTCCTCCGTTCCGCACTCCCCAAGGGTGCGCCCGTCGAAGCCCACGATGGAGGAATGGCCGAAGTACGAATAAACCCCATCGAATCCCGCAGCGTTCGCCACCGCGACATAGACGTTGTTCGCCCACGCCATCGCCTTGGCCATGACGATCTGCTGCTCCTTGGCGGGGTACATGTAGCCCTGGCAGCGCACGATCAGCTCTGCCCCGCGCATCGCGCAATCACGCCAAATCTCCGGATAATTGCCGTCGTCGCAGATAATCAGGCTGACCTTGAGGCCTTTAGGCCCCTCGGACACGAAGGTGCAGTTGCCGGGATACCAACCCTCGATCGGCACCCAGGGCATGATCTTGCGGTACTTCTGCACGATCTCGCCCTTGTCGTTCATCAGGATCAGCGTGTTATAGGGCGCCTTCTTCGGGTGTTCCTCGTGCCGCTCGCCGGTCAGCGAGAACACGCCCCACACCTTCGCCTTGCGGCAGGCCTCGGCGAAGATTTCCGTCTCGTCGCCGGGGCAGGAGGAGGCGGTCTCGTACATCTCCTTGCTGTCGTACATGATGCCGTGCGTCGAGTATTCCGGGAACACCACCAGGTCCATGCCCGGCAGGCCCGACTTCATGCCGACGATCATCTCGCCGATCTTGCGGGCGTTGTCCAACACCTCCGCCTTGGTGTGCAGGCGCGGCATCTTGTAGTTCACGACGGCGACGCCGACCGTGTCCTTGCTGCTTGAAATGTCTCCGTGCAACATGATCCAGCCCTCCTTGGTGGCGCCCTTGGGACGCCGTTGCGGCTCACACGGCCATGTGCCGATGCACGAGGTCGTCGGTAAGCTCGTCGATTGCGCCGCCCGCCACCACCCGGCCCTTCTCCATCATCGCGAACCGATGGCCGGCCCGGCGGACGAAGGCGACGTTCTGCTCCACCAGCAGCACCGTCATGCCGGCCTCCTGGTTGAGCCGCATGATGATCCGCTCGATGTCCTCGACGACGTTGGGCTGGATGCCCTCGCTGGGTTCGTCGAGCAGCAGCACCTTGGGGTCGGCGGCCAGGGCGCGGGCAATGGCAAGCTGCTGCTGCTGCCCGCCGGACAGCACGCCGCCGGGGCGGTCGAGGTTGTCCATGAGGTAGGGGAACAGCTCCGCCGCCATGTCGGGGATGGCGCGCTTCTTGTCCCGCCGGGCGAAGGCGCCCATCAGGATGTTCTCGCGGATGGTGAAGTCCGGGATGATCTGCCGGCCCTGCGGCACGTAGGCGATGCCGGCCCGTGCCCGGCGGTGCGTCGGCTCCTGGCCGATCTCCCGCGCGCCCAGGCGGATCGAGCCGGTCATGCGGTCCAGCATGCCCATCAGCGTTTTCAGCAGCGTTGTCTTGCCGACGCCGTTGCGGCCGAGGATGGCGGTCAGCTTGCCCGCGGGCAGCAGCAGCGACACGCCATGCAGGATCTGGCTGCGGGCATAGAAGGCGTCCACGGTGTCGAAGCTGACGTTCATGCCCACTCCTGCGCCTGTCATTGCGAGTCGGCTTCGGCGCGGCAATCCAGGGCGGCCAGGACCGTGCATGCGGCCCTCCACGCCGCAAGCTCGGCTCGCGATGACGGTGCGTCCATCAAGGGTCAGAATCTCCGCCGACTGGCATCAGGCCCGTGGTGCCGAGGTAGGCGTCGCGCACCCTGGGATTCCGCTCGATCTCGCCGATGTCGCCCTCCGCGAGCACCTGGCCCAAGTGAAGAACGGTGATCCGCTCGGCGATCTCGCGCACGAAGGCCATGTCGTGCTCGACGACGATGATGGTGTGGCTGCCGCGCAGGGCCTTGATGATCTCCGCCGTGCGGCGGGTCTCGGCGGCGGTCATGCCGGCGGTGGGTTCGTCGAGCAGCAGCACCTTGGGGTTCTGCACCACCAGCAGGCCTAGCTCCAGCCACTGCGTCTCGCCATGGCTGAGGAAGCCGGCGATGCGGTCCGCCTGGTCAGCCAGGCCGGTCATGTCGAGCACCTCGTCCACGCGCACCCGGGCGGCGCGGCGCAGGCCGAAGCCGAGGTTGGCGAACACGCCGGGGTTGTGGCAGCTCGCGACCTCCAGGTTACGGCGCACCGTCATCTCGCGGAACACGCTGGGGACCTGGAACTTGCGTCCCAGCCCGGCGCGGGCGATGCGCGGCTCCTGCCAGTTGGTGATGTCGGTGTTGTAGAGGTGGACGGCGCCCTCGGTGCTGCGCGTCTTGCCGGAGATCAGGTCCATGAGCGTGGTCTTGCCAGCCCCATTGGCGCCGAGCAGCACGCGCAGCTCACCCTCCTCGATCATCAGCGAGACGCCATCGACCGCCTTGAAGCCGGCGAAGCTGACGCCCAGCCCCTCGAGGGTCAGCGCGGCAATCATGCCGACTTGCCCGAAACCGAGGCGGGAACCGGGACGGCGTCGGCCCGCGGCGGCCGGGGGGCGCGGCCCAGCCGGGCCAGGGCGCGGTCGGTGCAGTCGCTGGTGAACCCGGCGAGCCCGCGCGGCAGGTACAGCACCGCCAGCACGAACACCAATCCGATCACCGCCCGCCACGCCTGCACCAGCCCCTCGGTCTCGCTGACCTTGGCCTCGATGACGTTGATCAGGATCGCGCCGATGCACGCGCCCAGCAGCGAGGCCCGCCCGCCGACCGCCGCCCAAACCACCATGGTGATGGAAAACGACAGGTCCATGAACGTGGGGGAGGCGAACTGCGCCGCCACCACGTACAGCATCCCCGCCAGCCCGGAGATGACCGCCGACACGGTAAAGAAAAAAACCTGGTACGCCGGCACGTCGAAGCCGAGGTAGCGCACCCGGTTCTGGTCATCGCGGATCGCCTGGAGAATTAACCCGGCCCGCGTCGCCACCAGCAGCCGCGCCAGCACCAGCACCGCCGTCAGCGCCCCGGCCACGGCGTAGTAGGTGCCGACGCTGTACGGGTCGAACTCGATGCCGGCGAGCATCAGGTTGCCCAGGTCGGTCAGCCCGTTGAACCCGTTGGTCACCGGCTGCGCGTCCACCACCACCAGGCGCACCAGCAGCATGAGGGCCAGCATGATGATCGACACGAACACGCCGGATACGCGCTTCCTGAACATTACCCAGCCGATGCCCATGGCAACCAGCGCCGGCACGACCAGCGACATGACGGCGCCGAACCATTGCTCCTGGAACGGCAGCCACAGGAACGAGGCGCGGTTGATGCAGCAGAGATCGGTCGGCGCGCCGGGCTCGGCGTTCCACAGCATGAAGTCCGGCACCGGCGTCCCCGACCCCTGCTGCAGGCTGGTGGGCGCCGCCAGCTTCATCGACATGGCCGTCATATACGCGCCGAGGCCGAAGAACAGTCCCTGCCCCAAGTTCAGGATGCCGGCGTAGCCCCAGCTCAGCGACACCGCGACGCCGAGCATGCCGAACACCAGGAACTTCGAGATGCGATTCAGCCAGAACTCGTCCAGCGCCGCGGGGGCGGCCATGATCAGCAGGATGAACGCGGCATAGGCCAGCAGGTCGATCCGCGCCCTCATGCCCGGGCCTGGAGGGAGGGGCCCGGCGTCACGCTCGCCGGCCCTTCATGGTGAACAGGCCCTGCGGCCGGGCGATCAGCACCAGGATGACGAAGCCGAACACCACCGCCCGCGCCAGCACGTCGTTAGTGACGTAGGCCGTGACCCCGTTGATCTGCCCCAGCAGCGTCGCCGACAGCATCGAGCCGAACAGGCTGCCCACGCCCCCCACCACCACGACCAGGAAGCCGTCCACCACCATCGGCGTCCCCATGTCGGGGAACACCGTCTTGAACCCCGACATCATCACCCCGGCGACCCCCGCCAGCCCCGACCCGTAGGCGAAGGTCAGCGCATTCACCCGCTGCGTGTCGATGCCGCACGCCGCGGCCATGCCGGGGTTGCGCATGATGGCGCGCACCTGGATGCCGGCGCTGGTGCGGTACATCAGCAGCCAGGTGACCCCGGACAGCACCACCGTGACGCCGATGATGAACAGCCGGTAGGCGTTGATCCCCGCCCCGAACACCGGCACCGCGCCCGTCAGCCACCCCGGCACCGTGACGTTCTGCAAGCCGGGACCCAGCCCGGCGATGTGCACGCCGAAGAACGACAGCCCGAACTCCAGCCGCACCGCCTGCTGGATCAGGATGGCGACGCCCCAGGTGGCCAGCAGCGTATCCAGCAGCCGCCCGTACAGCCGCCGCACCACCACCCGCTCGATGGCGTAGCCCACCAGCGCAGTCACCACGAACGCAATCGGGATCGCGGCCAGGATGTTCAGGTGCAAATAGATCCCTGTGAACACCGTCGCGTAGGCGCCGAGCATGACCATCTCGCCATGTGCCATGTTGATGACACCCATCGCGCCATAGGTGATCGCCAGCCCCAGCGCCACCAGCAGCAGCACCGAGGCCAGGCTGAGGCCGATGAACACGACTTCAATCATGCGGTGCGCCAGTTAGCCGCTGTGCTTCAGCTTGCTCGTGTCCAGGCCCTTGCCGGTGCAGAACAGGTTCTGCGGCGTCTCGCCATATGCAACGTAGGGCAGCGGCATGATCGGCGCCGGGTAGGCGTCGATGATCTTGCCTTGGCCGTCCGAACCCCACTGCGCGATGCGCGGCGTCAGCCAGGTGTGCAGGTTCTCCGGCTCGATCTTCACTTGGCCGCCAGGCGCCGCGTAGATCTGACCGGCCAGCGCGTTGCGGATCGGGATGGCCGACACCTCCTTCGCCTGCTCCACCGCCTGCTTCCACAGGTGGACCTGGAAGTAGCTGCTCTCCAGCGCGTGGTGCGTCACCGCCTTCGGGTCCTTGACGAACTTGCGGTAGCGCTCGACGAACTGCTTGTTCACGTCGGTGTCGATGGCCATGAAGTACGGAAACGACGTGTAGCTGCCGGCGGCGTACTCCGGCCCCATCGCCGCGATCTCGATCTCGGAGGTGACGGTGGCGCAGATCGGCAGCTTGTCGTGCGTCAGGCCCTGGTTCTTGAACTCGCGGTAGAACGCCACGACAGAGTCGCCGACGACGTTGGACAGCACGACATCGGCACCCGATCCCTTGATCTTGTTGACCATGGACCCCCACTCGGAGTCGCCCAACTCCAAGTATTCGTCGGCGATCCAGGTGCCGCCGTTCTGCTCGATTAGGATCTTGCAGACCTTCGCCATCTCACGCGGATAGATGTAGTTGGACCCGACGATGAAGAACCGCTTCTTCCCCAGCGTCTTGATGATCCAGGGGATGAAGTTGGAAAGCTGCTGGTTCGGGACCGCGCCGGTGTAGGCGATGTTCTTCGAGCACTCGAAGCCCTCGTAATACGTTGGATACAGCAACAGGCTCTGGCGGCGCTCGAATACCGGCAGCACCGCCTTGCGGCTGGCCGAGGTGTAGCAGGCGAACACCGAGGGCACCTTGTCCTGGATGACCAGCTTCGACGCCTTCTCGTTGAACGTCTTGGGGTCCGAGGCGCCGTCCTCGACGACCGGTTGCACCTGCCGGCCCAGCACGCCGCCGGTCGCGTTGATCTCGCTGATCGCCATCAGCGTCGCGTCGGACAGCGACTTCTCGATGATCGACAGGCCGCCGGTCTGCGAGAACAGCACCCCTACACGGATCGCATCGGCCGCAGCGGCCGGGCGATGAAAGAAGGCCGGGGCGGCAAGGCTGAGCGCGCCAGCTTGCACAAGGGTGCGGCGGGATACGGACATGGACATGCCTTCCAGCGTGAGGACGAACGGTGCTTGGTGCGAGGAGGACCGGCTGCTTCCGGGAGGGAGCAGGCTGGACGGGTCACCGCACGGGCAGCGGCATTGGTGCCCTGGCGGGGTGGCGGCGCGGGCGTCTACGCCTACCACGCTGCGATCCTAGACACCCCTGCACCGCGGCAGCAACCCTCGTTTTGGAAAATGTCAGGGTCGCTCCTGATCCGATCCGTGCCGTCTATGCCTGATCGCGCATGGCAGTCATGAAATCCTGCTTGACACACGTTAGGAACCGTACACTCTTGTAGCTGTAGGCAAGGCAACCTTGGGTTGAGCGCAGGGCCACCAACGGCGTTGGTCCACGCAGCTTTCCCGATCCAGGGCGGGTCCCGTCACACCTGAATTTCTGTAGATCGCGGCGGCTGGCTCCTTGGGGTCCGTCTGCCAATAGAGCAGGTGCGTCCCGTCCACGGTATCCCGCGATGCCTCGAACCAGCATGGAGGGCCACCCGGCAGATGAGCGGCACGATGGAGGAGAAGCTTAAGCGCCGGAAGCTCGAGGCGCTGAAACGCGGCGTGCATCGCGTGCCGGTCGGCGAGACCCTGCCGGTGTCCACCCATGTCGTCGCCATCGGCCCGGCCGGCATCGCCGTGGTCGCCGAACTCCTCCGCAGCCTGCCGGACGGCGGCGCCACGTTCCATGCGCTGGCCGTTGACATCGGCAATGAGGACCTGCCCGCGCTGCAGGATTTGGCGGCCAGCCTCCCCGCCGGGCGGGCCGAACTGACCGTGGTGGCCCTCGATGCGCCAGAGCAACGCCTCGGCGATGCGCTGAAGCAGTATCCAGACTTTCTCCGGCTGGAATATCCGTTCCATATCCGGGGTGCCGGCTATGAACCCTGGCTGTCCCCCGCGGACCTCGCCTCAGGCCGGATGACACGCGCCGTGGCGAAGGCGGTCTATGGCGCTGCCTACTATGCCGGGGCACGGACGCTGGAGCGCACGCTGCGTGGCTTCGCCGCAAAGGTCGAGGCGGTGCAGGGCCAGACGCAGGCGGTCGTGCCGATCGTGTTCGGCCTGGGCGACAGCACCGGCGCCGGCATCGTCGTGGACCTTGCGCGGCACCTTTCGACCAAGATGTTCGGCCGGCGCGTGCTGGTCGCCGGCATCGGCATCGCACCCTGCGCCGGGGACCCGGTCGAGGCCCGGGGCGGCCCGGTGTTCGCCGTGATGAACGAGCTGGACTGCCTCAACGACGAGGCCAAAAGCCAGGGCGTCGTCGCTTCATGCGGCGAGCTGTTCCGCAACCCGTTCACCGCCGGGTTCATCCTAGTGCCGACGCAGCATGTGTGGGCGGCGACGCACGACCTGGCCGCGACGCACCGCCGGGCCAACCAGGAGATCGCAGCCCTGCTGACCTCCAAGGGCGGCAGCGGGCTGCTGGAGACGCTGCGGCTGCTGAACTGGATCGCCGCCCCGTCCACCCAGCACTCGGCGGCGCGTACGCCGTGGGGGGCGCGGTGGGTGCACCTGCTGGGTTACGCCGACATTGCCGGCCCGGTCGGCATGGACCCGGCGGCCATGGGCCTGTTGCCGGGCTACAAGCCGGAGTTCGTGGAGGCGCGTGTGGCTGAGGCCGCGGGCGCCGAGGCGGCTGCGGCGGCGATCAACGCCGCGTTCGACCCGGATCTGCCGGCGCAGCTTGTGGAGGGCGGGCGGCCCGGGTCGGTGCAGTTCATGCTGCCTTCGCTGGACAAGACCCGGTTCGGCTTTTTCTACGAGGCGCGGGACGCCTACGACAGGGAGCCGCGGGAGCAGCGCCTGCTGGACCATTCCATGCTGCTGGAACAGGGGGTGCTGATCAGCGAACCCTCGACGCGGCTGGATGGCATGGCCGGGGCGAGCATCGGCGGCAGCGCGTCCTGGATCGCCGTTCCGCTGGACGAATTGCGCGGAGGGGAAGCGCCCCCTTCGCTCGCCGCACGGGCTGCCTGATGCCCTGCCCCTCTCCACAACGGTAATGGAGGATCGCGATGCCGCTGGACTGGTCCACAGTCGTTCAAAAATACGGAGGGGGTTTCAAGGTTCCAACCATCAGCGGCGGCAAATACCTGCAGGTTTCGTCCGCCGATGAGTCTGCGATACACATTGAAAATCCGGTATGGACCTCCACACTGGAGCGTGCCCACTTCGAGAAAGCAGTTCAACTGATCGAAGAGGGATTGATATCAACAGACCCCGGTTTGTTTGTTGAGGACTACATGCTTTACGTCTCCAACCACCGCGCCACGTCGGTTGCGCATATCATGCGCGACCTGGGCTACATCGAAAGCACCGGCACGTTTTCCGTCCGTTGCTGATCGCCTATGCTGCATGGCTAAATGCGACAAAAACGTCTAAGCATAAGGATGCAAATATGAACGCCTCCCTTTATCATAGCTCCACTGGCACGCAGGCGCCGCACTGCATGCACGTCGTCGGCGTCGGCCGTACCGGCTCCAACTATGTCGAGGTGCTGCTGCGCACCGGCGAGATCGAGGACCACCTGGACGACCCCCGCGCCACCTTCGCAGCCCTCGTGGTGGACATCGGCGACCAGGACATGAGCCTGGCGCAGGACTATGCCGCCGCCTTCGTCAAGCGTCTGGAGTCGCGCGGCATCCCGGCAGACCGCTTCCTGTTCCAGGCCATCCCGCTGCCGGTGCCGTCGAAGGCCGAGTTCTTCGAGGGAATGAACCGCACCCGCGAGTTCCTCAAGATCGAGTATCCCCGCTATTACTGGAACCCGAACTTCGAGTCCTACGTCCCGAAGAAGTACGAGATGCCCGAGCCGGGCTCGCACTTCCCGCGCGCCGTCGCCAAGGCGATCTACGCCAATGCCTACTACGCCGGCGAGCGCCCGATGGACGTGGCGCTGCGCGCCTTCGTCGCCCATGTCGAGAAGGCTACCCTACCGTCCCTGGTGACGGTCTGCTTCAGCCTGGCTGGCGGCACTGGCAGCGGCATGGTCGTGGACATGGCGCGCCACCTGTCGAACGTGAAGTTCGGCCGCCGCATCCCCGTCATCGGCGTCGGCCAGTTGCCGCACTCCGGCGACCCGGAAATCTATCGCGACAGCGCGACGCTCTACACCACACTGAACGACCTCGACTGCATGCTGGACGACGACAAGAATGCCGGCGTGACCGCGGTGTGGGGCGACCTGTACCGCAGCCCGTTCACCGGCGGCTTCTTCGTCGTGAACCCCGAGCATAGCTGGCAGCGCCTGACCGCCTACACCACGACGGGCGAGAACCGCATCCGCCAAAACTCTAAAAGCCCGTTTTGGAAGTCATGGTGCGGACAATTGCTTGCGGTTTGGGTGGACGGCGCGATGGGTCATGAGGCGGATCATGGCGAGGGTGACCATGGCCTCGGACACCTCTGGCAGGTGCTCG
>JAABUX010005189.1_pt1 | contig 16089 bp, 25 predicted proteins | sample 5561851 | NCBI WGS metagenome assembly JAABUX01 (sample SAMN10711883, study PRJNA513361) | rock metagenome | isolation source: Antarctica rocks | place: Antarctica: Victoria Land, Richard Nunatak red sandstone | collected 2016-01-03 | reverse complement strand
GGCTGTCCAACATCTTTGCCAGACCTGCCACACCGGGCGTGCGCCGTGAACCCGCTGGGCACCCCGCGGCGGTGAAGCGCAGTGGTGCGACTTGTACAGATTGCGAGCCCAAGATGTTGCCTACGATAACTTGGACGTTAACGGAAGGGCTGCTCCATCTTGGCGTACCGATCAGCTTAGTCTCGGTGCGCCGCACCGCGGTAACAAGCCCCGCCTATGCTTGTGATCAGCTTGAATACACCGGGGAACCCCGCCCCCTTTGGCACCAGGCACTGGGCTGCATCCAGCCGCGTCCCCGCGTCATGTTGCCGCATCGTCACCGTGGCAAGCAGCTGCTCCGCCCCTGGCGGTTTTGAACTCGACATCTGTGATGTTGCGAAGCACGTCAGCGAGGACTTGCCATGGCATCGCGCATGTTGCTGCCGCAGGCATGGGCTACAGCATGCGGCGGAGCTACATGTGCCGGATCATGATCAGCGCGATGAATGACCATGCATCTGAGGTTGCAGGTCTTGCCGCCGCGGGTCAACAGACGGACAACAGCCGCCAGGAGCTGCGCACCGCCGGCAGGACAGCACCTCGTCGACTCATCAGGTTTTTGACCCCGAGCTGCACGCAGCCTGCAGCACTCGATACGTTGTTGCAGCAGTACAGAGCTGCCGCAGCCGCTCATCTGCGCCCTTGTAGTTCACGGCCTCAGCTGCGCCTACAAGCTTATAGTCCGGCAGCCCGGTGCAGCGGACAGAGGACAGGCAGACCACAACCCATGGCCAGTGCGATGTATATCATGCACGACTACGTGCACACCGTCACGTGCGCGTGCTGCCTCTACAGGCTGAACACGGACAGCAGCTTGCTAGCCAATACGGACCTCGCTGAAGGGTTGTGCTGGAGGGCTTGCATCCTGCTTTCAACACCGTGCTTCTGTGTTTGCGTTATTGCGTGTTCCCCTTGTCTGTGCTACTGTCTGGGGAGCCGCATTTGCCGATGAATGCAAGGAAAGCTGCGCCGCTTTGACGCCGCGGGTCAGCGATGAGAGGCAGCCTGACGCGTCTAGCGTGGAGCCTCCACCAAGTCAAGCGATGGACTGAGTGTGCTAGCGGGCTATCAGGGCGTCACTGCCGCTGGTTTAATTCTAATGAAATAAGGCTCAACAGCAGCATAACGGATAGCGACTTGTCGTCCTTATATGTCTTCTGGCATTTGTCACTGCTGTCGTCGCAACAGTGCGCCTCTTTGCAGCCCTGGGTTGCTGCGTGCAGTGCTGAACAGCTCATCATCAAACATTCCATTGAGCAGAAGTGCTGCTCCATGGCAGTGCATGTTAGACAATGGTGATCATTATCTGCGCCGCGAGCGTGGCCCATAGCTGTACATGTGCACATGTGGGCGATTCTCGATGCAATTGTGGTAGAGCAGCAATCATGTTACAAAGAGGCAGCCCAAGCAGCGAGCCTTCGAAAGTGGTAATTTCAGGCATCAAAGAAGCTGCACCTGGTCAACCAGCGAATTCCAGCTGTACAATGGCATCCTCAGGCTGTTCACCGAAACATTGGCCATCTGGCAGATCCTAATCTAGCGGAACGGATCTGAGGCAAAGTCATTGATTCGACACACGCGCTGCGTTCCAACACGCAATGCTGTAGCTCTGCAGATGTGCATGCCGAGGAGCACTCCTTGAACCTAAATGCGTCAGCAACTGCTGTGACATTCTACTCATGCGCGTCCTGGCCACTCCAAAAGTCCGTGTGGCAATTGCACACAGTGAACCTGGGCCGGCGCCAGGCTTGGCGCCACCGAGGCTGACAAATCAAACAATGCGCCTGCCGAGCGCCATCGCTTCGGCAGAGCAACGAACAAACCACCAGCAAGCGGTCAGATATTGGCAAGTAGCCAAAACATGCGTCAGTCGACTCACACGGACGGGACATGGAAGACAGACTGAGCTTCCGTGGGCGTTAAAAACGGCAAAGCCGTGTGGCGAAGCTGGAGTTCGGCCGCCCAGCCTCAAGCCGGCTGGAATACAGCAGGATGGCCATCCATTGCCGATATTTGCGTATTCGACCATCGAAGCGCGGGCTGCGCTCAGCACTGGATGCCGGTGGGGAAGCCGATGCAGTGCGGGTTCTGGTAGCTGCACAGCATTTTGGCCGGGATGACGCTTGCGTACAGCGGCTTGGCCCCGTTGGTGCAGTAGACTTGGATGTCGACAGGCGCATTCGGGTCCTGCGGCACTTCAAAGCACTTACAGGCTCATTCAGAGGGGACTGCATCCGTGCCTGTCAGGTGGGTCGATGTGTGATCAAGGGCCGGAGCCTTGGTGAGGTTGAACTTCAGCCTCATGTCATTTGCATATCTTGCAAGGCAGCGTGATAGCGTGACGAGGCATGTGGCAGCCTCCCCAACCCATATATGCGGCCATCTGACAATTGCACGCGCCTGGGGGTTGTTGACGTCATACTGCGTGGCCTGCCAGTAGCCGTCGCCTGAGCGCTTCAGGCTCTGCCACCGCCCGTTGATGGTCATGGACACGGCGGAGACGGGCACCCGCTGCTGCGTGATCATGAACTTGAGGTAGCCCAGGACCTTGCCCTGCGTCGGCCGGCACCGCGCGTAGTCAGCGTGGCAGGCTTGTGGGGTTGGCATAAAATTCAAATTCAAGTTCAAATCAGCGGCGAGGTGTACTGGGTCCAGGCCGTTATAATACAGAGCACGGGCGCAAGCAGTTCGTGGACGCCCCTTCACGTCGATAGCAAGAGCATCCGCATGACGGCGTTGTGTACTGTGGGCATGCGCTTGTGCTGCGCGCTTTTGTGTGAGGCTCACGAGTGACGAAACTGGGGTCCTCATGGTTCTAGGGCACCCAGGCGAGGCAGTGCGCACCCCGAAAGCGATTCCTGTCCCGCCGCACGGCGTGTTGAGCTGGTTGTTGCAAATGCCATTGGCGAGTGGCACCTGTGCAGCAGACGGGCTTCTGTTGGTGTGCCCCTCGCAGCTGTGTGCTTCCTTGCAACGCTCGCCGCCATTATCTGCGCTGAAAGCGAGCCAGAAAATCAGACGCCGCACCGGCTTTGAGAAGTCAAGGAACTGGAACCTCATCTTGCTCGCGCCCACAGGACAGGGTACAGCATGGTACTTAATCGGCCAGTCCCCGAACCTGCACGATGAGGCAAAGCCTGAGCCGAGACACCTCCGCAACCACTATGCTTGTCCGCCCTAGCTCAGCCCAGTTCAAAACCCGGACCCTGGCGGATGAACAGGCGTGTGCGCGATGAGTGGTTAGCGCACGTCGTCGTGTCAATGTTCTGGGTTGGCATTGTGATCTCGTACGGCAGCGACTGTTCGCGGTCGAACCACTCGATGATGATGCCCGTGCTGCAGCAGCAGAGCACACAGCATCAGCGTCAGGCTTTGCCTGCGCTGGCACTGGCATCAGCATGGGTGAGCAGGACAATCTGTCGGCGGAGCGGGGTCTCGCACTAATAGTACATGTGCCAGCTGTGGTCGTATTTAATCTTCGCGTGCCAGGCCCACCCTGCTTGGAGATATCTGCCGCAGCACACCGTCTGTCAGCGGACAGCAATGCAGGACCTTCAGCAGGCCAGCCGGTCAACAACATGAGCGTAAAGGCTGCGCATTGACTTCCATTATTCGTTACATACAGGGTATTGCCAGCAGGTCCATGGCGCCTACGCTGGCGGCAAGGCGCTGCCAGCATGCAAGCATAGGATCAAAAGCTGTGCTGTCCAGATGCAGACTCAACATTGGTTGAGCCGAGGGGCAGGGCGCCACACTTGATGTAGGAATGCGTCCCAGATCCAGCACAGAATGGGTTCGTAGCACGATTGGAACATGGCTTGTACGATTGCGGCATATAGACGCGCAAACACATGCCTGCATCCATACGCATTACATCAGCGTGGATTGCTTTCATATGCCGGCACCACTCATGATGCTCAAGAAGCTGGAAGTCAGGTATGACCAGTCACGCACCGCAGGTAGCTCCCTTCTCCGGCGTGCCAAAGAATTCATTTGCAACAGCTGCAAAGGCACAAAGGAATCAGTGCAGCTGCAGACATATGGGGTGAGTAAAGCCGTTGCGAAGCTGGCAAGTGGTGGGCAGTGTCTGCAGTGAGCAAATGTGGCACAGCTCCATACCGACAGGCACCACGTGTGCATTGTACCTGCACGCACGCATGCTCTCAGGTGTCAGCATAATATCTGGCGAGCTCATCGCAGCTTGAAGGTGTGCAAAGCACGGCAGAAATGACAGAGCCGACTCACGTGAATGGCGGCATGTTCTGGGCGCACGCCATGCAGGCAACCGACTTCGGGTAATTGACGCAGTTGTTCGTCCGAGCCGCCCATTGCACGATGTTGTACCTGGGCAGTCAGACTATGCTCACATGGCTGCTGACCAGCACTACCCCATGGGAAACATCGAAGGCGAGCAGAGCAGCATTGGCATTGGGAGCATTGCTTGGACCGATTGACGGGTGCCGACACAGTCGCAAGCGGTCGCTGGCGAGCACGGCCATCATGTCAGCGACGGCGCGCCCTTACTGACATGACAATGGCTAGGAGCGTACCAGATGCCTCTGCTGTTGACGAAGGGCTTGCCTTCGATGTACTGGTGGAGTGTGGGGTCCACAATGCCACCTGCGCGGAATTCCACACGAGCAATGGTCAAGCATTGGGACAGTCAGCTCCATTGGGCCCCGGGTGCCAGAGCCCAGGTGCCAGATCCCGGTGCAACGCGATGAAAGAGAGCCATGTGTACGCTTGCAATACTGCAGCTTAGCGCAGTTGCGGTCGCAGAGGTGGGCGTCCAGGAGGCGCGGAGGGGGCTCGCACCCGACGCCGTGCGGTAAGGAGCCGCGCCGTGGTAGCCGGACAGGATCGGCGGCAAGGGCAGGTTTCCTGCGCGCATGCAGTTCCGGTGTGTGGACGCAGAGCCAAGAGGGGAGGGGGAGGTACGTCTGGCTAGCTTGGCTGCATACGCCGGGACGTATTAGCATGGTGTCCGGCCGCAGTTCCGGGTTCGAAATATTCCGGAACAGCAATTGGTGCGACGACAGCTGGTACAGAGGGGGAATCTCCCTAGCTGATGCCCTGCCCTACTTGCGCCTGCATGTGTGCTCTGCCAGATCTGATCCTCCGAGACTGGCCCGCTCATAGGGATCACATGCCCGCCTTGCCTAGGGCGCGTGTTCAAGCTGCAGACGACCTGCTCTGCCGGCAAGAGCTTTCTCACCTTGCGCCTGCACGAGTGTCGCACAGGAGATAGCCGCAGCGAGGGTCGCCAGCAGCTGAGGCCGCCGTGATCTCATGCTGGTGACTCCCATTCGAGATCCTGCGTGACAGCTGAGATGCTAGTCCCCTACGTTCGCTGTTCCAGCCTGTTTGTGTTTATTTGTCATGTAGCTGGCCCCCAGTCAAATGCCGTTCCCATCAGTGTGCCCAGTCGGCCGCAACCGAGAAAACCCCAGACCGCGAGCACGCACCATGTCGACGACGAGCCTCAATCCACAGCAAGACTAGTGTCGGCGGTGCACCACTTGCGCAGCGCGGTGCCATCATGAAGCCTGTCGACCTATGGCGAAGCGAGGAGATGCAGCTGGTTCAGGTGCGGGGCTCTGCGTCGCATGCGCTCAGTCTGCAATCACCCAGACCGTGCACCGGCTCTGCCGGTCTCCAATGAAAGCTGCGAGCGGTCATCCATCGCGAACGAGCTGCATCGTCAGCCGGCGTTGCTGGCATGTCAGATGTCATAGCTCCTCTGAGCCGTCCCTCCCCCTCCTGTCACGGGGCAGGTCGCACACACCTGACGCTCGCCTCACACCCGCAGCTGCTGATCCCCGCGGAGCTCGCGCACGACACCGTCGACGCGCTGGGCGAGGTCGGCCAGCTGCAGTTTAAGGACCTCAACACCTCCAAAAGCGCTTTTCAGCGCACTTATGCGAACCAGGTCCGTGAAACCCCGCCCTTTAAGCTGCAGCGCCATGCTCTTGCCTGCTTGTTATCATTGCAGCATCAACTGTACAACGCAAGTCCTGCGCGCACTGAGTGGGCACGATACCTCCAATTGCCCAGCGGCATCTTGGCGCACGTTGCTGTGCGTGACCGCAGGTGAAGAGGCTGGACGAGATGGCCCGCAAGCTGCGCTTCTTCGCAGACCAGGTAAGCCGACGGTCAAGCCCCACGAAGCAATCGCACGCCGTCTCGCTGGCCGGGTTCCGCTGCTCAGACACGTTGTGTCATGCCGACAGCACCCTGACAACTCAACCTTCTGCGGATGGCAACTTCGCTGCAGCGCGTGTGTCGCTTGTGAAATGCGACCTCAATTTGAGGGTGCTGCGCATGTATATCCTTAATCGTAACCCTAATCACAAGCCAACCCCTCCCGCACAGGTGGCGAAGGAGGAGTTGACGGTCGGCGGGCGCCTGAGCGCGGACCGGGAGCTGGGCCTGGACGAGCTGGACTCCAAGCTGGAGGACATGGAGCGCGAGCTGCTGGAGCTCAACGCCAACAGCGAGCGCCTCACGCGCAGGTGCGATCTTCCGCCTATCGCTTTTTCAAACTTCTGTGCGATACTTACGCCGACTGGTCTGCCATATTGGCGATCCGGATTGGTCATGATCAGTGGAGCTTTGACACCATAATGCAAGAATCTCTTGCGCTTGCAAGGATCTCTCAATGCACCAGATTGTTGAGCCGCGTCGTGACGTGCTAGATACAAGGAAGGCAACCGTGTTCGGCATGAAGGCCCAGCCCTTGGCTTACGATGCGTCAATCCAATGCATGCTCCCGGATGCTCCCTTCTCGCAAAGCTCGCTGCCCCACCCAGCCGTTCGGCCCGTGACCCTGTCGTCGCTCCCGCGCAGCCACGCCGAGCTGCTGGAACTCCAGCTCGTGCTGGAGACGGGCGCGCAGTTCTTCGACGACGCCGCCCAGAGCGCCAGCGCCGCGCACTCGGAGCGCGCTGACGACGCGGGTGCGTGGCCGCTTGGCATTTTTCAGATTAAGCGGGGGATCCGCCAGGCACCGCAAGCTGCGACTGATGTTCTGTTCGCGTTTCTATACGCGACAGGTCATGATCGCCCTGGCAACCCTGAGCATTCAATCGAGCCCTGGCAAGTTTCGGAGTCACGATCGGTCTGCGACCATCAGCTCTTGAGCACCTGTTTTGCGCGCCTCCCCGCGCAGTGTCAAGCGAGCAGATCGACGCGCCGCTGCTGCCGCCGGAGCCGATGGCCGAGCCGAAGAGCGTGCGCCTGGGCTTCGTGACCGGCCTGGTCGCCGTGGACAAGTTGCAGGTGCTTTCGCACTCAACGCCAAAACGGAAGCAATGTGCATCGGCTGGAGATGAGTGTTTCCCCTCTCCGTCGGTCGTGTCAGCTCTGTCAATCTGCGACACGCAACATGCATTTCTTGCGTGCAACATTTGGTCTCACGGTAGCGTGGCAGCTGCCCCTGCTGTCACAACACGTCACAGCATATGGTCGCTGACCGCGCCATGGGTTGTGCGCCCCCCCAGGCGTTCGAGCGGCTGCTGTTCCGGGCGACGCGCGGCAACATGTACCTGCGCCACGCGACGGTGGGCACCGTGGTGGACCCCATAACCGGCGACAAGCAGGAGAAGGCTGTCTTCGTCGTCTTCTTTGCCGGCGAGCGCGCCCGCACCAAGATCCTCAAGGTACTGCTCCGCCTGCTGCAGGCGATGTGAGCGAGTGCTTCTCATATGCTCGTTGCGACTTTGCTGGTCCCACCGACCGCACAGCAGCTCTGGGGTCTTCCGTGCAGAGGCGCGCTGCACGGAAGGTCACGTGGTCACGTGGTCTGTCGTGCTCATTCCCGCTGTACGCGCTCAAGATCTGCATCCAGCGCGGTGGCACGGCATCATGGTGTTTCCCAGTCGCTGCTCTGCAGTGAGCCTGTGTTTGGTAAGCATATGAGCGTCTCGAGACGGTGCTGCGCAGATCTGCGAAGCATACGGAGCCAACCGGTACCCTTTCCCGGAGGACCCCGCGCGGCGGCGCCAGATGATGGCGGAGGTCACCATGCGCCTGCGGGAGCTGCACACCACCATCGAGGCTGGTGCGTAGGGTTTCAGCTCCGATGATCGGCCGACATATTTGCGAATCTGTGCTTGTAGGAAAACCCGTCTATCTGCTCCGGCAGCTCCGCACAGCTCTTCGGCTGCATCAGTGCAGCCTGCAGGTCAAGTCACCCTTCCAAATCCTCGGCAAGTTTGCTAGTCTTCATTCCGTGCCGCTGTATTACCCGTCATCATGCCGATGCTCATTCTGACTCTCTTGGAACATGTGCGCAGGCGAGCGGCAGCGGGACACCGTGCTGCAGAGCATCGCGCTGAACCTGGAATCGTGGAGCATCCAGGTCAAGCGCGAGAAGGGTGTCTACTACACCCTGAACAAGTTCTCAGTGGACGTCACGCGCAAGGTGCACGCCATGCACGCTGTCAATCCCACAACGACAAATTGTCAGAGGCCGAGCGTCTGATGTCTTTACCTGTGCCATGCGATGCGCACTGCACCACGAGATGCAAACACAATCGCGAACTCGGAGGTGCGATGCGTAGGTGCTCGTCGCAGAGGCGTGGACGCCGGTCAGCGCGCGCGACCGCGTGCAGGATGCCCTGCGCCGCGTGTCTGACTCCTCCAGCGCCACGGTGCGCCCTGAACCCTGCTCCGAACCCTCAGCGTTGGCTCAGTCTTGACTTCCTTTGGACTTTCTGCAGCTCTAGCCATGGTGCAACGTTTTGATGCAGCGCACACTATCGGACTTTAAGCTGATGCACGCAGTTTGTTCAGCAGTGATGGGTCGACACCGACGGCGGACATTGACAATGTGCGAGTGCAGGTGGGTGTGGTGTTCACGCCGCTTGTGACGTATGAGAACCCGCCCACGTACTTCCGGACCAACAAAGTCACCTACGCCTTCCAGGAGATCGTGCGCACCGACACTTTCGAGCCCTCTGACTTGCATGGCCTCATGAGGGTGCCCGATCAAACAATAGACACTAGACGCCTATCTGGCGACATGTTGCGCTTGGTAGCTCCCGGAACTGTACATGTGATTTGGTAGAAAGCCACTGAGGCACTGAGTCGGTCTAAACATGAAGTTGTTTGCGTGCACAAAGCACGGCGCTGGGGTCCTGAGTCACTGGATTAAGTAAAGAACGCATATTGTGTTTGAATATAGAAATTAGATTTCAAAAATTAAGCAAATTTTCCTTTTGTTATGTTTATTTATGTATTTATTTTGCGCTGCAGGTGGACGCGTATGGCATTGCGCGGTACCGTGAGGTGAACCCGGCGGTGTTCACCATCGCGACCTTCCCGTTCCTGTTCGCCGTCATGTTTGGTGACGTGGGGCACGGCGCCATGATGCTGGCGCTCACGGTCTGGCTGGTCGCCAACGAGCGCAAGCTGGGCAAGCAGGACCTCGGCGACATGTTCGACATGATCTTCGGCGGTGCGCCGCCGCTGCCCGTCCCTGCCGCGTGCTGCCAGCATGGCGTGGCATTGTGGCTTTTCTTATTGTCATCCGCTGGAGGTGCAGGCTTGCGTGTTTTGTGCAGTGACGCGCCTTCCCTGCATGTTCCATCGTAGTCTGTGTTGTGGCGCATCGTGTAGACGTTTTGGGCTTGAGAGTATTTTGAACCCGGGCGCACATGGTCTCACAGGGCGGTACGTCATCCTGGCGATGGCGATCTTCTCGCTGTTCACGGGGCTCATCTACAACGAGGCGTTCTCCATACCGCTGTCCATCTTCGGGCACACCTCCTGGCAGTGCCCCAGCGACCCGTCCATCTCGCTCATCGACATCCGCACCAACGAAGAGCTGTGCCCGGAGGCCTACACCACCGGCCTCACACAGGTACTGGGTTTACGCCCAACCGTCCTTGGACGCCTGGGGCGCTCCGCCGCCGACAAACGCACAGCTTGATGTGCGGATCATGACCTGCTATGCACGTGCATGGCCCGCATGTGTGATGGAACCCAATCAATAAATGTCTGCGAGACTGGCAACCCCGTCTGCCATTGTCAGAACCGCATCTTGACTTGCCTTGTGGTACTTGCGAACAAAGCTTACAGCAGTACACTGTCTGTCGGCGGCAGATCGGCGGGCCGTACCCACTGGGCGTGGACCCGGTGTGGCACGGCTCGCGCACGGAGCTGCCATTCCTCAACTCAGTCAAGATGAAGATGTCGATCGTCCTCGGTGAGCTTTCCGCACTGTGCACAAGTAGCTTTCTTGCGGTACTGGTCATTCATGACACGAATGTTGCTCAGCACAAGCAAGCTTCCTGGCGTGTTGAGGCCAGTGTTATAACCTGATTTGGATGACTGCGATATCTTCAGCCAGTACTCACTAATGTCCCATTGTACTGCAGGCGTGATCCAAATGAACCTGGGAATCCTGATGTCGCTGTTCAACCAGCGCTACTTCCGGGACAACCTCTCCACCATGTGAGGGCTTCTCTGCACCATTGCTTATCCAGCGCCCGCTGCTACCATGCTTGTCCTCGCACAGGCACCATCATGCAGAGCTGAAACACGAAGTATCATGAGAGCTCGTCGTGACTACGATTTTGCGTGCTAAGGATTGCAGTTCCTGCATGCTTCTCCGCAACATCTCACCTTAACTTGCTGCAAATCACACGCAGAGCATACTTGTGTAATGACTGGTGCTGTTTGTTGCCTCCCTGCAGGTACGAGTTCATCCCGCAGGTCATCTTCCTCAACGCCCTGTTCGGCTACCTGTGCTTCCTGATCATCCTGAAGTGGGTCACCGGCAGCACCGCGGACCTGTATCACATCATGATCTACATGTTCCTGAACCCCATGGACATCGACTGCGGCGGCAAGTGCACCGTCAACCTCATGTTCTGGGGCCAGAGCTTCATCCAGGCGCGTGCCTGCCACGTCAGATGCCTCCTTGTCCCAACAAATCCCGTTTGGGGCCACAGGCTTCGCTGCGATGATGTTGACAGGTTGGCAGCCTCCGTGACAGTTCCTGACGTTATCGCAAGCGCTGCATGTAACTTGTGTGTTGCCCTTCCCGCTTGCGTCACGTCCTGCTTTGGCTTTGAACCCCTTGCGGCTGACATGCTCCAGTGCTCCTGCAGCCTCTGCTGCTGGTCATGGCGCTGGCGGCGGTGCCGGTCATGCTCCTGGTGAAGCCCCTGATCCTGAAGAAGCGACACGAAGCGCGACACACCATTGCGGTGCGCATCTTTCGAACTCGCAGATCTACACTGCTGCTTGTGCTCATTTAGCAATGGTGCTGTCAGCTTAGGCACCCATGCTTCTGTCATATCGCGCATGATATCTGCAATTGCAAATGCTCAAACAATGCATGCCCGATGAGACAATTGATGCTGATGGAGAGCACGCAAGTAACGAGGGCGCAACCGCCGTCGCATCCGTGCAGGGTGCAACATACGGGAGGCTGCACGAGGAGAGCGACCCTGAGACGCCGGTCGCTGCGGGCGACGGCGGCGAGGACGGAGGTCACGCGGCGGGAGACAGCCACGGCGAGCACGGTGAGGGCGAAAGACCACACAATGCTGCAAAGCCAGAGCAATGGCGTCCGGATGCCTTGCTTCCCAACATCACGATGGCCATCGGATCATTTGACGGCGCCCACACAAAGCCTGACCGCTTCATGGCTCGTTGATGCACCTTTGCCCATCACATCGCGTCAGTCGTCGGATGGCCTGCAATCCCTTTGAGCTGTCGCCCGCGCAGGCGAGTTCGACTTCAGCGAGGTCATCGTGCACCAGATGATCCACACCATCGAGTTCGTGCTGGGCGCGGTGTCCAACACGGCCTCCTACCTGCGCCTGTGGGCGCTCAGCCTGGCGCACTCGCAGCTCAGCGCCGTGTTCTACGACCGCGTCCTGATCACTGGCATCCAGCAGACCATCGCGGGCCAGACCTGGGCGCTCTTCGTCGGTGCGCCTCGCCGCCCTTTTGGGCGCAGGATTGCCAAGACCGCTGCCATTTTGAAGCTTGTTCTCTGTTCTGAAAGCAGAGGTCATCAAGGCGCCATGCTGTGATCGTCGTCGGTGCAAAGACAGCTGGCCCATGGGACCGATGAAGCGGTCAGGTTATTCCTGCTGTTCAAGTGGCTCTGTACCTAAGCCCTGCGTCTCACCGTGCGTGCTGCCTGCGTTGCAGCGTTCTTCGTGTTCGCGTGCGCGACGCTGGGCGTGCTGATGGTCATGGAAACGCTGTCGGCGTTCCTGCACGCGCTGCGCCTGCACTGGGTGCGCCTCTGCAACATGTCTGCTGGAGCGCTGGCTGTGGTCGCGTGTCCTCTGTCGACCTGACAATCCAAAACTTGTGCACGAGCCGGCAAATCATCCCATGCTCAGCTCTGGCATCCTGTTTTGCACAGGTCGAGTTCCAGAACAAGTTCTATCATGGTGACGGGTGCGTGCCTGGCATGCATTGCAGTTGCAATGCGACGCATTGTCATGGAGACTGTGGGATAGACGCCCTGCTTCCCGTTATGTCTCGAAGACTGCTGTTCTGACTGACTCTGAGCACATGCCTGCGCAGGTACAAGTTTGCGCCGTTTGCTTTCAGCATCGTGGACAAGGAGGAGCTCTAGTCGCCGTTGGTCAGGGCCAGAGGGGTCTGCATGGGCTCCGAAATGCTGTAAGCAAGCTCTACTTTGAGACCATTCGCCGTCAAAAGTGTCCGGGCAGCACTTGACCAGAACTTGCCAAGTCACCGAACAGGGCCACTACTTCGACGTTTGAATCAACGATTGAGCGTCATCGCGAAGGGGACACGTGTGCTACAAGCTAAGACGCAATTTCATGCATAGTGGCATGGGACGCATCTGAGGTGTCCTCCGCGGACGGTGCCGTGATTGGACTTGTGACATAGCAGTGCCAAAGACATCGCTGAGTGCGGCAACAGCGGCTCATACCCCCTCCCACCGACGTCACGGAGACCGCGGCGTCCCTGCTGCGCCAGTGCCGGTCAGACGACCCAAGCAGTGACAGCTTAGCGAGCCAGCAGCGAGGATGCTGCTGTCGAGGGCGGCGTGGCTGCTGCTGTACTGCGTGCTCGCTTCAACATGGGTCCGCATGGCTGTCTGCCGGGCAAAATGCGGCTGGCCGCGGCTTCTGCTCGCAGCGCCGGCCTTAGCGGGCAACATTCTCGCGCCGCTCCTGTTCTCGCGTGGCGAGGAGGTCTGCACGCGCGTGGCCACGGCATTTTCCCTGGCATGGTTGTCCAATGCAAAGGTGCGTTGCGTACCCTTTGGCCCACCCTCAGACAGCAACAAGCGGCGTGTCACATCACTGCCATGCCGATGCCTGGTGCGAGCGTCGCGCCACTACGGCAAGGACCATATCGCTTTGCCCGCAGAGCAGCTCACAGCATATGCGCAGGTATTGGGTTATGCGCTGGGTAGGGGTCCCCTGGAGATGCCGCTGAACGCGCTGCAGTTTGGCGTCGTGCAAGTCCTGCCCGTCACGCCGCAAGACGGTGCGCGCTCCCGATCACCTACTGCTCATAGGCACTCCAACGACCGGACCTCAGCCTGGGTTCAGCCCAACCGGGGCTTCAGTGCCGAGACATGTTCATGCGGCCAGACGCCACCCTGCTTGCCCACATCCTTGCCAACATACGGTCCGAGGGACCTCATGGTCACTCGCTACTGCAGGCGTCGTGCTCGACCACAGCGGGTCGTCGTTGTGGATGATCCTTGCGTGTTACATCACGCAGGCGGCGGCAAGGGCATGGCGCGCGTTGGGTCGCTGGGGAAGCTGGACGCCAGCGGCGGCTCCGCGGCGCAGCTGCTCGGCCGCTGCCTCGCCAAGGCGGTCACCCTGGGCGTCGTCGTGTTCCTGACGACCGGCGTGACGCTGCCGCGGATCGCGCTGGAAGCCGTCTACGGTGCGCAGCGACCCTGTTCCTTTGTCAGCGATGAGTGCGATCCGCATGCGGGCTTTGTATGCAGCGTGTGCCATCCCTCGTTTGCTCTGGGGTTTGTGGACGAGTTCCTCTTTCCAAGTAGAGCATCAACCCTGCTCGCCGAGGCGTTTACCTCGTCCTACCCAAGACCCCGAGATTTGAGACCGAGAGACCGATCTGAGGCTCACGGAGCTGATGTCGACCGCAATCATGGTCACCTTGCATGTCCCCATCAGCAATGCTCCGCACATGCACAGTGGGTAACGGCCTTGTCGCTGGTAGTGAGACCAGATGCAGACAGTTTGGAGTCTTGACGGGATGCAATGTCATGCGCAGCGGTGGGGCTGTATGCGTTCCTGGGATTCCTCATGGATGGCCCCGCGACGCTGGCAACGAGCCTGATCGGCCTCCGCATCTCGCCGCACTTCGACGAGCCGTACCGCAGCCACTCGATCGCGTCGTTCTGGGGCCGCCGCTGGAACCTGACGGCCTCCAATGCCCTGCGTGTCCTCGTCTACGACACCATCTGCGACGGTGCGGCTTGCAGTCGTGTCGACACCGTACCAAGCGGCTCTGCAGTTCTGGCCATCAGTGACCGGCTCACTCACCCATCAGCAAAGCAGTGCATTAAGTGGCGGCACTGGTTTTACTAGCTGTGCAGGTGTGCCGTCCGCGCTTCAGGCCAAACAGTCTTGTGCCTGTATCACTCCGTCAGGCCCCACGCAGCCATGTTTGCTGAGATATCTGTGAAGCCTGTGCTTACACTGTGGCAGGCCGCCTTGTGGCCGGCGCAAAGGCGCATCCGAAGCCGCCGTCGACAGCGCGGCGGACGGTCGGCATGATGTTGGCGTTTGTGGCGAGCGGGCTCATACATGAGGGCATGTTCTGGTATGCGGAGGGACGGGTGACAGGCCTGTGGCTCACTTTCTTCTCCTTGCAGGTGCGTGCACCCGACGCGCCTGCACGCAAGCCTAGGTTCACAGCTGTGCTGCTGCAGTGACTGACGTATCATGAGTGGCTGCCGCGGACTTGCTCCTAAGCAGCCGTCTCACTGATCAAAATGCTGTGCACCCAGATAAAGCCTGCCGTAGTGGGCTGAGGTGTTATGGCAGCAGGAGGGCGGCTGTGCTCCTCGACTGCTTTTCGCTGCAGATCACATCAACGCGTGAGTTGTCAATCTGTTATTTGCAGGGACCAATGATGTTGGTGGAGCATGTGGTGCGCGGTCAGCTGAAGCAGCGGCAGATGCAGCCGCCGCAGTGGGTCAGCATCCCCCTGACGCTGACCATCCTCATGGCGGTGGGACACATGTACTTCTTCCCGCCGCCCATGGACTCGGGGCTGGCGGATCGTGTCGTCGCGTCCATCAAAGAAAACTACCAGACCGCCGCAAGCGCCTTGGTGCCAGGACGGTAAACATAGGAATTTGCGCCGAAGAGAAGCCACGAACATAACGCTGTACCGGCCATCCGTCTGTTGGTAAATCGAATGAGGGTTTCGTGACATTGCGCCGCCGGCCTGAGTGTCCGTGAGTGAGTATAAGTAAGATGGCAAGGTTTCTGCCAGTACGAGTCTGAGTTGCGGGCTGTGCCCATAGACGAAGCAATGGTGTCCATCTGCTGTGTGCGTGTTGAGAAGTACGTATGCTTGCCTAGCGTTTGAGCGTTCGCATTGTGTTGCCGTAAATATGTTGCGGTGTGCAGGTAGTAGACATCGCACTAGGTTGCTGGCTGTAAGATGGCCGCAATCTGCAGATCTAGATTTTACGAAGAGCGCGGGTGCGCAGGCTGTTTGGCAAAGTCGGACAGACGGCAAACATTAAGCGACATACACAATGTACACTCAGCCTGACCACGGCTGCACTTTCACATGGCCTACACCTCAACCATGTTGCGATGGTCAGATGCGACCTCCAATGCGTCCTGCAGCAGATTGACCACAACAAACAGGGTTTTGGCAGTTAGGCTAACACAAGGCTCTCATACTGCTTGCTGCTATATTTGGTGTACAAGTTTTTTCTAGCTGTTTACGGTTCCTGTGCGTTCCTCCGCCTGCTGAATCCAGCATCATTCACTCATGAGCTGAATACCCGCACGAGCGTGTGCCCGGGCCCTTCCTCTGCCTGGCTCT
>JAABUX010005188.1_pt1 | contig 16090 bp, 7 predicted proteins | sample 5561851 | NCBI WGS metagenome assembly JAABUX01 (sample SAMN10711883, study PRJNA513361) | rock metagenome | isolation source: Antarctica rocks | place: Antarctica: Victoria Land, Richard Nunatak red sandstone | collected 2016-01-03 | reverse complement strand
GAAAGGCCTCTCACATGACGAAGAAGCTTTCCATCGGTCTCATCTTTGGCGGTCGCTCGGGGGAACATGATGCCTCCCTCGCCTCGGCGGCCTGCGTTATGGCTCACCTCAATCAGGACAAGTTCGAGGTCGTTCCTATCGGCATCAGCCAGGACGGCACCTGGCTCTCTGGCACCTCCCCTGCTGACTTCCTCCTTCAGGCAGCTCACCAGCCGACCGTCATCGAGGCTGAGCCCGTGGCTCTCTCTTCTCGGGTTCACGACTCCTCCCCGGCGCCCACCATGGCCGCCCAGCCGGGCGCACCCCTGATGGCCGGGCAGCGCGTGGATGTCGTCTTTCCTGTGCTCCACGGCACCTACGGCGAAGATGGAGCCCTGCAGGGCTTGTTGGAGATGGTCAACCTGCCCTACGTCGGCTGCGGCGTGCTGGGGGGGGCTTTGGGCATGGACAAGGAGAAAACCAAGCTGATCTTTCAGGCTGTCGGCTTGCCCGTCGTCGACTTCCAGGTCTTCCGTCGCCATGAGTGGGAGCACGACCCCCACCACGTTCTGGATGCTGTCGAGCGGCGCTTCGCCTCTCCCTATTTCGTCAAACCCGCCAATGGGGGCTCCAGTCTGGGCATCAGCAAGGTCCGCTCCCGCTCGCAGTTGCAGCTCGCCCTGCAGCTCGCCTTCCGCTATGACCACAAAGTCCTGATCGAAGCCGCCGTCGACTGCCGGGAGATCGCGTGTGCCGTGCTGGGCAATCACGACCCTCAGGCTTCCGTGGTCGGCGAGGTCATCATCGAGAGCAGCTACGACTTCTACGATTATCAGGCCAAATACCTCGATCGCCGCTCCCACACCGTCATTCCCGCCGAGCTTCCCCCGGACCTCACCGAGCAGGTGCGTCAGCAGTCCCTGCAGGCTTTTCGCGCCCTGGACCTGACCGGGCTAGCGCGCATCGATTTCTTTCTGGACAAGGAGACCGGCCGCCTCTACCTCAACGAGGTCAACACCCTACCTAGCTTTACCCAGGACTGCATGTATCCCAAGCTCTGTGCCGCCAGTGGGCTCTCCTACCCTCAATTGCTTGAGCGCCTCATCGAGCTGGCTGTCGAGTCGCACGCCGACCATCAGCGCAACCATCCGCTCAAGAACTGTGACGATTCCCTACGGCTAAAGCCGAGGACTTCTCAGGCACGTGCCTGATGGCTCCGCCCGAGCCTGAGTATGTTAATCGCGGCGTTGTGGTCTCGGTCCAACTCAGTGCCACACTCGCACCTATGCCAGCGTTCCCTGAGTTCCTTTTTCTTGACCGTACCGCAACCGCTACACACCTGGCTGGTATACTTAGGGTTGACGAACAGCACCGCTCTACCGGCCCTTGCAGCCTTGTAGGTACAGAACTGTTGGAATTGGCCCCAACCAGCATCGAAGATCGACTTGTTTAATCCGCCCTTAGCAGCCGCGCCATTGGGCAAGTACGTCCCGTCTTCACCCTGCTTGGGTTTCGGGCGTTTGCTCATAGTGGCGGGCTGCAACTCTTCAAAGACAATCGTGCCATAGGCGTTCACCAGCTTGTGCGAATGCTTGTGCAGAAAATCGCGCCGTTGGCTGCTGATCTTCCGATGGGCCTTTGCCACCAGCTTGACGGTTTTCTTGCGCCGATGCGAGCCGCGTTTCTTGCGAGCTAAGGACTGTTGAAGCCTTGCTAGCTTCTTCTCTGCCTGGCGAAAATGACGCGGGTTCTCTATCGTCCTTCCATCCGAAAGGGTCGCAAAGTGCAGCAAGCCCAGGTCAATGCCTACTGCTTGAGTGTTCTCAGGAAGAGGCTCGACGCTGACCTCACAAGCAAATACGACGTACCAGCACTCACCCTCACACTTGATTGTACACGTCTTGATGGTTCCCTTGATCTCTCGATGCAGCTTCACCTTGATGCTGCCAATCTTGGAGAGGCAGACACGATGATCAGCAGTGAGCGAGTAGCCACCTTGCGGATAGCAGAAACTATCATAGCGGTTTTTGCCCTGAAAGCGCGGATAGCCCGGCTCTTCCCCATTCTTGCAACGCCGGAAGAAGTTGTCAAAAGCCCGCTTCACGCGGCGGAGTACGTCTTGTAGCACCTGACTATGAATATCCTGGTACTCTTGCTTGATGGTCTTGATCTCGGGCAGTTGATTGGCCTGGTCATAGTACGTGATCGACTTGCCAGCCATGCGGTAGGCGTCCCGTCTCTCTTGCAAAGCAGCATTGTAGAGTTCCCTACACCGGTCTACTGTCCAGGCGAGCGCTTGCGCTTGTTTGGTGGTTGGATACAATCTGAACTTGTAGGCTTGCTTAGACATGCTTCTGGTTCTCAATATACTGCTTCATGACGCTTAAGGGCGCACCGCCTACGGTGCTGACAAAATAGCTCTTCGTCCAGAGGGTCGGCACCCGAGTCTTGAGCCTGGGGAACTCCTGACGCAAGAACCGTGATGAACGGGCTTTGATGAGCCTTACCAGTCGATGAATACCGAACTGTGGATCACATTCAACGAGCAAATGTACGTGATCGGGCATGATCTCCAAACTCAAGACCTCAGCTTCATGCTCCTGGCATACTTCACGAATGATTTGCTCTAAGCGTGGTGCTACTGCCTCCACCAGGACCTTGCGCCGATACTTGGGACACCACACCACGTGATACTTGCAAGAGTAGTAGACGTTCCGATTGGACTTGTAGGCTAGCTTTGTGTTCATAACAGACAGTATATAGCGACGTGCTACTTAATGTCAAGCAATCCACTCCGCCCAAGCCCCAAACAAGGAACGGCCCTTCTATCCCTGGCGCTAAAGCGCAGGATTTTACGGGCCGGTTTGATAACCCTCTTCATCCAGATAACCAATGATCTAGTTGTGCGAAGGTCCGGCAAACAGCACCTTCGCGTACAGCGAGATGACCTGGAAATTGTTATGTTGAACGCCTTAGCCAGTTTGGTAGGAATGTATTCTGTGTATCCACAGTAAGGCTGCTCCACTAGGGGAGACGTGGGAACTTAGAAAAGTCCGGTTGACGCCTCTCCAGAAATGCATCTTTGCCTTCTTTCCCTTCCTCGGTCATATAATAGAGCATGGTAGCGTCGCCAGCGAATTGTTGAATACCAGCGAGACCATCAGTATCTGCATTGAACGCAGATTTCAGGAAGCGAAGAGCAAGAGGACTATGTGTTAGCATTTCTCTGGCCCATTGTACTGTTTCCTCTTCAAGTCGCTCCAATGGCACAACTTTGTTGACGAGTCCCATAGCAAGAGCCTCCTGTGCATTATATTGTCGACAGAGATACCAGATTTCACGGGCTTTCTTGTGGCCGACTACACGCGCCAGGTAGGTAGCCCCCCAGCCAGCATCGAAGCTACCGACCCGAGGTCCTGTCTGGCCGAAGCGTGCATTCTCGGCGGCGATGGTGAGATCGCAGAGGAGATGTAAGACATGACCGCCGCCGATGGCATAGCCTGCCACCATAGCAATAACAGGCTTCGGAATATACTTAATGAGCTTTTGCAGGTCGAGCACATTGAGACGGGGAATACCATCTTTGCCGACATACCCTCCCTGGCCGCGTACACGCTGGTCACCGCCTGAGCAGAAGGCTTTATCACCCATACCAGTAAGAACGACGACGCCTATTGTGGAGTCTTCACGACAAATGGTAAAGGCATCAATGAGCTCCATCACCGTTTCGGGCCGGAACGCATTGCGAACCTCAGGACGATTAATGGTGATTTTAGCTATTCCCTCGGCTTGCTCGAAGAGAATGTCGCTATAGTTTCCGATCTTTTGCCATGTAATGGGCATGTTTCTTTCTGTGACTGACATGGTATCTCCTTTTAAACTACATCTTGCTTTATACAAAATTTCCTAACAGGCGAGGCGCTTTCCAGAATGACAGAAGCACAATAGTCTGTCCTTTCTCAGATCATTGTCCACGCATAGCAACGCCGAGCTGTACCCCGTTGACCGAGATAAGAAAACCACTCATGGAGCATTTCCTGAAAGCATGTCAATACCCTGCTCACGGAGGGCCGTTTGTACAACCTGCCAGAGATGACGGTGCATAGTTACATTGCTGCTCCGCTTGGTGAGAACTTCAATCACATGAAAGCCGTTGCCCAGCCCTTGCCGGAGGGTTTCCCGAAACTGTTCCCAGGAGTCTACCCGTTGAAAACACCCGCCATACATCTGCACGGCAAGGTGAAAATTGAGACCAGTGGGTGTGCCAAAGAGCTGTTCAAAGTGTTCAGGATGGTCCGCTTGTGGAAGGAAAGAGAAGATACCACCACCATCGTTGTTGATCAGCACGATGGTCATATTAAGCTGATATAAGCGGGCAGCAAGTAAACCATTGAGATCGTGGAAGAATGACAGATCACCAATAACCAGGACAGTTGGCTGAGATGCGGAGGCGACAGCGCTAGCGCCTAAAGCACTGGAGGTGATACCGTCAATGCCATTGGCCCCTCGATTGGCTAGAATACGCACCGGGCGTTCACGACACCAGAAAAAAGTATCCAGATCACGGATGGGCATACTGTTGCCCACGTAGAGAGTGGCATCAGCGGGCAGTATATCATTCAGTTCGGTAAAGATACGTCCTTCGAAGAGTTGTGGAAATGCGGAAATCGCCTTCTTGAGCGCTTTCCGCGTTACCTGGTCGACGCACAACCAGGTAGAGCACCATCTACTGGCTGCATGCCCTGGAAATGTGCTCTCAGCGGAATGCTCAAGCACGGATACGAGCTGAGAACTGAGAGCAACAGGGTCAGCATGAATCATTTCTGAAGCAGTATGCATAGGTTCGTGCCATTCACCCCAAGCATCAATTACCACCTGACGACAATAGCTATAGCGTTCGAGATAGGATAGAAGCGACTTTGCGGTCGGCATGGCCCCGAAGCGAATGACGAGTTGCGGCGGAACAGAGGCTACAAAGGCATCGCTACGAAGAAAGGCATCATAGCTGGAAATCACGAGGTTACTGGATGAAGAACCACAGCGCAGTTGAGAAAGCGGATCGGCCAGAATAGGATAATTTAAAAGGCGCGCCAACTGAATGAGCGGTTCTGCCAGGGCAGGACTGGTACCGGCTCCGATCACAATAAGGCCGCGGGGGGCCGTGCGCATCATATCAGCCAGGTGTGCCACTCTAGCAGGAGAAGGCGTAGCCAGTGGAGCATCGCTCACATCAATATACGGCGTACGGTTGGAACGCCCCTTCCATGCGATAGGATCGCGTTGTTCCAGCGGGGGGAGAGGTTGTCCAGCGATAGAAGCAGGAGTGAGCGGTTCTCGCAAAGGGAAATTGAGATGAACTGGTCCGGCAGGGTTGGCACAGGCAAGAGCGGCAGAGCGCCCAGCAATCGTACGGATGGAGCGCAGGGCTGAATTTGTTGCTTCTGGTAGAGCCATATCGACGAACCATTTAACATAAGAACCGTAAAGTTGGTTCTGATCGATAGCCTGGGGAGCACCACAATCACGCAACTCTTGTGGACGATCAGCGGTAAGGACAAGGACGGGAATATGTGATAATTTGGCTTCGACGATAGCGGGAAAGAAGTTCGCGGCGGCAGAACCGGAAGTACAAAGTAAAGCTACGGGCAGCGAGAGACTTCTAGCCATGCCAAGCGCAAAGAAAGCGGCAGAGCGTTCATCGACAAGCACCCAGGAGCGAATGCCAGGTTGTGCGACAAAGGCGAGAGCGAGTGGAGTTGAACGGGAACCTGGACAGATGACCACGTGTTGCACACCGCAGCGTTGTAGTTCATCAACAAACGCGTTCACACAAGCGAAGGTCGGGTTGGCAGGGTCCGGCGATGAGATAGAGCTGTTCAACATATTTTTCCTCACATTTCCCCGCCTAGGCCTCGAAGCATAGCCCGGAACTTCAAACAGGTTTCAGTATATTCACTCTGTGGAGATGAATGAGCAACGATGCCGCACCCAGCAAAAAGAGCCGCTTCATTGCCGTGAATCAGTGCGGAGCGCAAAGCGACAGCAAATTCTCCGTTACCATGCGAGTCAAGCCAACCAACGGGACCGGCATACCATCCACGGTCGAGTTGTTCATGCTCACGGATTTCTTGAAAAGCTGCCTCATGTGGAAAGCCGCCGACAGCGGGTGTAGGATGGAGAGAAGAAATTGCGTCGAGTATGGTGTGACCAGGAATAAGTTCACCAATAATGGGAGTTTCCAGGTGTTGAACGTTTTTCAATTTCAGGAGGCGAGGAGTATCAGCGGACCAAACCTCAGTACAGGATTTTTCCAGGGTTTCACATATGGTAGCAACAACAATGGCATGTTCTTGTTTATTCTTCAGGCTTTGGAGAAGCTTTGTGCCAAACCGGAGGTCCTGTTCATCTGTCACACCACGAGGAGCCGAACCAGCCAGAGCCATTGTCTCGATTAGCGCGTTATGTGTACGTGCTAGCCGCTCAGGCGTTGCACCGACGAAGTAGCGTTTGCCGCGCTGCAGAGCAAATGTAAAAGCGTTAAGGTTACTCTGTCGTAAGCGATGAAGAATAGAAGGAATATCAAAATCAGCTTGAGAAGTGGGTGATGTAACCATCACGCCACGCGCGAGCACAACCTTCTCATAGGTTCCCCGCTGTATTTTTTTCACTGTATTAGCAACCAATTTCATCCAGGAGGAGGAAGATTGGATATTCTGCATAGAAAGAACTTGAGATTGTTTGGCAGCTTCCTGGATAGCCGAAGAAGAAATACGTTCAACCGCTTGGCGGAGGCGCATGACCGTCAGGACGATCTCCCTTGCAGCGTCCTCAATATCATCATGAGCATGCATGTCCTTATTGATGGTAAGAGTAACTCGATCAGCATCGCTTCTGATAAGGATATGAGGTAAGATGAGTAGCCCATCAGGAAAGCCTGCCCAAAGGTTGGTGCGAGAAGAGAGAGCGTCAAAGGCAAATCCCCCGAAGAGGTATGGGCCATACGCCTCATCTCGTGCATCAAGAGAAGCATGCTTGATAACGGCATCCCGAAGCAAAGCTTCCCAGGTCGTAGAAAGTGTAGAAGAGTGAGAAATACCAGGCGTTTCAATGGTGATAGCCGCTCCCGCACCCACTAAAGCGTACTGGGCAGCAGGATGCTCCCAAAAGAAACAATCGCCCAAGTCCAACTGCTTGAACCCGGCAAAGATACGAATGGCATCACACCACTCCAGAGGCTGTGTAAAGCTAGCTAGAACACCTCGGCCCAGTACTGCAGCACGCATAGTGGCGGTACGCAGCGTCTCGAGCAATTGTTCACGATCACAACTGACATTCCATTGCCGAGAAACATCAAATATTCTTGTTGGGCCTGGTATGACGACATCCATAATTCTCACCTATCCATGAGTGCAGCTGGTATCAGACAAAAACAGTGCCTCCGTAATAATCACCAAAGCTTAACTCCCTATCTGCTGCCATTGTTGAAGAAGGAGCAAGGTGAAGTCTCACCACACAGAGGCACCGCAGGTACGCTGTTCTGAAATCCAGAGCGAAGAGGAAATGGAAGTGTTTAGTTAGCAGCAGCTTCCATTTTCTTACGCAGGCTTAGAGGCCGCATATCGGTCCAGACCTCCTTGACATAGGAGAGGCATTCATCTTTAGGACCATTTTTACCTGTATCATTCCACCCGAGAGGGATAGGAAGATAGATAGGCCAGATAGAATACTGCTCCTCGTGATTGACAACGACGCGATAAGTCGTCGTATCTTCCGTGTCTTCTCTGCTCATTGAGCTTCCATCCTTAATACAAATCGATCTAACACATGGACAACGTTCCGTAGTGTAAATGTCAACAGAGCATTCAGGAAACAGAGCAGGGAGCATGACATAGCATGATTGTGTCCCGCGCGAAGTAGCTGGCGGGCAAGTTGATGCTCTCGCAGTTCAGCAACCTTGATAGGTATTGACATTCCGCTGTTAAGGGTACTCAACCTGCAAGCATTTGTCATGCCGTACTCACCATATTTTTACTACCGTCGAGACAGTAAAAGAGGGGGTCTACTCGGCGCAATGCCCATACATCTCCTCATGATAAAGCACAGCAAGGAAACTATGCCCTGTTAAAAGTAGAAAAAGTACGCTGAACACGGCATGACAAGGACATCTGATTTGAGTAGTCTTAGTGTAGGATGCCAGGAAAAGAGTATCTTCATGCTATGTCAATAGGCACAAATAGCATTTTCCACGATCTGATGGCAGGCAACAGAAACAGTTTGAACAGCACTTCATAAAAACAAGTAACGAGGTACTACCATGTTAGATCAGATGTTATTTCAAACAGTACAGACTTACCCCGCGACAACTGCTATTGTATACGGCGGGGTACGCATATCTTACCAGGAACTGTATGCTCAGATTGTGGGATTCAGCAAGAAATTATGCTCCTTTGGAGTGCAAGAAGAGAGCAGGGTAGCAGCGGTGCTCCCAAATTGTCCAGAGTTCATCATAGGGTATTATGCAGCGGCAAGGCTGCGCGCTATATTTGTGCCGCTTAATCCTTTATACAAAGAGGAAGAGTTAAATTATTACCTGAACGATTGTAGCCCAGGCGCGATTATTACGGACCAAAAACACGCCAATAGCTGTCGTGCCTTTATTGAGCGAAGTGGCAGGAGTATAGCATTGATCGTAGTGGATGGCGCTCCTACACAGGAAACGCCATTTTCTCAATATGTCTTTACTACAGCAGATGCAGAAGTAGCGGCGGCATACGCGGGGGATATGGTCTATCACTACTCTTCAGGCTCTACGGGAAGGCCGAAAAGAGTACCCAGGACGCAGAAGAACCTCTTTTATGACGCGGATAATATGTTATCCAGTCTTGATCTGGTAACGACAGATCGAGTATTATGCACCGTCCCGCTCTTCCACTCCTATGGACAACTACTTTTTGTCTTGATGCCCATACTTGCTGGCGCAACGCTGGTGCTACTGGAACCTTTTATGCAAGACGGCGCAATAGTGGAGGTTCCATTCGCGGCTCGTTGTCCACGCGTTCTGGAATTGATTGAACAAGAGCGAGTGACGATTATACCAGCGGTACCGCATGTCTTTGGGTCGCTGATCGACATGCCCGACAAGACAAGAGCCGATTTCTCCAGTGTGAGATACTGTTTCTCGGCAGGAAGTTTCCTCCCCAGAGAAACCTTTGACGGCTTTTTGGAGCGCTTCGGTCTACCTATCAGACAAACCTACGGCACAACTGAAGGCGGCTTGATCGCGGCGAATACAGAACCTGGCCCCAACATTAGCTACAATTCCGTGGGACTACCCTGCAAAAGTATTGATGTAAAAATACTCGATGATGATCTGCGAGAACAGCCATTTGGGGAAGTGGGAGAGATTGTCATTAAAAGCGTGACGTTGACAGGCGGATATGCGAATATGCCGGAACTGAACCAGCAAGTGTTCAAGGACGGCTATTTTTTTACTGGTGACCTGGGAAAGAAAGATGAACAAGGCCACCTCCATATCATAGGCCGAAAGAAACTGCTGATCGAAACAGGGGGACGTAAGGTTGATCCTATCGAAATCGAAGATGTGCTGATCACACATCCAAAGGTGGCAGAGGTCGCAGTGGTAGGTGTGAAGGGACCATACGAAGAAGAGATCATCAAAGCGTTTATCGTGCCCAAAGAGCCATGTACCGAGGGTGAATTACTCGCCTATTGTAAAGAGCGGCTGGCTGACTTCAAAGTTCCGCGCGGCGTCGAGTTCCGCAAAGAGTTCGTCAAAAGCTCCCTGGGCAAGATCATTAGAGAAGAGTTGCTCAAGTCTCAGGAGAGTAGCGAACGCACGGAGCATCAGGAGAGCACAATCCGGCGAGCGCTGCGTAAGGCAACAGGTACAGAACAGAAGCAGTTGATGGAGTCCTACCTATGCCAGCAAGTGACTAGAGTGCTGCGGCTCGCCAAGGGTGAGTTTGGTGTAGAGCAGTCGCTCAACACGCTCGGCATTGACTCGGTGATGGCATTTGAATTGAAACATCAACTGGAAGTCGACCTGGGTAGAGCCGTCTCAATTGTCACACTCCTACGAGGTCTCACAATTGCGGAAATTGGCGACTACCTGTTAGATCAACTCATAATCAAAGCGCCGGAAAGAACTACATCGCGAGCCCTGACCGAAAATACGGACAATGGCTACCCTCTTTCATATGGGCAACGAGCGCTGTGGTATCTCCAGCAGCTTGCGCCGGGTAGCGCTGCCTACAACCTGCCCTTTGCTATGCGCATCCTATCGGGTTTAGATATACCCACCTTGCAGCATGCCTTGCAGCTCATTGTTGATCGACATCCCTCGTTGCGCACTACCTATGATATACGTGATGGCAAACCGGTGCAGTACATTGCGGAGCATGTACCAGTACACTTTGAAGTGGTAGACGCATCTGGCTGGAGCCAGCAAGAATTACAAGCCCAACTCGTAAAGTTGGCGCATCGCCCATTCAATCTGGAACGAGACAGCGCACTGCGAGCGCATATATTTACCGACTCGGTGGAAGGCACGATTTTCCTACTTAACGTGCACCACATTGCCACTGACTTCTGGTCGATGATTGTTATCATGGACGAGCTGCGTCTACTTTATAATGCGCAAAAGACGAACATCGTGGCGAACCTTCCCACGCTAGAAATGCAGTACATCGACTATGTAGCGTGGGAAACTGAAATGCTGGAGAGCGAGGCTGGGGAGCAATCTCTGGCGTACTGGACAAAGCAACTAGGGGGGGAACTGCCCCCCCTAAACCTGCCCACGGACCGCCCCCGTCCACCGCTCCTGACCTATCGGGGAGCAAAATATACCTTTTCTATCGGAGAGGAGTTGACGCGGCAGGTCAAACAGCTAGCGAAGGCGGAGGGTGTTACGCTCTACGTGGCATTACTGACGGCATTTAAGGTCTTGCTGTCGCGCTACACAGGACAGGAGGATATACTGGTTGGTTCTCCTACCACAAGCCGTAGCCTGGCGGAACTGCAAAATCTGGTTGGCTACTTTGTCAATCCGGTAGTACTACGCACAGACCTTTCTGGCGACCCATCGTTCACCACACTACTTGAGCATGTCAACCAAACAGTATTGGCTGCGCTGGCACACCAGGAATTTTCATTCCCCTTGTTGGTAGAGCACCTACAACCGAACCGCGATCCCAGCCGTTCGCCCATTTTTGATGTCATGTTTGTGCTAGATCGTCCGCATCGACCTGAGATGCAGCGCATGCCGGAACTCGTGATTGGTAAGCAGGGAGCGCAAATGGACCTGGGAGGCTTACAGGTAGAAGCCTTCCCCCTGGAGGTGCAAACGGCCCAACTCGATCTTACCTCATTGGTCGTTGATATCGACACGACGCTCTCTCTCTCTTGGGAATACAATACAGACCTCTTCGATGAAGCCACGATAGCACGGATGGCAAAGCATTTCCAGCTATTACTGACACATATTGTGGCAAACCCGCAACTGTCCATTACGAACATTCCGCTTTTAACAACAGGTGAGCGCGAACAGCTACTAGTCACCTGGAACAAAACACAGAGAGCCTACCCGGAGGACAAGTGTGTCCACCAGATGTTCGAGGAGCAGGTAGAGCGCACACCAGCAGCGACAGCCCTCGTCTTCGACGACAAACAGCTCTCCTACCGAGAACTCAATCAGCAGGCAAACCAGATGGCGCACTACTTGAGGAAGCTGGGTGTTGGGCCAGATGCGCTGGTCTGTGTGCATATGGAGCGTTCACTGGAAATGATGGTCACGCTGCTAGGTATCCAGAAAGCAGGAGGAGCCTATGTTCCGCTTGATCCAACCTACCCCCAGGAGCGTGTGGCCTTCATGCTGAGCGACGCACATGCTCCGGTGCTCATAACACAAAAGAAGCTGGTAGAGGGCATATCACCCTATGATGGGTATGTGGTGTACGTAGATACGGATTGGAAGCAGATATCTCAGGAAAGCATAGAGAATGTTGAGAGTGGAGTACGACCGGACAACGCTGCCTATGTGCTGTACACATCAGGCTCTACGGGAAAACCCAAGGGAGTAGTGGTCGAACACCGCAACGTCGTCAACTTCTTCACAGGTATGACAGAGAGTATTGGCGATGAGCAACCTGGGATCTGGCTGGCCGTCACCAGCATCTCTTTCGATATCTCAGTTCTCGAATTATTCTGGACGTTGAGCAGAGGGTTCACAGTCGTCATCCAGTACGATCAAAGTGACCTGGAAGACCTGGTAAGACAAATCAAGGTGCATCATGTCTCTCACATGCAATGTACGCCTTCAATGGGAAGCATCATGGTGGCAGACCCACAAGCATGTGAGGTGCTGCAATCCCTACGTAAACTGCTCCTGGGAGGAGAAGCATTTCCAGCCTCACTAGCAAAGCAATTGCTCAAGGTTGTAAAGGGAACCATTTACAACATGTACGGGCCGACAGAGACAACTATATGGTCAAGCACGCACGTTGTTGATGAGGATATTAGAAGTATCGTCTCCACTGGTCGCCCGATTGCCAATACAGAAATCTACATACTGGATCAGCAGTACCAACCCGTACCCTTGGGCGTAGCAGGAGAATTGTTCATCGGAGGAGCAGGAGTTGTCCGTGGCTATCTCAATCGGCCTGAAATGACGGCACAGAGGTTCATTCGTCATCCATTTAGTGATGTGCCGAATGCTCGCTTATATCGTACAGGGGACCTGGCTCACTACTTGCCGGATGGAAAGATAGAGTTTCTCGGACGCATCGATCACCAGGTCAAAATTCGCGGGCACCGTATCGAACTGGGGGAAATTGAAGCGGCCCTCGATCAGCATCCAGCGGTGCGCGAAGCGGCGGTCATTGCACACGAGCATAAAAACGACGACAAACAGTTAGTAGCTTATGTGGTCCAGCAGCCAGAGTACCAGGGGGTTCAGAACGAAGAACAAGAGAGCGACTGGCAAGCAGAACACGTGTCGCAGTGGCAGACGATCTGGAGCGAAACCTATACCCGTGACAACCCAGTGCTAGATCCGACCTTTAATATCGTGGGCTGGAATAGTAGCTATACAGGAACTCCCATTGCTACAGAAGAAATGCGCGAGTGGGTAGATCACACAGTCAGGCGTATCCTGGCTCTGAAACCTCGTCGCGTGCTGGAACTGGGATGCGGTACTGGTATGCTCCTCTTTCCCATAGCGCCTTACTGTGAACACTATTATGGGGTAGACTTCTCGGAAACTGTGCTGAACTATGTGCAAGAGCAACTCGATCAACCCGAACAGCATATTCCAGATGTGACACTCCTGCAACGATCAGCAGAAAACCTGGAAGGCATTGGAGAGGGAGAGATAGATACTGTTATCTTGAACTCTGTGGCTCAATACTTTCCTAACATAGACTACCTGCTACAGGTAATAGAAAACGCACTGCGAGTTACAGCTGCTGGTGGACACATCTTTATTGGAGATGTGCGCAGTCTGCCGCTTTTAGAGTTTTTCCATACCTCAATTCAGTTCTACCAGGCAAGTGGAGACGTAACGGTAGAACAATTGCAGCAGCGTATACGCAAACATATCGACCAGGAAGAAGAACTTGTCGTAGACCCGGCCTTCTTTATCGTACTCAAACAACAGTACCCGCAGATCAGTCATGTAGAGATACGTCTGAAGCGTGGTCAGTATCACAATGAAATGACGGGGTTCCGCTACGATGTCGTACTGCACATCCAACCCACAGCGCAGGTAATTACAGATATGCTGCGGCTGGACTGGCAAGAACAACACCTGACGATATCGGCACTCCATCACCTGCTGGAAGAAATGCAACCAGAGGTGTTAGGAATTACGCATATTCCCAATGCCCGCTTACAGACAGAGATAGAGGTCCTGCAATGGCTCAGCAAGACAGAGGAGTGCAAGACCGTAGACGATATACGGGCAAAGTTAGCCAACTGGCAAGAAACAGGAGTAGACCCGGAAGATATCTGGACATTGAGTAAGGTGCATCCGTATGAGATAGATATACGCTGGTCCAAATCTAGTAGAGACGGTAGTTACGATGTTGTGTTGAAACGGCGCGGCACCAAGTACGAGCAGGCAATAGTTGATTGTGTTGACGAAAAGATCAGGATCAAGCCGTGGGTCCATTACGCGACAAATCCTCTTCACGGAAAGTTCGACCGCATCCTGGTACCAGAACTACGCAAACACTTGCAAAGGCAGTTACCAGAATATATGGTGCCGGGAATATTCATGTTGTTAGAGGCACTACCACTCACCCCGAATGGTAAGATAGACCGACGAGCGCTCCCCGCACCGGATCAAACACGAGCCGAACTGGACGAAAACTTCGTGGCACCGCGCAGCCCCATCGAAGAATTGCTAGCAGCAAGTTGGGCCGAGGTCTTGGGCCTAGAGCGGGTCGGTGTTCATGATAATTTCTTTGAGCTAGGCGGTCACTCCTTGCTGGCAACACAACTGGTGTCACGAGCACGCACTGTCTTCCAGGTAGATTTGCCATTCTCAATCTTCTTTGAAGCCCCCACGGTGGCGGGACTGGCAGAACGCGTCGAGACTGCACGGGGAGCCGAACCAATCCAGCCTATTGCCCCTGTTTCCCGTGAAGAGGATTTGCAGCTGTCATTTGCTCAAGAACGGCTCTGGTTCCTTGAGCAATTAGCACCGGGAAATGCTTCGTACAATCTTCCTCTCGTCACGCGGTTGACTGGAACCTTGGATATAGAAATATTCAGGCAGAGTCTGCAAGAAACCGTCAATCGCCACGAATCGCTACGGACAACCTTTGTGAGTGTCAATGGAAGCCCGATACAGCAGATAGCAACAACGCTGGATGTAAACCTGAGAGTGACAGACCTCGGCATGCTCTCCACCAACGAGCGAGAGGCAAAAGTGCAGCATATAGCCCTTCAAGAAATGCTCCAGGCTTTTGATCTCAGCCAGGGACCTCTCTTCAAGGCTTTATTACTACGCCTGAGTAAAGAAGAGCACGTCTTTATCCTGATTATGCACCATATCATCTCAGATGGCTGGTCTTCAGGTATCATCGCACAGGAAGTTGCAGCGCTCTACGCGGCATTTTCTCACGGTAGGCCATCGCCACTACCAGAGCTAGAGACGCAATATGCCGACTATGCGGCATGGCAGCGAGGCTGGTTGCAGGGAGAAGTCCTCGCTGCCCAGCGTAGCTACTGGAAGAACCAGCTAGCAGGAATGCCAGTCTTACAACTTCCTACGGATCATCCAAGAGCAGCCACGCAGACCATCAACGGCAAACATCATCCTATCCATTTCCCCAAAGCACTCAGCGATACACTGAGAGAATTGAGCCAGCAGGAAGGCGTCACCATGTTTATGACCATGCTGGCAGCTTTCCAGGTGCTGCTGTACCGCTACACCGGGCAAACAGACGTTGGTGTAGGTTCAGGTATTGCCACCCGCAACCGGAAAGAGATAGAAGACCTGGTCGGCTTCTTTGTAAACACGCTGGTCCTGCGCACAGACCTCTCGGGTAATCCGAGTTTCCGCGAGTTGATCAAACGGGTGCGCGAGGTGACACTGGGAGCATACGCACATCAGGATATGCCCTTTGAAAAAGTCGTGAAGGAGTTACAGCCAGAGCGAGACCTGGGTGCATCTCCGCTCTTCCAGGTGATGTTCGTCTTCCAGAACTTCCCGACTCCAACCATAGACATGAGCGGTTTGACTCTCACCCCGGTCATGATTGAGAGTGGAACAGCCAAATTTGACTTGACAGTATCGCTAGAAGATACACCCCAAGGCATCATCGGCTGGCTGGAATATAACACCGACCTATACGAGACAAGCACAATTATACGCATGGTCGGGCATCTACAGATGCTCCTGGAAGGTGTGGCGAGTAATCCGAATCAACTCCTGAACACTCTACCCTTGCTCACTCCTGCGGAAGAGCGGCAAATACTGGTTGAGTGGAACGCGACGCAGCGGGACTACTCCCCCCAGCAGTACGTCCACCTCCTCGTCGAACAGTGGGCCCACCTCCAGCCTCACGCCCTGGCTGTTTCTGCTCCCCAC
>JAABUX010005187.1_pt1 | contig 16091 bp, 21 predicted proteins | sample 5561851 | NCBI WGS metagenome assembly JAABUX01 (sample SAMN10711883, study PRJNA513361) | rock metagenome | isolation source: Antarctica rocks | place: Antarctica: Victoria Land, Richard Nunatak red sandstone | collected 2016-01-03 | reverse complement strand
TCGCATCGCTCGAGGTCGGCTGCGCGTCTTCACGAGACTGACCCGTGCGACTTGTCGGCTCGATCCCGATCGGGACCTGAGCGGGTGTTGAGCCTGCCGGCTGGAAGGCGTAGGTCCCAGCGGTGAGCGTCAGGACATCCCCATCGGCCGTCGGGCCTTCCTCGACGTCCGCCTCCTCGTCCGAGACGATGTACGGGCCGGCGTTCGCTGTCGGCAGCGCCGAGGCCGCAGCTCGAGCGGGCGCGTCGACCGGCCGCGTGATCGTTGCGACCGACTCGGTCCGGACGAACAGCGCCTCGCGGGTTGGGCGGTGCTGGGCGTACACGAAAGCCGCCCCGTCGAGCAGCGCGTTCGTCCCGTACTCCGACAGCACGTCGCCGAGCTGCAGCTTCGAGTAATCGCAATCACCCTCGAAGATGACGAGCGAGAACGGCTCGTCCTCGATCACGTCCTTCGATGTCACCCGCTCCATGATAACTGGGAGCTGCGCCAGCACGGGACGACCGCTCAAGACCGAGACGTTTGATGCGGACGAGAGGCGGCGGACGTCGTAACGCTGGCCCTCGACGCTGGCGGCAAGCCCGCTGGCGGAGGCCAGGATCGCGTCAAGGTAGCCGAGCGTCGACATCAGTCAGCGAACTCCGTTGGGATCGGTTGACCGCATGCAGCCCACTCCCACTCGCTATGCGAATGCGGCTCGTCTCGAAAGATCCACGTCGTGCAGACCGGACATTGCCAGACGCCATCCGCATCAACGAGAATGACTTCGTCGAAACCGTAGTCGATCAATCGCTAGAGCACGTCGATGTAACGGTACGGCGCGAGCAGCACCTCAGCGCGCCCGACTCGCGTACTCACGCTCTGCCACTGCAGCTTTCCGCTCGCCTTGATCCCGACGTTCGCCGGGTTCGCGTCCTCAGACAGAATGTCGATCGCCAGCAGCCGGGTCGCTTCGGTGAGGGCCGCCGGGATCGCGCGCGCGCTCGTATCGACGAGCGGGAGCGAGGCCGGGTACTCGTTATAAGGCGGGGCCAGCACTTGGACAACCGCCGCGACCGTCTGGCCGCCGTATGTCGTGGCCGGGACTTCACCAACGAACACCGGCGGGTTCGGGTCCGCGACCGAGCTAGCATAGACGCGGAACCCGAGCGCCCCAAGAACAGGCGAGATCACGAGATTGATCGCGCCCGTGAGGGTCGAGACCTGAACCGGCGTCGCGGTCGTCTCGCCCCACGGGGTACGGGCCGTGACGGCGATAAGGTATCGGCCCGGCGCGAGCCCCGGGCCGAGCGTCGGGCCCGTGTCGGCCGTCGTGAACGCCGGCTGGGCGAGCGTGTACCCGTAGCCCCACCCGAGCGTGATCGCGAACGTGATCCCGCGCGGGAACTCGCTGAAGTACCCGATGCTTTGCAGTAGCAGCGGGGCGTACGTTTGCAGTTCGCCCGCCTCGTAGTCGATCAGCAGGCTTTGCGGCGCGATCGTGAGCCCGCCGAGGCCAGGCTGGGCGAACGAGATTTGCCGGACGTAAAGGAGCGGCGACTCGTCGAGCTCGAGCGTTCGCCGCCCGTTGCCCTCGTAGTACGACGTCACTTCCTGCGCGAGCAGCGAGCGACGCATGATCGAGTCCGCCATCCCGCTCGCGCGGTTGAGCACGTCCTGGATCCGGTCGGTCGTCATCGAGCCGATCAGGTTGTTCGTGTTGCCGGACGCGGAGGCGGCGAACGCGTCGGCGGTGAGGTACGCGGGGGGCGACGCGAGGATCATCGGTCGCCCTTTCCGTGCTCTTTTGGTACCTTCGGTGCGAGATGGTTCGCCTGCGGGTTAGGACTCCGCGCCCCGGGCCTCACGGCGGCGGGCATCTCGCGACGCGAATCGGCTACTTCGGCGCGACCTGGACCGTCTCACCCGGCTTGCCCGGCTTCACGTCGGGACTCTTCGCGTCCGGGTGAACGTCGCCCGACTCGGCCCGCTCCTTCGCACTCGGGTTAAGGATGATCCCCATCGCCTCGGCACCGCCCATGTAGGTCGGGGGCGCGGACGGTAGCCCGGCGTCTTCCGAGAACCCGACAGTCGCGTCTTCCACATCCGGCGCGGAGCCGAGCGGCTTATTCGGCGCAACGTCCCGCATATTGATGCGGCCAGCCGCGTCATCGGGGAGCTGGAGCACGTGGTGGACGTTCGGCGTGTTCTTTATCTCGGCGTACTGCGCGACGGTGAGCTGGTCGCCCGCCTTGAGCTTACCGTCGGGGCTATCGGACTTGACATGATAGATCATAACGTTTCTGCTTTCGCGCGAGCGCGCGGTGATGAGGGGTGGCTCACCGTCGCCGTCTATGGCGTCGGGAGAAAGGTTAATCTCTAGAACGCGACCGTCAACGACGCTATCCATTTCGGGATTTTCGAAGACGCATCCGATGAAGCCAAAAACGAAATCGATTGACCGCTTGAAATCTTCCAACTACCGCTGTGCGTTCAGTCGCGTCACAATCGCCGCCGCGGTCCGGTCCCACGTCCAGCACTCGCGAACGAGAGCCGCGTTCACGGCCGCGTCGTCCATCACGCGGTCGTACTCGCGATCGACCTCGCGCATCCGGTCCACGAGCTCGTCGAACGACGGCTCCCACCACGACCCGCCATACTGAACCGGCGCAGTCGTCCTCGTAGCGGAAACCGTGAGCCCGAGATCGGCGTAATCGCTCGGCCCGGTCGCGTCAGCGAAGATCGCCGGCATTCCGGTCGCGATGCACTCAAGCGGGATAAGGCCGAACCCCTCGCCGCGCGACGGATAGATCAGCGCGTCGAACTCGTGAAGGTAGGCGGTGTGGTCGTCGGGCGTTTGCTGACCGAAGCAGACCGAAACACGCGAGTCATGCCGCGGCATCGCGTGCGGGATCGTGGACCGGAGCTCGAGCGAAACGTCCTGGCGCGAGGCCGGAAACGCAGCCGAGAAGGCCCGCATCGCGAGGTCGGCGCCCTTCCGGACGTCCTCGCCCGCGCACGCGAAGTGCAAGAACTTCAGGATCGGCCCGCGCGCACGGCGTCGATACGTGAACCGATCGCCGTCGACCGCAAGCGGGATGACGTGGACCGGCTTGCCCGACCGCTCGGCAAAGAGCGAGACCTGCCAGCGCGTCGGCACCCATACCTCATTCGGGAACGTGATGCCGGGCGACCACGACGCGGGGAGAATGTCGGACTCGAACATCGAGAACCCGATCCCGACGCGGCCGATCTGTCGAGTCCACGAGTTCGGCTGCGAGTAGGCAACCAGCACCGGCGCTTCATCTTGCATCCGGCGATCAAAGATATGGCGCGCCGTGATATAGCCGGTCTGACGCGTCCACCCAACGAGTCGGATGATAACCCCAAGCCGCTCGAGCGCGAGCGCCATGTTCTCGGTGCTGGTCCCGTAGCCATCGGTACAGCCAAAAGCCGGTGCTAAAATATCGACGCGGTGAAAGCGCGGCACGATCGCGACGGACGCGCTCGCGCCCGACGCCGCCGGGGCGACGAACGGGGCAAGCGGGGCCGCGTTACGGTCCTTGGGTGGCCGGCCCCGGCGCTTGGGAGCGTCGAGCGTTCCGGCGTCAGAGTCGGCGAGCTGCATCAGCTCTCGTTAGCCCGTGAACGCTGAGGCGACGTTTAAGATAGCTTGCGCACCCAAAACGTTGCGGTGTTCTTGCGCAAACGATGCCCTGACAATCGTCTTTAGGCTCGTATCGATCTGCGCGAGCGGCGTCGTCGAGAGCGGAATAAGCTGCGCGTGCTTCACGTCCGACTTGTTGTAAAGCACGATCGCGTCACCGTTACCGGGCAGATTCTGATTCCGCAGTGCCGAGAAGTACGGCGCCGTCTCGAGCTTCAGCACCGAATAACCGGTGTTGTAGTACGCGACTTCCGAACCGCCGACGAGACCAGCCGTCCCATTGGGGCCATCCTTGACGACCTGCAAGATCGCTCGGCCCGCGCCGCTACCGACGAAGCTCGAGAAGTCCTCGCGAAGACCCGTCGACATGAGCAGGGTGTCGGGTTGCTTGCGCGGATACCGACGCGCGGCCGTCCGGGCCGCGTTCTTGATGATCTGCTCGCTCATTTGCGCGGCGGGGCCGGACGAGGAACCGCTGGCGTACGTGGCCGACCCGTTCGCGACGCACCACTTGATGAGCCCGTCCGTCTGGCCGCCGGGCCATACGCCGGTCCCCTGCGGGTTCGAGCTGTCGCCCGACTCGTGCTGGTACTCGATCCCGTTGAGCGCGGCTTCGGTCGCGAGCGCAACCTCGAAGTCGAGCGCTTCCTGGATCACGCGCGTCGTCTGGGCATTGTCGAGCATCCACACGCCGCCGTGACGCCACACAGCCATCATCTCTTCCGTCACCTGAGCCGTGTAGCCGACTCGGCAGGTCGTGTTCTGCATCGAGACGGTGTTCTGGCCGGGCGTGTTGGGCAGCGCCCCTTCCGCATACGATTCCTGGCCGGAACCGGCTGCGAACGTCTTGGCCTCGCGCCACTGGTGGATTTCCTGTTTCGCTTCGACCTGCATTGCCATCGAAGAAACGGGCCGCGGCTCGCCATCCTGCAGCGTGATGACCGAGCTCAGGTCCTGGCGGGCGAACGGGGCGCCGGCGACGCTATCGAAGATGGCTTTGTTGACGAACTCCATTTGGCAGATGCCTCCAACGGAAAAGAGACCCCGTTGAAGCGGAGTCCGGTGGGTAGGATGCGCGCCCGAAACCGCGCTACCGGGGGGAGAGGGGCGCGGCCAAAGCCACGTGGACCGTGCTAGGTCGTCGGCGCGGTGATCTGCGCGTGGATCGCAGCCCCGAGCGCACTGAGGCCCGGCGGAGCACGGCGCGGCGCAGGCGCGGCCTTGTCGACGTGCTCTCCCGTTGCGGCCGGGGCGACGAACGGCGCGCCGGGATCGGCCGACGCAGTCGCGAGGCCACCAGCAGCAGTCTGCTGCGGCGGCACCTTCAGCACCGCCTCGAGCGTTTGCGTCGCCTTGTCGGCGCGCACGCGATCGGCCGCGGCGGCGGACTCGGATGCTTCGAGCTTCGCAAGGAGCGCGTCGTGGCGGCTCTTCGCCTCGGCCTTCTCGATGAGAGCCGCAGCCTTCTGGGCCTCGATCGTGCCGGTCAACGTCTCGATCGCCTTGTTGATCGGCGAGAGATCGACAGGCGGGACCACAGGCGCGACCGCTCCGAGGATCGGTGCGGTTGCGGTCACGACGGCCGCGGCCTTGTCGATCCCGAACTTCTTCTTCGCCGCGTCGATTCGATCATCGATCTTCTTCGCGTCGTCCGCGCTGTATTTGTCCCGGTTCGCTTTGCGACCGAAGAGCATCGCGGACGACGTCACTTGCGTCTTAGTGTCGAGGGGGTAGCGCTTCTTCTTGTCTGATCTTAAGCCGTTGTCCGCGTACGCGCTCGCCATCACTTCGGCTCCTTCAGAAACTCGTCAGTCGCGACCGCGATGGACTCGGGCGTCTCACCATCGGCGAGTTCTTCGCCCGGGTCATCGTCGAGCTCGCCACCCTTTTCCGTCTCGTCCATGAGCGCGCCGATCTTGTCGGTGGCGGCCCCCATCATGCCCTTGAGTTCGTCGAGCTTCGCGATCGTCTGGGCGCTGTGGCGCTTGCCGGCCTTTACGACCTTGCCATCACCACCCGAGCGCACGTCATCGAGGTTGGCGAGAAACGCGTCGATCACCGCAACAACAAGCGCGGTCCGGGCCGCGTCATTCGAGACCATCCACGACGACGAGATATCGGAATACGACTGCGAGAGAAGCTGCGCGATCCGGTCGTAATCTTCGGCCCCGTCACCATCGCCATCGATCTTGTCCGGCACGACCGCCCCGTCCGGAATCCACATCCCCTTCGAGAAGAGGCGCTGGAGGAAGTTCGGCTTCGGTTCGGGATCGGTATCGAGATCGACGACCTCTCCACTCTTGACCGAGATCACGCGCGCGCTCTGGTTTCTGGGAGCGAACCGCCGGCCGTCGTCGTTCTGCCCGAACACGAGCGCCATTCCGGTGATCGTTTCGGGAGCGAGAAGATTCGGCATTAGACCTTCGTCCTTTCGGCTATTCCACTCCAGCTAGCGCCGACGAGCGTGCCATTCTTGGCCGCCTCGACAACCGCACGATCATCGGGCTTGACCCCGATCATCCACGCGGTCGCCTCGCGAGCCGCCTTGAGCAGTCCGACCGAGACGATCGGGTCGTTATCCGGGATGTGCTCGCCCGCGAGCAGCCGGCGACCGCTCTTGAGGATGGGAACCCCAGTGAACGACTCGACGAGCTTACCCTTGAGCGCCCGCTCGTGATTCGCGTCAAACTGATGGTCGCCGCGCCACGTGAACTCGTGCGCCTTGTCGACCAGCATACCAGCCGGAACGAAGTCGTCATCGAGATCAATCGCATCCGCGAGTGACGCGACCAGCATCACGACCCCGTGCTCCTCATCGACAATCGACGTCGCCTTGAGGACCGGCGCGGCTTTCTTCGCCCCGCCCTCGTCGGCCGCGACCTGAGCCTCGACCGTCTTCGCATCCGGGACCACGACCGGCGCAACCGCATGCGTGGCCGCGAGTTCTTGGTTCCGCGCCGCGAGTGACGCGCGCGACTTCGACTCGAGATCGGCACGCCACGCGGCAGAACTGGCCTGCACGGCGCCAAGGATCGTGGTCGGCTTGTTATCGGCCATGCGGGCCTCCTATCAGGACGGGTTCGTCGGCCGCTCGCGCAGCATCGTGAACGTGAGGGGGTCGACCGATTCGCCCGTCGTCGTTTGATCGACGTAGGTCTTGCGATCAATGTTCGGACTGCAATGGCAACGGTAGTCGACGACGTCAGACGGCACGAGGTGCTCGGTCTTGCAGTCGCGGCAGACGACGCGCAGCATCCGGGTCGATTGATTCTCGACCGTCGCCTGCGAGATAACGCGCGCCATAAAGTCGGCGAGCTGGCGGCTCGCGACTGGTGCCGAGATCAAGCCCGCGCGATGCGAGCGCGCGAGCATCGCCTTATGCTCCGCAATCTCGGCTTCGGCGAGCGGATGAAGGTGATGGGAGACGTCCGGCAAGCCTGATCATCTCCTCGATAGCCAGCGCGCTACGGCGCGTAGTCATGAACAAAGATTCCGGTATCGGCAACTGGCGGCCATCGCTTCGGCGGCTCGCTGTAGCCGGCGGTGCAGTATTGGCAATCGTTGCCGTATGGATACCGCGAGCAAATCGAGGGCCGCGCTTCATACTCACTGCATCGGCGCGTCACTTCGTCGAACGCCGAACACTTGAATGCAGAGCTTCCGGGACCAAGCGGGCTCGGTCCGACGTACTTCATGAGGTCGAGCGCGCGCGCGCCGTCGTGGACGTTTTGAGCCGGGTCGGTGAGCGCATCGACAGTGTCGTTGCTCAGGACGAGTTCGCTGCAACAGTCGCCCGGGCACCCGATCGTGATCGCGCCCTCGATCACGCGTCCTGGTCCTTGAGCTGATCGTCAAGCTCCGTCACGTCCCCGCCCTTGTCGCCCGTCGCGGTCACCTCGGCCGCGGCGATCGGCTGGCGGTTCATCACGATCGGGACATCGCAGTCGACGCCCTTACCGCTAATCGACGGGAACCCGACGATCGAGCGCGCTTCGTTCACCGTCGCGCCCGCCTCGAGCGAAGTCTTAGCCGCGTCGAACCGGTCGAGCCGAATCTGCTGCAGCCGCTGCGGGACGAGCCGCAAGTCTGTGATCCCGAAGTCGCCCACCAGCACGTCACGTGTGAGCGTGTCATATATCGCGCGCTCAACCGGCAGAACGGCGTAGCGCTGGAACCCGTCATCGTCTTGCTCTTTACCTGCGCTCCCAAGCGCGCCGTTGGCGAACGTCAGCATCCCGATCGGGACCTTGAAGACGGCCGCAACCTCGTTTCGCGCCGCTTCGGAGCCTTTGATAAAATCAAGCTCGTTCTTGCCCTGGCTCGCGCTCGACTGCTCGATCCGGACGCCCGTACCGGGAATCACGAGATCGGTGAACGCGGCCTCGACGCCCGTCTTTTCGGATTTGAGCCGCTTCTGAATCTTCTGCGCGCCTTCAGCGTCGACGCCGTCGATCTGGATCACGCGACCCGACACGCCGCCATTCCGAAAGAACGCCCGCTGGTGATTGCGAATCTTCCAGTCCTGATCGATCGTGATGTCGAGCGCTTCGAGCGGGGATGGCATCCCGAGCAACGGGTCCCCGCCGGCCATCTTGAAGAACACGATGTCGTTCGGGTCGACGATCTCGACTTTCGCCTCGACCCCGACGAGCCCACCGTTCTCGACTGACCGAATCACGAATCCGTCGATCGACTTGCGGTCTTTCGCGAGCCGCGGCCGGATGATCCGCGGATCGATCCGCTCGAAGAACCGCGGGAGGCCGCGCTTGCTAACTCGATCCTTGCGCCAGTACGCGACCGAATGGACCCGGAGATCGATCGCGGTCGAGAGCCGCAAATCCGTGAACGTGCTGTTCGGCGTACAGTTGGCGAAGAACTGATGGAGCTGCCCGAGCCGCTCGTCTTCTTGCTCGCTCGCAGGCGCGGCCGTCACGCCGTCGACGGGAATGATCGAGAATCCCTCGGCCGCGACCGCCTCCGCGATATAGCTGACGCACGTCCGGACCCACGGATGCTTGCAGAACAGCATCCAGTAAGTGTCCATGTCGGACACCGACGGGCCAGCCGTGCGCGCGTTCGCGCCGAGCATGCCGGTCGCGAACGTCCCGACGCTATCGGGCCCCGAGATGAGGTCGGCCTTTTGGACCGGCTGACGCTTCGGCGCGATGGCGTCGAACAGGCGCGCGAAGAAGGACAATAGCCGCTCCTCGCTACCTGATTGACGCCCTCCAACGGGCTACGAGTAGAACGGCTCGAAGGGCGCCGCCACCACGTATGGTCGCAACGGCCACTTCCGGGCAACGAGATACCCGAGCGCGTCGGACCAGTGAGTTCGGTACACGCCACGCGATGGCGAGCCGTGGTCGAGCACCCGCGTCCCGTCCTTATATTTCGTCGACTGTAGGTCTTCGATCGACTTCTCGCACCGAGGGTGAATGACGATCCCGACTTCAGCTTTCGCATTGCAAAGCTTCGCGTTCATCCCGTTCACGCGATCAACGATTGGCGGAGGGGCAGTGGCACGGTCGATCGTTGGCCCGTACGGGGTGATCCGCTCGTCCCATGCGAGCATGCTCCAGTCCGACTGACCAGTCGTGGAGTTGCGCGCCTGACCCGCCGGATCGCCGTACAGCACAAGCGCACTCATGACGTCACTCGGGTACCGATTCACGAATTCCGCGATCTGGTCAGCCGTGTTGCCTTCGGACTGCGTGATCTCGTCAAACACGACCAGCACTTCCGGCTGGTAACCCGGTGCGTCGACCTTATGCGTCTGGCAAAGAAGCGAAACGCGCGGCACGACCCCGAAGTCGTGACACCACTCGATCGGCAACCGCGGGTCGAACTCGACCGGGACGCCGACGAAAGATTCGGCGACGTTACTCGCTCGAGCGAACGACGAGTATACGACCCCGACCCCGATGTCGCCCCATTCGCCCATCACCTCGATCTTGAAAAGATCGGGCGCGTACTGCGAGCGAAGGCGGTCGACGTACTTGTCACGCTGCGGCATCAGGACGTTGTCAAAGACCGTCGCCTGATAGAGTGGCGCCTTCGCGCCCTTCACGAAGTACCGGTACAGCCAGTGCGACGTCGTGTGGGGCGGATTCGCGGAGAGCCACAGCCGGCACTCGAGGTTCGCGTGGTGGCGCTGCGCCTCTTCGGATGGCCGCAACCGATTCACGATGAAGTCGTAGGCTTCTTGGCCGCGGTCCCAGACTTGGCACTCGTCGAGCCAGGCCGAGTCGATCATCTGGCCCTTGAGCTTCTGCCACCGATCGTTCGCGACCGTCCATGTGATGATCCGACAGCCCTTCGCGGGCCCGCTCGTGATCGTAACGCTGAGGTCTTGGCGATTAAGCGAGTACGTGTACCCATGCTCGTCCAGCCGCGACAGAAACGTCGGGATCGTGCCTTCTTTCATCGCCGGGTGAGACGCCCCGATGATGTAGTGCCTGGCGTGTGGGTACCGCATCGCGCGCTCGATCAGTTCGTCGGCGCAGATCAGGCTTTTTCCGCTCCCCACGCCGCCGATGACCGCACGAATGTCCGAGCGGTCAGCCAGGAAGCGCGCTTGCCACTCGAGCGTCAGAAGATCGATCGTTGGCACGATCTATTACCCGACCCCGGACTCTCTCGCGGAGACGATCTGGCGCACGATCGTCGTCGGCTCATCAGCCTCAGTCGATCCAACCGAGTCGCTCGACTGGCCCGGCCTCAGCCCGCCCGCGTCTCGAGTTGCCGCAATCGCGTTCTTGAACGCCGAAACGAGCGCATTGAGGACATCGAAGTGGTTCTGCTTCTCAGACGGCGGCACGAGGTTGATTCGCTCGCCGTTCTCATCGACCGGAATCTTTCCGACCGCCATGTCCAAGTACAAGTCCATCACGTCGGTAAGCTTTATGCTGAGTTGAGTGTGACGGCCGAGGACCTTCGCAAGTGAATCGATTTGCCCGGTTTGGGTCATCACCTCAACGGCGCGCCGCGAAGCGAGATCAATGACCTTTGCCTGCGTCTGATCGCGGACCCTACGCTGATCAGCCAGAGACGGCCCTACACCTGTAGGCTGGGGCTGTATCGTCCACGCTTCAGTGTCGCGATGAGCGATAATCGTCGTCCGAGCGACGCCCCACTTTTGCGAGAGACCAAGGATCGATGCACCGGCTTCGTACGCGGCTCGAACTTCAACCCACTGGTCCGAAGTCAGACCCCGCTTCCCGTCCTTCGCCATGCCTCGAACCTCTGCGGCCTCACGCGCCCGGCCAGAACTGCCACACGACCACGATGGCCGCGAGCGCGAACAACACGAACGGGATCAGGTCGATCAGCACTCGTCGTGCTCCCGCTCCGGCTCCACGTCCGCACTCGACGGGTCTGGCTCATCGAACTCGAGCGAGTCGATCGCGGGCAGGGCCGTGTGGCCCATCTCGATCTCGATCAACCGGCGGGCCGAAGCCTCGGTCATGGGCGGGCTGAACCGGAACCGGACGACGGCCATGAAGGCCACTAGCTCGCGTCCGGGACCTGGATTGATGTGCTGCTTGACGACGTGCACAGGTGAAGCCCTGGGCCCCGGATAGCGCCACAACGGCTACACGTCACGCTGAACCAATCGAGCGAGCTGCCGCCGGTAAACGGCTTCGGCGTAACCGGGACTCGCGTCGGCGATGAGGCCGCGCTCGACCCGCCATGATCGCACCGCGACAACCACGGCGCGACCCCGCTGAGACAGACCGGGCACTTCCAGCCCTCGCCGCTCAGGGCGCTCATGCCGCGTCCACCTTGGCGGTCGCGATCGCCTGAATCATCCCGAGACGTCGCACCCGCAAGTCGGCCACGGCCTCCCGGCACTCGTCCGGCACGTCTGCGAGACGTAAGCCGCGCGAGATCGTGGCAGTCGTCCAAGCCTCAATCTCTGACGCCCGGTACTGCGCCTCGGTCCGGATCTTTGGCGAGCCCAGCGTGGAGATCGGGGCGAGAAAATACCCGGGCTCCGGCATCACTGCGGGAGCAGCTCGGACGCTGCTGGCTTCGGGCGAAACCGCTCAGGCAGCGTGACTGTGACGCGCCTCCGCACCTCATCGCGCCCGCACTCCACGACCGCGAAGTTGGCGTCGAAGTTGAGCAGCACGCCCAACTCGCCACCGTAGGGGCGGCAGGCCGGCGCCGCTTGTGCACGAGCGAACACGAGCGCGGCGTGACCTGGATCGACCGACGGTGGGATCATCGCTTCCCCTTTACAGTCGACTGCAAGCCGAGGTGTAGAAGCCAGGGCCAGCCGCATCGTGTGCACGTCGCGCCAGCAGCGCCGATAACGAACTGGCACGGGGACGGCCAGCGCGCTCGCGGCTCGTCCGTTACCGTGACTCGCGTCGCCAGACAATTGGGTGGTTCGCTCGCCCGCACCGGAGACACGTCTTCCCGTCCGGGCTCGGCCGCGCGAGCCGACACGGGCGGCGCAAGAACGCGAGTTCGTACTCTACAACCGTCATCGCGCTTTGCCCGAAAACCTCACGTGAGAGCGGAGGCGGAGGCGCGTCACCGAGGATCTCGGCGTACTCGCGCGTTCGGACTTCGGTACGGCGGCGAAGCATGGCGGGCATTAGGCGTTACGGGTGGGGGACAAACATTGCGTACACGTCATGAGCCACGAACTGTGGCTCCATCGCGTACGGCGTAAACATGAGGTTGATTCCCTCGGCGCCCCAGCCAGCTCCCCATTGATTCAGGTCGAGGAACGCGCCGCGCGAACCATCGAGGCAGACGTGAGTGTCGTCCCAGCCGATTCGACGCCGCTCATGTCCGCCCGCGACGGTCAGGTTTGCACCTAAAAGGTCGCCGCTCGATCCGGGCTCTTCCCATTCAGTTGCCCAATCGCCGCCAATCAAAGCGGGACCAAGATGGAATATCGCCGCCTTGTTGGCATCGATGTACGTCGCCTGGTCCTCGTTGTTGAAGCCACCGACGTATCGGTAGTCGATGATATCGTGGACCTTCGACGTCGCCCCGGCAGGTGGCTGAGCGAAGTAGTCAGGCGTCACGGCCTGCAATTCAGCCCATGCCGATCGCGGCGTCCAGCCGACCGACTTTAGCGTTGCGAGCATGTCGACGGCGTACGAGCCATTGTCTTGCCCGAATTGGTCGGCTGGGTACGTCGCACGCTGGGTTTGCGTATAGAGCGCGCGCCGACTCGTTACCGGCATCCGGACGCCGAAGTGCTTCGCAATGACAGCTTCGTACAGCCCAAGGCCCGACCAGAAAACGCACGACCCAACCTGAAATTGATCGTCCGGAGGTCCTTCGAACATCGCACGATAGTCGAACTTCGCCGGCAGCACGTGAGCGGGCGCAGCATTCTCACGTCGGAACGTCCGAATGCCCGCGCGCTTGCGCGCCTCCTGACTATCGAGGCCCTTGAGCCCGAGGCCATGCTTCATCCGGATTTTCTCCTCGCACACGAAGCTAAGCCGCCACGCGGCAAATCAGAACAGCGTCGTTCTGGCGATTGATCGCCTCGACGTGACGCATCACCCGTGCCGCGCACGCCTCATCCTTGGCCCGCTGAAACGCGGTCGCGAACGTGACGAACGGCTCGTCGCCAAGGTCGCCGCGAGCGAGCCACTTGTAGAGCGCCCGCTCCGTGATGCCAGCAGCCGCGACGGCCGCGCGATTCGAATCGCCCTTCCCGACAGCGTCGAGAATCGCCGCAAACGCTCGCTCATCAGCCTTCCCGCGCAATCGTGACGTCCTCCGAGCAATCAAAAAAGCGGCTCTCGGAAGAGTCGCTGTCGTTGGGCTAGGTTCACACTACATGGGGAAGGCGGTATCAGGCCCGAGTGTCCATTGTCAATCGACGGTTTCCCGACGACATTTCCCGGAGACCGGGCACGGATAAGATACCATGCGGAGAGTTGCTTGTAAAGTACCCAGCGTCATGCGGCATCCCGCAGCCGAATCCGCGCCCCATCCTGCTCATACGCGTGCGCGATCAACTCCGCTCGCGCCGCACCCGGCATCGCGCGCAAAAGATCGATCACCCGCTGCTCGAGCCCATAGACCTCGAATGAGCGCTTCGCTTTCGCGACGCGCCCGACCGGGATCCGCGCGACCGCGGGGGGCTCGTACTTCCGGCCCGTATCGATCGCGAGCGACGTCGCGGCAATGACCCGGTGGGCGAACGCGGCCAAGATGATCCGCGCCACGCCCTCCCGGTTGTGATAGAACTCCGCCTCGCCGCGCGTCAGCCCGCCAACGTTGAAGCGCGTTGCCGATAGCTCGGGCGTCCCGTATCCCGCCCGCGGCTTCCGGACCTTGAACCCCGGCTTCTCCTGCTTCGGATCCTTCGACTTCGACCCACCGCCATGCCCGTGCGTGACGTTGTTCTTCGCGAGCTGGGCTGGCGACATGCCGAGATACGCGCGGTCGCGCTCGCTCTGGGTCGGATCGCGATCAGGCTCGTACGCGCCCGCGTTCTTGTACGGGGCGCGCTGGAAGCCGTTCCGCGCGAGCTCGTCATACCGACGCTCCGTGTCGGCCTCGATGAACTTCGCCAGCCCGCCCGGCTCCCGGACCTCCACCACCTCCCCGTTCTCGTCGACCTGCTCCGACCCGAGATCGGCCCGCCACGCGTCGTCCGTCCCGTCGACGACATAGTCGGCCGATGCGCGAGCGAACGCGGGGACCGCGGGCTCCGCTGGCTCGACCGGCCGCGCGACCGCGCACGATCCTCCCACGAGGTCGCACGTCAGGCACGAGCCGTCGCTCGGCTGATGCACGACGGCAGGGTGCTGGCAACGCCTACACGCCTTCCCGAGCACCTCGGCGTCGGGAAGCACGCCCTCTGTCGTATCAGGATAATCCATCGACTAGGCCGCCTTCCGTTCCAACGCGGCCCGCATTTTCGCAAGGCCGGAAAGTCGTAGCTGCGAGAACAGGCAGAAACCCGAAAGGACGAAGAACGCCTCAACCCCGAGATAGCCGGTCGCGGCGAACGATGCGGCCCATGCGGGCGCGGGCCCGGCGAAGATTGCGACGTGGAACGCGACCACCCAGAGGATCGCGAATCCGCGCAGCCCGTCCACGACTTCGGTTCCGATTCGGCGATGCGCGCGCTCGTCAATCATGGCAGCCACGTCCAGCGGACGCGGAAACGGAGCGCGGCCAGCAGAGTTCCAAGGGCAGCTCCGAGCAATAAGCATGAAGCGGCGGCGCGCTTCATGACGCCGTTGCCGGTGGAGCGCCGGTCTTGCTGTCGTGGCGTTTCCAAAGCACTTTACCATCGAGTGCTTCGACGCGAAGAATTTCTCGATAGTTCAAAGCATTGGTTATTTCGGTGGCAACAACGCCATGCGATGCACCGCGGTAATAAACAACATGCCCACGCTGCAAAACAAACTCGCCCCCGATTTGAGGCTCGGACTTATCCGGTACCGGAAAGATGCGTTTGTAAACAACGGCCCTGCCGTCTTCGATGACTAGTCGGTCTACAACGATAACCTGAGCGTATTTATTTGCATCGCGGCGTTTTTTTATGACCCCTGGGCCTTGGCCGGAACCCCTCCAGCCTTGCTTGTAGAATACATAGTCGCCGACCTCAAGCGGTCCCTCGTAAAACTCACCTTGGGGCTTGGACAGCGTGGCAAGCGTTAGTAATTCCGGCGCGACCGGACCCGCCATCGCGTCGCCGTCGAACCGAACGTAAGGCCAGGGGCCGAGAAGCGCTACCACCTCACCTTCGATGCCGTGGAACAAGACACGAGCGCCCAGTTTTAGATTGCCGTGTTCGTACGCGCGCTCGCTCACGCTGCCGCACCGTATTCCCCGACCACGACGCTGATCGCCCCGATCTGGAAGGTCCCATCTCGACCGGCAATCGCCAGCTCGACTGCGCTCAACGCCTCGCCCATTGTGAGATGGTGCGCCGCGTTCTCTTTCGCGAGCGAGATCGACTTGGACCCGACCCGGAACGAGACCGCGTGGCTCACGACTGCGCCCGTCGCGAAACTGAAGATTCGGAAGATATTCATCGAGTCACGTCGCGGCGGAAACCCCGGCGTTCAGGCCGGGGAGGAGCCGCGCTCCTTACAAGCGAATGGCTCTGTTTGTGAAGGTTCGGTTCCGCTACCGTATCTCGCCCACTAGCGAGCAGCAAGCCTTGCTTGCCCGTGAGTTCGGTACGACGCGGTACGCCTACAATTGGGCGCTCGGCCAGCGGACCGCCGCGTTCGGCCGGGGCGAGCGGATGAATTACAACCAAGCGAGCGAAGCCTGGTCGCGCCATCGGCATGAGACGGTCTGGGCACTCGAAACGTCCAGCGTCCCGCCCCAACAGGCGCTCCGGCACCTTCAGACCGCCTTCGTCAACTTCTTCGACAAGCGAGCGCGCTACCCGAAGTTCCGTAAGAAAGGGAACACGCAGAGCGCGGAGTACACCCGTTCGGCTTTT
>JAABUX010005185.1_pt1 | contig 16097 bp, 13 predicted proteins | sample 5561851 | NCBI WGS metagenome assembly JAABUX01 (sample SAMN10711883, study PRJNA513361) | rock metagenome | isolation source: Antarctica rocks | place: Antarctica: Victoria Land, Richard Nunatak red sandstone | collected 2016-01-03 | reverse complement strand
GTCCCAGATCGACGTAGAGCCACTGCGGGTCGCTGAATCCGCTCGACCAGCGGGTGCCCGTGTTGCCATCGACGGCGGCGGAGGCGGGGGTGCCCGCCGACTCGACCGAGGAGGCGGTGGCCGGCTGACCTTGCGAGAGCAGCGTGCCCGCGGCGTGGACCGTGACGGCCGGCGTGGCGTAGGGGAGCATCGTCCCCAGCAGCGCGCCCAGTAGAACGACGAGAGAGAGCTTGCGTCGTCGGGCAACGCGTGATAGCACTTTCGCCAACAACATCTTCTTCATTGTGACTCCTCCTGCATCTATGCGGTACATCTTCTGGACGGCCATCGTCCGTGTCGCGCGCCTGACTATGACGGGCGCGAGCGATAGTATCCTGCAGTGCGAACGAGTTAGACTCTCCTTTCCCTCTGGCATAGGCCGACGACCGCGATTCACGGCCCGCCCTCTTATGCGCTGACAGGCGCCGCCACGTGGCGCGAACGCCGGCGGCGGGCGTCGCCGGCCTCGGTCAAGAAAACGTCGAGCGCGAGCGTGGCCGCGCCCATGGCCACGGCGTCCGGTCCCAGCTGTCCCGGTACGACCGTTGCCGCGCCCAGTGGCTGCGCAAGGGCATAGCGGGCCACGACCTCCCGCAGACGCGGCAAGATAAGGGGACCGATCTGCTGGCCGACCCATCCGCCGACCACGATGCGCCGCGGGTTGAATAGATTGATCAGGTTGGCGATGCCGGCTCCCAGGTAGTGGGTGGTATCCTCCAGCACACGAACCGCGATGGGATCGCCCCGCCCGGCGGCGGCGGCGAGGGCCATGATCGTCTCTTCCTGGTCGTCGTTATCCGCGATCAGAGGGCTGCGCGGGGACGCCTCGCGCAGCGAGTCCATGATGCCGGCCGCGCCGGCGTACGCCTCCAGGCAGCCACGGCTGCCGCAACGACAGGGCCGCCCGTCGAGCGCGAGCGTGGTATGGCCCCATTCCCCGGCGCCGTTCGTCGCGCCGCGGTAGAGCACGCCCTGGGTGATGATGCCGGCGCCAAGACCAGTTCCGATGAGCAGGACGGCGAGGTCATCCACGCCGCGCCCGGCGCCGAACCACAACTCGGCCTGGGCCATAGCCTTGGCGCCGTTATCAAGCGCGATGGGCAGCGCGATGTGCTCGTCGAGCATAGCCATCAACGGAACCGCCTGCCAGCCCCAGCTCGGCGTATGAACGAGCACGCTCCCCGCGCGTTCGACCACGCCGGGAACGCCAATGCCGATACCAACGACGTTGTCCGGGGGGATGGCGGCGTCGGCCAGGACAGCGTCCAACCCCGTGACGATATGGCGCACCACGTTAGCTGGACGGTTATCGTCGGCGGTGAGCGGGTGCGTGACCGTGCGCAACGAGCGCAACGTCAGGTCGAAGAGCTCGATGCGGACGAGCGTCTCGCCGACGTCGACGCCGACAAAATAGCCGTACCGCGGGTTGACCGCGAGGATCGTGCGCGGCCGGCCGCCCTCGGATTCTTTGCTGCCGGCCTCGACCACGATACCCTCGGCGAGCAGTTCGGCGACGACATTGGTGACCGTCGCGGCGCTGAGGCCGGATCGTTGGCTCATCTCCAGGCGGCTCATACGCCCATCGACGTAGAGGTGCTGCAGGACGCTGCGCCGGCTACGTCGTCTTAAATCCCGGACGGTCGACCGCGATGCCGCCATGTCACACTCCTTTCAGTACCGCAGTTCATTCACACCTTAATTTAAGTCTTACTCTATACCTAAACTACCGCCCTGTCAATCCCCTCAAGACTCCGAGACTCCAGGAGGTTGCTATCGTACCTCTTTATGTATGGCTATGTAGGCCGCCGTACTCGTTCATCACGCGGCGCGCTCGTCGTGGGCAGCCCCCAGGAAGTCGACGAGAAGATCCGCGCCCAGCACGGGATCTTCGGGCAGCAGCGATTCCTCGTCCAAATAAAGGCCACGGCTCTGTCGTACAGCCCTTTACTATGCCGGTGATGAGGGATGCGTGCCAGGACAGGGTGCAGCGCTCGCGCCAGAAGAGATCGCTGCGAGGGCGCAAGCCCTGTTCCCGCGTCCACCATGACATGGCCTCTGGTCGGGGGCCAGGGACAGCCGTCGTTCCCAGGGACAGCCGTCGTTCACGGTGCGGCGCATCCCATACACTACAGGTGGAGGGGGCGCCGCGATCGTGATGGACATGTCCGGGGTTGGTATTCCCTTGCGGGCGGCCTACGACGGGCGCCTGGTCGTCCTGTCGCTGCTGGTCGCGGTCCTGGGCGCGTACACCGCGCTGGGCTTGGCGGACCCGATCGCCGTCACGCGGGGGCGCGCCCGCGCGCTCTGGCTCGGCGGCGGGGCGCTCGCGCTGGGCCTGGGTATCTGGGGGCAGCACGTGGTGGGCATGCTGGCCTACAACCTGCCCATCCCCATCGCCTACGACGGCGCGGTCGTGGCCGTGTCGCTGGTTGGGACCGTGACCGCCGCCGCCGCCGGCCTGTTCCTGGTGCGCTATCATCAGCCGCTCGGCGCCGTGCCCCTGGCGGCCGCGAGCGCGCTCCTGGGCATCGCCGTGGTGAGCCTGCACTACACGGGCATGGCGGCGGTGCGGACGGCCGCGATGCCCGTGGACGACCCGCTGCTGCTCACGCTTGCGGTCGCCATCGCCATCACGGGCTCCGGCCTGGCCCTCTGGCTCGCCTTCCATCCGGGGTCCGCTGCCCTGTTTGCGCGCCTGCGCCGCCCGGCCGCCACGCTCGCGCTCGCGGGCGCCATTGGCGGGATGCACTTCACCGCCATGGCCGCCATGCGCTACGTCGGCGTCCTCTCCGTCGTCGGCCCCCCTCCTCCGCCCGCCGTCGCGCCCGTCGTGTCCGCGACCCACCTCCCCCTGGCCGTCGCCGCGGGCCTGGCAACTCTGACCATCCTGGGGCTGCTGGCGCTCGGCGCGCCCCTCGGCCGGCGGCACACGGCGCACCTGGCCCGCCTGGAAGCCCTGCGCCGGAGCGAGGAGCGCTACCGCGCAATCGTCCAGCACGCGCCCGACCTCGTGACGGTCGTGGCCGCGGACGGCGTCGCCCGCTACGCCAGTCCCTCCCACCGGCGCACGCTCGGCTACGCGCCCGCGGAGGTCGAGGGCAAGAGCCTGTTCGACCTGGTGCATCCGGAGGATCGCGCGCTGGTGCGCGCGGCGCTGGGGGCCGCGGGCCTGCGCCCCGCCCCGCAGGACGACCCGCGGGATACCCGGGAGGACGCTCCCGCGGTCGCGTTCCGGCTGCGGCACGCCGACGGGTCGTGGCGCACCCTGGACATGCGCGCGACCAACCGGCTGGGCGATCCCGCCGTGAGCGGCGTCATCCTCACCGGCCGCGACATCACCGTGCGCGCCGAGATGGAGGAAGCGCTCCAGCGCCAGGCCCTGCACGACGCCCTCACCGGCCTGCCCAACCGCACCCTGCTGCTCGACCGCCTGGGGCAGGCCCTGCTGGCGGCGCGGCGGGAGGGGGCGCTGCTGGCCCTGCTGCTGCTCGACCTCGACCACTTCAAGGAGGTCAACGACACCTTCGGGCACCACGTCGGGGACGCGCTCCTGGTGGAGGTGGCCGCCCGCGTGCAGGGCGCGTTGCGCGCCTCGGACACGGTGGCGCGCCTGGGCGGGGACGAGTTCGCCGCGCTGCTGCCGGGCGACGACGCGGCCGGGGCGACACGGGCCGCGCTATCCATTCTTGCCGCCCTGGACGCACCGCTGACGGTGGAGGGGCACGCCTTTCGGGTGGCGGGGAGCGCCGGCATCGCCCTCTATCCGGAGCACGGCGCGGACACGGCCACGCTGCTGCGCCGGGCCGACGTGGCCATGTACCTGGCTAAGCGCGCACACAGCGGCCACGCGGTGTACGACGCCGCGCGGGACGCGCACAGCCCGGAGCGCGTGGCCCGCGTCGCCGCCCTGCGCGACGCGATCGAGCGGGGGGGACTGATCCTGCACTACCAGCCCAAGGTCGATCCGCGGACGGGCCGACTCGCCTGGGTCGAGGCTCTGGTCCGCTGGCCCCACCCCGACCTCGCCCCGGATCGCGCGACCGGCACGCCGGGCCTGCTCCCGCCCGACGAGTTCATCCCGCTGGCCGAGCAGACGGGCCTGATCGGGCCGCTGACGCGCTGGGTGCTCGACGCGGCGCTGCGTCAGGTCGGGGCGTGGGGGCGGACGGGGCTGCCGCTCGGCGTCGAGGTCAACCTGTCCGCGTGGGACCTGCACGACCCGGAGCTCCCCGCCGTCATCGCGGAGCGGCTCGCGGCGCACGGCGTGGCGCCGGCGCGCCTGCGGCTGGAGCTGACGGAGGGCACGCTGATGGCCGACGCCGCGCGGAGCCTGGCGGTGCTCTCCCGCATCGCCGCCACGGGGGTGGGCATCGCCGTCGACGACTTCGGGACGGGCTACTCGTCGCTGGCCTACCTCAAGCGCCTGCCGGTGGACGAACTCAAGATCGACAGGAGCTTCGTCACCGCGCTGGCGACGGACGAGGCCGACGCCGCCATCGTGGCTTCCACCATCGGCCTGGGGCACAGCCTGGGCCTGCGCGTCACGGCCGAGGGGGTCGAGGACCGCGCGACGTGGGAGCGCCTGGCGGCCCTGGGCTGCGACCTGGCGCAGGGCTACTACATCGCCCGCCCGCTGCCCTCGGAGGAATTCGGCCCCTGGCTGGACGCCTCGCCCTGGACGGTCGCCCCCGCCGACGCGCCGTTGTGACCGGCCAGGCGCCGCGTTGGCGGCATAGTGTGATCCTTACAGGCGCGGCAGCGAGATGTGCAGGATCTCGGAGGTCGTGGTGAAGCCCGCGCGCCCGTAGATACGCTCTCCCTCGTCGTGCGCCGGCATCAGGAACACCGTGACCACGCCCGCGGCATGGGCGTCGCGCGTGAGCCGCGCGGTCATGGCCGCCGCGATCCCCCGCCGCCGGAACCTGTCACGCACGGCGACGCCCGCGAGTTCCGTGACGCCGTGCATGGGCACATCGCAGATACCGGCGCCCGCCGGCTCGCCGGTCACCGCGTCGCGGGCCAGGATCGCGATGCCGCCCGCCGCGAGGGTGGCGCGCCGATCGTCCACGTCCGCGCGGCTGGGGGGATCGGGGTCGCCGTAGGCCTCATTCTGCACGGCGGCCATGGCCAGGATGTCGGCGTCGGAGGCAGGCGCAATCAACTCAATGCCCGGCGGAACGGGGACAGCGCGCTCGGAGCCAGGGGCGCAGACCATCAGCGGCAGGCGGCCCTCGACGGTGAAATCCGCCGCCATCAGCGCCGCCTCCACGGCGGCCGCCAGGCCGGGTAGATATTCCAGGCGCGGGGTGCGGCCGCGTCGGCGGTAGGCGTCGACGAGCGCGGCCACATCGGCGGGCGACGGGGCCGAGCCATCGTCGGGAACGGCGTAGTTGAGGTACGGGTTCGCGCTATGACGGGAGTAGGTGGCGAGGAACGGGCCGACCCGCTCCGTGTCGCGCACGCGGCTTGCCGCGCTGCGAATATACGACCCGATGAGGGTATCCATGGTGAGTAGGACCTTTCTTGAACCGAATGACAACGAGACGATGGCATGGCGCGGGTCCTGTTGTGTATCCTTGAGGGGCGAGACCAAACGTACGAGAGGATCGAGAATCTATGTTCAAACCAAACGAGGAGCGCGAAGGCGCGCTCTTGCGGCGGCTCAAGGAAGCAGGACGCGCGGAGCGGCCCGGCAACCTGGGCTTCGCCACGGGGCTGGAGACCGGCCCGAAGAAGCGGGCCATGGTCGTGGTCGCGCAGGTCGCGGACGGGCCGGACCTGGCGGACAAGGCGCGGGCGGCCATCGAGGCCGGCGTCGAGGGCATTGAGATCGTGGTGGACGGCCGGGCCGATAGCGGTGCGCTGGGCGAGGCCGTCCGGGCGATGGGCATGCCGTGCGGCCTGTTGCTGACCGGCGCCAGCACGGGCGACCTGTCCGCGCTGACCCTGCTCGAGGGCCTGGATTGGCTGCACCTGGGCGCCGACGCTCCCGCCTCGCTGCTAACCGGCGCGGGACCCACGCGCCTCGTCGGTATCTCCCCGGACAGCCCGTCGGGACGCCTACCCGGCGTCAACGGACTCAAGGCCGACGTCGTCGTGGCCGAGGGCGCGGGTGGCGGTCCGTTCACCATCGACACGCTATTAGCGGTGCGTACCATCCAGGGAGCCACCCGCGGCCCCATCCTGATCGGCGTTGGCCTTGGCCTGACCCCCGACGATATCGCCGTGCTGCACGACCACGGCGTCGAGGGTATCCTCGTCGCCGACGACCCCGACGCCACCCGCTCCTTCATCGCGGCGGTGGAGAAGCTGAAGTAGTTAGAGGTTAGTAGTTAGAAAAGAGCACCTTTCTAACTACTAACCTCTAACTACTTCGTGTAGCTGCCGATACACCCCGTCGCCCCAGTGAGTAGCACGTTCATGTTGCCATCCTTGCCGGCCATTAGCCGTTCATCATTTGTCATTAGCCGTTCGCGTTAGGCGCGCCGTGTGCCGCTGGTAAGCATGACTCTTCAAGCGTGCCTGACGCTCTACCCAAACCTTACCCGGTTTTTCCTCACCAGCACCAATTATCGTGCATCAGCCAAAAGCTAACGGCTAACTACTAATGGCCAACGGCTGGTAGCTACGTCTGTAGCCCCACCCACGCCTCGCCGTCGGCGAAGGCTTCTTTCTTCCAGATAGGGACCGTTGCCTTGAGCGTGTCGATGGCGTAGCGGCAGGCGTCAAAAGCCTCGCCGCGATGGGGCGAGCCCACGGCCACGACGACGCTGGTCTCGCCAATCTCCACGCGGCCGATACGGTGGACCATCGCCACGTCGGTCGTGCCCCAGCGGCGCTCGATCTCGGCGCCGATCTCGCGCATTTGCCGCTCGGCCATCTCGGGGTATGCCTCGTACTCCAGATAGCGCACGTCGCGGCCTCCGTCGGAATTGTCGCGCACCACGCCGTGGAACACCACCACCCCACCATTGTAGTCCGTGAAAACGGCTCGCTCCACGGTCGCGGCGTCGATCAGCTCGCTGGTAATCTTGTACATATTTTCCTGTAGCTTGGCATGTGTCAGACACTGCCGCCGCTCATGGGGGGCAGGAAGGCGACGTCATCGCCCTCATGCACGGGCGTCTCAGAGTCGGCGTAGGCGCCGTTCACGGCGAAGCGCGTCACCGACCGCAACGGTTCCAGGTCGGGCCGTGCGTCCATGACCCCATTCCAGACCGCCGCGACCGTCGCCTCCGGTCCTACCGCGACCCGCAGCGACGATTGCCCTAACCGCTCACGGAACACCGCGAACAACCGTACCGTGACCGTCACGCTTGCGCTCATGTTCTCAGTATGCCCGACCGGCGGAACAGATTCTATAGTTGGCTATGATAAGGCATCCTATGCGGAGCGTGCCATGCCCGCTCGTCCGACGGTCAGCGCGGTAGCTCCGAGGCCGGCGCGCCCGATCGCCCTGTCAGTTGTTCCACCAGGGTGAGCAGGTCGCTCAGATCGAAGGGCTTGATCAGGACGGCATCGCCCCGCGCCTCCAACGCACCGCGCTGCTCGGCGAGGATCGGCGCGTCCGCCGCACTGACAATGACCGGCGTCGCGTGGAGCGCGCTATCCCTATGCATCCGTTCCAGCAACTCCCACCCCGTCGTCGGGCTCTCCGCGTTGATGTCCAGGATGATCAGGGCCGGCGCTAACTGCCGCAGGCGCAGGACATCCACCGTCCGCGCCTGGACGGTCCGCGCCTCGTAGCCCTCCTCGGTCAGCAACTCCTGGAGCAGCATCAAGACATCCACGTCGTCGTCGATCACCGCGATGCGCGCGGCCATACAGTCCTCCCCTACTTGCCCGATGGCCGGGCGCACTTATATCGACACCCGAGCCCGCGTTTTGGTCACATCGCATGGGGCCGGATCAGTACAAAGGTGAGGGGATGCGAGAGAGCAGGACCCGTTCTACGGCTGTGCTTCCCATTCGGCACGCGTGACGCCGGACTGTCTGAGGAGCCGTGAGAGCAGTCCTTGACCGATGGCGCCGCGGTGTGGGTTGGGCAGCGTCAAACGCCTTGTACCTCGCACCATATACTCATGGTTGCCGCCTGGATACGGGCCGCTAAAGCCGAGATTGCGTAGCGTCGCGATAAGGTCACGTCAGCTGACCGGGCCAAACGCAGGCATTACGCGACGTGGGCAACATCGATCGTCTGGCCGTCGATCTCTGGCAGCGGATGATGTAGGGCCAGACCGAGTGCAACCCAACCTCCCAGAGCCTCCTAAAGGGCGGCGGGCAGTTCTTCTTCCGTTGCGGCGCTGGACCACACTCCTGGCAGCTCGGGAATTTCCGCATAGTAGATGCCGTCGTCCGGGAGCCATTCGTAGACAGCGTGTTTCATCGCGGCCTGGATGTACTTCGTTAACAATCTTGTTTCCTCCCATGGCGACATCGAACGGGGTCGATACGTAACACCATTGTAGTAGCTTTCACACGAGCGAACGAGCCGTGCGGACCGGCGAGTCCTCATGCCTGGACAAACTCCAGCCGCGCTCCGTGCGTGCCAGCGGGGTCGGGGCGCGCCACGATCGGAATGCCCTCGGGCTCCTCGACACGCACGCCAATGCCCTGACCGCGCATGGCGTCGATGCTGCCTTGCAGGTTGTCGACGGCGATGCCGATGCTGTAGAGCCCCTCGCCCCTCGTCCGCAGGCCCCGTGCGAGCGGGCCGTCCCCTGGCAGCGGCGCCGCCAGGATAAGCGCGCCTCGCGGCAGCGGCAGGCGCGCGGTGCGGGCGCGCAGCATCGGGTCCTCGCCCTCGTCGTCCGGCTCCAGCCCGAAGGCCAGCTTGTAGGCGCGCAGGCTGGCCGCCAGGTCGCGCACGGCGATGATGAGGTGCGATAGGGAGCGCGCTCCGACCGCGTGCGGACGCAGGCCATCTGGCCGGGCAATGCGCTCCAGGCGCTCGCGACCGGCGCTGTCATGCTCGATCAGGAACGGCAGACGCCAGGCCTCCGTGCCCAGCCGGGCGTCGTCGCGCGGGCGCGCGGTGCGCCAGCCGCGCGCGACGCCCGGCGCCGTCTCCAGGCGCCCCTCGATGGGGCCGTCCACCGCCAGCCCGCGTTCGCGCATGGCCGCGATGTCGGCCTCAATGTCGTCGCTGCCCAACGCGAAGCCGACGCAGCCCGGTGCGCGACGGAGCATCGCGCCGACGGGCGAGAGCGGCGAGACCTCGGCGCCGGGGACGCGGGCCAGCAGCTCAATATACTCGGGGTCGAGCACGATCAGACGATTCTGTGTGCCCATGCCGGGGTGGACGCCGCCGGCGCCGACGGCGAAGCCCAGCCGGTCGGTGTAGTCATGGGCCGCCGCGTCAAGGTCGGCGACGCCAATGATAGCGTGATCCACGTAGCGCAGCATGCCTACTCTACTCCTCCCTGTTGGCCTATGTGCCCACGTTGTCCGTGCTTTGTTTGCTGTATACCACAAAACGCGGGCGCTTCCTCGACGCGCGAATGGGTCCTCTCCTAGCCCCACGTCCCGGCGTTCCCCATGAACCATGTGGATGCGGCAGACTCACTGCATGGCAGTGTCTGCGACTACGATATGCTACATTATGGTGAGTGAGAAGGAGAAACGATGACGACCACCACAACCACAACCACAACCAGCGTCCGTATCCCTGATAGTTTGCTGGGCCGCTTCGACAGGTTAGCCGAGGCGACCGAGCGTACCCGTTCCTACCATGTCGTCAAGGCTCTGGAGGCCTATGTAGCCGAACAAGAGTACCTTGTCACCTTGTTCGCCGAGGCAGAGGCGGAGGCCGACGCCGATCCCACCGCGGTCGCGAACGCCGATGCCATCGACGCCGCCGTCGCCTCGGGTTTGCTGCGTCGCGAGAGCATGGATGGGCCGGACCCGGTGAGCCATGAGGAGTACGAAGCGGCGCAAGAGCAGAGCGTCGTGTGGACGTAGTCTGGAAGGCGCGGGCCCTGAAAGACCGGGAAGAGATACATGCTCGCCTCGCGGGCGTCAGGCTCTCGCATGCTCATGCCACGATCGAGGCGATCCAGCGCGCGGTCAACCTCCTGGGGCAATACCCCCGCCTGGGCAAGCAGGTCCCTAACAAGCCTGGCGACCGCCTGCTGGTGGTTCCTCGCACCAATTATGCGGTCGCCTATCGTCTTGTGGCTCGCGGGCCACGTCCGCGCGTCGAGGTCATGCGCATCGTGGATCAGCGCCGGCAGCGCCGTTAGTGACGACATGACAAGCAGGCGTCAGCGCAACCTGACTGCTCTGCGCGCTACCAGCGTATGCTTCCACGTCGAGCTGCTGTGGAAACGCAGCGGCGCCTTCCCCGCGCGCCTATGCCGTTATCGATGGGTTTGGAGCGGGGCGGCGAGGTAGTCGGCGATGACCAGCGTGGCCGCCCCGATGAGCTTGGCCTCGGTCCCGAGCGCGGCGCGAACGACGCGCACGCGTGTGCGCCCGGTCTCCAGGACCGAGCCTTGCTCCGCCGCCAGTAACCTGTCGAACAACGTCCCGCCTCCCACGGCATCCTCCACCACTACGTCATCCGCCCTGGCGTCAATGACCCCAATGACCCCCGCCCTGACGGTCCCTGCGCTGCCTATCCCCACCTGAGCGACAGTCGTTGCCGGGCGGGTGATGGGCGTGAGGGCGCGGACGCTTCCACTCGCGTGCAGCACCGATCCACTAAGGACGACCAACTCGGGGTCCCAGTTGTCGACGGCGTTGGCCACGGCCAGTCCCAGGTAGGTCGCGGCGCGGGCCAGCAGGTCGCGCGCCAGGGCGTCGCCCGCCGCCGCGGCAGCCACGATGGCGTCGAGCGTCAGGCGCTCGTCGGGGACGGCGGAGAGGCGCGAGGCGCGGCCGGCGGCCAGCGCCTCGCGGACCCGCGCAACCAATCCGCTGGCCGAGGCGAAGGTCTCCAGGCAGCCGCGGTTGCCGCACCCGCAGAGCGGGCCGCCTGGTTCGACGGTGTTGTGCCCGAGCTCACCTGCCGCGCCGTGGACCCCACGATAGAGGGCGCCGTCGAGGATCACCGCGCCGCCCACGCCGTACCCCGCGTCGAGGAAGACCGCCGTCCCGACGCCGCGCGCCGCGCCGTAGTGATGCTCGGCCAGCGCCAGCGCGCGCACCTCGTTGTCGACCAGCGCCGGGCGGTCCAGCCGCTGCTCCATCAGCGCCCGCACCGGCACGTCGCGCCAGCCCAGGTTGGGCGAAAACAGGTTGACGCCATCGGGCCACTGCACCATCCCCGGCACGGCCATGCCGACCCCCAGCACCCGCGCGGGCGCCGCGTCGCGCAACGCTCGCCGCGCCAGACGCGCCGCCACCCCGAGCCCGATGGTCGGATCGGCGCCCGGCGGCAGGGCGGCCCGGTGGATGCGGCGCGGCGTCCCGCCAAGGTCGACCAGGGCGGCCGCCACCTCGCGCACGTCGACGGCGATGCCCAGGGCCAGGCGCGCCTCCGGGTTGAAGGCCAGGCGCACCGGGCGGCGTCCCACGCCGCCCGTCGCGGCCCTGGCCTCCTCGCGCACCAGACCGTCGCGCAGCAGGCGCTCCACGATACCGCTGACGGCGGCGGGGCTGAGGCCCGTTTGGCGCACGATCGCGGCCCGCGAGGCGGACGGGTCGGCGCGCACCAGGTTGAGGACCATGGCGCGGTTGGCCAGCTGCATCAGCCGGCCGTCGACTTTGCGGAGCGTGGTGCGAGTGTCCATGCGCATAGTATAGGTCCCTGTGCGACCGCGGCCACAACCCCTGCTCCCACGATGGGATCGGCACGTCACAAAGGTCGAACCGTCCGCGCTCCGTTGTCATGCGTTACTGGGCGAAGCCCTGGGTGGAGTCGAGGGTGGAGAGGTCGGGCGCGAACACCGTCTGCTCGGCCACGAAGCCCTGCCCGCCGTCCGCGGCCAGCGTCACTCCGTGCAGCCCCGCCAGCCCCGGCGCGGCTCGCCGCACGTCGAGGGTGGCCCGCCCGTGGGCGGCGATGGTCACGCGCGCGGTGGCCAGGCGGCCGTCCGCCCCGTAGAACGTGGCCGTCACCCCCACCGCCCGCGGCGACGGGTTGTACAGCAGCAGGAACTCGCTGGTCCCGCTGGCCCCCCCGCCCGCGAAGCTCCAGCGCGGCGCCCCGCCGTTGCGCCCGAAGACGACGCTGCCGGCCACGCGGGTCCCGTTGGGCGACCCGAAGTACTCCGGCCGCTCCACGATCACCGGGTGGTCACTCATCACGGTGCTGGCGATGCCCGACGCATTGACCAGCCCGTTGAGCCGGATGTTGGCCCGGCTGAGGCCCGCCACCGTGAGCGTCCGGTTGCCCAGCAGGCGGCCCGCGCGCCCATAGAAGCGGGCGGTGACGCGGGCCGGGGCCGCGCCGGGATTGAGGATCGTGAGGTAGGTCTCGAAGTGGTTAACGGTGGTCCCCTCGGCGAACAGCCAGCTGGTGGCCGCCACGTTGGTGCCCGCCCGCGTGGTCAGGCCGTAGCCCTCTCCGCGCCCGTCGCGGCTGAAGGTCAGCGTGCGCTCCACCACCACGCCGCGGTCCGAGGTCGCGACCACGCTCAGGGAGCGTCCGCGCAGCAGCCGGCTCACGTCCACCACGCTCTCGCTGTGCGCCGCTACCGCCAGCGACACGGTGCGGCTGCCTCGTCCACCTAGTGCCAGCAGGCGCACGGCCACGTAGGCCGGCTGCGAGGGGCTGGGGTTGAGGATGGCCACCGTCTCATGGAAGGTGAGGCCGGTGTAGCCCTCGGCCAGGTACCAGCGCGTGCCCAGCCCCGTGTTGGCCAGGATGGCGTCGCCGTCGCGGCCCGGCCGCGTCAGCCCGAGCTGCGCCGCGATCTGCCGCGTAGCCGTCAGCGCCAGGCCGAACTGGCCCGTTCGTCCGGTCAGTTGGGCCACCGAGACGGTGCGCTGCATGCGCGCGGGCAGCGTCAGCGTGGCCTGGCGCACGGTCCCGTCCGTGTAGTAGACGGTCAAGTGTGCCGTGGCGCTGCCGCCGGTGGGATTGAGCAGTTGCAGCTGCGCGGTCGTGCCCGCGCCGTCCTGACCGCCGGCCAGGAAGAAGCGCGAGGCCACCGCGAGGCGTCCGACCAGGGTGGCGGCGGTGCTGATCCCTCCGCGCGTGCCGATGGCCGAGACCGTGTTGGCCCCGCTCAGCAGCCCATTTGGCGCCACGAAGGTGGCTGTGAAGTGCCCCGTGCGGTCGGCCACCACAATGCTGGGGCGGGTGTCCAGCGCCGCACCGTTGAGGGCCAGCGTGACCGTCTCACCGGGCACGAAGCCGCCGCCCACCACCGTCACCGTCGCGCCGGGCACGGTCGTGCCGGGGGTCAGGGCAATAGCGGGGCGGCTGGAGTTGGGCGGCAGGCCCGCGATGACGCTGGGCATGGGCGGGACGGCCGTAGCTACCTCGGTCGCCTGCGCCGGCGGCACGGTCGCCTGCGCGGCGCCTCTGACCATCGTACGCGTCGGCGTAGAGGCAGCATTCGCCGTGGTCGTCCCGCCCACTGTCGACGGCGGGACCGGCGTGCTCGTACCTGTGCCCGCACCCGTCGTCGGAACCGCCGTGGCTGCGGTCGTCGCCACGGTCCGTGGAGTGCTCGTGCTCGTGGCGCCCGGAACGATGGGTGTCTTCGTGCTTGTCGCGCCCGGAATGACAGGTGTCTTCGTGCTCGTGGCACCTGGAACGATGGGTGTCTTCGTGCTCGTGGCGCCCGGAACGACGGGCGTATTCGTGCTCGTCGGGAGAGGCGCGCCAACGGTCGGCGAGGGCGTCGATTGCCCCGCTCCCCTGTTCGACAGCTCGGCGACAAACGCGCTGGAATCGCCGCTGTTATTGCCGAACGGCGCGTTCACCGTCGGGAAGTCGGCGGAAAACGTCTGGCCAACGACGTAGGCGTTGCCCGCGCCGTCGACCGCGATGCCCCTGCCCGCGTCGTCACCGCTGCCCCCAAGGTATGTGCTATAGAGCAACGCGTTGCCGGCGGCGCCCAAGCGCACGACAAAGGCGTCCGAGCCGCCGCTAGTAGACGTGGCATTGGCGTCGGCCGTGGTGGGAAAATCGAGCGAGGTCGTCGAGCCGGTCACGTAGGCGCTGCCGCCGGCGTCGACCGCGATACCGACGCCCGCGTCGTCGCCGCTGCCGCCCAGGTAGGTGCTGTAGACCAGGGCGCTCCCCGTCGGGTTCACCTCGGTCACGAAGGCGTCCGCCCCCCCGGATGGGGCGCCGCCGCGCGGCAGGGGGTTGACCAACGGGAAGTTGCCCGAGAGGGTGTAGCCGGTGACGTAGGCATTGCGCCCCGCGTCGAGCGCGATACCCTGCCCGACGTCATCCTGAGATCCCCCAAGGTATGTACTGTAGACGAGCACGGCGCCGCTGGCGCTGAGCGCGGTGACAAAGGCGTCCGAGCCCCCGGCGTTGGCCGTGGCATGGGCGCCCGTCGTGGTCGGGAAATTGGTGGAGGTTGTCGAGCCGGTCACGTACGCCTGCCCGCCGGCGGCGACCGTGATGGCGGCGCCCTGATCGGAGCCGCTGCCGACCAGGCCGCCGCCCAGATAGGTACCATAGACGAGCGAGGAGCGCCCATTCTGTGCGGGGTCCACCTTGACCACGAACGCGACGCTATCCCCGCCACCGTAAGCGGTCGAGAACGCGCCCGCCGTGGTGGGGAAATCGCGCGAGGCCGTCGCGCCGGTGACGTAGATCGCGTTCGAGGCATCCAGGGCGATGCCGGTCCCGTTCTCGGTGTCGCTGCCGCCCAGATAGGTGCTATAGAGCAAGCCGTTCCCCGCAGCGTTGAGCTCGGCCACAAAGGCGTCCGCGCCCCCGCTGTTGGTCGAGGAATAGGCGCCCGTGGTGGTCGGGAAATCCGTCGAGCTCGTCGTGCCGACGACGTAGGCCCTCCCCGACCCATCGATGGCGACCCCGTTCGCGACGTCGATGTCGCTGCCGCCCAGGTAGGTGCTGTAGACCGGGGCGCCGCGGGCCACGTTGAGCTTGGTCACGAAGGCATTCCTGGCCCCACGGAGCGTGGTGGCGTAGGTGCCCGCCGTGGTCGGGAAGTCCGTCGACGTCGTGTCGCCGACGACATAGGCGTTGCCCGCGTCGTCGACGGCGATGGATGCGCCGGAGTTATCGGCGCTCCCACCTAGGTAGGTCGAATAGCTCAGCGTGGGGTCGATGACGAGCGGCCGGCGGGCATCATAGGCCCCGATGGCGAAGCCGACCGTGTCCCGTCCGACGAGCACGTAGCGCCCGGGGATGAGCTGTCTCCGCGCGCCGACCTGCTGGTACACGACCGGCCGGTCCTCGCGCACCTCCCCGCCGGCCAGGCGCAGCACCAGATTGCCGGCCGCGTCCAGGCGCAGCGCGCGAGCGCCCCCCACCCCCAGCTTGATCGTGGCGGGGTCGGCTCCAGGCGCCAGGACGTAGTCGTATTCCAGCTGTCCGCCCGTTGCATGGTAGACGAGGGTGACGCCGCGATAGAGGTCGCGGTAGGCCACGCGCCCATAGGTCGGGACACCGGTGCGCCAGCGGCGCGGGTCACGCCCGATGAGGTAGTTGGCGGTCCCGGCCGCCCGATCGAGGCCGATCACGCGGGCATGGGGGCTGGCGCCCACGAAGCGAAACCGCACCACATCGCCGGACCGGCGCCCCCGCGTGGCCGCGCCGGTCGCGGGCACGTCGCGCGCCGCGGGAGCAGCCAGGGCCAGGACGGCCTCGGACGAGGTGAGGAATACCGTGTACCCTCTGCCGCGCGCCAGGAACGTGACGTGGGAATCCGTCTGGCCCACGTTGCGCTCGAACGGCGCGGGCGCCGTGACGACCGCGCCGGCGACCCTTGCCAGGGGCGGATGGGTCGGGGCAGCCACGGCATCGCGGGACATGGCGCTACCCTGGACGCCGCCCGTTGGGATCAGGGTCGTGCCGCGAACGCCGCGCATGCCCCGCGTCCCGACCAGCGTGACCATAACAAGGGCGACGACAAGGGCGCGCCACCACATCACACGATACATCATGGCTCCTACAGGCTACGAGG
>JAABUX010005184.1_pt1 | contig 16100 bp, 17 predicted proteins | sample 5561851 | NCBI WGS metagenome assembly JAABUX01 (sample SAMN10711883, study PRJNA513361) | rock metagenome | isolation source: Antarctica rocks | place: Antarctica: Victoria Land, Richard Nunatak red sandstone | collected 2016-01-03 | reverse complement strand
AAGGGGCGCGTGCCCGGCTACAAGGACGCCTACCTCATGCACACCAGCCCCTGGATCGGCATCCGCGAGACGCGCCGCGTCATCGGCGACTACGTGCTGCGGGCGGAGGACGTGCTCGCCGCGCGCCAGTTCCCAGACGCCATCGCGCGCTGCGGCGCGCCCATCGAGGACCACCACGGGGGCAAGGATACGCGCTGGGTCTACATCCCTGAGGGCGGGACGTACGGCATCCCTTATCCCTGCCTCTTGCCAGGCGGGTTGGAGGGCGTGCTGGTCGCGGGGCGCTGCCTCTCCGCCACGCACGACGCGCACGCCAGCGCGCGTTCCATGGGCACATGCATGGCCATGGGGCAGGCCGCTGGGACGGCTGCCGCGCTCGCCGCGGTGCGCGGCACGACGCCGCGCGCCCTCCCCATCGACGACCTGCAGGCCACGCTCGACGCGCAGGGGGCGGATTTCGGGCAGCGCACCGCGCCCGCGGGGGCCGGCCAATGACGGCGGCAACGGGTGGGGCCGCGACGGCGCGGATCGGCCTGATCGGGGCCGGCTGGTGGGCCACGTCGACCTACCTGCCCATCCTGGCGGCCCGCCCCGATGTCGAGTTAGCCGCCGTCTGCCGCCTGGGGCGAGAGGAGTTGCGGCGCGTAGCCGCGCGCTTCGACATCCCGTTCGCCACCGAGGACTACCGCCTCTTGCTGGAGCTGCCCCTGGACGCGGTGATCGTGGCCTCCCCCAACACGCTGCACTACGCGCAGGCGCGGGCCGCCCTCGAGCGCGGGCTGCACGTGATGTGCGAGAAGCCGATGACGACGAGCGGCGCCGAGGCCTGGGACTTGGTGCGGCTGGCCCGCGCGCGGGGCGTGCATCTCCTGGTACCGTTCGGCTGGAACTACAAGCCGTACATCCAGGAAGCGAAGCGCCTGATGGAGCGCGGCATCGTCGGCCGCGTCGAGCACGTCTCCTGCCACATGGCCTCACCTGTGCGCGACCTCTACTCCGGGCGCGAGGAGGCCACGGAACAGGAGGCCTACGGGTCGGCCGAGCAGACGGACCTCCTGTTCCACGTCACGGCCAGCACCTGGGCCGACCCCGCGCTGGCCGGCGGCGGCTACGGCTACTCCCAGCTCAGCCACATCTTAGGGCTCCTCTTCTGGCTGACCGACCTGCGCGCAGAGGAGGCCTACGCCTGGATGGCCGCGCCGGGCGCGCGCGTCGACCTCTTCGACGCCGTTTCTGTACGTTTCCGGGGCGGCGCCATCGGCACGCTCTCCGGCGCGGCCAGCGTGCCCGGGGGCGGGCCGTACCAACTGGACGTCCGCCTCTTCGGCGACCAGGGCATGCTGCTGCTCGATGTCGAGCGCGAGCGCGTCGAGGCGCGCACTGTCGACGGCGAGGTGATCCAGGCACCGGTCGCGCCAGGCGCGGGCGCCTACTCCTGTGAGGGCCCGCCCAACCGCTTCGTCGACCTGATCCTCGGCAAGAGCGACTGCAACGACTCCTCGGGAGAGGTCGCCGCGCGCGGCGTCGAGTTGCTCGACGCGGCCTACCGCTCGGCGCGGAGCCACGCCCCGGCGATCGTGGGGGATGGGAGGGTTGAACAATGACCACACCCACGGGAGCCGACGCGCGGCCGGACCGGTTGCGCCTGAGCGACGTTATCGTCGTCGACGCCGACGTCCACGCCCACGAGACGCCGCGCGCCCTGGCGCCCTATTGCGACATGCCGTGGCGCCGCTCGCTCGAACACCTGGCCGCCGTCCCCGCGCGCTATCTCGACATCCCCGGCTTCGCGCCCGCGCTCAAGCTAGACCCGCCGTTCCCCGGCGGCTTCACCCTGCGCACGGTCACCTCGGCCGCCCAGATGCGCGACGAGCTGGCGGCGATCTCCATCGACATTGGCATCCTCTTCCCGGACAACCTGCTGCTGATGGCCCAACTCCCCAACGCGGAGTACGCCGCCGCGCTGGCCCGCGCCTACAACCGCTGGCTGGCGGAGGAATGGCTGCACGAGCCATCCCTGTACGGCGCGCTGATCGCCGCGCCGCAGGACCCGGCGGATGCCGCGCGCGAGATTGAGCGCCACGCCGGCAACCCCAAAATCGTGGCCGTCTATCTGCCCACCTCGGGGGTCTACCCGCTGTGGGGGCACCGGACGTACGACCCGATCTTCGCGGCCGCGCAGGCGGCGGGCCTGCCCGTGATGCTGCACAGCGTCACCGCGGTTAGCCCCGCCTTCCCCTTCAACACGGAGCAGTTCGACACCGCGCTGGCGCGCCATACGATCTCGCACACCTTCGCCATGATGGCCAACATGATCGACATGGTCACGACGGGCGTCCCGGTGCGCTTCCCCGGCCTCAAGATCGTTTTCACCGAGGCGGGCCTGTCGTGGGTGCCGTTCATGATGTGGCGGCTGGACAAGGAGTACAACGAAAGCCGGCGCGAGGTCCCGTTCCTGGAGAACAAGCCGAGCACCTACATCAAGCGGATGTACTTCGCCACGCAGCCCATCGAGGAACCGGACAATCCCCGCGACCTGGTCTCGATCATGCGGCTATTCGACGGCGAAGATCGCGTGCTCTTCGCCTCGGACTGGCCGCACCACGACTTCGACCATCCTCGGCAGGTCTTCGATCTGCCGCTCTCTCCCGAGGCCAAGCGCAAGATCATGGGCGAGAATGCGTTCAGCCTGTTCGGCATCACGCCGCCGCGGAAGGCGATAGGCGATAGGCGCTAGTGGGAAGAGAATAGCGGATGGCCGATCATGTTGTGGCGCGCGTCGATGAGCTCCCGGACGGGGCGCGACGCATCGTGCGCCGGGGCCGGCTTGAGGTGGGCGTCTTCAACGTCGGCGGCCGCTACTACGCGCTACCGAACGTCTGCGCACACCAGTTCGGGCCGCTCTGCAAGGGTAGGATCGTCGGGACGCTGGTCGCGGACAGGGAGACCCGCTTCCGACCGACCTGGGTACGGGAGGGCGAGATACTGACCTGTCCCTGGCACGCGCTGGAATTCAACATCACGACCGGCCGTTGCCTCGCCTATCCGGCGGTGAAGCTGCGGCAGTTCCCCGTGCGGGTCGAGGGCGAGCACGTGGTCGTGTCGCTGTAACGGCCAGCGGGAGGGCCGATGCCCTACCTCGTGCGCTGCGCCGACTGCGACCGTGCGTTCTGGCAAGATGTTCGCGACGCACCCGTCCCCGAGCACGGCCGGTGGGAGCGGCGCGCGTTTGCCCACCGCGACATGGGGGCTCGCTGTGACGGGAGCGGGGGTGAGGGCGTGTGGGTGGCCGAAGGCGAGGGTTCGCCGACGATCCGGGGGTACGAGGAGGGGGAGACTCTTGAGCAGGGAGGATGATGTGAACACCGACGATCGCGCGCCCCTCCTCAGGCGCGCGCTGAACAGCCGCGTGGTGGCGATCGTGCGCCTCAAGGGGGCGGCGCCGCTGATCGACGTCGCTCGGGCACTGGTCGACGGCGGCATCCGCTCGCTCGAGGTCACCCTAACCACGCCCGGTGCCCTGGAGGCCATCGCGGCCTGCCGCGCCCGCTTCGGCGACGGCGTGGTCGTCGGCGCGGGCACGGTGCTCGACGGGGCGCAGGCGCGCCGCTGCCTGGACGTAGGCGCGCAGTTCCTGGTCTCGCCCGGCTTCGACCCGGAGGTCGTCGCGGCGGCGCGCGCGGGCGGGGCGCTGGCGATGCCGGGCGCGATGACGCCGACCGAGATCGTGGCGGCGTGGCGCGCCGGCGCCGACATCGTCAAGGTCTTCCCGGCCCGCGCGTTTGGGCCACAATACATCTCCGACCTGCTGGCCCCGCTGCCCGACATACCCCTGATGCCGACGGGCGGCGTGGACAAGACCAACGTGGCCGCCTATCTGCGCGCGGGCGCCGTCGCCGTCGCCGCGAGCGGCAGCCTGATGGACGCCGCGGCGATCGGTCGTGGCGACTGGGCCACGCTCACCCGGCGCGCCCGCGCCCTCGTCGACGCGGCGGTCGATCGTCGCGATTGACGCACGGTGGCGCCGGCGCCCGCGGGCCCAAGGTCCGCTACCCTCCCGCGTCGACCCGGACACGACGCCCTGTTTCGAACGACGCGATCGCCGCGTGGGCCAGGGCGAGGGCGCGGTGACCCGCGCGCGCGTGTATCGGGGGCTTCAGGCTAGCCTTGAAGGCGGAGAGGAGCGCATCCGTGTGCGCGTCGAACGTGCGATGGAACGCGCGGTCATCGTCGTTGAAGTAGCCCGCCTGCCATACGTCACCCATCTCCACGCCGTGCGGCTGGAACGCATAACGCCGCACCGTATCCTCGATCGTCACGCGCCCCGCGGTCCCGTTGACCTCTAGCAGGTGGGCCCCCTGGTAGGCGGACGAGGAGTCGTAGCTGCCCACCGCGCCGCTCGCGAAGCGCAGCGCCAGGACCAGGGTGCTGTAGCCCTTGCCCGTCTTGTCCGTCATCTCCGTCGACACGGCCTCGATCGGGCCACACAGGTGTTCGAGCATGTCGAACCCGTGGCACTGCGTTTCGATCAGGTTGGCGTAAGGGTGGTTACTCATCACCTCGCCGCCGAAGCGCCACGTCGCGAACACGATGTCGCCGAGCCGGTCGTCCTCTATGGCCTGATGTAAGGCGTCACAGTTTCTGCGCCTAGCGTCATAGTTCCTGCGCCACAAACGTCACAGTTCCTGCGCCATCCTGCAGGCTGCCTCTTTCCCTGTCCTCATCCCCTTCTTTTTGAGCGTGCAAGTGCATCTTTAGAGGGTCAGTCCCCCTGCTCATCGTGGATGCACACCACGCGGATCGGCGCAGCAACTGTGACGTTTTTGAAGGATGGCGCACGAACTGTGACGTTTTTGGCGCACCTACTGTGACGTTTTATGCTGCGTCACGTGTCACTCCGGCGCAAAAACTCTGACGCCTTACACCTGTGAGGCGGGCGTGCCCGCCCGACACGCCATCTGTGCTATCCACCGCGGAGGGCAACCGCAAGGGCAGGGCCAGGGGGAGAGGGGGCCGCGGCGCCGCACCCCCCATATGGGCTAGTGGGCGTGAGATATTAGTCCCAATTTCATGTCAAATGGCATTTTAGCGGTAAAAGTGGAATATACAATGCGTTGTAGCATCGTGGCGCCGCTTAGGCGCCGGTGTGAGCCTCTCTGCGAGGACATCGAAACAACAGATAGGCTGGAAACCCGGCGTCACGCGCAACTGGTGTGCGTCGAGAGAAGGGAGGGGATGGTAGTCAGCCGTTCGCGTCGTACCCTCATCCGCGCGCCCGCGCCCGTATGCCGCGTGGTCCGGTGGGGCCGACACCGATGCACAGCCCCGCGCATCGCGCCGATGTCGCCCGAGTTGACAGATAGTGAGGTCGACCCGGGTATAGTCTACGGGCGGCGCGCCAGACGCTCATCACGATCCGGACACCCACACAGCCCTACTCCTGCATTTCAATTGCGGCCCCAATGGTAGGCAACACAGGCAAGCCCTCACCGAAAGGACGGGATTCGATGAAAACGCGAGGCGGAGCGAAGATCCGCGCGACGATGGGCCTTTGCGCGGCTCTATTGACACTGGCCCTCGTGGGGCCGGCCACCCTGAGCGCCCCGGGCGTGGCCCACGCCGCGCCGGCGGGGTGTAGCGTCTCCGGGGAGTCCTTCGGCACCCAGACGACGGGCAGCGCGCTCGTCGCGTCCGGTAAGACGGCCGATGTCGTCCTGCCCCCGGGCGGGACCAACAGCGTCAATAACACCAACAATGCCACCGTGTCGACCGGGGCCATCACGGACACCAGCCTGGACGTGTCTGTCCCCACGCTGGCCACCGCCGCCAGCACCTCGACGGTGGATGGCGTGGCTATCCTCGCCGGCGCCGTCACGGGCAACTTCCAGTCGGTCTCGACCAGCAGCTCCGACGGCGGCACCGCCTCCACCTCGTCCGTCGGGACCTATCAGAGCTACTCCATCAACGGCGGCCCGACGCAGACGACTCCGGCCCCCAATACGCGGGTCGATGTCCCGGGCGTCGGCTTCGCCATCGTCAACGAGCAGACCCCCACGGGCAACGGCACGAACGCCGCGGGCCTGACCGTCATCGGGTTCGATCTCCACGTCATCACCGGGACGGCCGCCGTGCCGGCCGGGACCGAGATCTTTATCGCCTCCGCGACCAGCGGCGTCTCATGCAGCGGCCTCGTAGCCCCTCTGGCCACGGGTACGGCCGCCGCCGCGGGCACGCAGACGGCGATCGCGGCGGGCCAGACGGCCGCGGCGCAGACCGCCGCCTCCAACTCCGCGACGGCGGCGGCGCAGACGGCCAACGCCGGCGCGGCGCAGACGGCGGCGGCGCAGACGGCGACCTCCGGCTCCGCGACGGCCGCGGCGCAGACCGCCGCCTCCAACTCCGCGACGGCCGCGGCGCAGACGGCGACCTCCGGCTCCGCGACGGCCGCGGCGCAGACCGCCGCCTCCAACTCCGCGACGGCGGCGGCGCAGACGGCTAGCGCCGGCGCGAGCCAGACCGCGGCCGCCCAAACGGCGGCGGCGCAGACGGCCAATGCCAGCGCGAGCCAAACGGCGGCGGCGCAGACGGCGGCCGCGGGAGCTACCGGTGCGGGTGCCGCGCAGACGGCCAACGCCGGTGCGAGCCAGACCGCGGCGGCGCAGACGGCCAACGCCGGCGCGGCGCAGACGGCCAACGCCGGCGCGAGCCAGACCGCGGCGGCGCAGACCGCGGTCGCCGCGACCCAAACGGCCGCGGCCGGGACTGGCGGGAGTGGTGGGGCAACCAATACCGTGGTACCGGGGGCCGCGAGTACGGCCGCGTCCGGAACGGGCAACACGTCTCCCACCGCCGCCACCAACCCGGCGCAGGCCCCGTCCACGGCGACGGCGCGCGCGTCTACAAGCGCCACGCCCGCGTCGGGGCAGGCGGGGCCGAGCCTGGTGCTGCGGCCGCCCATGGCGAGCCCCGGCGGCGCCGTGACGATCACGGGTAAGGGCTTCGGGCGCCGCGAACGTGTCACGCTGTCGCTCAACGGCGCGGCCTTCACAGCCGTCGTCGCCAAGCCCGACGGGACCTTCACCGCCACGTTCCGCGTGCCCGCCGGCCTGTTGAACGGTGCCAACTCGCTCGGCGCCATCGGCGCTGCCAGCGGCCTCAGCGCCGTCTCCACCCTCACCGGCCGGCTGACGGGTGCGACCACCTTCTACTTCGTCGGGGCCTCGACCATGCCGGGCGAGCGGGCGAATCTCGCCGTCCTCAACCCCAACGCGCGGGCCGCCCGCGTCGACGTGACCTTCTACTATCGCGACGGGACGCCCCGCCACGCCCGCTTCTCCGTGGCGGCCCACAGCCGCGGGACTGCAAGTCTGAACAGCCTCGCCGGGAACAACAAGGCCTTCGGCGTGGCGCTGACGGCCGACCGCATCGTGTCGGCGCAGCTCGCCGTGGCGCGCCGCGGCGAGGACGACTTCAGCCTGCTCGGGGTGTCCGCGCCGGCCAACACCTGGTACCTCGCCGAGGGGTATACGGGCCTCACCTTCCACGAGACGCTCGCGCTGCTCAACCCGGGCCGGGCGACGGCGCGCGTGCAGGTGCGGCTGCTGCCCTTTGGCGGCCGGGCGGCGCGGACGGTCACCGTGACGGTCGCGCCGCGGCGCGCCCAGCTGGTCGATGTCAATCGGCTCATGCCCGGCCGGTCCCTCAGCGTCATCGCCACCTCGCGCGCGCCGATCGTGCTCTCCCGCCTGCTGACCTTCAGCACGCGTGGCTACGGCGCCACCGCCCGCATGGGGGTCAACACCCCGGCGATGAGCTGGCTCTTCGCCGAGGGCACCACCACGACGCGCTTCCAGACCTTCCTGACCGTGCTCAACCCGAACCGGGCGGGGGCGACGGTGACGGCGCGCTTCTACAGCCGCACGGGCTCGTCGCTGGGTCGCCGCACGATCTACGTGCCGGGCCTGCGCCGCGCCAACATCAAGCTCAACGACATCCTGCGCGCCAGCGGCGTCGCCTCGGTCGTGACGGGCAACCTGCCCATCGTCGTGGAGCGGCCCGAGTACTTCGGCAGCCCCAACGGCCGCCGCATCGCGGGCAGCGACGTGTTCGGGCGCAACGGCGCGGGCCTGCGCTGGGCCTTCCCGGACGGGACGACCGGCGGCCGCAGCGAGTTCTTGCTCATCTACAACCCCTCGACCACGCCCGTCGTCATCGACGCGACCGGCTACGGGAGCGACGGCCGCATGATGGTCGAGCGCTTCGCCGTCCCGCCGACGGCGCGCGCCACCATCGACGTCAACCGGCGTTTCCGCGGGCTGACGGCGCAGCACAGCCTCATGCTGCGCGCCGCCAACGGGCGCGGCTTCGTCGCCGAGCAGACCGTCTTCGCGCCGGACTTCAGCACGCTGGACGGCACACAGGGCGCGGCGTCGTAGCGGCGACGCCCGCGTCTCGGGTGTCACCCCGGGCATCGCGCGCCAGTATCCGGCCCGCCCACCGCGAGCAGCCCGTCGTGGGCGGCGCGGCGGGCGGGCCGGATACTGGTGTAGATTACAGGTAGAATAGAAAGTCAGCAGGATTCTAGTACTAGTTGCCGCTGCGAAATGGAATGGGCGCGCACGAGTTCATGATTTGCCTTGCTAAAATCGCAGTCTCGACCTGCTAACTGTAGGGGTGAAACCCGCTCACTTAATCTGACGCCTTACATCAGGGCACTCCCGCGCTCGATCCGCCTGCAGCAGTCGCCGCGGCGTCGCGGGCGCGCTCTCCCGCCCAGCCGAGGCCCGCAGCTCCCCCCCGCCTAGCTGGCGCAGCGCGTCGCCCGGCCGAGGCCCCCAGCGACACATATCATGCTCATTTTATGGTCTAGATTGTGTAGAGTACACGCCTCCTCTTCCCCCGCCTACCTAGGAGATCATGATGCGACCCCTCCCTCGTTTCCGTCTCCGCACCCTCCCCCCCTCGCCAACGCGCCGTCGCTCTCCTGCTCGCCCTCTGTAGCATCGTCCTCGGCCTCAGCGTCATCCTCGGCTTCATCCGCTCCCCCGCTGGCCTCCTCCTCGATACCATCGCCGCTCTCGCCCTCCTAAGCGCCCTCGTTCTTGCCCTCGCTCCCCATCTTCCCGTTATGCACCGCCGCGCGCCGTAATCCAGTAGCGGTCCACCCCCCGCGTGCCGTCTGCATGGACCCATTGTGTGGGCCGCGTGGAGCCCACGCCACGTCCCACGGCCGTCAGGAGCGCCCGGAGCGCCCGGAGCGCCCGGAGCGCCCGGAGCGCCCCAGGGGCCGCGTCCGGCTCGCAGGGGCATAGCCCACACCGCCCCGCACGCCCGCCAGCGGCCCCCACAGCGCGCCAGGGACGCCCACCGGCCCCCGCATGGCCCCCCACGCCGCGCGGCCGGGGCCACCGGGCGCTACTGGGCGCTACCAGCGGGACCGCGCCGGCGCTGGCGTGCAGGACCACGCCGCACTGAGCGCCGGTGTAGGCGTGAGGGACCACACCAGGCCCACAGAGGCCGGCTCCAGCCTACAACGCGCTAATGGTATAGTTTGTGCTTACCTCAGACGCATGGGCATGACCAGCGGTGTCGCTGGCCCCACTGTACGAGGAGGTCCATCATGGCGACAGCACAGCATCCCGCTACCGAGCATCACACGCAGGCCGCCGAGCATCATAAGGAGGCCGCCAAGCACCACGAACAGGCCGCCGAGCATCACGCCAAGGGCGAGCCCGACAAGGCCGCCGAGCAGGCCCACCACGCCCAGGGCCACGCCACCCACGCCACCCAGCACGCTGAGGAGGCCGCCAAGGAGCACGCCACCCACGCCTCCACCAAGAAGTAAGCCGCGCCAGATGGCACGCGACGGCCTCAGCAGGGCGCGACGGGGGCCGTCGCGTGGACACCGCCCCACGCTGACGATGACCCGGTTCTCCCGACGACGGGGCGACGCAGGGATCGCGGGACCAGGAGACATCGTATGAACGCCCGCGATCAGCTGACCGTGATGGGCACGCCCCAGACGAGCGCGCGACCCCCGCGCGACCCCGCCTGGGGCCATCCCTCGCCCGGCGAGCCCCGCTGGCCCGCCTCCCTCGCCGTCCTCGCCATCCTCGCCCTCTACGCCCTCCTCCCCGAGCGCCTCACCGTTGGCCCCACCTGGATCGTCCCCGCCCTCGGCCTCGCCCTCCTCCTGCCCCTCTCCCTCGCCGCCCCCCACCGCCGCCCCCACGAGCCCGCCTGGCAGCGCCTCGCCGCCCTCGCCCTCATCGCCCTGGTCAACCTCGCCAACCTCGGCTCCCTCATCCTCCTCGTCCAGGCCCTCCTCCAGGGCCGCACCCTCGTCGGCCGCATCCACCTTGACGGCCGCACCCTTCTCCTCTCTTCTATCGCCATCTGGCTCACCAACGTCCTCGTCTTCGCCCTCTGGTACTGGGAACTCGACCGCGGCGGCCCCGACGACCGTGCCGGCCCCCGGCACCGCCAGCCCGACTTCCTCTTCCCCCAAATGACCACCCCCGGCTGCGCCACCGACCGCTGGTCCCCCTCCTTCGTGGACTATGCCTACGTGTCCTTCACCAACGCCACCGCCTTCAGCCCGACCGACACCATGCCCCTCACCCCCGCCGCCAAGGCCCTCATGACCGTCCAGGCCCTCGCCTCCCTCCTCACCATCGCCCTCGTCGCCGCCCGTGCCGTCAACATCCTCAGCTAGGACGAACGAGCGTGAGCATCAGGGCGAGCCCTGCCGTGGACGCTTGACACTAGCCGTGCGCCGGCGCCAACACGCCAACGCGCCCTCCTCAGGAGCACGTCGCCATCCTGTATGCTGATGAGAGCGTCGTAGCGGTGGCGACAGCGGGCGCATAGGGGCAGCCGGGGACGATCGTGTGGGTCGGGTGGCCTGTGCTCACCACGCGAGGCGGGGGTAACGGATGCGGGGCAATAAGTCCGCTGGTGGCCGGCGTCGTGACGCCGGCGGAGGCGCCCTGTCGCGCCGGCGTCGCTCCCCCGCTGTGCGCGGCGTGGCGCAACCAGCCCACGTAGACTGAGCGGACTGAGGCGCCATGTATCCGTATCCGCGCACGCGAGCGAAGATCGTCGGCCTGCTCGCCCTGCTGCTCATCGCGTTGGCGCTCTACGCGCTCGAGTCACCCGCGCTGGGCAAGCGGCGACCGGGCCTGCACCCGCACCGGGCCGTCCCCGCCGCGTCCCCGCATGTGCCCCTGCGCCGACAGTGACGCACGGGCCGTGTAAACCTGCACGTTGCCTCATCCGTGCTGCCGCTCAACGGCGACGCGGCCGGCTCCGGTTCGCGCCCGCTGCATGACCACGCTTAGGGGGCGGGGTCCGGCGCGGAGGCAGTGGACGCCTCCCCCGGCACGGACGCCTGTTGCAACCGCTGCAAGATCTCCAATTGGGTGGTGTTGATGGCGTGCAACAACTCAAGCGTCTCATGGTCGGCCGTGGCCCGGATATCGGCATGCGCCGCCAACACGTTCTGGCCCACCAGGATCGCCGGGAGCGCCCACAGTTGGATCAGGTTGGACAGGAAGAGCACGAACCCAAAGGGATAGGGGTCTTTGATGATCAGGCCCACGCCCGACTGCTGCCATGCGATCCACCCCAGCATCCAGGCGATCAGCAGATAGAGCGCCCACATCGACCCGAAGGCGACCGTGATCTTGACCGCGATCGCCTTGTTCAGGCGCGCGAAGAGCCCCGCGCCGTACACCGTGCGATCGGTGTGCTCGATGAGGACGAGGCGGTGCTTGTGTGCCCGTGCCTTCGCCAGCAACGCCCCGATCTCCCCCGCCCCATCGACCATCATGCCCTCCCGCCTCAGCAGCGTGGGCGAGGGCGTCGATCGACGTCCCGCCCGCCACGCCCCCGCCCGCGGCCCGCCCATCCCGCGACCATAGTCCCGCAGTCCCTTCGACACGGCGGGCACGCACCAGGCGTGTCCTGCCGTGCGCGGCCTCATGCACGCAGTGTGACATATCGTCACGGGAGTCGTCACGCCCGTGCCGGCAGGCCGCCGCAGCCGTCGAGGACCATCCGCGCTAACAGCAGCCCGACGCTGTACAGTAGATCGAGAGGCTACCGGCAGCCGCGCACATGGCAGCAGGCTTGCCGGCGGCTCTCCCGCGCATCGCCTGGCCACGGCGAGACACAACCCGTGTCCGCGCAGCTCCGGGCGACGCTCCACTAGTGTACAGCTTAGAGTCGCGCCAAATGGACCTGCTCACGGACAGGTAGCGTTTTTGGGAAGATATTCTTCGGCACAAATACGCGTAGAAAGAAGAATCGCTCTTTTATAAGAGGAGGTTCCGTGCTATTTACGCGCTCTATAGCCGATGCAACTCTACGATTTTGATATCCCGGTTTACTCTGGCGGGGATGTATTTCTTCCCACCAACGTTACCTGTCCGTGAGCAGGTCCACGCCAAACGTCCCCACGACATCGGTGATGGTAGCGTCCACGTCGTCCATGCCGTAGGCATCCAACCACGCGCGCCCGAACGCCTCGGACGCCCCCGCCGCGTCGCCTTCTTCCAGCGCGTCCAGCGCCGCCGTCAACTCATCCCCCCCGATGTGCTGCGCGCCAATGCTACGCGGCCGCGCGCGATCCTCGTTATAGACCTTCACCATCACCCGGCACGGCGCCACGTCCAGCCCCTGCTCCTGCACCCGCTCGCGGAACGCTCGTGCGTTAGCCTGCCGCTGCTGCGCGGTGGCGATACCCTGCACGCTGATCCGCAGCCCTGGCGTCGAGCGCGCCACGCTGCGCGCCTCCCCGCCCTCCTTCTGCCACCGTTGCACCGTTCGGACGGAGATGCCGAGTTGGCCGGCTAGTTGCTTGTTGCCCGCGGCGACCTGCGCGCGCCCCTCACCGCCGCCGAGTTGTTGGACCACGGCGCGGATCGCCGCCGGCGTCAACTCCACGTCGGCCGCTGCTACGCGCGCCTCGTAGGCGCGCGCCAGGTCCGCGCCCAGGTCGGACATACTACACCGCCCCCTGCGCGGCCGCGTGATCGCGCAGCGGCTTCAAGAGCTTGAGCAGCGCCCCGATCCCGCCGCGCGTCCCGTCGAATGCCGGCAGCACTCTATCCAGCGGGATCGCCGCGTCCTGCACCTTGAAGTGCCCCAGGCCCGTCCCCAGCGTCACCGAGGGCGGGCACGCCGTCACGGGGTCGGGCTCGTCACTCACCAGGTACACGGCGTCCTTGTGGACGGCGACGGGCGTATAGCCGTCCCGGTCCATCTTGTGCAACGCCCGCGACAGGTTGGCGTTGGCCTGCGCGATGATGAGATGGCGCCAGTCGGGCCGGTACAGCGGGCTGCGCTTCTCCTTGTTCCACGCACTGTTAAAGCCGCTGATCGTGAGCGCGTAGGTGTATTTGAGCGCGCCCAGGGCTAGGCGTCCCGCCGGCGTCGTGTCGTCGTAAAGCGCCGTCCGTGCCCCGCGCAGCCGCTCGTACCAGGTCTCCAGCGCTCGGCTGTGTGTGGTCCAGACGTGCGCCTTGGTGATCGCCACGGCCTGGCCGCGTTCCAGCGCCCACGCCACCGTCGATGTGCAGGCCCACCGCTCGGGTGCGCCAGCGATCCGCGCCAGCCAGTACCCCGGCAGCTTCTTGTCGAAGGGCAGCTTCCCTGCCGGGTCGCGCCGCTCCTCGATCCCGGATAGGCCCAACTCCACCACGCCGGCGGCGCTCAACCACTGCGCGTTCTTATCGTAGGAGTGGAGGTATGTCTTCGCGCGCTCGGCCGGCGAGAGCGTGCGCAGCCAGCTCACCTCCGTTTCCGTGTCCACCTGCACGGCCGGCCCTGGCCACCGCGCGGCGAACTCACGCCCCGCGCCCGCCCCGCGCTTGCCCAGCTCCTGCATGAGGTCCGTCCCCGTGCGCCCGGGCGAGCGGTAGTAGGGCGGCCCCACGGCCCGCGCGTAGGCCAGCAGCGCCGTCAGCAGCGTCGCGCGTCGGTGTCGAGCCCCCACACGGCGTGCTCGTCGTAGAGCGGGAACACCACGGAGAGGCTCGAGCCGGCCTCGCCCTTCTTGCGCAGGTCCAGCCAGGGCGTGAGCGCCGTGGGGAAGGCGTGCAGGTCGCCCAGGGCCTACGCGTGGATTGACGTGGCTGCTACCTTGCCGAAATTTCGGCCTTCGCTACGTTAGGGCCTACATGCGGTCTGCGGCATGCCCATTCAGGCGTTGCCGCGGCGCGGGCATCAGCGAGTAGCCCGCGCCCGTTGGCAGGTAGAGCAGGTCGGCTTGCGCGAGGCGCCCCTCGACCACCACCTCGGTGATCGCCCAATCCGGGTCGGCGTGCAGCTCGGCGAGGACGCTGCCCACCGTCGCGCTGTCACGCCGCACGGCGAGCCGGGCCTCGACATCCCGCGGTGTCACGCCGGCTCGCCCGCCTGGCCGCCGTCGCGCGCGGCCGTCTCGGCGTGCAGGCGGGCAGCCTTGCGTAGCGCGGCCGCGGTGACCTTCGCGGCCGCGCGCTGCGCCTCGGCGTTGAGGCGGTCGGCTTCCTGCTGCGCCGCCTCTTTGCTGGCATGGGCGGGCAGGTGCGGCATGCCCGTGGCGCTGCTGACGACCGCGTAGGGTGTGGCCGCGCCGTAGGTGCCGCCGCTGTGGGCCACCGTATAGGCCGGGCGTGGTTTGCTCGCCATCGTTATCGCTCCCCTTCTTCAGCATGCTGGGTGAGGTGGGAGAGAGCGGGGCTTATCCCGCTCTCCCCCTGCCCGTACGCCGGTCTCAGAACGGGATATCGCCCATATCGCTGTCCGCGCTGTTGGGCGGGGTGTTCTGTGCTGGCCTGGTCCACGCGTCACGCCCGCCCCCGCGGGGGCTCGCCGACTCCGGCCCCTGGTCGTCCCCGAAGCCGCCGCCGCCCCCGCCGCCCTCGCCGCCCTCGCCGCGCTTGTCGAGCATGCGCATCTCGCGGGCGCGCACGTCCAGGCTCTGGCGCGTAGCCCCGTCGCGGTCCGTGTACTCGCGCAGGGTCAGCGGCCCCTCGATATAGACGTACGAGCCCTTGCGCAGGTACTGGTTGCAGGTCTCGGCGAGTTTGCCGAAGGCACTGACGCGGAACCAGGTCGTCACGTCGCCGTTCTTGCCGCGCTCGGTGGTGGCCACGGTGAAACCGGCGACCATCTCGCCGCTCGGGATCGCGCGCATCTCGGGGTCGCGCCCGAGGTTGCCGATGATGGTTATGCGGTTGTATGAGCCTGCCATGATTGCCCTCCTATCCTGCCCTTTTCCGTCCTTGTCCCTAAGCCTTCCCCATGTCCGGCAGTGGTGTATGCCCCTCCGTCTCGATGTCGCTGATCACGAGAATATCATGGCCAATGACAGGGCCGCGCCGGGTGCCGCCGCAGCAGGCCTCCCAACCATCCCCGCTCCCGGTAGTGGTTCGCCTCCCCCAGCCGCTGCAGCAGGCTCCCCAGGCTCTCCAACGGCGCCGGCCGCAGCCGGTTGATCAGCCGCGGGACCGGCGTCCTCTCCTCAGCCCCGGCCCCATCGGCCCCCTCCGCGCACGCGGACAGCGTGTCCATCGCTCACGCCCGTCCCACGCGGTCGGCGCGTGCCATCTCCGGCGCATCCCCCGTGTCCCGCTGCCCCATGCCGGCGTCGTGGAAGGGGTTGGCCGTGCCCCGCCGCAGGCTCGCCAGCCGCTGCGCGAACGCCCGCCCCAGCACCTCCCCGTCCAGCGTGGCTCGCCCCTCCGCCAGCGCCAGGTACGTCGCCCCCCGCAGCAACTCCATTAGGTAGGCCATCACCCCCCCGCTCGCCGTGTGCAGCCGCCGTGCCATCGGCAGCGCCGCCAACGCCGGCCGCTCCGGCAGGGGCAACACCTCCTCCACCAGCGCCAGGAACGCCACGAACTCCCGCACCGTCTCCGGCCGCCTCTCCTCCCACGCGAAGGATAGCAGCACATGCGGCGCCCCGAACAGCCGCGCCAGCTGCGGATTCAGCCCCACCACCTCCTCCGCTTCTCCTTGCAGCCCCACCAGCACGCACGCCACCCCCGTCTCTTTGATCAGCGTCTTCAGCCAGTTGCTCGCGTTCTCCAGCACCCGCCGGCTGTCCCGATCTC
>JAABUX010005183.1_pt1 | contig 16105 bp, 16 predicted proteins | sample 5561851 | NCBI WGS metagenome assembly JAABUX01 (sample SAMN10711883, study PRJNA513361) | rock metagenome | isolation source: Antarctica rocks | place: Antarctica: Victoria Land, Richard Nunatak red sandstone | collected 2016-01-03 | reverse complement strand
GCGGGATGCTCGTGCCCGTCCTCGGCGTCATGCATATCCCGGATGTCGCGCGTGATGTGTCCGGCGCCGGCCAGGAGGTCGAAGCTGATGTGGTACGCTTCGTACATGTCGTAGCAGAGGGCGACCATCGCCCGCAGCTTGGTCGCCGCGTCGGCTTCGGGAGGGATGCGCTCGCGCATCCACTGCACGGCTTTGTGCGCGCCGTCGCGGACAAGAGCATCCATCAGGCATTCTTTGGTGGGGTAGTGACGGTAGAGAGTGCCTTTGCCGATGTCGGCGTCGCGGGCCACCTCTTCCATGCTGAGTTCGCCGGGGTCTTTAACAGAGAGCAGCCGCCACGCGGCCTCGAGGATGCGAAGACGATTGCGGCGCGCATCGGCGCGGCGCAACCGTCCTCCCTCGCCGTCGCCCCCGTCGCCCCCGTCGCTGCCCACCACGTCCACAGTCATTGTCCTTGCTCCTGTTCACCGTCGCAGGGCGGCGCACGGCTGTCTGTTACAGCCGCGATCTCACCTCATCGTAACATACGCGCAGCCAAAAGCGGACGTAGCCGTCCCATTAAAGTTTGACAAAGGGACGGTCATGCGCGCATACTACATTGTGAATGGACGTTCTTGTACTACTTCCATGTATGTACCGGGCGTTACAGCTGCAATAGATCGACGGGGCGACGCGGCGCGCGTAGGGCTGCTGCCACCGGCCAGCGTACAGGGCGAGGACAGGAGGAGATATGAGCGAGCGAGAGAACCCGGGAGGATATAGCGGTCCGGACGCGACACCCCAGGGTGGACCGGGCGGCTATGGCGCCCAGGGCCAGGGCGGATACAACGCGGGCGTTCCCGGTCAGCCTACCCAGGGCGGATACAACACGGGCGCACCGGGGGAGCAAGGCGGATTTGGTGCGGGTGCTCCCGGCCAGGGGGGATACGGCGCGGGCGGCGCGCAGGGTGGTCCCGTCGGTCCCGGTCAAGGCGGCCCCGGGGCGCCCTATGCTGGCGGCGCTCCCGGCGCCGTGGTCGAGACGCGCACCATTGCGCCCGTGGCGGTGCAGACACAGGCCCCAGCACCGCCGCCTCCACCCGCTCGGGCCCAGGGCACGGGGACGCGCCGCGTCCTGCTCATCAATGGGTTGGCCTTGCTGGGTTTGATCCTGATCGGGCTGATTGGGTTCTTCGTCTGGCATCAGGGCTACTACTTCTACAGCAGCGACGACGCCACGGTCTCCGGCGCTATCGCGGCCGTTGCGCCGGCCGCGCCCGGCACGGTCCAGACCGTCGCCCGTGCCGTCGGGGACACGGTGCGCGCTGACGACACGATCATCACGTTGCGCACCGCCGCCGGCCAGACCATCCGCGCCGCCAGCCCGATCAACGGCACGATCATCCAGGAGGGCGCCACGGCGGGCGAAGTGCTCCCGGCCGGCCAGCCCCTGGCGCAGGTGGTCAACTTGAACACCCTGTACGTCACGGCCTACGTCGAGGAGACGCATATCAAGGATGTGTCCGTCGGCCAGGGCGTGGATGTGACGGTCGACGCGGTAGGCAATACGACCTTCCACGGCGCCGTCACGCGCATCCAGCCCGTCGCGGCCAGCGCGCTCTCGCCCATCCCCTCCGGTGACTATGCCAACGGCAACTTCACCAAGACGACGCAGCGCATCCCGGTGCAGATCATTCTGGACGGCTACCAGGGCCACACTCTCTACCCCGGCGAGTCGGCTAACGTCACAATCCACATCCACGAGTAGGCGGCCGCCTACCTGCTCGCGATGGCATGACGACCCCGTCGTTCCTCGGGTGCTATAATCCCGGCGAGGAGACACACGATGGATATGCTTGGGGGCACGACGAGGGCTATGCGCAAGGATGGAGAGATAGCGGCGCGGACGGTTGAAGGATTCCTGGACGCGCTGGCCTCGGACGCGCCCGCGCCGGGCGGCGGCGCCGCCGCGGCGCTCTCGGCGGCCATGGGCGCCGCGCTGGTCTCGATGGTCTGCAACCTGACGGTCGGCCGCGAGCGCTACCAGGCGCACGAGGAGGTCATGCGCGCCGCGCTGGCCGAGGCCGACGACCTGCGCGCGCGGGCGCTGGCCCTGGCCACCGCCGACGGGGACGCTTTTGGCGCGGTTGGCGCAGCCTACGCGCTGCCGCGCAAGACCGACGAGGAGAAGGCCGCGCGCACCGCCCGCGTGCAGGAGGCGCTCAAGGGAGCGGCCGGCCCGCCCCTGCGCACCGCCGCAGTGGCTGCCCGCGTGGTCGAGTTGTGCGTTGAGATCGCGCAGCGGGGCAACCCCAACGTGGTCAGCGACGTGGGCGTCGCCGCGCTATGCGCGAGGGCCGCCCTCGACGGCGCCGCCCTCAACGTGCGCGTCAACCTGGCGCTGATCCGCGACGAGGACTTCACGCGCGAGACCGCCAGGGAGCTAGAGCGCTACCTGGGCGCGGCGCGGCCTATGGTCGACGAGGCGCTGCGCCTCGTCGACGAGGTGATGGCGCGATGACGGCCGTCATCATCGACGGCCGCGCCATCGCGGCCGAGTTGCGCGAGGACCTCAAAGCCCAGGTAGCCGTGCTGCGCGCGCGCGGCGTCGCGCCGCACCTGGCCGTGGCTGTGCTGGGCGACGACCCCGCGGCGCGCTCCTACGTCCGCGCCATCGAGCGCGCCGCCGCCGCGGTGGACGCCGTCTGCACGGTCCACCGCCTGCCTGGCACAGCCGGCGCGGACGACCTCGGCGCGCTGCTGGACACGCTTGGCGCCGATAGCAGCAGCGTACACGGCATCATCGTGCAGACGCCGCTGCCGGCCGGGCTAGACATTGCCACGATCGGCGCGCGTATCAGGGTAGAGAAAGACGTCGATGGGCTCAACCCCACCAGCGCCGGGCGACTGGCGCTGGGCCTGCCCTCGTACCCCCCGGCCACGGCGGCGGCGGTGATGGAGGCGGTGCACCGGGCAGAGATCGGGCTGAGGGGCGCGCGCGCCGTGGTCATCGGACGCAGCGCGGTGGTGGGCAAGCCGGTCGCCCTGCTCCTGCTGCGCGAGGACGCCACGGTCACGCTGTGCCACTCGCGCACGGTCGACCTGCCGGCGGTGGCGCGCGAGGCCGACCTGCTGGTGGTGGCGGTGGGACGCGCGCGCATGGTGGGGGCCGACTACGTGCGCCCCGGCGCCGTGGTGATCGACGTGGGCATCAACGAGGTGGAGGGCAAGACCGTGGGCGACATCGACTATGAGCCCGTCGCGGAGATCGCGGGCGCCATCACGCCCGTGCCCGGCGGCATCGGCCCGCTGACCAACGTGATGCTGCTGCGCAACACGATCCAGGCCGCCCAGACGACAATCGGGTAAGCAGTCTTATTGCCCCCCCCTCACTCGTAGCGCAGCGCCGTGAGCGGGCGGACGCGCGTGGCGCTCCAGGCGACTCCGCCCGCGATGAGCATGCAGACGAGCGCCGTGGCCGCGATCAGGCCGAGCACCAGGGCGGGCGCCAGGTCGACCGTGGCCGCCGATTGGAAGGCGACCCTGGTCAGCAGGGCCGCGCTGAGCGCCACGACCGCCAGGGCGCAGGAGGCGCCCGCGACGCCGAGTACCGCGTTCTCCACCAGGACGGTGGCCAGCACGCCGCGGCTGGTGTGGCCGATGGCCTTGAGTAGGCCGACCTCCCGGCGTCGCTCCAGCATCGCCAGCGCGACCGCGTTGGCGATTATGATCAGCCCGGCGAGCATCGCCAGCGCGGCGACCGCCTCGACGACCTCGACGACGTTATCCAGGAGAGTGTTGATCTGCTGCACGAACGCGGTGTCGCCAAGCGTGACCGCGCCGGGGACCGTCCGCTTGATCCCCCGCAGCGTGCGGTCCATCGTCGCTGGGTCGAGCGAGAGGGCATAGACGGAGAAGGCGTGGTCGCCGCTCAGCCGGGTCACGACGCTCACGTCCACGAAGGCGGCGCCGAATCCTCCGAGGGTACCCCCACCCGTGTAGAAGCCGACCACGCGCAGCGTGACCGACGCGGACGGATCGAGGCCGCCCAGCGTCACCTGGTCATCCAGCCGCAGGTTGAGCGGGTCCTGCGCGGCGGCCAACGGCAGCAGCGCGGCCGTGCCGCCGGCGTCCGCGGGACCCAGGCCACGCGCAGCGTGACCGACGCGGACGGATCGAGGCCGCCCAGCGTCACCTGGTCATCCAGCCGCAGGTTGAGCGGGTCCTGCGCGGCGGCCAACGGCAGCAGCGCGGCCGTGCCGCCGGCGTCCGCGGGACCCAGGCCACGCCCCGCGCGGCTATCGCGCGGCCCCCGTTCGATCGTGATCGGCGGCGGCGTTTGCCCATGGGCCACATCGACGCCGTCCAGGCCAAGCACCGATGCAGCGAGGGGAGCGCCGGCCAGCGACGCGGGCATGGCCCCGTTGACCATGACGATGCGCCCCCCCGTGGCGCGGGTCACCTGCTGGCGCGTCAGGCCCGTCACGCCTCGGAGCCGACGGGCGACATCTGGCGCGTTCGCGCCGCCGGCGATGACATAGGCGTTATACGGGTTGTGCGCGGCGTTCAACTGTGCGAGCACCCCCTTGAGGTTCTGGCCGAGCGCAAGGCCGAGGCCGATGGCGAAGACGCCGACGAAAAGCGCCACCAGCGTTGTCGCGCTGCGCCCCCGCGCCCGCCCGACGTTGCGCACCGCGAGATGCGCGGCAGTCTGCGCCGCGCGAGGTAAGACGAGTAGGGCGGCGGCGACCGCCGTGAGCGATAGCAGCGGCACGCCGATCCCCGGGGCGACGCGCGTCAGCACCGCCGCGACGACGACGAGCACGACGACCGGGAGGAGCGACCACCAGCGCCGGTCGTCGGACACGGGTAGCCGGCCGAGCAGCCACGCCAGGCCGGCGAAGGCGCCGGTCAGCAGCGCGAGCGCGAGACCGGCGCCGACCACCACCGCCATGGCGATGGGCGGATTATGCAGGATGCCGAGCGCCAGCAGGAAGAAGAGGACGCCGAGCAGGGACACCAGCCCGACGGAGGAGAGCGCCCGGCGCGCCCCGCCCGGCTCAGGGACGTCGCGCAGCGCCGCGAGCGGCCGGATCGCGCTCGTGCGGGCGATCGGCAGCAGGCCGAAGATCAGCGTGGTGGCGACGCCGATGGCCACGCCCGTGGCGACGGTTCCCGGGTCGATGGTCGTCGGGAGGGTGAGGAAGAACGCGCGCGCGACCAGGGCCGCGACGAGGACGCTGAACCCGACGCCCACCGCCGCTCCAAGGAAGCCGCCGAGGAGGCCGAGCAGCGCCGCTTCCAGGCCGAACATAGCCATGAGGTCGCGCCCGCGGTAGCCCATGGTTTTGAGCATGGCGATCTCCAGCCGGCGGCGGCGCAGCAGCACCTGCATCGTGTTGACGATGCCGATGCCGCCGATGAGCACCGCAAGCAGCCCGACGACGCGCAGGAAGGCGCCGATGCCGTCGACCTGCGCCCGCACCTGTTGCTCCTCTTGCGGGACGGTGGTCGTCGTGACCCCCCAGCTCTGCTGCCCGATGCGACGGGCGACGGACGCGGCTAACGCCGCGCTATGGCCGGGGACGTCCGCCCACACCCAGGTATAGCCGACGGGACGGGCGAGGAAATCGGAGAGCGCGGCGTAGCCCCGCACGTCCATCAGCATTTCCGCCCGGCTGGTCATGGCGCCGGCGACGGCGATGATCGCGCCGACGGTGATGCGCCCGCTCTTGCCACCATCCGTGGTGAGGGCGAACGTGTCGCCGACGCGCGCCCCCAGGCGTCGCGCCAGCGTATCCGCGATCGCCCCGCGATCGCCCCGCACCAGGGCGGCGAGGGAGCCGTTGTCGGGTGTGATCAGGCGCGGCCGCCCGGCCAGGGGGTAGGTGGCGGGATCCACCGCGAAGAAGGTGATGTGCTGCGGACCCGTGGCGGCGGAGAGCGTGGCGCCGTCGACCGCAGCCGCGCTATAGGCGGTGATGGCTCCCCGCGCCTTGAGCCCCTGGACGTAGGCGAGTTGCGCCGGCGACACGGTCGCCTCCTCGGCATGGATGGCGAGATCGCCCCCGTTAATGCCGCGGATGTCGCCCGTCAGCGAGGCGTTGACCATGGCGCCGACCAGTTGCAGGGCGACGATGACCAGCACGCCGACCGCGACGCAGAAGACGGCGAAGACGGTGCGCTGGCCGCCGCGCGCGAGGGATCGCGCCGCGTACGTCCCGTACAGGCCCGCTTTCACAGCTGTTCTCCCTCCGCGCCCCGCGCCAGGGCAGCGGCGCTGTTGTCGGCAATCCGGCCATCCACGATGCGGATGGCGCGGTCGGCGGCGGCAGCCACGGTGGGATCGTGGGTGGCGATGATGAAGGTCGTGCCGGTGCGGTCGCGTAGGTCACGGATCATCCGCAGCACGTTCTCGCCGTTGGCCTGATCGAGATTGCCGGTCGGCTCATCCATGATCACGATGGCCGGGGCGGCGGCGAGGGCGCGGGCAACGGCCACGCGCTGCTGCTCGCCGCTGGAGAGTTGGTTCGGCCGGTTTGCGAGCCGATGCCCGAGACCGACGAGCGCGAGCAGCTCGCGGGCGCGAGCGGCGGGCTTGCCCGGATGCTTGCCGATGTAGAGCGGGGCCTCAGCGTTCTCCTGCGCGGTCAGGGTCGGGATGAGGTTGAACGACTGGAACACCATGCCGATCTTCTGGTTGCGCACGGCGGCGAGTCGGGCTTCGCTCGCCGTGGTGATGTCCACCCCGTCCACCGAGACCCGCCCGCTCGTCGGGGAGTCGAGCCCGGCGATGATGCCGAGCAGCGTGGACTTGCCCGAGCCCGAGGGGCCGACGATGGCGACGAACTCACCGCGGCCGACCCGCGCGCTGATACCTTTCAGAATGTCGATACGCTCGCGCCCCAGCGGTAGGGATTTGTAGACATCGGTGGCCTCGAGGGCCGGTGTGCCTGCCGCCGTGGGCATGCCGCGCGACGCGGCAAACGTGGCCGTCGTCGATGTGTCCATTGCGCTCAACCTTTCTTCTTCTCTGCTCCTACGTCTCTTGGTCCGCCGCCCTCTCTCGTTACACTCTCATGCGCGCGCCTCGCCGCGGCGCGAAGCCGCGGCCGACGCCGACGAGGGCGGCCAGGGTGGCCAGCGCCATCAGCGCGACGACGCGCGCCCAGGTGAACACGCCGTAGGCGCCCGCGGCATCCATCCGCGCGAACAGGCGCGGCGCATCGGCGCGCAAGGTCAGGCCCCAGATGACGGTCGAAGCCAGCATCGCGCCCATGGCCAGCGCGACGAGCGCCGCCGGCGCCCGCGCATAGGTCAGGACGCGCGCACCCGGGGCGCCGCGAGTGATGGCCGCCGACACGGCCGTGGCGCTCACCAGAGCGGCCAGCACGAAGGCGCCGACGAAGCAGAGGAGGGCGACGCGCGACGGGCCGTGGGTCAGGCGCTCCAGGAGGATGATGATCCCGACGAACGCCGCCAGGGCCAGCGGCGGCACGGCGAAGAGGAGGGGGATGTCCCGACGCCGCGCCTCCCGCGCGGCACGCAGCGCGGCGATGGCCAGGGGCAGGACGCCGGCTACCACTGCTAGCAACGCGACGAGCGAGCCGGCCGCGGTGAGGGCGAAGGCGAGGCCGATCACAGGGTGGGCGCGCGTCACCTCCGCGACGCCGTCGTACTCGGGCATCTTGGCGAAGCCAACCCCTGCGACGACGAAGGCGCTGTAGGCGCGGAGGACGGTGATCGCCGACGCGCGCGCCCGGTGCAGCGGCGAGCCGCCCGCCCACCACTGAGCCAGGAGGGCGCGATATTCGGCGGTCGCGCCGGTCAGGAGATCGGCGAGGGTCGGGAGCCACACCCGCACAACTCCGCGCATGCCCTGGCGCGCGTGGGCATCGCGGCACCACTGATGGAATACCTGGACCATCTGCGCGCCGTACGCGGCGCGCAAGCTCGGGGGACAGAGGACGAGGAGCAGGCGATAGGCGCGGACCGTGACCGTCACGATCCGCGGCAGCGACTCCGCGTGGGAGGGGACGGGCGGATGCATCAGGCCTCTCCCATGGACGAACGCGGCGCCACGTCGCCCCGCTGAAGGCGCTTAGCGCGCGCGATGGCGAGCACGTCTTCGAGGCGCCGCTCCTCGGCTGCCGCGACCTGGAGGCCGAAGGTCGTCAGGCGATAGTAGCGGCGACGCTCGTCGTCCGCCGCGGGGTCGGGTCGCTCCTCCAGTTCCTCGATCAGGCCGGCCGCGAGCATCTGCTTGATGGACCGGTACAACGTGGTCGGGCCGAGGCGCACCGTCCCCGCGGTGGACCGGGCCACCTCCTGCATGATGCTGTAGCCGTGCCGTTCCCCATCGACGAGCGTGAGCAGGATGTGGAAGGTGGCCGGCGTCAGCGGGAGCAACGCCGCGGGGTCGCGCGGGGGGTCGAGGTGTGACATCTCTCCTCCTACCATGTGCCGTTGCTTTTCGATTCGGATATAGCCGATATGGGTATATTAAGGGGAACGAGGAGATGTGTCAAGGACTTGCTCCGATGTACGAGGCTGCCTCAGGCTATAGAGCCGATTGACTCACGGACAAGGATGAGTCAAGGCGCTGCTACGGATTGACTCATGGTCCACCATGAGTCAATCCGATACACATAGTGCTCGTTGGCTTGCAGAGGAGAACGACGCGACGAACTGTCAGGCTCTCGCTCATTGCACGCAGAACTCGTTGCCCTCGGGGTCGCGCATGACGGTCCAGTATTCGCCGTTCTCGTCGCACACACGCACTTTAGCGGCGCCGAGGCCGACCAGGCGCTCCACCGCGGCTTCGACGCGCCGGTGGCCTTCCTCCGGCCCCACGCGCCGCGTCTCAGAGACGTTGAGGTCCAGGTGCATGCGGTTCTTGGCCGTTTTGGGCTCGGGCACGCGCTGGAAGAAGACGCGCGGTCCCTTGCCCTCGGGGTCGACGACCGCGCTGGCCGCGTCGGCAACGGTGATACCGTACGCGGAGAGAAAGCTGGGCCAGTCGGCGTAGCCCTCCGGGGGCGGCTGCACGATGTAGTCGAGGGCGGCGGCCCAGAACGTGGCCTGAGCAGCGGGATCGGCGCAGTCGAAGGTGACCTGGAATGGGACGGCCATAGTGTGTCTCCTCCTGAATGAAGACGTTTGCACTGCTTGTAGGATCGCCGACATCTGACATCTTCTGTCAGTGTACGTTGTACCCTCCGCACAGGGCTGTCAGGCATACGCGAAACCTCTGCACGGTATACTGGTGTCAGATCAAAATGAGTGCAGTGAGGGTATGCGCGGTGGACGAAAAGCCAGGATTAGATAAAGATGCAAGACGGAGGGTACTCGAGCGCGAATTGCGCGAGCAGTTGAAAGATCGTCTCCCGCTGCTTGATCTCGATCGTAGCAGGGAGCGGCGTTTCTTTGCGACTCGTCCCGAGTTGGCCAGGCAACTAGCTGGCCAATGGGTGGCGCTCGACGGCGACGAGTTGCTCAGCCACGGGACCGACCTGACGGACGTGGTACGGCGCGCGTGGGAGTCGGGGCGCCCGGACCCATATATAGAGGAGCTTCGCGTCCGCGACCCAAAGATCGCCTGGATATTCTGAGGGTATGACCTACGCGCTGCCGTTTGACTGGGGCGCCCGCACCTATGTGATGGGCATCGTCAACGTGACGCCCGATTCGTTCTCAGGCGACGGACTGGAAAGCCAGGGTCAGACCGGGGAGAACCGGGGCCAGGATGGCGGCGCGGACGTGGTGGCCGCGGCGGTGGCGCGCGCCCTCTCCATGGTCGCGGCCGGGGCCGACCTGATCGACGTGGGCGGCGAGTCAACGCGGCCGGGCGGCACGCCGGTCGGCGAGGCCGTCGAACTGGCGCGCGTGGTCCCCGTAGTGCGCGCCCTCGCCGCCGTCCTCCCGGCGTCCGTCCCCATCTCCATCGACACCTACAAGGCGGGCGTGGCCGCGGCGGCGCTGGAGGCCGGCGCGTGCGTGGTCAACGACGTGTGGGCGCTGCAGGCCGACCCCGCCATGGCCGGCGTGGTGGCGCGGGCCGGCGCGCCGGTGGTCCTGATGCACAACCAGCACGGGATGGAGTACCGCGACCTCGTGCCCGACGTCATCGCGGCACTGCGGGAGCGCGTCGAGACCGCCGTCGCCGCCGGCATCGCGCGGGAGAGGATCATCGTCGACCCGGGCATCGGCTTCGGCAAGACCGCCGCGCACAATCTTGAACTGATCGACCGTCTGCACGAGCTGCGGGCGTTGGGGCGGCCCATCCTGCTGGGGACCTCGCGCAAACGCTTCATCGGGCGCATCCTGGACGACGCGCCGCCCGAGGAGCGGTTGGAAGGGACGGCCGCCGCGGTCGCCATCGGCATTGCGCGCGGGGCGGACATCGTGCGCGTGCACGATGTCCGCCCCCTGGTCAAGGTCGCCCGCGTCGCCGACGCCATCGTACGGCGATAGCTAATGATAGGCGAAAGGAGGGACAGACGATGGGGCGGATTACGGCGCTGACGGCGCAGCGCGGGCGTCGCGACAGGCTCAACGTGTTCCTGGATGGAGAGTTTGTGTTCGGGATCGGGCAGGAGGAGGCCGTGCGGGCCGGGTTGCGGGCCGGGTTGGAGCTGACGCCGGCCGATGTGGAGCGGTTGCGGGAGCGCGACGAGGCGGCGGGCTACTTTAATGATGCGCTACGCTTCCTGTCTTTCCGGCCGCGCAGCCTGTCCGAGATAGAGCGTTACCTGCACGGACGCGGGGCCGATGAGGTGAAGGTGACGGAGGCGCTGGAACGTCTGAAGCGCACCGGTCTGGTCGACGACGAGGCGTTTGCGCGCTACTGGGTGGAGAATCGCGACGCGTTCAGCCCGCGGGGATCGCGGGCGTTGCAGGCCGAACTGCGCGCCAAGGGGGTCGGCCGGGAGCACATCGCCGAGGCGCTGGCGGAGGCGGAGGATGAGGTGAGCGAGGACGAGCGCGCCTACCAGGCGGCGCTCAAGCGCGCCCGCTCGCTGTCGCGGGCCGACGAGGAGTCGTTTCGCCGCCGCCTGTACGGCTTCTTGCAGCGTCGCGGCTTCGACTATGAGACGACGCGGAAGACGACCGACAGACTGTGGCAGGAGGGGACGGAGGGGATCGAGTAAGCAGTCCTGTCGACTTGCGGTTGTCACGGTATCAAGCTACCACGGTCGGGGGGTCAGGGCTATACTCCCCAAAGAGGGCGCCATGCGACCACACTCCAATGCGGTAGCGTGGATACGGACGTTGCCCGCGTGCGGCCGTACTCTTTCACGGTTGGGGACCGGGGACGCGAGTACCCGTTGTCGTGGATAGGAAGGACATCTATCATGGCCATCGCGACCTGTCCGGTCTGCTCCGCGCGGATCGAACCGACCGACCGCTCCTGTGAGGCGTGCGGCTCAGCCATCGGCGCGCCGGCCATCATCACGGGCATCCCCGGCGGCGCTTGCCCAACCTGCCAGGCGCCCGCCAGCGCCATCGACGCCGACGGCTTTTGTGGCGTCTGCGAGATGCAGCGCCAGGAGAGGGAACACATCGAGATAGCGCTCTCCCCGACGCTGGCCGGCGTGACCGACCGCGGCCTGCGCCACGGCCGCAACGAAGACGATCTCGCCGCGCGCGACCTGCCCGCCCAGGGCTCGCGCGTGCTGGTGGTCTGCGACGGCGTCTCGCAATCGCAAGCGCCTGACCAGGCGTCCAAAGCAGCGGCCACGGCCGCGTGCGCGGCCCTTGCCGCGGCCCTGGAAAGCGGCGAGGCGGGCGATGCCAGAGAGGCACCCCTACAGGCGGCTATGCGCGCGGCCGTGACACGGGCGCAGGAGGCGGCCCGCGCGGTCCCGTATTCCGTGTACGCCCTGGAGGACGCGCCGGCCACGACGCTCGTCGCCGCCATCGTGCAGGGACGGCGCGCGACGATCGGCTGGGTCGGCGATAGCCGCGCCTACTGGGTCCCCGCCCCGGCCGATGTCCCGGCCAGCGCCCCGGCCGATGTCCCGGCCAGCGCCCCAGCCGCCGGCGTGCGCTTGCTGACCCATGATCACTCCTGGGCGGCCGAGGTCGTCGAGGCGGGGCTGATGAGCGATGAGCAGGCGGCGCGCGCGCCGCAGGCCCATGCCATTACCCGGTGGCTCGGCGCGGATGTGGCCGACGACCCGCGCGCCGTCGTGACCACGTTCGAGGCGCCGGGCGCCGGCGCCTTCCTGCTCTGCACCGATGGCCTGTGGGGCTACCTCGAGACGCCCGAGCGCCTGGCGACGTTGACCCGCGGCGTCTGGACCGACGCCAGCGCGATGGCCACCGCGCTCGTCACCTTTGCCCTCCGGTGCGGGGGACGCGACAATGTAACCGCGCTGGTCGCGATCCACGGGTAGCAGGACGAGGCGCCGTTGGCTTTGGCAGGGTCATGTCATTGTCGATCCCGTATCCCATACATGGATCGTCGGCGGCTCGACGCGACCATCTGACAGCTGGCAACCGATAACCTGTTCTACGTCGCGACGCAAGGACGCCACGTCCACGCCCAGACAGGTGGGGGCATAGGGGGCCAGCAGGTCCAGGCCCGCGCGGAGTTTGCTGAGCGCGCCGCGCTCGTTGCCGCGGCGCAGGTGGTAGAGGCCCACTCCGACCAGCAGAATGCCCTGGTAGAGGTAGCGCACGGGGTCGGGTTGGTGGCGCCACAACTCCTCCAGCGTCTCATGGCACTCCCAATAGTCGCCCCGGTTGAACTGAGCGATCCCGGTCAGCAGCCCCTCGGGAGGGGACCCGTCGCAACGGGTTGTGCGTCGCGGCTCCTCTTTGGGGATAAGTGGTAGACCGGTGCGCGGGCTGAGCGGATGCTGTGGATTAGCCATCAATTGCTATTTACAAGCCCTTCAAGCACCATGATAGTAGGTGCATAGGACATCGGTCCCAACGGTTGTACCCGCGAGAGCCGCTCGTCGGGCTCTCCGCACTTTTGCCTCTACGAGGACGCTGGTCGAGTATAGCACGAAAGAGAGGGGCCGCGTTTTACCGTCGCCGCAAGACGACGGGCACGCGCGGTGCGATGTATGGCTGGCCAGGAGAGCAACGAAGCGCGGGACGCGTGGTTGCGCCGCCTCAAGCAGGCGGTCGACGCGGGCTACTACCGTACCGAGTCGGCGGAAGGCGAGCAAACGGGTTTCCCCTGGCAAGGGCATACATGCGGCGATTGCCCCTTTTGGCTGCACGACATCTGCATGGTCTACCAGGTTGCACGCCCCGCCAACGCGCATACCTGCCGCTACTTCGACCGTCCCCACCGCGAACAAGGCCGCGCCCGCCTCTACCGACGGCGCTGGGAACTGTTACGACGCGAGTAGTTAGTTATTAGTAGTTAGAACTAATTACTAACTACTAATAACTAACTACTGATGAGGAGAGGGACCATGAACGATGACCGTACGCGTCCCCTGGAGTTCGAGGCGTGGGTGCTGCGCTTAAAGGCGGCGTACGACGCCGGGTACTATCGCACCGAGTCGGCAGAGGGGGAGCAGACGCGCTTCCCGTGGCAGAATCGTACCTGCGGCGATTGCCCCTTCTGGGCGCATAGCTCCTGCCTGGTGCGCCAGGCCCGGCGTGGCGCGCGGGATGCAACGTGCCGCTACTTCGACGCCTGGAACCATGCCGAGGCCGAATCAATCATTCAGTACCTCAAGATGACGCCCGTACGCGGTCCCTGGACCTACGGCGAAGACCAGGCCGCCTGACCTGCCCTCGCCAACTTCTGAGCTTCTGCTATCCGTTTGACACGCCGCTCAGAGGCTGTCATACTGCCTGTGGTATCCATCATCACCCTATAATGTGCACGCCGAGGTGCGCGACGTTCCGCGTCGCGCTTAAATGGGCAAGTCCGGTGTGAGACCGGCACAGTCCCGCTACTGTATCCAGCGCGACCTGCTGAGGGCCGCCTGGGAGTCAGAAAACCAGCCTCGTTGCGTTTGCGCCACACCTTCGAGCGAAAGGGGTTGGCCTATGTTCACCACGATGTGAGCGTATCCTTATCCCCTTTGCCCGTGCGATTGCAGCGGCAAAGGGGCTTTCTGTTTTGTCTGCCTGTCTCTCCCTCATCACGTTCATGACAACGCGTAGGATAGGACGATACCCATGATGATGACACGTACCACTCCTCGGACCCGTCCAGGCGACCGTCGTCTCGTCGCGACCCTGGTTGCCTCCTTCATCGCCCTCGGCGCGTCCATCGCATCGCCGCTGTCGCCCGCTCGCGCGGCGCGCGTGGCATTGCCCTCGCGGCCAGCCGCCGGAGCCGCGATCTCTATCGTCGACGACCATGGCGCGACGATCACTCTGGCCCACACGCCGCGGCGCATCATCGCCCTGGCGCCCAGCGACGCCGAGGTCCTCTACGCTGTCGGCGCCGGCAGCCGCGTCGTCGGCGTGAGCGCGGCCACGACCTACCCGGCGGCGGCGGCGAGTAAGCCGGTCGTCGTCACCACCGCGGGCCCCAACCTCGAGCGCATCGTGGCCCTGCACCCCGACCTGCTGGTGGCCGGGAACATCGACGCCAGCTACCTGCCCAAGCTGCGCACGCTCCACCTGCCGATTATGGAGCTCGACCCCACGTCGGTGTCCGGCGTGCTGCACGACCTGACCATCACCGGCATCGTGACGGGGCACAGTGCTACGGCTGAAACGCTCGTCGCCTCGCTGCACGCGCGCATCGCCGCCGTGGCCGCCCGGTTGACCGGTGTCACCGCGCGCCCCAGCGTCTACTACGAGTACTACTACGACAAGACCGGAGGCTACACCTATGGCCTCCATTCGATCGGCGACACGCTGATCGCCATGGCCGGCGGCGATAACGTCGGGCGCGCGGGCCGCACGGCCTACCCGACGCTCAGCACTGAACAGATCGTGGGCGCTCAGCCGCAGGTGATCGTCCTGGGCGACGCTTCCTATGGGACGACGGTCGCGTCCGTCAAGGCGCGGCCCGGCTTCAGCGCCATCCCGGCAGTGCGGCTCGGCCGCGTCTATCCGTTCGACGATAGCGTCGTCAGCAGCCCCGGCCCGCGCACCGTCGACGCGCTGGAGCGGTTGGCGCGCCTGCTGCATCCCGAGGCCTTCCGACGGTGAACAGGCCACGAGGATAATGGCAGATGGCTACGAGATTGGGAGCGCGAACGTTTCGCCCGCTTCGGTCGCAACAGGCCATGAGGACGGTAGTGGATGGCTAAGAGACTGGGAGCGCGGGCGGCCCGCCCGCCTCGATCGCGGCCGCACGACTGGGTTGCCCCCAGCACCCTGGCTGCCGAGCATGGCGGGCGGGCCGCACGCGCTCCCAGTGATGCCGCCAGCCCCCTGGCCGCCCGCACTCCCAGTGATGCCGCTGGTACCGTGGCTACCGAGCACGGCGGGCGGGCCGCCCGCGCTCCCAGTGGGTTGGCGCGCCGGCGCGTTGTGTCGTGGCGGCCACGCCGTTTCAGGCTGGGACGCGCGGTGGCCGTTCTTGGCGGCCTCGGCGTCGCGTTACTGCTGGCCATGCTCGGTTCGCTGATCGTGGGCGGCCCGGCGGGCGTGGACATTCCGGCAGGCACGGTCGCGGCAATCGTCCTGCAGTGGCTGCCTGTCGTCCACGCGCCGCACGTCTGGAACGACGCTCAGGTAGTGATCGTGCTGCAAGTCAGGATGCCGCAGATGCTGACCGCCGTGCTAGCTGGCGCGGCGCTGGCCACCGCCGGAGCGACCTTTCAGGGCGTCTTCCGCAACCCGCTGGCCGACCCCGCTGTGATTGGCGTCTCCTCGGGCGCGGCGCTCGGTGCCGTGCTGGCCCTGCTCTTTCCGGTCGCGACGGCCAGTGCCTATGCCGGCTTCTCTCTCGTCTCGCTGGCCGCCTTCGCAGGCGCGCTGGCGGCCGTGTGCGGCGTCTATACGCTGGCGCGAGCGGGCGGGCGCGTCCATGTGACGTCGCTGCTGCTGGCGGGCTTCGCCATCAGCGCGGCCTGCAACGCCGTGACCACCCTTGTGATGAGCCTCTCGTCCGAGAATCAACTACAAAGCATGTTCTTCTGGCTGCTCGGCGGGCTGGGCCTCACGACCTGGGATCAGTTGCCCCCGGCGGCGG
>JAABUX010005182.1_pt1 | contig 16112 bp, 16 predicted proteins | sample 5561851 | NCBI WGS metagenome assembly JAABUX01 (sample SAMN10711883, study PRJNA513361) | rock metagenome | isolation source: Antarctica rocks | place: Antarctica: Victoria Land, Richard Nunatak red sandstone | collected 2016-01-03 | reverse complement strand
GCGCCGGCGCCGCTTGCGTTCTGCGCGGGCAGCGCGCCCGGCTCAGCAGCGCGCGCGCCTGCAGGTCCATGCAGACCCATGCGCCGCTCCCCCATGCGCCGCGCGCACGGTGCGCATGCGCAAGCAAACTGACAGGCCGGCACATGCCCCGGCGGGCGGCCCGCTGTGGCCGCACCCAGCCTGTCAGGGAGGCGTTGAAGCCCGCCACCAGCGCCTCGTCCTGCAGCAGGAAGACCAGGCCGACGCAGAAGCCGGCCGGCTGCGGCATGTCGCACGCGATGCCGCTCGCGTTGCCGCCCGCGGGCACCACGTAGCTCAGCTGCGCGCGCGGCCTTCTTGCGGTCAGCCGCCGCCAGGCCCGGCGCTCCTGACACCGGTGCAGCAGCCAGCAGCAGCAGCAGCGTCACAAGGCGGGCTCATTGGGCAGCTTGCACCCCTCCAGGCTGCTTGCCAATCTGGTCTCCAGGTGCACCAGGCTCTGGAGAGTGCTTGCAGGGGAACGGCGGGCTGCGGGGCGCGCCTCAAACAAGACGGACGACGGGTAGAAGGCGGTGCCGAGCGCGCGCACGAGTGCGCCCACCGCGGTCTCGTTCGCGGGCAGCGGCATGGCCGCGTCCAGCGCGAGCGTAGCGCTGACGTTCCAGGTCGCAGCAAACCCCGTGGTGAGGTTGTACGCGGGGCCCAGCGGCAGCGGCACGGGTCGCTGCGGGCTGGCCGGCGAGGCCGCGAACAGCGCGCTCACTGCCCCGACGCGCAGCAGGCTGACGTCGCTGGCGGACGGCGGCGGTGGGCTCGCGCCGCTGGCGCCCGGCGCGGCGCTGCACAAACCTGCGCCGTGCGCACAGAGGTGAGCGTGCAGGTGAGGAGGCTGGTCGTTGCGTCGACGCCCTCCGCTGCGCAAGGCCGCGCCGGGGCGCCCGCACGGCGGTTGAGCTAGGTTGGCAGCTCTCTTGGGTGCGTGAAGACCACAGCACACAGAGGACTGGGCTTGAGCATGAGCGAACCCTTTGGCGCTGCTGCAGCGCAGGCGAGCAGGATGATGCTCAACCACCGCATGGTGCTCTTGCGCTTGGTCTTGCAGAAAGGTGCTGTGTCTCACAGGAATGCCATTTGCGCTACGTACGAGACCATTCAGACACGAGCGGCACGACCACGGGCTCTTTTTCCGGTTTGGTGGGTCACACGCGCATAATTTGAACGGAACAACTCGAGTTTCTAGGGTGTGCGTCACGACCTCCAGCCGCTCAGTACGCTTCCGAGCGCGGCTCCCGCGCGCCTTGCCGTGTGGTCAGCGACGCCAGCCGACCAAGCGCAGCACCCTGACGCTTGTCACGCTGTGGGAGTGGCAGCGAGGATGGCGGTTGGCCACTTGAAGTCCAGGGAAGGAGCACAGCAGTAGGTGCGCAGGCAGCAGTCAAGTGCACGGCTGCGTCAGGTTGCTGCGTGGCTCTGCAGCCCCGTACTCCACAACCCAGACCTGGCTCCTGCAGCTCTGCGGCGCTGAGAGGCCGCCGCTTCCAGGGGCGATGCGGCGCGCCGCGGCGGCGGTGGTCAACCATGACACCGTCCAGCAGGCGACCCAGGCTGCGGCGGCTGTGCCCATCGTGCCGCCTGTGGACCCCGGCCTGAGCGCGCACATTGCGACCGTGCTGGACGCTGCGCACCATGCTGCGCAACAGGTCCGGAGCCGCCCCCCCTTCAGTCTCACCTCGCCGTCGTGCAGCTCGTGCAGCACAGCAGACGCGCAGGCACTGGTGTCCCCAACTGTCGTGACAGCGTTCAAAAGCTGCGCCCACAAGTGGAACGGGTGCCCCGTGTAGAGCGCGTTGACAGGCGAGAACCACTGCAGCAGCCCACTGGAGGCAGCCGAACCCCGCTCAGGGAGGTCTGTAAAAAGGGACAAACAAGAAGAGCTGGGCCACTTCTCCAAGTCGGTCGGGCGCACGCGCGCGCAGGCGACGCAGCATGTCGCGAGCGTCATGCTGCTGGCGATGGTCGCCGCGACGGTCACGCTGTCAGTGAGCACCACGGCCGCCTTCGTGCGGCACACCGAGGCGGCCGCGGCAGAGGCGGCGCGCGCGGCCACGCTGTCTGCGCTGCTCGCGCCGCCGCCGCTACCGCAGGCGCACCCGGCCACGCTGCTCGCCGCGCTCGTGGGCCAGCTGGATCCAGCCACACTGCCGCCGGGGGCGCCGCCGGACGCGCCGCGCCCGCCGCCCACCTTCACGCTCGGCGAGCTGAGCCACCACCGCCGCGCGCCGCCGCCGGACGCGGCGCCGCCCGTGCCCCGGGCCGCCGGGGGCGCGGTCGGCCATGGCTCTGACCCATACCCGCCGCCGCCGCCGCCGGCGGCGTCGGGGCCGGGCGGCGACGACGCGGCCGCGAACCTGCAGGCGCTTGTGGGCGCGGAGCCACCGGGGCCGGAGGTCATGGTGCCGCCTCCGGCGCCGCCGGTGCCGCGGCTCGACTTCCAGAGCATCGGCCAGGTGGCGCGCGACATGTCGGCCGCGATCGGCGTGTGGCGCGAGAAGCGCAATTGGTTGTACAACATGGGCGCCGACCCGGAGCGGCGCCGGCGGCTGCGGTCGCTGCCGCGGCGGCGCCTGCGCGGTGCCGGGCCCTTCTGGGACGGGTGACGGCGGCGCCGCGCGCGAGTATGCCGCCCCTAGCTAGCTACTGTACTCGGCCTGCATAGCCCTCATAGGGGCTGCAGAGGAGGTCCTTGTTTCCAGTGTGTGTGCTCCGGGTGTGAGAGGTGTTTTTGGTTTGAACGCACGACCTGTTTTACATTGCGGGCGCACTGTGGGCACACTGTGATGTCGACACTGAACACATGGCATGCCCTGCAGTCTACACGCCTCTCTAGCACGCGGTAAGTATACAGCTACAGCGGCACGCAAGGTCAGCCTCACTAGCACACAACAAGTACACAGCTACAGCATCATACAGCAACAGTCTCCGCCAGACGCGACAGGACGCCCGGTGCCAGCGGCGAGCGCTGCAGCGGGCCAGCGGGTCACGCGGGCGGCTGCAGCTTGTTCAGCTCGCGGTCGATGATGATGCGCATGACCTCGTTGGTGCCCTCCAGGATGGAGTGCACGCGCAGGTCGCGAAGGATGCGCTCCAGCGGGTAATCCCTCAGGTAGCCGTACCTGCGCGCGCCGCCCAGCGCTCGCATCGCCATGGCACAGCAGTCCACCAGAAGTGCCTCACCGCAATGCGCACAGGCGAAAGAAGCACAGGCGCAAGCACCCGGCCACAGACAGGGTGCGCGCGGCCCGGAAAGCCCTTGCAGGCATCGGAGAGCTGTGAGTGATGACGTTGGCGAGGGGCGCGCCCGCCGAGGATCTGCAGCGCGCGGTCGGCCACGGAGTAGCACGCGTCGGTCGCAAAGCGCTTGGCCATGGCGCAGTCCAGCGTGGCGGCCGGCGCGCGCGCGTCCAGGCTGCGCGCCGCGTGCCTGCGCGCGCGGCGCCGCGGCTGGCCGCCTTGTCACCACAGGCTTCGGTTGTCGCTGCGCACATGCCGGACCCGCTGGCTGAATGCTGGAAGGAACCGGGCGGACGTTTGCAGGGAGACGCATAGGCAGGGACGCACGCGCCCTTGGATGCAGCCCTCGCGGCAAGCGGGCGCCTGGCCCAGCGCAGCAGCAGAACCCCCTGGACGCAGTGCACCGGATATCAGACACACAGATGGACTAGGGCGCACTGCACGAGAAGGCGCGAGGCCTGGACGTCGGTCGCCATGTCGGCAACGCGGAACTGCGTCGCCTGCAGGCGCGGCCACTTTTGGTTACCCTACACCTATCCTACACTTTCGCAGGGTGACACTCCTTCACCCACAAAATAGTTTACCATCCCGGGCACTTTGTTCAGCTGAGCACATGCCTATGCCTGAGGTGAGCCTTGAGCAGGGAGGCGGCACCTGGAAAGCGGCGATTGGCTGCCCAAACTGCGTGCGCTGCGCCGCATACGAGCGCGCCGCGTCGAGCGCCGCCTGGCCGCCGCCGACGCTGCAGGCGGCGATGTTGACGCGCCCGCCGTCCACTGCGCCGCGCCAGCGCGGGGTCAGCAGGCGGCACCACATGTTGCATGCGCACGCGCAGAGGCCGCGCCCTGGGCAAGCTGCGGCTTGCCGTCCCCTCCAGCATGGCGAGTGAGGGAGGGCCCTGCGGGAACTGCGGCCGCGTCGCACACGCGCAGCATGGCAGCCCAGGCGCGCATCGTCCTGGTAGCGAGGACGGCAGCAGGGCCGACCCTCCCAGTGCGGGGCCCGGAGGCCGGCCCCGAGCAGCGCGGGGGGGCGGCCAAGTGCTGCGCACGGCGCGCCGGCGCGACCAGGCCAAGAGACCCAGGCCAACAGGCCCGGGCCGGCAGGGGGCGACGAGCAAGCGCGCCGCGGCCGGCGCGCGGGGCGCACGGGCGGCCATGGCAATGCGAAAGCCGTCGCCCTCGGCGCCCAGCCGTGCGCCGGCCGGCACGCGCACGGCGTCCAGCTGCACGGCGGCCGTCGGCTGCGCGCACCAGCCCAGCTTGGCCTCCGGCCGCCCGACGCTCAGGCCCGGCGCGCCCTGCCGCGCCGCGGCGCCGCCTCAGCGCACGAGCCGGCGGGACGGGCCCCGCCGCGCGCAGGCTGAGCTCTCCAGGGAGCCGCGGACGGGCGGGGAGGTCGCCAGGGCGTGCCGCTCCGGCCCGGTGGCGGCCTGGCGCGCCCGCTGGCGATGGAGCGCCGCACGTCACACAGCGCCGCAAGCCCTCCGCACATCCTGTGACGAGTCCCACGCGCTCCCAGCAGGCCGGCCGCTGGAGCTCACATGGATACACATGTGCGCTGCTTGCGTGTCAGCCGTGTACATGCAGGGCATGCTGTGTAGGGTATTTGGGACGGGCGACGCGGCCGCGCCGCCTAATGCTACAGGACGCCCGGGCCAGCGCGGGTGGCCACCTGTTCGACTACAAAGGCGGAGATGCCGCGCGACCCGGGCGCGCCCGTGCGCGCCATGACCAGGTACAGGTCGGCCGCGCCCGCGCCGCTGATGAAGGCCTTGGCGCCTGTGCTGCGCGCGCGCGGGGCGCCTGCTCGGCGCCGACCGCGGGGCCGCGCGCGGCGGGGCGAGGCGCCGTGCCCGCCGGCATGCTGGCAGTGGACTGCCCAGTGGCGCCTGCTGCGGCTGCCATGACAAGCACAGCGCCGCACGCGAGACGCCCTGCTGCGAGCCTCGGCGCAGAGGCAGGCGAAATTGGGCGCGGGCGGTCGAAGTGGTCGCGGTCGCCCGATCATCGGCTTGAGCACCCAGGCAGCACATGTCCGACTGGCACGCCCCCGCCCCGCCAGAGCAGCGCCCGGGAGCGCGCCTGACAAGACATACGCGTCGCCGTCGCGGCGCGCGGAGGTCGACAGCGACGCCGCGTCGCTGCCGCTGCCGGGCTCGGTCAGGCAGTACGACGCCAGGCTCTGCATGGAGGTGAGCTGCGGCAGCAGTTGCGCTCGCTGCTCCGCTGTGCCGAACCTGAAAGGGCCGCGCGCAAATGTGGATGACCCCTGCTCAGGCCTGCACAACGGGCAGGCATATGGAGCCTTTGCAGGCACATTGCTGCACTGTGACGACGTGCGGCAGGCTTGACCCAAGGCCGCCATGGAGCGCACTGGCTCGCCGGGGCGGAGGCTGGCCCGACGCTGCGCACCTGTCTATGCAGCCTGCGACCTGCGTGCCGTGCCCGCTGGCATCAGGCTTGCCGCTGCAGGATAGAGAGGCGGTTTGCAAGCAAAACATGCAGCAGGGCGCACGGAGATGCCAGGGGCCGCACCATGTTGTGGATGGTCAGGTAGGCCGTGTGCGAGATGTCTGCCGCAGCGAGCTCCTGCGACAGCAGCCAGAAGGCCCTTGGAGGCCGAGGGTGATGCACCCGCTAGGTGCACGTCCAGCCAGGCAGCATTCTGCAGCAGTCTGCCCTGCACGCTGCTCAAAGAGCAGCGGCGACACAGGCGGCGACCTCGAAGATCACGGCGCCGTCCGCGCGGCTGAGCGCGCTGCCGCCGACATCCTCGCCGCAGAACACGCCGCCGAAGCCCAGGCTGGCGGCGGCGCGCAGCGTGGCCACGCTGAACTCCTTGTCGGCGTCCCAGCGCGCGGCGTGCGGGGCCAGCTCCCTGGCCGCAAAGTCTGCGGCCAGCCGCTTGAACTCCTCCTGCGCGCGGCGCGCCGTGGAGTGTGGCAAGGCGGCGGCCCGGGCCGGGCTGAGCTGCCCGGGTTGGGCCGCTTGGTCCGGCCGGCGGCGCGGCGCGCTGGCGTAGCCAGCGCGCTGAGGTGGCGGCAGCGCTGCCTGTTCGGCTGACGGGGCGCGGCAGGCGTGCATGCCGTGCACGGCAGGCACGCTTGTAAACTGACACAGGCACAGCACGAGCACCTCTGTTCCGCGGCGGCAGCTTGATGGTAGACCAGCAGGCAAGCTGCGCATGAGTCCAAGAGTCCCCAGGTCAGCGCGCAGGCACTCACCTGTTGCTCTGTCAGGCCATATGCGTTCAGGCGTTGCTCAGTTTCGCACTGGACAGCGCTGGCCAAGCACGCGTATTGATGCTTGGTTGAAGCGCCGGTGCGGGAGAGCCAGCCCGACGCCGCAGAGGCGCACAAGCGCCACTTTGAGCAGGCCAGCATCGCGACGCAGCTGATGGACCTGCAGCACAAAGACTGCCTGCAAGGGCTCTCCAGCTCGTTGCCTACCAGATCTGGCTCAAATTTGTAATTCACAGAGTTACAAATTTGTGAATAAGGGTGCAGCAGGCCCTCTTGGCCCTCTTTAATGCTCTATATGTATGCAGCATGCTATATACGTATGGAGCATGTCACAGTGTGTCCATGCTGCACCCCTTGCAGTAATGTGGGAAGGAACATGCACTTGAGCACTGCATGATTGCATTGCCCATTGACTTCCTGCTCTGGTGTCAGGTACCGCTAGGCTAGCCCAGTACTCTGCAAGCAGGCGATGAATCACGCTGAGGGGATACGGTTACCATCCTGGAGCATGGGCCACACCGTGCATGCAAATGCTCCCGGCACGTTGTTGTTGTTTTGCCTGTGAATGTGCTCTGAACTGACATGCCACTCATGCTATTATACTACGGCTGAAGGAAGTACATAGTTATTGTATGAGCTGCCTTTGACCTCCTTGGTGCTCACATGCTAGCCGCCTTCACCTGCCAGGCACGGCAGCCAGCACGACAGGATGAGCACGAGGTTGCGACAGTGAGCGCGCCGAACGACATGCTTGTATACAAAGGATTGGCTGACCCGAATGCATGCATGTCACAGGGCGAGGCGCCAGGACCATGGGGCCTCCCAGGTCAAGCCGGGCCCCTGAGTTGCTGAAGAGCGCATCAGGCAAAGATAGCCCACACTCACACAAAGCCATGGCCACCAAAGATGTGGGTCTGTTGCATACGCGGCGCGGCACGCGCCACGTGCCTACCTCTGGCTGCCCGCGTCCGCGGCTGCAGCGCGCAGAGAAGCGCCGCCCGCGCTCCTAGCGGAGCTGTCGGCGGACGCGACTGCTCCAGGCAGGCCCGCGCCTGCTCTCACGCCCAGCGGCAGCGCTCAGTTTATCATATGAAGACGTGATGTCCTTTGGCGCACCTGTAGTGCGGCGAGGCGGGTCGGGCTCGACACTTTTATCTAGTGGCGGAGGTCGTTTGCACGCGGCGAGCAGGAGCGCTCATTGCAGGCTGTGGCGCCAGTGCGCCGTTGGGCATGCATGGACATGACCATGCGTGTGTGAAGCAGGGCCAGGGCTGCCGCTGGTGACACCTGCCGTGCCAGGGCCGCAGCTTGGGCGCCCGCAATGTTGACCTAGGATGGCAGGAGAAGGCGGGGCAGTCGGTCTGTCTGCATGCATTCCATGGTGCATGGCAGCGCAGGCGAAGCAGCTCCAGACCGAGGGCACTTCTGTGCTACATTGCGGTGCAAGGTCACCGGTCCTGCTTGGAAGGGCAGGCATTTCCACAGTGCATGCGCTGGGCGCGTGTCTGTCCTAGATACAAGCGCGTTAATACAAGCGCGTTAGGCCTGCCTCATACTTGCAAGGTCCGACAGTCATGTCTGTCTCCTAATGACACGGAAACACGGAAACAAGCACAGACTCTCGTCTGCGCTGCTGCCCCGTCAGCTTGAGCAGCGGCGGACAAACCCCATGTCGCTCACAGTTTCCAGTCCAATGTACTTCCCCCATGTGCTCCCCCATGTCAGCTAGCTGTTCTCTCTCTGGCCTACCTCTAGCTCTAGCCAGAACAAACAGCTGCTGACAGGCTGGTCTGCCGGCCACTCATGACCAAGCCTGTCAGTAACGTGGAGTGCAGGGCGCACCCCGCAACTTGCACACAGCCTTGCACAAAACACTCAAAATGCTATCAAATGCCGGGCACAGGCAGGGGCCCAGGACTGGCATGCGAGCCCGACAAGGTGTCGATGCCCGGGCCCCTGACTGCTGGTGTGGATCACTGCACACACAAGACGCCACAGGCATGGGGCAGCCTGGGCAGCGAGAAGCAGAATGCAGAGCTGCGCGGCAGGCATGCCCGCCGCCGCAGCTCCGCAGCGGGTGACACATGCGGCACAGCAACAAGCCTCTGAAAAAGCTGCAGATGCAAAGCTAGCGCCTGGCGGGGCCCATGCTGGCGCCCCGCGGGTTCGTCCACTGTTGTCCAGACCCACTGAGCGTCCCGAGGTGGTCGCACGCAACCCCTCACTTCCTGCTACCTGCCTGACATCCAGCAGCCCTGCTTGCAAAAGCTTGATGGTGGTGGCCTCCACCCATACACGCTTCTGGGAGGGGGCGGGTCGCCGGGCACTTTGCTTGCGCGCCCAGCTGGCTCCTAACATAACTTCTGGCCACGCCTGATTCTATAATACGAGCCCAGGCCACACGCTACTCGGCGGCCACGCGCACGGCGGCGCGGGGCGCGCACGCGGCTTGCGCCGCCGGCGGCAACACTGCGCGCGGGTCGCGCGGCGCGCCGCGCGGCAGCGCGTCGCTGTCGCCCGGCACGCGCAGCGGGCTGGTCGTCTGAGGTCGCCCCGTCGGTGTCGCCGGAGCCGGCGCTGGCCGCGTCGCCAAAGTCGCGCGCGAGTTGCCTGATCAGCGGCCTGCCAGCGGAGGCAGATGCGTCAGCGGGCGCCGCAGGCGCGCACGGCGCATGCTGTGTTACGCACCGGCATGGCATGCGCATGTGTGGCTTTTTCCTAAAGTGGCAGCTCAGGAGGTTGGACTCATCGGGGGTAGAGCGCACTGCGTGGGACCACACGGTGCAGCCAAGCAGACGCTGTCGTCCCCGCACTGATGAATGGCTGGCAACCGCGGCTTGTGCCAGGCAGGCACACACGCCCTCGATGCAGATGACATGGTGGCAGAGCAGTGCGCTCGCACCGTCTGCCGGGCCGCACTGCCGCATGACGCGGCCGCGCTTGCAGCTGCACGAAGACGCCGGGCGCGCCGGGGTGCTCGCGGCGGCCGCGCTGCCGAGCGGCTCGCTGCGGCTGCGCTTGCAGGCGCGCGCGGGCACCTGGCGCGCGGGCGTGGGCGTGGCGACCGCGGCCACGCCGCTGCTCGCCTCGCCGCGGCTGCGCTGGCTGCCGGCCGCAGACAGCGGAGTCGGGGCAGCGCTGCTGGCCGCGGACGGCGAGCGCTCGCTGCCCGCCTCCTCGCCGTCGCCCTCGTGCGAGGACTGCGAGCGCTCCTCGGAGCCCTCGCCGGGCGGGTAGGCGTCCTCGTCGCCGTCGTCGTCGTCGTCCTCGTGGACGATGATATCATCGTCGCCCATGGCCGCCAGCGCCGCCGCCGTAGCGGCCGCCGCCGCCTCCAGCGCCCGCAGGCGCTGCGAGGACAGCAGGCCGAGGTCGATCACGCCGTGCGCGGCCGCTTCGGCGTCCTGGACGCTCATCTGGCCCTGCGCGCAGCCGGCTGGCTCAGGACGTGCGCAGGGCGCGACCGGGCGGCAGGCGCCGTTGCCGGCCTGCTCCGCGCGCATGCAGCACGCTCCCAGCGCCAGCGGCATGGCTGCGGCCCTGGTGTGCCGGGAACGCAGGTGGTCGGGGTGCTGCGCGGGCAGGGGCGCACCGTGGACTCCACGCGCATGTAGACGCGCCCGGAGTCGCAGACGTACACCCGCTGGATGCTGCGCGGAGTCGGGGCGGCGGCGACGCCCGCGGACGGCGAGCGCTCGCTGCCCGCCTCCTTGCTGTCGCCCTCGTGCGAGGACTGCGAGCGCTCCTCAAAGCCCTCGCCGGGCGGGTAGGCGTCCTCGTCGCCGCCGTCGTCGTCGTCGTCATCGTCATCCGCAGCCGCCGCCGCCGCCGCCGCAGCCGCCGCCGCTGCCTCCAGGTTCAGGCGGTGGGGCGTACGCCAGGGCGCGGCCCTGCGCGCAGCCGGGCGGATCAGGGCGGGCGCAGGGGGCGGCCGGGCGGCAGGCACTGCGCTGCAGACCTGCTCCGCGCGCCTGCAACACAACCCGGCACAGTGTGTTGGATGAGGACATTGTGCCGGGAACGCAGGGCGGCGCGCGGACAGGCGCGCGCAAGGAGGCCGCCAGGCGGTGGGGGTGCTGCGCGGGTTGAGGCGCGCCGTGAGCTTCACGCGCAAGCAGACGCGCCCGGAGTCGTCGTAGTACACGCGCCCGGAGTTGCACGGGCCCGCAGCGCCGGCGTCTGCCCGGGGCGCTGGCGCGCCAGCTGAGGCCGCGAGCGCCGGCGGCAGCGGCCGCTTCTTGAGCGGCAGCGTGGCCGGGTCCAGCGTGCGCAGCCGCTTGGCCGGCAGCGGCGCGGCCGCGTCCGGTAGCCGCGCAGCCGGGTCCGGCGGCGGCGCGGCCGCGTCCGGCGGCAGCGGCCGCTTCTTCAGCGGCAGCAAGGCGGGGTCCAGCGTGCGCAGCCGCTTGGTCGGCGGCAGCGCGCCGTCAAAGTCCAGCCTGCGCTTGATGGGCGCGGCGGCGCGCGCGACCTGCGCCGCCCCCACAGCCTGCTCAGGCTCTGGTGTGGGGGCCGCGCCTGCAGCGACGCCTCCCGAGGCTCTGCTGTGCTGCGACGCTGCGGCGAGCGCGCCAGACGCGCGCCAGGAGGCACGAGCGACACTGCATGCTCGGTGCACCGGAATGCTGCACAGCACACGAGCAGAGCTTTGCCACCAAGGCTCGGGTAGCAGCGCACAGGGCGTGCTGATGACTGTTGTGGAGGTCCTGCACCCTCCACTCACGGGCGTGGGGGGGCACCGACTTGCATATGCGGCGCGGGAAAGGCGCTCACCTGCCGGCGCGGCCGGCGTCCCGGCGGGGACGTGGCCACGCTGTCGGCCATGTCAGTGGATTCAGAGCCGGCCGTGTACGAGTAGCTAGCGCAGCTCCCAGGCATCCTCCTGCGCAGCAGCGCCGCACCGCTCAGGTCATCTGACCTACTTGTGCACAGGCACGCAATGCGGTGGAGTTGCCTGCAGCGCTTGGGAGGCGCGCAGCGCCTCGCGCTAGCCGTCACTACCCAGCGTTGCCATCACAACGCCAGGCGCGGCGCCAGGCCCCACACCACTGGGCTCTGAGACCGGGCCAAATCACGTCAATTGAGCACCCGTGGATCCTGCATCCAGCGCGGAGAGCGGAGACTGCGTTTGCCGTGCGGGCCGTTGCAGGGGTCCTGGCCTGTGCAGCACCGTGCCCGCCCGGGGCAGCACGGAAACAGGTCAGGCGGGGTGCCCACCGTGTCCGGGCTCCTCCTCTTGCGCTTGGCAGCGCCCGCAGGGCACAGGCGGGCGATGGGCTGAGAGCTCCCGACCAGCCACTGCTGTCACACGCCGCACATGTATGGCTGTGGCTGCACGTGCCCAGTCACCTGGGCACGTGCCCAAGGCTTGCGCACACCCGAGTATCTGCACCTGCCGCTACCAGCAGCCTGCCATACGCTGGCACTGGGAAACAGCGCGCTTGGGACGCTTTTGCTTGATCATGCAGTTGCAGCCTCAGTTGAGAGGCTCAGCGGCGCTAAACGTCACGCCCGCCCTTTGCGCCGCTCGCACCACTGCCGGCGGACAGCTTGGGCCCGCTAGCAGCGGGCGCGGCTTTTGCCGTCGGCGCTATTTTTGGTTGCTTGGCTGTAAGCGAGTCGGGCGTCTGCAGCTCCCTTTGCGCTGCTGCACTGGGTTGTCATGTCACCGCCAAGGTCTTTGGGCACACTTTGCATGCACTCTTCTGCATGATGCGTGCCCTGTCAAAGTCCATGCTTCAGCAGAGCAGAGCCTCAACACCGCCATGTCAACCACTGCGCCCGAAGCATCAACCAGGCGCTGCGAGGCTGTGTGTGCGTGCTATTGTGGAGCCACGCCTATACGTGTGCAGTCGCGTGTGTGGCAGTGAGCGCAGACGTGGGGCCATACGCTTCAGCAGACTCAGCCATGTTTGTGGCGCTCAGCCGTTGCGTGTTCCTACAGCTGCTGGCACATGAAAATGGCACCATATGTACATGCAGGGAGCGCACCATGCATTTGGCGTCACCCGACGCGCCCTGCTCTGCCGCTGCACAGCAGCCTCGGCCTCTGGGGCCCAGATACATGCGCTGGCTGCCTTCGCTCAAGTCAGCCTCGTGGCCGGCGCCCCGGCCGGGGCGCTCCATGCGGGAACATGTTGAAGCTTGCGGCGCGTGCGGAAGCGCCAGAAGTCGGCCAGGCCCAAGCGGGCGGGGGCCGGCACTGACTGGAGCTCAGGGCTCGTGGGCGGCGGCCCGGCCGGGGCGCTCCATGCGGAACATGATGAAGCGGCGCGCGCGGAAGCGCCAGAAGTTGGTCAGGCCCACCGCCGCGCCCAGCTCGCGCAGCTCGCCCTCCTCCCAGGGCCGGTACGACACGGTGCCCAGCGGGTCCAGCTGCGCGCGCGCGCGCCAGGGCAGGGTTAGGGATGGTCAGCGGCACGGATGCGGGCCTGATTAGGCACCAGGAAGCAATGTGTGCCCTAGGACACGGCCTGGACCCAGCGGGTCCAGCTGCGCGCGCGCGCCAGGGGCGCGGTCCAGACGCACAGACGCAGGCGCATCAGGCACTGGGCAGTAATACACGCCCGCCTTCTAGCTGTCAGCAGTGGCGTGTTGGTGAGATGGTTGCAGCGGCGCGAGGCACGGCCCTGGCTGGATGCGCACCAAGACAAACCAAGAAATTCAAATGCACTCTGTGACAGCGACCCTGCAGACAATCAGGCAAAGCCTGCTTGCACTAGAAGTGCTCTCAGGGTGTCAGCGACGAGGGCGGCGGCGCACGCTGGCGAGCGGGCGGACGACGTCGTCGCCGAGCACCTCGCCCAGGCCCGCGCCTACCTTCATGACCGTCGTGCCGACAAAGACGCCGCCGGGGCGCAGCACGCGCGCGACCTCCGCCATCTGCGCGCGCGCGGCATTGCGCGCGTTGGCACCCACATTCGCACGCTGCACGCAAACACTGTTGTGCCTCCTGCCACGCCGTGACCTGTGCCAGCACTGGCGTGGCAAACCAGGAGCTGTTGAGGGCGCAGGAGGCCCAATGTGAAGCGCGGTTGCGTGGAGCACGCTGCTTGGTGACCGGGCATCAAGCCGCGCTCCCGGGCCAGGCGATGGGCGGAGGGGCGCACCGCGATGGTGGGGTTGGGCCAGCAGTGGATGGCGGCGCCCGCGTGGATGGCGGCGACAGACCCCGTGGGGAACGGCAGCCGCGTGATGTCCGCGCGCAGCAGCAGCACGCCACTGCGCATTGCCGCGCATGAGGTTGGTGTAGGAGAACTGTTGCTGTGCTGTAGCAGCATGGGATGCATCGCAGCAGCGCTGCAACGTGCCGCACAGATACCTAGGAGTCCGGCAACAGCAGGTATGGGCGCATTGTGCACATGGCCAGTACCAAGCTAAGGGCCTGTGCTCAGCGTTGAATTGCATTCCTAGCGGTCATGCCAAAGCATGGGGGTCGGCAGAGCGCACGCTGGGTCGACAGCGGCATTCTGAGCGATGAAGCCGGAGGTCTGGTCGAGCATGCCGGCGGAGAAGTCCGACGCGATGACGCCCTTGAAGCAGCCGCTGGCCGCAAAGCGCCGCGCGAACAGGCCGCTGCCGCAGCTCATGTCCACCAGCACCTGGAGCGGCAGGACGGTGGTCAGGTGGCTTGGGAAAATAGAGGAGACAAACAGTACTTTCAGAGTGCTATTGGTGCTATTACTTCACGGAAAGCGACGCGGCAAGCAAGGGCGGGCTGGGCACACACGGCTGTGCAGGGGGGAGCATGCAGAGTGACAAGGTGCAGCCCGCCCTGCGGAGCAGGCAAGCTGCCGGGGCTGCCACACCGGCGAGTGCGGCTGGGGAGAGCCTGGGCGCACCTCACCAAAGGCTGGCTGCAGGTGGTCCATGGCCATCTGGTACTCCCTCTCCTCGCCAGGGAAGCCAAACCTGGCATCATGTTGCAGGCCTAAGACCCAAGTCTCTGTGCCTGCACCCTATGTTCGCAGGAGCGCAGTGCGCGCACCACACAAAGTTCTGCCGCCAGCCGCGCTCGTAGATGTAGCTCACCAGAGGCGTCCTGCGGCGCGCAGTGCGTGCGTTAGTCGACATGGTTTGGCAAGTAGTCAGCAACAGCTTGGCGGGGAGCGGCGGGCGCGTGGCCGCACTGGAACAGGGTGGTGCCGCCCCAGTTGCTCTCTTTGTACGCGCGCCCCTCAAAGCCGCTCAGCGGCGTGAGGTCCACGTACTGCGACGCGCCCTCGCTCGCGCTGAACGTGCGCTCGCAGCGCTCGCAGTGCAGCGCCTGCTGTTGCCTGCCCAACGCGCTCTGATAAGTTGTGGACGTTCGGGACAGGTGAGTTCCTAGTTTTACCAATAGAGGCTGATCATAAAGTGATGACCACGACGCAATTATGTCACTCGCAGCAAGGCTGGACGGTAAAAGAGTGCCCTCGAAAGCTTATCAGAGTTGGAGGCCGCACCTGCGCCCCGTTCTGCCAACGCTGAAGTTGGTGACCTGGCAGATGGGGCACGTGAGCTCAAACGGGAAAGCATCCGTATGCGCGTCCGGCGCCGATGCAGAGCTCACTTCGGGCAGCAGCGGCGTTGTGTGCACGGAGGTAACCGAGGTGGTCGCAGCCGCCCTGGTGTGCACCAGGCCACATAAGTTGCGCATCCACCTGCACTTGGCGCGCATGTGCAAGTGCATGACACTGTATTACCTTGTGCACACGGCAACCTTGCCCCGCCGCGCCGTCACAGGGGCTCTGCAGGCCAGCGGGCGCAGCTGGTTAAAAGCATGTTTAGGTGAGCGACTGGTGCTCAGAGCTGCGCGTCTCATGGTTGCCTAAACGCGCACAGGAGAGTCTGCTGATAATAACAAAGCACAGAGTCACACTTGCATTGAGTAACTCATCCTTGCTCGGCAGAGCTACGTAACGAGCAGGAGGGGGGGGGGCCATCCCCTGCCGGGCAAAGTATAATTGACAGCTAGGGTGCCCATAAAGGTCAGAGATATATCAGGGAGCAGTGCTCAGTAGTGCTCAGCATAAGCTCGGAGCTGTGAGTGAGAGGGTCTGCGGGTGCTTGTCAGTACTGGAAAGCGTATCAGCAACGTCCAACAGCAGGTTCGGGTCCGAGACACACAGCGGCGGTATGGGCGCGACTGGCGTGCTGGGCGCCGGGCAGTGCGTGGGCGTGTTGCCGTGCAGGCAACCCATGCACAGGCAGCGCTTCGCGCCCGTCGCCCTGCGGCAAGCGAGCGCGCGGCCATGTGCACGCCCGTGGGCAGCGCCGACGCAGCGGAACTGCCGCAGGCTGCGCCGACTGGCAGCGCAGGCGCAGTTCGCAGGTGCGGCGCTGTCCCTGTCGCGCTGCAGGTCGTAGCGTGCTACAATGCGCTTTGCAACAGGCAGCCTGGTGGTGCGTTCCTCCTTTCGCAGTGCTGTGCTGAAGCTTTGGCCGTACCTGCGCGCCAGGGACGGGCATGGGCCTGTCGGAGGAGCTGAAGCTGGCCATCGAGAAGTACGTGTCCGAGAACAAGGTGGTACTGTTCATGAAGGGCAACCGGCAGTTCCCGCAGTGCGGCTTCAGCAATACGTGCGTCCAAATCCTGAACACGCTCAACGTGCCGTACGAG
>JAABUX010005178.1_pt1 | contig 16123 bp, 14 predicted proteins | sample 5561851 | NCBI WGS metagenome assembly JAABUX01 (sample SAMN10711883, study PRJNA513361) | rock metagenome | isolation source: Antarctica rocks | place: Antarctica: Victoria Land, Richard Nunatak red sandstone | collected 2016-01-03 | reverse complement strand
TCTCATCGTCGGTCAGGAGCAGTTCGGCGATCGGTCGTCCCATGGCAATTCTCCTTTATCGAGACTTTACCAGAGGGAAGACGAAAGCGCAAACTTATGAACCGAATTTCTGAGTCAGGACACTAGAACCATTAAAACAGCCGAGCGTGAGTCTGACAAGAGACCGACTTGGACTCATTGGTCGCGGCGGTTCATGGAATGGGAAACGGTCGGGTTGTTGCCCGTGATTGGATCACGGGTTAAGATCGCGACCGGCGATGTCGCGCCGTAGTCTCAGTGAGGTCGACGCGGCTCTCCCACCGCGACATTTATTGGATCGTGGGCAAGCGGATCTGAACGAAGCCGGGCATCCATAGGATGGGGAGAGCGTGATGGCGCAAGTGGATTTTGACCCTTCCTCGGTGGCCGACGAGCCGGAAAGCCGGCCGGGTGGGGTGCCGCTCTATGTTTGGGTCATCCTCGCCGCGCTCCTGGCCGTCCCGTTTGGGCTTTATGTTCCCAAGGTGGTGGGCGGGGTCGACGTCGCCACGCAGCTCGACTTGCTCCCTAACCTGATCATCCGGGCGCTCAAGGCGCTGGCTACTCCGCTGGTCGTCCTGGCGATCCTCAGCGCGATCGTCACCAACGACATCCGGGGGCGGCAAGGGACGCGGATGATGATCTATTACTTCATCAACACCGTGATCGCCATCACCATCGGCCTGGCGCTCTCCAATCTCGTCCGCCCCGGCGCGGGGGTCGTATTCTCGGACGCCTCACAGACCAGCGCCGTCGCCGCGACCGCCGCCGCCCCCGGGGCCAAGCCTGGGCCGACGGGCATCACCAAGCTCCTCTATGAACTCGTCCCCGAGAGCATTGGGGACTCGTTCGTCAAGAACCACCTGGCGCAGTTGGTAGTCGTGACCTTGGCACTGGGAATTGGCCTGGCACGGATCAGGGATGAGCAACGACTCCGGGGGGCAACGTCGCACCAGGTCGTCATCGACTTCGTGACGGTCGGGTTTGAGCTGTTGATGCGGGTCTTGCTCTGGGTGGTGGCGCTGGTCCCGCTGGCAGTGTTTGGCGTGGTCGCGGCGAACATCATGCGGAGCGGCCTGGGGATATTCCGGTCGCTGGGTTGGTTCATCGTCGTGGTCCTGGCGGGGCTGGCGTGCCAGGTCGCCTGGTATTTGGCGCAACTGGCGATATTCGCCCGGATGTCGCCGGTCCGGTTCCTCCGGGGGGCCGCCAACGTCCTGGCCACCTCGTTTAGCACCGCTAGCACCGGCGCGACGATGCCGGTGACGCTCAAGGCCCTGCAAGGGCCGCTCGGCGTGTCGCGCGGGTCGAGCCAGCTCGCCGCTTGTGTCGGGACCAACTTCAACAACGACGGCACCGCGCTCTATCAGGCCGCCGTCGTCCTGTTCATGGCCCAAGCCCTCGGCCGCGACCTGACGTTCATGGATCAGATCGTCGTCGTGTTGACCACGGTCGTCGCCAGCATCGGCGCGGGTTGCATCCCCTCGGGCGGGTTCGTCACCTTGCCGCTCATCTTCGCCGCCGTCGCCCTCCCCGCCGAGCAGATCCCGTTCCTGCTTACCATCGACTGGTTCCTTGACCGCTGCCGGACCTCGTCGAACATCCTCGGCGATATGACCGTCGCCATCCTCCTCGACCAGACCGTGGAGCCGGAGCCAACCGCCTTGCTCGGGAACTCGCTCAATGCCTGAGAACGTACCGACGCTCCGCTGGTGGCGGTTCCGCTGGACGATCCGCCGGATGATGGTGACGGTCGCCCTGGCGGCGATCATCCTTTACTTTGCGATCCCCGTCGCCAAAGGGCTGATCTGGTTAGCCTCGAACAGGGGCAGCACCGGGATGTTTTGGGCTTCGATTTGGCCCAGACCCCCGGTGGTCGAGCTTCCTCAAGCGGACCTGGCTAGCCCAACATATCAAGTTGGCCAGCCCTTTCGGATGGAAGTGGCCTGGCAAGCCAAACCGACGGACTGGATTCCCGCTGGGCTGGCTTATCGCACCGAACTCCGAGTGAAAATTATCGACCCTACAACATCCACTATAGTGGAAGAAACTCAGAAACAAGTACGCTGGTTGACTACGGGATACCCGCTGCCCCACGATGGTTGGTCCATCGAGATGTTTTCCTTCACGCCCCGAAAACCGGGGAAATTGGCCGTCCAATATGAGCTATGGGTCAGTGATCTATTCGGTCGTTCCAGTCAGGATGCGTCATCAACATTCTTCTTCACCGCTCAATAGTTCACCTCAAGCCGACTCGCGGCTCGCAAGCATCGGCTCGGTCGGAGCGGCGAAGCCGGCCTCGGCGAGGTTGGCGAGGATGTTGGCGTAATACATCGCGACCACCGGGTAGGGGGGATGACTGACCGTCGGCGCGGGGCGGGTGGCGAGCCAGTTCATCTGGCGGAGGTGGTCGACGGGCCAGCTTGGCAACATCTGACCGATCGCGGTGGCGGACTCGACCGACACCAAGCCGTCGTTGGGACCTTCGAGTTCGCCGAGGGCGGCGTGGAGGCGGCGGAGCGGCCAGCAGACGTCGAGCGGGTCGGGGTCTCCAGCGATCGAGAAGACGGGGACATCGGTCGGGACGGGGACCTGGCGGTTGAACTCGGCCATCGCGGTCGGCGACAGGTCGAGGAACCCCTGGTGGTTCACCCCCAGACGTTCGAGGAGGTTGAAGATCCGGCCTACCCGGAGCTTGGCGAAGTCTGCGACTCCCGATAGTCGTCAGGCTCAAGATCCGCCCTTGCCAATCGGGGTCGGTCATCAAAGCCCGGGCGTCCAGCCCGCCCATGCTGTGGCCGACCAGGTGGACCGGCTCGTCGGGGAACGCGGCCAAAATGTCCTTTTTGAGCTTCCAGGCCCGGCGGAAAACTCCGGCCGTCGGGTGGACCCGGGTCACCAGGACCTGATTTCCCGCCGCTTCGAGGAGCGCGGGGATGCCCCGGAAGTACGAGGCCAGCGTCAACGGTCCAAGCCCAATCCGGCGAAACCCGAACAGGCCGTGAGCCAGGACAATCGGTGCGGCCAGCCGCGGGCAAGGCGGGGTTAAGTGCAGCGAAGCGGAGCGATGATGAGTGGGCCACATGGCATGTCGTCCTCGAAGATCAATCCTCTCAATTCATAGGTCGGGGATCGAAAAAAACAACCGAATCTGGAGCCGACGGGGATGCGACGGGTCGGGTTAGTTCAAGTTTTCGGGTTGCGTCGACTCCGTGCCAGAGGAACTATGCGACGATGGCGGGCGATGAGAGATTCGTAAAGCGATTGGTAACGATCGACGACCGCCCGGATCGAGTACGCCGCCTCGACCCGCCGACGCGCTGTCATGCCCAATTCTTGCAGTTGGTCGGGTCGGGTCAAGAGGTCGATCAGCGCGGCGGACCAGGCTTCGGCCCGGTTCGAGCCGACGAGCACCCCCGCCGGTTCGGTCCCGCCGAGGAGGTCGGTGTTGCCGCCGATCCTCGAGGCGAGGCAGGGGAGCCCGGTGCTCATCGCTTCGAGGAGCGAGTTGCTCATCCCCTCGGCGACGCTCGGGAGCACGAACGCATCGGCGGACCGAAGCCAGCCGCTCGGGTCCGCGACCGGGCCGGTGAAGTGGACATAACCGGTGATCGACAACCGCTCGGCGACCACCTCCAACCGGTCGCGGTCCGGCCCATCCCCGACCAGGATTAAGGTCGCCCCGGTCCGGGCCACCACGGTTGGCCAGGCGTTCAGGAGTATTTCGAGGTTCTTCTGCGGGTGAAGTCGGCCGGTGAACACGACCCGGAGTTGGGAACGAGGGGGCAAGCTCGCTTCGATCGCCGGGTCCGGCGGGCCGGGGCGGAAGAGGTCGGTGTCGACCCCACTGCTCATCCGGTTCATCCGGGTCCAGGGGACGCCGAGGGCGAGCCACTGCGCTTCGATGTCGGCCGAGATCGCCGCGAACTCGGTGTTTCGGAGGATCAGGCGGCGGAGGCGGTCGAACCCTCGGGTCCGGGCCAGTTCCTCGGCCTCGCCGTAATAGCCCGAGCTGGCGGGCTGGATCAAGCTGGGCGCCCCTCGGAGCAAGCCGAACGCCTGCCCGGTCCCGGTGCTGATCGCTTCCCAAAGCCCCTGGTGGGTGTGGATCAGGTCGTACTCGGGGCGGAGCCGCCGGAGCGCCCGGATCACCCCGGCCACGAACGAGACCCCAAACGCCGGCCCGACCGCGATCGTCCGGACCCACCGATGGACCAAGACCCCGCCGATCGAGGCATCGCGCGGCTGGCCGGGGACGGCCCGGGTCACCACCCGGACCGAATGCCCACGACGAACCAACTCAATCCCCTGAGCTAACGCCTGCCGCTCGGCGCCGCTGGCGTTGGGGTGGAAGTGGCTCAGGACATAGCAAATCCGGGGCAACCGGGGCGGCTCAAGCGTCATCGAAGCCACTCCGGTTGCCTGACAATCGCGCGATCAGCGCGTGATCACGAACTCGCCGACGTTCCGCCCGTTCCGGTCGACCACCTGGCCGCCGCTGGCCGTCACGCTCCGACCCACCGTATAGACCGACCCGCTCGGCATCGTGACTTTGACCGCCCAGTCGCCGTCGGGCAGCGAGATCTTGAACTCGCCGTCGGCGTCGGTCAGGGTCGTCCGGTCATCAAACGCCTTGCTCCGGCTCGTCAAAACGACCGGGACCGCCTCCTCGGGGCGACCAGTCTCGAACGAGACGACGCGGCCCCGGAGGATGTTCCGGACCGGGCTGTAGTTGGCCGGTTTGTAGGAATTTCGGACTGCCGCTCCGTCGATCTGTGGTTTCGAGCCACCGGCTGGAGGCAGGATGACATCCTCCGCCTTCTCGGGGGACGGCGGGGAGGCGTCGGAAGGACGAGGAGCGGGCGGGACCGCCGAAGTGGCCGGTGGCGGTACATTCGTCGCATCGTCGGCTGGGTTCGGGCCGACCGCGGCGGAAGGGAGCCGCTCGGTGCCCCGGCTCGACGCTTCGCCGTTGGTCGGTTGGCTCGTGATCGAGTTGCCCGACGTCATCGGCCGGGCCGGGGCCATCGTCCGGGTCGGGTTTACGACCGGGGCCGACATCGGCGCCGGGCTGGTGTCGCAGCAGACCGACGACGATGAGGCCATCGTGGCGATCAGGCCGCTATCCACCACATAAGAGGTCGGCGCGATGAACGAATTCGACAGGTAAGTGGTCGGCAGGATCGCCGAGCTCGCCATCGTCGGCACGACGTAAGACGTCGGGATGAACGACGACACATAAGACGTCGGCAGATACGTTGACGACAGGTACGACGTCGGGGTGACGAACCCCGAAGACGAATAAAACGCGGTGGGCGTCAGGTACCCCGTCGACGTGCCATAGTAGCTCGTTCGCTCAACGAAGCGTCGGGGGCGGAACAAGCCGCCGCGATACCGGCCGACATAGCTGGTCGGGTAGTACACCGAACTACCGGTTTCGATGAATGAGCTGGTGGGCAGGAACGTCGAGGTCGGGACGACGTACGAGGTCGGGATGTACGACGACGACACATAAGACGTCGGGAAGTATGACGAACTTGTCACGACCGAAGAGGTCGGGATCAAGGTCGAGCCGACGAGGATGTCAGCCCGGGCCGGACGGTCGCCAAGCGACCAGGAGGCGATCAAGCTGGCGCCGGCGAGAGCGGCACGCGACGCGGGGCGGAAACGCATGGGTGATTCCTCAAAGTCGAAGGCCCGGAGGCGACGGCAACACTCGAACGGTCGGTCGAGCGAGATTGCCCCAAGATCCCTAGCCTACCAAATCCTAGGGCGCGAAACCAAGGGCGAGCCACCTGCCCAGAGCGGTTCGAACTCAACCAGGGCAAACCGCGAACCAACCGGGGCACACCACCGCGATTGAACCGTCCCAGCGATCGGGTTCTCGGCCCGGACCCGAACCGGACCTCGGCGAGTAACCCTGATCGGCCTGGGAGTTAAAGAGCAGCCGCTCGATCAGCCGGCCCAGCGCGACCCCGCGGCGAATCTGGGCGGTTCCGCGTGTCCGCCGGCTGGACCGGTCGTGTAAGATAGGCCAATCGCCCCCCGGGAATTGTCGTTCTGGCCGCCATCCCGCCCCGAGGTGTTGAGGGACCGTCCACCATGTCTACCCCCCGCGCGGTCCCCGAAGTCCTCGAACGCGACTTCCTCGAAACCCGTTGCCGAATCCTCGACATCGCCGCCGCGCTCGACCGCCTCGACCGGGCTGCGGTCCACACCGGCGAATCCCCCCGCCCCGACCCCCGCCTGACCCAGATCCGCCAGGCGATCGAAGCCCTCCTCGAACCCGGCCCGGGCCGGTCGGAAACGGTCCAGCGGCTTTTCTCGCTCGACTATGATCCGGACTGGCCCCGGACGCTGGGCGTCGAGAAGACAAAGACGACTCAATGAGACGTCGATATCGAGGAACTGTCATCGGACCCAGGAGAAGGGAGCGAGATCATGAGTCCTTCGCAGCTGAAGGGTGTGATCCGTAACGGCCGTGTGGAAGTGAATGAGCCGATCAATCTGCCGGAGGGCACCGAAGTCGTGGTCACTTCCGAAGCGACAGATTTGGACGACGGCCCGATCTCGCCTGCGGAGATCGCTCGCGTCTTGGCGGCGATGCACCAGTTGCAGTCGCTAGAGATCCCCACGGAGGTCGGAGCCGACCTCGATCTTTGGGAACGCGAGCTTGACCGATCTGGGATCGACAACGCCGACGCGGGGCTCGGGGATGTCTTCCGATGACACGATTTATCCTCGACACCGGCATCGCCGGGCTGTACCTTGACCGCAAACGCGGAGTGTTCGAGAGGGCCGCGGTCGAAGTCGCCAGGGGGAATCGGGTGGGTATCGCCATACCGGTTCTCGGGGAACTGGCGTTCCGCGCCGAGGGTAGTCCGCTCCGGGACCGGAACATCCTGCGACTCCGTCAAGCGCTGGATGTTTGGAAGCTCTGGCTGGTCGATACCGCGGCGGCATTCGAGTATGGCCGCATCGCTTTCGCTTTGAAGGGGGCCGGTCGGCCCATGGGACAAAACGATATCATGATCGCCGCTGTGGCCCTGGCACTTGGAAACGCCATCGTCGTGACGATGGACAGCGACCTCGCGGCCATCCACGGTCTAGGCGTCGAGAATTGGGCGGAGGCCGTGTGACCGAGTTGTCCGGCAGACCGAGGCGAAACAGGATGCGCTGGAAGTCCTCTCCCCTCCGAGCGGATCAATGCCAGCCTCGCGACGCAACCAGCGAATGACCAAGGAGTCCTAATCAATGCCAGCGTATGTCGATCCTCACATCCATATGGTCAGCCGGACCACCGATGACTACAAGCGGATGGCCTTGGCCGGGTGCGTCATGATTAGCGAGCCCGCGTTCTGGGCGGGGTTTGACCGGTCGGGACCGGAGGGGTTTCGCGACTACTTTCGGCAGTTGATCGGCTTTGAGCGGCAGCGGGCGTCGCTCTACGGGATCGACCACCAGACCTGGCTTTGCATCAACGCCAAGGAAGCCGAGAACGTCGCGCTCGCCCGCGAGGTGATCGCGATGATCCCCGAGTTCCTGGGGGAGCCGGGGGTGCTCGGGATCGGCGAGATCGGCCTGAACAAGAACACGCGGAACGAGGCGACCGTCTTCCTCGACCACCTCGACCTCGCGGCGCGGACCGATGAGTTGATCCTGATCCATACCCCGCACCTGGCGGATAAATATCAGGGGACTCGGATGATTCTGGACATGCTCCGGGGGGATGGCCGGCTTCACCCTGAGCGGGTCTGCGTCGACCACGTCGAGGAGCACACGATCCGCCTGGCGCTCGACGCCGGTCATTGGGTCGGGATGACGCTCTACCCGACGAGCAAGTGTACCCCTGCCCGCGCGGCGGATCTGGTCGAGATGTATGGGACCGAGCGGATCATGATCAACTCGGCGGGAGATTGGGGGCACAGCGACCCCTTGGCCGTCCCCGAATTTATGTTCGAGATGCGCTCGCGCGACCACGACGAAAAGACGATTCGGACCCTGGTTTATGACAACCCGCTCAGCTTCTTCGGCCAGTGCCACCGGTTTCGGTACAAACCCAGGGCAACCGTCGCCGCGGAACACCGGTTGCCGGAACCATCGGTCGGCTGATCCGAGCCGCCTCAAGCCGACCCGCCCCGGCCTGGCCTTCCGTGAGGAACCAAGCATGTTCGCCCGAGCGTTCCGAGTGGGTCTCCTGACCCTGGCGACGCCCTCAATCCTGGACGCCGACGAGCCTCGCCCCCGCGACCCGGACCAAGGCCGCGAGCGGACGAGCTTCCAGACCCATGCCAAATGGGACCCGACTTTGCAACTCCGGTCCGACGTGGCGATCTGCTACGGGATCGATGCCAGCCTGCCCGAGCGGATCGCCGGTTGGAAAGCGCAAGGGTACATCCCCCACCTCATGACCGGAGTGTCGTGGGGCGAATATCAGGACTACCTCTATGGTCGATTCGACGGGACCAACCATGAGGACGAGGCTCAGACCGACCGGAACGGCCAGAAGATCTCGCACGGGCGCGACGTCTACTACATGAGCCCCGGGATCAACTACGGCAAGTTCCTCGCCGAAGGGGTGAAGCGAGCCATCAACGCCGGCGCCGAGGCGGTCCACCTCGAAGAACCAGAGTTCTGGGTCCGAGCCGGCTATGGTGAGGGATTCAAGCGCGAGTGGCGTACCTATTACAAAGAAGACTGGATCGCGCCCCACTCGTCGCCCGATGCGCAGTACCGGGCCTCGCTCCTCAAATACCACCTCTACCGTCGCGCCTTGAAGCAGGTCTTCGAGGCGGTGAAGGAAGAGTCCGCCCGCCTCGGCCGGCCGATCAAGTGCTACGTCCCGACGCACAGCCTGATCAACTACGCCCAGTGGCACATCGTCAGCCCCGAATCGAGCTTGATCCAGGTCGGCGCCGACGGGTTCATCGCCCAGGTCTGGACCGGCACGGCACGGACACCAAACGTCTACGAAGGACGGAAGCAAGAGCGGACGTTTGAAACCGCCTACCTCGAATACGGCGCGATGAACGCCCTGGTCCGAGGCACCGGCGGGACCGTCTGGTTCTTGAACGACCCGATCGAGGACAACCCCGACCACTCGTGGCTCGACTACAAGACGAACTGGGAAAGCACCCTGACCGCGTCGCTCCTCTGGCCCCAGGTCCACAAATACGAGGTGATGCCCTGGCCCGAGCGGATCTGGCGCGGGAAGTACCCCACCGTCGACCGGGTGAATCGCAAGCCGGGCGAACCCGTGGCCAAGGAACCAATCCCCCTCAACTACGGCACCGAGTTGTTGACGGTGATCAACGCTCTCAACGACATGGATCAGCCCGACATCGCCTGGGACTGCGGGACTCGCGGGATCGGCGTCGTCGTGTCCGATTCGATGATGTTCCAGCGCGGCGACCCGAACCCATCCGACTTCGACCTCGGCTCGTTCTACGGTCTGGCGCTCCCCTTGCTCAAGCGCGGGATGCCCGTCGAGCCGGTCCAGCTCGAAAACGCCAACAGCCCCGGGGCACTCGACCCCTACAAGGTCCTGTTCCTAACCTACGAGGGGATGAAACCCATGACCCCCGAGGTCCACACCGCTCTAGCCGGTTGGGTCCGTCAGGGGGGCGTCCTCGTGTATGTCGGCGACGACTCCGACCCGTACAACGCCGTCCGCTCCTGGTGGAACGACCCGGCGCAAGGGATGAGCTACAAGGCCCCCCGCCACCACCTGTTCGAGCAACTTGGCCTGACCGCCACGATCCCGAGCGGCGACTACCCGGTCGGGCAGGGGAGGCTGATCCATGACCCGAGCAGCCCCGCCGCGCTGACGCACCGGGCCGACGGCGCCAACCGAGTCCGCGACCTCGCCCGCCGGGCCACGGCCGCCGCCAAGATCGAATACCGCGAAACGAACCACCTCGTTCTCCGGCGAGGTCCCTACGTCGTCGCGGCTGGTCTCGACGAGTCCACGACCGACGCCCCGTTGACCCTCCGCGGCCACTTCCTCGACCTGTTCGACGCCCGGTTGCCGGTCGTCACCGAAGTCACCTTGAAACCAGGATCGCGCCGGTTGCTCCACGACCTCGACCGCGCCGACCCCACGCCCGGCCCCCGAGTCTTGGCCGCTGCGGCCAAGATCCTCGACGCGAAGTTCGCCAACGGTCGGTTCTCGTTCATCGCCGAGGGGCCGGCCAACACCCGAGGGGTCGCGCGGGTCCGGCTCCCGTCCTCGTTCAAGTCGGTGACAATCGAGATCAAGCCGGGCGAGGAGCCGGATGAGTCCGGTTCGGTCGGTCCCTGGGACGAGACGACCAAGACCCAGTGGGTCCGATTTCGGAACGCCCCCGACGGCCGCCGGATCACCTTCGAATGAGCAGCGAACTCAGGTCGAATAGAGCCACCTTGCCAGCAAAAAAGCGGGAACCCAGAGCGCGGCAACGGTTAAGGAAGGGAGCCAGCCTTGCACCCCGCCGACGATCGCGACGTCGAGCCAGACGAGCGATAGGACAGCCGTCTTGACGGCACGCTGGGTTTGCTCCGGGGTGGGAAAGATGATTGCCCGAAGATCGAAGGCTAACACCACATTGACCGCGGCGATCCAAACGCATTCACCCCAGTCGGCGAACCTTATCGTGGGTCTGGGTCCATAAGACTGCGTTGCCAGTTGGCCGAACCCAGCGAGCAAGCCGGCGAACGCCACGACCTGGATCAGAGACCCCAGCGCAATCCCCCGACGGCGCCCGGACTCGACCTCCGACCGGCTGATCACGGTCACGCCGACGACGAACAGCCCGTACGACCCGGCGGTCAACCAGGCGTAGCGACCACCGAAGTCGGGAAGCTGGCTCAGCCCGAGGAGGAGGTTTAAGCTCCGGCATGCCCCCATGACCACCGGGCCGAGCAACGTTCGCTTCAAGCCGCCATCGTAAGCCAGGACGCACAGGGCGAGCAACCCGGCGACCAGGGCGCTGGTCCATGAACCGGACAACGCGGCCACAACCGGCCCGCAGCCCAGCATCAATCCGCCCGACCACGCCGCGAGCCGGAACGAGACGCGACCAGCGGGGAGCGGGCGGTTGGGCCGCTCCCCGCGGTCGATCTCGATGTCGAAGACGTCGTTCAGGACAATCCCGCCCGCGTAGATCAGGACCGAGGCCGCGACCAAGGGGACCCATCGCCCGGGCGTAGCTAAGGTCCCGGTCGCCACGAGCCAGCCCGCCAGCGGATCGGCGGCGGCGGTGAACAGGTTGGGCAGGCGGACAAGTTGGAGGTATGGTTTGATGGCCATCTGAGGATCAAGCCGCCGTTGGGGCGTTGACAAGCGGGGCCAAGTACGCCATCGCCCGGCGGGCAGCCTCGTCGGGGTCGGCCAGGTTCGGGTATAACTCGACCGTCAGCCAGCCGTCGTAACCCGTCCGCTTGATCGCCGCCACGACCTCGGCGAAGTCGATCGCCCCGTCGCCGGGGATCAGGTGGTGGTGCTCGCGGGTGGCGGCGATGTCCTCAAAGTGGTAGTGGCGTGTGTGCGGGGCGAGCTTGGCGATGGCCCGGGGGATGTCCTCGCTGACGCAGTAGGCGTGGCCGACGTCGAAGTTCAGCCCCATCGCCGGTGAGTTGATCCGCTCCGCGATCTCCAGGTACTGGTCGGTCGTCTCAACGAGCAGGAACGGCTCCGGCTCGACCAGGAGCAGGACTCCCAGCTTTTCGGCATGGTCGACCAGGGGTTTGAGGCTTTCCACGAACAGGTCGATCGCCTGCGCGCGGTTCGGCTCCCCGGCTAGGAACGGCCCGCCCGGCTCGGTAGTGATGTGCGGGGCTTTCAGCTCGGCGCAGAGATCAAGCGCCCGACGGGTATGGTCGATCCGGACCCGCCGGTAGCCTTCGTCCGCCTCGATGAACGACGGGTGCAAGAACGGGTGGCGAAAGTCGTTGATCGCGTTCATCATGAAGGCGTTGACGTTCGAGAAGCCGAGTCCATGCCGCTCCATCGCCGCCCGGATGGCCCGCTTGGGTGCTTCGAGCAGCCCAGCCGGCCAGGCGTGCGGGACGTCGGCCATCAACTCCAGGCCGTCGTACCCCAGCGCCGCGATCCGCGCCGCCGCCTCGTCAAACGGAAACCGGCGGTAAGCGTTGGTGCTGAAGGCGAGTCGCATGACGGGATCTCGTTCGCTGGCTGAGGGGACGGTGGACGATGGCGGATCTGAAGCTGAGGCGGAACTGATCCGGGCGGACCCAAGGCGAAGTGATAATCCGCCGACTGAGCGGCGCTTCCTTCGAGATTATGCCGTGCCGGGCCAGCGGGTTCAACCCGAACGCCAGCCTCGGTTCTGGCGTCAAGCCTCCGGGCCGTCCACAATGGAATCATCACCTCGCGAGTTTCACGCAAACCCCGATCCCCCGACCATCGAGGCCACACCATGCTCCGAGTCACTACGTTCGCAGGGCTTTTGGCCGGTCTGATCGCCGTGATGAGTTCCCAACGGGCGGCGGCGGCGGATCGGTTGCCCGCCGAGGTCCGGGGGCTGATCATCAAGGCGGCCGGGCCGATCAAGCTCGACGGCAAGCTCGACGAGTGGGCGGGGGCGTTCTGCACCCCGGTGCATTACAACCACCGGTTCTTGACCGAACGCGCGGCGCAGTTCTTCTACCTCTGGGATGAGGAAGCCCTCTACATCGGCCTCCGGACGCTCGACACCAAGACCGCCAACCCCGGCGGCCCGCGGTCAATCCAGGACGGCGACGCCGTGGAGTTTTACCTCGACACCCGCCCACACCCCGCGTTCCGGGGCAAGGACTGGACCACCGGCGCCATCCACCTGTTTTACTCCGGCTTCGACGGCAAGACGCTCGCCCCCCGCTGGGTGATCCGGGGCGGGATCGCCACCAGCGACGTCCAGCTCGCCGGGGTCGAAGTCAACGCCACCGCCGATGGGACCACCACCGAGGTCGAATTCAAACTCCCCTGGAAGAACTTCCCCGACTTCACCCCTCGCCCCGGCGCGATCCTCGCCCTCGACGCCGAGCTTTGCAGCGGCGACGGCGACAAGCGGACCGACCGGACCTTCGCCTACGGCTCGCCGTTATCCGTCCAGCAACCCGCCTCGCAAGCCGCCGTGTCGCTCGCCGACGTCCTCACCCCCGACGCCTTCCCCCAGGTGGGACCCGCGATGTTCCCGATGTGGGTCGACACCCCCTGGGTCCAGCCCGACCGGGCCAGAGTAACCGCCACCGTCGCCATCCCGCCGGGCTTCGTCAACCAGATCGCCCAAGTGGAAGTCCGCCTCCACGACGCCGACGGGACGATCATCCGGACGATCCCCGCCCGCCTCGAATCCTTCGGTCCCGCCAAAGAACAGTTCCATCGCGCCCTCGCCTCGTGGTCGGTCGACGACTTCGCCCCCAACACCTATTTCGCCACCGCCAAGGTTACGAGCCAAGCCGGTCGGACCCTCGCCACCGTCGCCCCCCGGATGAACGCCGAAGCCAACATGACGGGGCGTTGAGGATGGCCCAGTGGCAATGTCAGATCCGCTCGGGCGTCGGCACCGTCCGCTCATCTTGGACATTGCCGGTATTGAGGGTCGAGGCCGGCTCGAAGAGGAGGACGTGGACCTCTTCATCGGCCACCGGGCGATGCTCGACCCCTCGGGGAACGATCAGAAATTCCCCCTCGTCCAACTCCACATTTCGATCGCGAAACTCCATCCGGAACCGGCCCTGAACAACGAGAAACAACTCGTCCTCGCCGTCATGCTTGTGCCAGACGAACTCGCCCGCGAACTTGACGAGCTTGACCTGTTGACCGTTCAGGTCGCCGACGACCTTGGGACTCCAGTGCTCGTCGAACCGGGCGAACTTCTCGGCCAGGTTGACCTTTTCCATGCGTCCGTTCCCCCGAGATGGCGACGGGATGAAAGACCTTGGGCTCGCCGCCCCTCCGCGTGAGTTGATGATACCGAATCCTGAACTCTCCCATACCTGATCCGATCCCCATCCCGCCTGAACCGATCGTCGCGAAGGAGGTTGAAGTCCCAGCGGTCGAAGCGATCAGCGCGAACGAAGTTGGGTTCGTTTGGTTACGCCGCTCGCGCAACGGCCGTAGTTTTTGATCTGACCCTTCTGGAGGCTCAGCAACGCAAGAACCGATCCCGGCTCGACCGGATCTCGTAGCGCGATCAATGGCGGAAGTGGAACTTCGACCCAGCAATGTTCCCCAAAAGCCACGTCGAGCGACTCGGCTGGGTTCGTGGTGCGCACGGGTTGGACCGATTGCGGGCGTGCGTCGGGTTCACGGTTGGGACAATCGTCGGGCACTGGCGACATTTCGGGGGCGGCTCGCCTATAATGGAAGGATTCGCGAGCGGGATGGACTCCTCGATCCCGTCGGTCAATCGCCAGAAGGGAGCAGGCCGCCATGGCTTCGGGCACGCAATCGCACGGCAAGATGCTCGACTACGAGCAGTTCATCGACCACCAGTTGAGCCGGACCCGGGCCAAGATCAAGGCGACCGACCTTTTGGTGGCGATCCTATCGCTCCTGACAGCGGTCCTGGCGGTCCTCTTCCTCGAAGTGGTCCTGGACCACGCGGTCGGCTTGCCGGTCTGGTCGCGGCGGGTGATCCTGCTGGTTGGGGTCGCCGCAGCGGCGGCTTTTGCGGGGGTCCGGATCGCTCAACCGATGCTCCGCCGGGTGAACGGCTTCTACGCCGCCCGGACGATCGAGCAGATCGACCCGAACTTCAAGAACAGCTTGATCAACTACCTCGACCTCCGGAAGCACCGCGACGTGCTGCCCAAGCGCGTCCTTCGGTCGATCGAGGCGAAGGCGGTCGCCGACCTGTCCCGGATCGAGGTCGACGCCGTGGTCAACCAGCGCCGGGTCTTGCACACCTGGTACGCCCTGATGGGCGTGATCATGGCGATCTTCCTCTACTATGCCCTCGCCCCGAAGAACATGGTCGACTCGGTCAAGCGGGCGTTCCTCGCTGACGTCGTCCGCCCGACCAACACCCGGTTCGACCAGATCAAGCCGGGGGACGACCTGGAACGGAGCGAGGTCGTCGCGGGCGACAAGGTCGACTTCTCGGTGGAAACGATGGGGGTTCGCCCCGAGGCGGTCACGCTCCACTACAGCGTGGACGGGGGGAGCTTCTTCCTAACGCAGGAGTTCGCCGCCGGGGTCCAGCAGTACGACCCGTGGCAAACCACCTTGCGGAACGTCCAGCAGCCGATCGATTACTATCTCTCGGCCGCCGATGCCGTCTCCCGGACCTACCATATCAAGGTCCTCCCCGCGCCGATGGTGACGGCGGTCGCGCTCGACTATGCCTTCCCCTCGTACACCGGTGTGCCCGCGCGGACCAAAGTGGCGGGGGGGAACGTCGAGGCGATCGAGGGGACGACGATCACCGTCCATGCCCAGACGAACCAGGAGATCAAGGCGGGCTTCCTCGCCTTCGGCCCGCCGCCGTTCGTGCCGATGACGGTCAATCCCCAGAACGCGCGGGAGATGTGCGGCCGGTTCCTGGTCAAGCACGACGGGTCGTATACCGTCCAGTTCCAGAACGCGGGCGGCCAGAAGAACCTGGAGCCGGTCCTCTACGATATCCGCGTCACCCGCGACGCCCCGCCGACCGTCCGGTTCAAGGCTCCCGCTCCGCGGATCAAGCTGCCGAACAATGCCAAGGTTGACCTCCAGATTGAGGCGGGGGACGACTTCGGCGTCAAGTCGCTCGTCCTCTCGGCGGTCCAGGGGACCGAGACGCTCATCTCCGAAGACCTCCTCGAAAACAAAAAGCCCGAGCGCAAATACCTGGGCGTCCGGACGCTCGACCTCGCCACCATCACCCCGCCGCTCAAGCCGGGTACGACGCTGGAATACTCGGTCGTCGCTCGCGACACCAAGGAGCCTTCGGCCAACTCCGCCACGACCGGCAAGCAGATCATCGAGATCACCGCCCCTGAAAATCCGACCCAGCTCGCCCAGCGCGAGGAGCAACGCAAGCAAGACGCCCCGCCCCCCCCCCCCCCCCCCCCCCCCCCCCCCCCCCCCGGGGCCCCCCCCCCAACCCCCCCCACCCCCCCCGCCCGGCCGCACCCCCCGCCC